>JADMIO010909297.1_pt1 | contig 30840 bp, 24 predicted proteins | sample 8958161 | NCBI WGS metagenome assembly JADMIO01 (sample SAMN16585339, study PRJNA669376) | soil metagenome | isolation source: Crop rotation soil | place: USA: Cullars Rotation, Alabama | collected 2011 | reverse complement strand
CGCGACTTCAAGTCACGTGAATTCCAAGCTTCGGATCCCACTGTGCTGGAAAGTGACCGGCCGTCTTTCGTCAGGAACCACGCTGGGCTTCTTCAGCGCACTCACCGACGACGAGTTTGCGGAAACATCGACAGGCGGGGCTATCCAGAGTCTTCGCGTCGCGCCACGCACGACTTACGGCCTGGGCCGCGTGCAGCAGGAATTCGGCCCGAACGCATCGACAGTGGGCTTCATGACAACGGTTGCGCATCGCGAGATGGAAGAGAACGATCCGCTCGCGGCATTGCTTTCGCGAAATGCCCTCTACGTTGCGGGAGACTCGATGCTCCGGTTCCGCGGCGGCGAGTACGAACTGAATTCGTACTGGGGCTATTCCTTTGTCGATGGCGATGCGCCGGCGATCGCGCGCATGCAACGATCGAATGTGATGTACCTGCAGCGTCCGGACCGGAAGGAAGCCATCTACGATCCCACGAAAACGATGATCTCCGGCTACAAGTGGGGAACGCACCTGGAGCGCACCGCGGGACGCCACTGGCTCTGGCAGGTGCAGCTGGCGCGGGAATCTCCGGCGTTCCAGACCAACGACGTCGGGCGGCTTTCGTTCGCCGACGGCATTAATCTGAATACCGAGTTCGAGTATCGCGAGACGAGGCCGGGCGCGATTTTCCGGAACTACTCATTGGGTGCGCGGCAACAGAACGAATGGAACAACGACGGCGATCGCATGGGGCGCAGCCTCCAGGCACAGATTCGGCTCACGTTCCTGAATTTCTGGACGCTGAACCTGAACTCGGGCCCGCAGTTCCGCACGCACGATCCGCGGCTCACGCGCGGGGGCCCGCTGATGGAAGGGCCGGCCGGGTGGAATTCGAATGTGCAGTTGGCGAATCGGACATCGGCGCGGACGCGCTGGAACGCGCGTGCGGAATACAACAGGGATGAAAACGGCGGAAAGACGATAGACCTGCGGACGGAGTGGTCGTTCCGGCCGGGCTCACGATGGCAGTTGACCGCGAGGCCGAATTACATCCGGCAGACGGACTCGCAGCAGTACGTCACGACGCTCGCCGGTGGCCGCGCGGAGACGTTCGGGAATCGATACATCTTTGCCTACACGGATCGGAGTACGTGGTCGACGCAGTTTCGATTGGGATACACGATTCGTCCGGATATGAACGTGGATCTTTACACGGAACCGTTCGCCGCCAGCGGCCGCTACTATGACTACGGTGAATTGCCGCTCCCCCGGGCGCGCGCTCGCCGCGTTTACGGCACCGATGGAACGACCCTGGCGTTGCAGCCCAACGGCACTCGCGTGGTTACCGACGGGGCGTCGTCATTCACGCTCCGCAACGACGATTTCAATGTGAGGTCATTCCGAAGCAACATCGTGCTGCGATGGGAGTGGCGCCCGGGAAGCACGTTGTATCTCGTGTGGCAGCAGGACCGCCGCGTCTCGGAAATGTTCGGCGACCGCATCAGCGTCGGCGACATGTTCCGCTCCCTGACCGTCCCCGGCAGTAACTTCTTCGCGGTGAAGATGTCGTTCTGGGCGCCGGTGAGATAAACAAGGTTGCGAATGTAAAGGGACGCGCACTTAAGAATTGCTGTACTACGCAATTCTTAAGTGCGCGTCCCTTTACATTTTGCGTCATTACCGATCCAGCGAATCCGCGTGAAACTCCACAACGGAGTCCCCATGCAGCACGTACCGGATCTTGATCGGCCGGCAACACACTTCGCAATCCTCCACATACGTCTGGCTTCTCACCGACGCATCCAGCACCATCGAGATATGCTGCCCGCAATAGGGGCATAAGAAGAAGTGTTCCATTTAAGCTTCAGCAGAACATTTGCGTGATGTAGACCTTGTCGTCCGCAGCCACCGCGATCCCGACGCCGGCCAACTCCACTTCGCGATTCAGAATATTCGCCCGGTGCCCGGGACTCTCCATCCATCCCTTCACCGACGTCCGCGCGATCTCGTCCAGCGAGTTCCACTCGTACGTTACCTTGCCGCGGTACTCCTGTACGCGGCTGTACAGGTTGTTCTGGAAAAGATTTTCGGACACGCCCATCGTGTAGCTGTTGTTCCCCTGGTCCTTGCGGCACGGGTATCCCGCGGCCATCGCCCGCTGCAGCGGCGTCTTGCCTTCGGGCGTCACGTGCTCGAGATAGTTCCGCTTCGCCATGTCTTCGCTGTGCGCGCGGGCAATGCGCGCGAGGCGGTTATCGATCTTCAGTGGCTTGAGGCGCATGTTGATACGCTCGGTGTTCACAAGATCGTGGACGCGCTGCTCGAGGAGCGGCAGAGACAGGTCGGGATGCCTGTTCTGGAGAGAGAACGCGATGAGCAGCGCCAGGAACGCTCTCATTGCGGAATCTCCAGGACGATGCTGGTGCGGAACGCGCGAGCGCGGCCATCGACGACCTGCGGTTCGTAGGAGTAACGCATGGCGGCGTCTTCGAGCTTGCGCATGACGGAGCGGGGAAGTCGCGCGGGCAGCGCGGCGGTCTGGAGGACTTCGAGAACCTGTCCGGTTTCGGTGACGGTGGCTTCGAAGACGGCCGCCGAGCCTTTTGCAAGGAGACGGCGGACGGCCTGCAACTCCTCGCGATCGAGCTCCGGGGTTTCCGCATGAATGAGGTTCGCTTTCGTGATGAACGGCGGCATCACGGGGATGACGATCTCACCGCGTTTGGCGCGGTCATAAAGCGTGGTCAAAACGGCGGCTCTCAGGCCGCGTTCGACGCGGCCGCCGTAGATGAATATGGGTTCGCGCTGGACGAATCTGGGTTCGCGGAATTCGTAGGCCTGAGTGGTCTGCGAGTTTGCCGTGAAACTCAGCCCAATGCCTTCCGGTACCGTGATGATGAGGACGGAGTCCTGGCGTACGTCGACGGGCCGGAAGGTAATGATGGAACCGTTTCTGGGCCAGGGGGAGACCTCGACCCGGTAGCTTTGCGTCCGGTGCTGGAGCGTGAGATTGCGAACGGCTACCGATGAGATTCCGATGCTTGGCTGTTCCTGCTTTCCGACGCGAATGATCTCGACCATGTCGGCGCGGCTAAATCCGGTGAAATTGAGATGTAGGTTACCGCGGAATTCGACCCGTTCGGTATGCATGACGATTTCCGGGGATTGGAGCAGCAGAACCAGTAACGGCAGTAACATCGGGCAAATCATACCATCGCGTACCATCGGAATCGACCGGTAGGCGCGGGGCTTTAGCCCCGTGCAAAGCTCCGATTATCGAACGTTGCACGGGGCTAAAGCCCCGCGCCCACCGGTCGACCGCAAAGTTCCCGAAATTCACCCTTTATTTGACATTTTCGCGGGCCGGAATTATCGTCCTGACACATCGCTGGAGGCTATCCGAATGAAGATTTTAGTTACCTTGCTATCTTTGACAATCCTGTTCGTGCCGACGGTCTTTGCTCAGCAAAATCCGCCGGCTCCGGTCCCGTCCACCGTCGAGAAACTTCGCGACGACATCTTCGTCCTGAAGGGCGAAGGCGGAAACACGGTCGTCCTCGTCACCGATGAAGGCGCGATCGTCGTCGACGGCAAATTCGAGCGCAACTACGACGACCTTGCCGCGAAGATCAAGACGCTCACCGATAAGCCCGTGCGCTATCTCTTCAACTCGCACTGGCACGGCGATCACAGCGGCGGCAACGCCAAGTTCCACGCTGCCGGCGCGCAGATCGTTGCGCACAAGAACGCGCTCGACAGCATGGTGAAGGGCAACGTGCCTCCGGCCGGCCGCGCGCAGGTCACTTACACGGATTCGATCAGCCTCCATCTGGGCGGCAAGGACGTCGTCGCGTACAACTTCGGCTCGTGCCATACCAACGGCGACACGTTCGTGTATTTCCCCGCGCAGAAACTGCTGGCGGCAGGGGACTGCTTCAACACCGGCAACGGCCAGGGTCTGAACCCGAACAACCGGCTGACCTACAGCTTCTACATGGACTACAACAGCGGTGGCAACTTCGTCGGACGCGAGAAGACGGCGGACGCACTCCTGAAGCTGGACTTCGACACGGTCGTTCCCGGCCACGGCCCCGTGACGACGCGCGCGAGATTTGTCGAGTGGCGCCAGGAGATCCAGAAGATCCGCGACCGCATGACGACCATGATCCGCGCGGGCCGCAACAAGGAAGAGATCACCAAGATGCTCGTGGACGAGTTCGGCTGGGATCCGATGGGCAACGCGATTCGGAACTCGCTGGACGGAATGATGGCTGAGCTGAAGTAGTGCTAATTGGAGATTTGGAAAGGGGAATGACAATGACCAATCGTTTCGCAGTATTGCTGGTGGCCGCGGCGGTGGTTCTCAGCATGACCGTGCTGCCGCAGAGTGCATCCGCTCAGGCCTGGAAGACCGTTCCCGGCTACGAGAACATGAACAGCGCGCTGGACGCGCAGGGCAACGTGATCAAGCGAACCACGATCCCGCGCCTGGCCGACGGAAAGCCGAACTTTACCGGCGTCTGGGCCGGCCCGGGCTTCACGCACGAGGTCGGGAAGAACGACACCGACTCGCCGCGCGTGACGCCGATCGATGCCAAGACATTTCCGCCATTCAAGCCGGGCGGCGAAACCTTCATGATCCGTCCGTTCGCCAACGATCTGTTGATCGACGATCCGACGGCGCTCTGCCTGCCGAATGGAATTCCACGGCAGCTCTACTCGCCTTACTCGCAGCAGTTCATCCAGACGCCGACGCAACTGGTGATTCTGTATGAATACATGCACTTCTTCCGCGTGATCCCGATCGGCGCGCCGAACCGTCCGCATGATCCGAACGCCGAGGATACATGGATGGGCGACACGATCGGGTGGTGGGAAGGCGACACGCTGGTTCTCGACACCACTCACCTGAAGGAATGGATGTGGGATGCCAGCCACGACCCCAGCCGCTGGCACAGCGATCAGCTGCATGTCCAGGAACGGATCACGTACACGGATCCGATGACCGCGACATATGAAATGAAGTACGACGATCCGAAGATCTTCACCGCGCCGTTCGTTGCAAAGCACGGGATGAAGCTGCATCCGACCTGGAGCGTTCTCGAGTTCGTTTGCGAAGAGAACAACCGATGCCGCGCCGGCGAGTGCAAGCTCACGCCCGAGCAGCAGGAACAAAGCCGCTAAGGCTAATAGGTAGGCGGGGGGCTTTAGCCCCCGCACAGTTTTAACGCTAAGCAAAAAGGCCGGGGAGTTGAACTCCCCGGCCTTTGTTTTTCTGTCTGGTCTTCTTCTACTTCGGGACCTGGTCTTCCGCCGCCGCGGTGAATACCTGGCGACCGTCCGAGAACGTCACGCGTCCGCCGGATGCGTTGGTTGATCCGTCTTTCGCACGGAAACCCTCGACCTTCACGACATCACCAGGCTTCATGACGTCCTTGGTGATACCGCGACGGACCAGCATTCCCGGCGGGCCACCGGAGAAGCCCCATGTCTCGACCTTGCCGCTTGCAGTTTTCACATCGATGTAGAACCAGATGTGAGGATTCTGCCACTCGATTCTCTTGAACGTACCTGTGAGTGTGACAGGTTTCTTCGGATCGAATTCCGCCGTGAACGCGTGATGGGCCAGTACCGGGCCCGCGCTCAACAGGAGACCGAATCCACCTGCGAACACTGCTTTTAAAGTCCGCTTCATTTGTTATCTCCCTAGAGAGTTAGTTAACTAAAGGTAGTCTACCGTCCGTAAGAACAACATCATTTGCCCTTACAGGCAAGAAATTTTTCAAATCTTTACAAATGAAGAAATACCCCTCCTCGAGAGGAGGGGCCAGGGGAGGTCGCTGAGCCGGAAATCTTCCATGAGCGACCTCCCCGCCTTCGCTTCGCTCGGCTCCCCTCCTCGAGAGGAGGGGAATTTAGAAGTTCAGCCGGGCGTTGACCACGAATCGCCGGCTTCCGGTCGCCGTCGTGATCCGCCCGAAACTGGCCGAATTGATACTCAGGTTCGCGGTCGTCGGTGGATCGAAATTGGCGCGGTTCATCACATTCAGCGCATCCAGCCGAAATTCGAACTCCTTCGTTTCCGTCAGCCTGACTCTCTTGATCAGGTTCGCGTCGAATCCGATTCGCGTCGGCCCTTCGACCCATCGCAGGCCAAGCGTTCCGACCTGTCCCGGAGCCGGGTTCGTGAGCAGAAGCCTACCCTCGGAATCGGTAATCGCCTTGTTCGTGAACGATCCATTGAGCGCATTCGCTGACGTAACCGCGCCCACCGACGGATCCGTGATTTGCTGGATGCCGGGGAACAGGGTCACGCCATTCGCTACCTTGGTCACTTTGCCGGAGCTCTTCGGAAAATCTCCCACGATATTCGGAGTCATGTTTGTTGCGATCTGGTAGACCGTGGCGATCGGAGCCGTAATTGTGAGCGGCGCTCCCGACGTCCAGCTGAAGACTGCGCCCAGCTGCCAGCGCTCGACCAACCGCTGCACAACTCCCGGCGCGCCGTTGAGGAATGGCCGGCCTGGGCCGAAGGGCAGCTCGAACGTACCATTGGTTGTGACGGCGTGAGTTCGATGGAACGCGAGTAACGCCTTATCGAGCGACCGGTTGTTCGGGTCTCGAGGAACCAGCGAAACGAAATCGTTGTCTGTTTCGCCGAGGGCGCGGCCCCACGTGTAGGTTATTTGATTCGTGAAACCCTGGGACAACCGTTTCGTGGCCTGGATCTGCATTGAATGATACGTGGAGTTGCTGGGATTCGAATGCAGTGTCGCTTCGCTGAACTGCGGATTGAGAACAAAGAAATTCTCAGGGAACAATCCGCTGTTTCTCACGAATCCGCCGCCCTTGCCCGTGACAGCCGAGTTGCGATTCAGGAAGTCCGCCAGGCCGGCAGCCTGGCCATTGGCGATGATCGCCCGCGTGGAGACGAAGGCCCGCAGCGCGGCGGAACCCGTCAACGTCGTGCCGTTGACGACACCCGCACCGGGAATGTTCATCCCATTCAGCATCCGGTCGAAGAACGGCGAATTGCCGCCGGCCCGCGTCGTGTTGAACGCTTGCAGGAATGTCTCGCCGCCCAGAGAGGCATTGAGGTTCACTCCGTTGAGCGGAATCCCGGCCCAAAGCCTCGTGCCCTTGGTTCCAACATAGGCAACGCTCAACGTCCAGTCCCGGCCCATTTCTCTCTGGAGTTCGAGGTTGAAGTTTTGAATGTAGGGATCCTGGCGGTTCGTGTCATAAGCCATGATGCTGTCCTGCCGGCTGCCATCGAGCGGACTGGCCGCCAGCGGCGCAAACTGCTGCGGTATTGGCAGCGACAGGTTCTGCAGCGACAAATACCCGGCTTGTGTGTATGTCCAGCCCGTGTTGCTGAACCCGCCGAATGTTCCGGGCAGACCGCCCGAAACGAAATTGACATACGTAGACGTCTGCTTGAGAGATCCGCCCGGGAAGCTCCAGCCGTATCCCGCGCGAAGGACGGTCTTATCCCTGCCCAACCAGGGAACGTTCCAGCTCAAGCCAAAGGAAGGAGCGAAATTATTCAGATCGTTGTTGTAAAGCAGCTTGTCCGGATTCGGCGAATTCTTCCCGACAAATTCCACCGTCGAGAGCGAACCGCACGAAATACCGCAAAGCCCGAGTGCTGATCCACCAACCGGCGCGCCGGCCAGGCCGCGCTCTTCCCAGGGTATTCCGAACCATTCCCAATGGACACCATAGTTCAGCGTCAGGTTCGCGCTCGTTTTCCATGTGTCTTTAAAGAACCAGGCGAACTCGCTCGCATGCCATCCGCGGAGCTTGAGTTTGGCGCCCTGGCCCCAATGCAGGAATACCGGATTCTTAGAGTCTCTCAGATCGTAGCCCTGGAGGATCCTGTCCACTGAACCGGACAGCTCGGTCAGCAGCGTGCGCGCCAGCGTCTGGTTGTTACCCGTCAGACCGGGAATGGAAACGTTGTCGATATTCTGAACGGGCACGCCGCCCGCGCCCAGGTTCGCTCGCGGCGTCTGATTGGTGTCGCCTCCCGAACTCGATGACATGCGCCGAAGCTCGGCGCCGGCCTTGAAGGAATGCGCGCCCATGTTCCAGCTGATCGTATCGGCGTACGTCATCTGCGGGCTGATGTGCCAGCGCGGTGCGCCGGGACCAACCGCCCAGTTCATGAAGTTTTGCGGATAGATTGTAGAGACCGGCGCAAAAGGGATGCCGTTCTTTTGGGGAAGTAAGGCAAACGCTTCTTTGGCCTTCTCCGTCAGGGTGGAGTCGTCTTCGCTATCTCTTCCAACGTAGAAAGGAGTCCAGTTCGCCTGTTTCACTCTTTTGTAACCGATACGGAGTTCGTTGATGACGGTCGGCGATATCGTCGATACCAACGAGGTCGAGAGCAGCTTTGGCCAACGGTTGCTTGCGCCGTCATAGCCGCCCGGCCACTCCATGACACCTGCCTGCAGGCTGCCGCCGATGTTGCGTTCGTCCGTGTAGATGACGCTGAATTTGTTGTTGCTGTTGAAATTGTGATCGATGCGCGCGTTGAACTGATCGCGATTGGTTTGATCGCCCCCCTGCCCGTCGACGATATCCAGACCATACATGCGGCGCGTGAACCGGTGCCCCGCAGTATTCAGGCCGTCTCCTACCGTGAAATCATTCGCGACCGGCATGCGGGCGAGAATCAAATTCTGGATGAAGCCGGTCGGATCGTATCCCGGCCGGAAGGCATCGCGGTTGAACACGCTGAATTGCTGCAGGTCGCCCGTCGCAGACGCCGGCCTCACCGGGTTGCCGCTCGAATCGACCGTCGGACGGATGGAAATCGTATTCTGATTATCCGCGCCCGGGAAAAAACGGAAGATGCCCTGGCGCGCGGGAGCCGTCAGCACGTTGCCGACAAAGTCCTGCCGGATGAGGTCGCGCTGGCCTTCGACCAGGACAAAGAAGAACGTCTTGTTCCTGACGATGGGACCGGCTAAGCGGCCTCCCCAGTTGTTCCGGTTCTCGTAGTCTTTCTTAGCGCGATTGAAATTGGTAAACCAATTGGCGGCGTCCAGCGCAGAGTTGCGGTTTTGCCAGAACAGGCTTCCGCGGAACTGATTGGTCCCAGACCGTGTGACCATCTGCACCTGGCCGGCGCCTCGTCCAGCTTCGGCATCCACTGGTGCCGTGATGATACGGACCTCTTCGACCAGGTCGGGGCTGACATACGTGGAGGAAAACGCACCGCTGTTGTACCGGCCGTCGGAAACGACGAAACCGTCTCGCGTCGTATTCACGGCGCTGAGCCGTCCACCGGCAAAGTTGCCGTCAAGGAGATTCTCGGACGGACCGGTGCCGCCGGTTGTTGCCAGCAGGTCCATGACATTACGGCCACCCAGCGGCAGATCGCGCACCCTGTACTCAGGAAGAACGGTTCCAACTGAAGCGGACGTTGTCTGGATCAGGGTGTCGGCGGCCACTGTCACTTCAACAGCCTGCGTCACCGAACCCACCTGCAGCGTAAAGTTCAACCGCACCTGCTGGGCGCCGCCCAGCGTGACGTTCTCATAGGTTTGGGTTTGAAACCCGGGAAGCTCGGCGCTAACCCGATAGGATCCGGTCTGAAGACTGGGGAAATTGTAGGCCCCTGCTTCATTGGTCACTGCTGTAACAACGATTCCAGTGCCGGTATTCGTGGCACTGACTGTAACGCCGGGAATGAGCGCCCCCGTCGCGTCGGAAACCGTTCCACCAACGGTCGCGTTACTTGTCTGGCCGAGCGCGTGTGTTGAAAACACGACGCACAGCACGGCGATCGCGGCAAATATGCGTATTCGCATTTGTTTTCCTCCCACCCAGTTTGTTTCTCAATCAAAGAAAGATGGACCGAGTATAGGAATGGCTATAAGCGAAGTCGAAGGAAAAGAAAAATTCCCCTCCTCGAGAGGAGGGGCTAGGGGTGGTCGCTCTAGGAAGATATATAGGACCGCATACTCACTGCCGGCCACTGAAACCCATCAGTAAATGTTCTCGCCCTCTCACCGTCTTCTAACAGTCCCAGAAAATACAACACCGGCAGGAAATGATCGTACGTCGGATGGCACAAACTCGCGATGCTCCCCAGCTTCTGAAAATCGATAACGCTCTGATGGTCCCCGGCCTCGATCGCCGCATGCATTTTCGAATCAAACTCCACCGCCCAGTCCATCGGCGGATCCTCCGGATTGCGCAATCCCAGGTTGTGCACAAAATTCCCCGAGCACACGACCAGCACATCCCTCTCTCTCACCCAGCTCAGCTTCTTCCCCAACTCGTAATGCGCCGCCGGCGGCTTGCTGTAATCCAGACTCACCTGCACCACCGGCACATCCGCCTTGGGGAACATGTACATCAGCACCAGCCACGTCCCGTGGTCGAATCCCCACGTCGTATCCCCGTACACCGGCATGCTCCCGTCCAACCGCGCCGCAATTTCATCCGCCAGCGCGAGGCTTCCCGGCGCCGGATACTTCACCTCGTAGAGCGGTGCCGGAAACCCGTACATGTCGTAATTCATCCGCGGCTTCTCGCTCGCCGTCACCAGCACCCCGCCCTGCGTCAGCCAGTGCGCCGATATCGACAGGATCGCCTTCGGTCTCGGCAGGCTCGCCCCCAGCTCCGCCCACGCCGCCGTCCACCGGCTCGGCTCGATCGCCCCCATCGGCGTGCCGTGACTGACAAACACCGCGCTACTCGGCATCGTGCACCTTCACCCATACCGCGTTGTGATCCGAGAACTCGATCTCTTCCACGCCCGCGTCCATCGGCTTCAGTTCCTTCGCGAAGATCCAATCCAGGTGCAGCGGCAGTCCGAGCATCTTGAACGTGCTTCCGCTCCCGCCGAGCGGCGATTCAAATCCGCGCGAGATGAACATCTCCTGCATCGCCTTTGCGTGATCTTGAAGGAAGGGAATCGGCAGGACATTGCCGACCCACCGCACATTCGCGGTATTGAAATCCCCGCCGATGATTCGCTTGCCGCCGGTTTCGTCCAGCAGCCGCGCCACCTGCTCCAGCCTCTGCTCCTCGGTGATCCGCGTATCGAGATGCACATTGACGATCTGCGTGTCTTCGATCTCCGCCGACAGCGCAATCCGGCATCGCGTGTGGAATTTCAGATTGAACTGCGGCAACCCGACGCGTTCCGCTTCCCCGATCGGATATCGACTCAGTATCGCGAGGCCCTGCGCGTCATCGGCTTTCGTGTAGATGTAATCGAGCTCCAGCTCCCGCGCGATCTCCGGCACGTTCGGCATCGCTTCCTGCATCAACCAGACATCGGCTTCGCCAAAGAACTTCGCCTGTCGCAGGTCCTGGAGGATCGCGCCGGTCTCTGCTTCCTTCGCCATATTCAAACTGACGACTGTGATTTCGTCGTCGCTCTGGCTGATGTGCTTTGCATATGCGCCTCTCTCCACCGGCCGCTCCGCGCAATCCGGCTCGCTGCCTTTACCCAGGCCAAAACCCGCAAGGAGAAGGGGAATCAAAAGGAGGGAAATCTGGACCCGAAATTTCATGACGTCCGACCATCTTACAGATTTCCGCCTACCGGCCGTCTAACCTTTCATATACCAGAACCAACCTAAAGAGGTTTTCATATGAAGGTGGACCTAAACACCGCGTCTTTTGAGGAACTTACGCAATTAAAGGCAATTTCCTCCGCCAAGGCCGCCAACATCATTACTTATAGGGAGGCCTACGGCCCATTCCAGAGCTGGAACGAACTCAAAAACGTTCCCGGAATTACGCCGCAAATGAGCGAGGAAATCCGGAGCCAGGGCGGCTCGCTGGGGGAATACGAAGAAGAAGCCGCGTGAGTGGTAGAATGCGTTCGCCTTTTGCATTCCCATGGACACTCACATGATTGAAGCAATGAAGGAAGCACTACAGGCGATTCTCGCGCCGCAGATTGAAGCTCTGCGCGGCGACATGAGAGCACTCGAGGCAAAACTGGAAGCGAGAATTGACGTACTGGCGGGAAGAATCGACGGGCTGGACGACAAAATTGATGCTATCGATGCAAAGTGGATGGCACGGTTCGACGCGATCGACATGAAGATGGAATCCTCCCGGCGGGAATTTTCCGCCGAGGTCCGCCGCATCGAAGAAACTCTCTCCGCAGACTTCGTCCGTTTTGAGAAAGTCTGTGATCTCCATATCTCTATCCTCGAGAAGAAAACCACCTAATCCCCAGCCAGCCTGTGGGCGCGGGGCTTTAGCCCCGTGCCAAGCTCAAACATAAACTCCCCCTACCATCTCCACACGTCGACGCAGTCGCAAATCGTGTGGGCTCGCGCATTCCTGCCAAGTGCAACTGAATAGCCGACCTGAGCCGTTCCTTCACAGGTGTATGCTGGAACCAAATGAAAGCCGCCATACTCTTCAGCTTTGCCGCACTACTTCTCGCGCAGGATCCCAACGCGCCGGCCATTGGCGAGCAACACTACCGCATCTATCGCGGCGACGGAACTCCGGCCACGTTCGATCAACTCCTGGCGGACTCCCGCGCCGCCGAGGTCACGTTCGTAGGCGAGTCTCACGACGATCCTGTCGCGCATTATCTTGAGGAAGAGATCCTTCGTCGAACATGGGATGCCGATGCGGCGCTCTCTCTCGAAATGTTCGAGCGTGACGTGCAGCTTGTGCTGGACGAGTACCTGGCTGGCCTGATCACCGAGAGTCAGCTCCTCGCCGGCAGCCGCCCCTGGAGAAACTACGCTTCCGACTATCGGCCGCTCATCGAGTTCGCCAAAGAGAAGAAGATGCCGGTCCTGGCGGCGAATGCACCTCGCCGTTATGTGAACCGTGTTAGCCGTCTGGGCGCCGCGTCTCTGAATGAGGTTCCGCCTGAAGGCCGCCGGTTCCTGCCACCTTTGCCGTACGCTGAGGCCTCGGCGGAGTACGCAGCAAAATTCGAACGCGTGATGAAAGAACATCTGGAAGGAGGCCGGCCGCCTTCCTCCGAGTCGATCGCGCGCCGTTTGGAAGCCCAGAGTCTTTGGGATGCTGCGATGGCGTACTCGATCGCGGACTTCCTGACGAAGCATCCCGGCAAGAGAGTGCTCCACATCAATGGCCAATTTCATACAGCCGAGCGGATGGGAACCGTGGAGCACTTGTTGCGGTATCGTCCAAATACTCCCGTCGTGGTGGTCACGATCCTGCCGGAAAAATCGTTTCCAGCATTCGATGCCGGGAGCATGAACCATGCCGGCAATTTTGTTGTGGTGACCGATCCAACGCTCCCGCGCAGCTATCGTTCCGAATCGCCCGCAGCCGCAGAACCGAATTAGTCGCCGATGAACTGAAAGACGACGCTGCGACTGCGAGCTCGCGTATCGAAGTCGATGACGACAACCTGCTGCCACGTACCAAGTAGCAACTTGCCGTCCTGGAATGGGACCGACAAGGACGGCTTCAGCAGAGCTGCCCTGAGATGACTGGAACCGTTGTCGTCTCCCCACGTGGCGTGATGATGGTAATCCGGCCCTTCAGGAATGAGCTTTTGGAAGAATTCGTTGAGGTCCTTCACGAGTCCCGGCTCAAACTCGACAGTCGTCACTCCTGCCGTTGATCCGGACACAAACACGGTAGCCTGGCCTTCACGCATTCCGCTTTTCTTCAGCTCGTCGTGGAGCGCTGGCGTGACGTCCTTCACGTCGCAATGTCCGCGGGTATGTAGTTCGAGGTTGATCGTGCGAATCATGTTCCGATTTTAGCTGGTCCCCTGTGGGCGCGGGGCTTTAGCCCCGTGCCAAGATCAAACTTAGACCTCCCCTGAACAATTCTGCCGCTCCCGCGCTATCTCCACGCCCGCCATGACAATTCTTCCATCCCCCATGATCCCTTTATTAGGATCTGCGCAACTCCACGGTCAGCTCTCATGACTGTATGCTTTCCTACTGCAACTCCAGCGCCGGTTTCAGCTCTTCACGCCAGATATGGATACTTCAGGACCCCGATGGGCGTTTGTTTATCGCCGCCCTCAGTTGAACATCTCGCCGGTTTTGTGAAGGTCCACTTCTGACCTCTAGACCTGACACAGTCCGTTGCATCGATGCCCGAGCTAGATACTCAAGTCCGATTGGCCGCATTCGCGTTTGTACACCAGCAGAGATCTCTCCATCCAGACGGCATTCCGTACACCATATTACTCAAGGGATTCGAATTCGAAGGCCGACGCGTCCCGCTGATCAATCCGCAGGGCATATTCAAGCCCGCGATCCTCAATCTGCCTTTGAGCTTCAACACAGCACCCATCATTGAAGGCAAGCCGAGACCATATGAGGATGAAATCGGTACTGACGACCTGATTCATTACAAGTATCGCGGCACAGACCCAGGTCATCGTGACAACGTCGGCCTGCGGCTATGCATGCAACACCGCATACCGCTCATCTATCTCTACGGGATTTCAAAAGGATTCTATAGCCCGGTCTGGCCTGTCTACATCGTGGCGGATGATCCCGCGTCCCTGAGTTTCACCGTCGAGGTCAGTGAACCGAAGAGTCTGCTTTTGTACGAGGACATTTGGTTTGCCGACGAGTCCAGCGCAAAGCGGGCTTATGCAACTGTGGCAACGCAACGACGACTGCATCAACAAAGCTTCAGAACGCGGGTCATACGCGCTTATGGGCAATGCGCCATCTGCCGGTTGCGGCATAGGGAACTCCTCGACGCTTCGCACATCCTGCCGGATAACCATCCGGAAGGTGAGCCATGGGTGTGCAATGGCCTGTCACTCTGCAAACTCCACCATGCCGCATTCGACGCGAACATCATTGGTGTTCGTCCGGATCTCGTCATAGAAGTCCGCGAAGACATTCTCGAAGAGCACGATGGCCCGATGCTGCGGCATGGCCTGCAGCAATGCCACGACCAGAAGCTTGCCTACTACCCCAGAGGCGAGAAGTTAAGGCCACGCCCCGAATTCCTGGAAGAGCGCTACAAAATGTTTCGGACTGCGTAAATGCTCCGGGACCTTACCTGGCTCCGGCCTTAGTACCATCCAAACTGGTGTCGTTTTCCCAAAACGCACCGCAGGTGCCTATGTTCGAGATTCCTTACCTCCGAACTGACGACCATCCGACAGAAGTAGTTCGATGCCCGGTGCATGGCTTCATTGGCTTTTCCAAGAATGAAAGACGTGTCGTCGATCACGCTGTATTCCAGCGTCTCCGCCACGTTCGCCAGCTTGCCATGGAATACCTGGTATATCCCGGCGCCATGCACTCTCGTTTCGAGCATTCGCTCGGAGTAATGGAACTCAGTGGCCGCGCCTTCGACGTCGCTGTTCGGAAACATCACGTTCTGATTGAAGAGGAACTTAAGCGAATTCCAGAGCTTCAAACGGATACATTGGCACGCGCGCGGCAGATCTTGCGGCTCAGTGGTCTCTTGCACGACGTGGGTCACCCTGCCTTTTCGCATGCAGCCGAAAAGTTCATTCCTGGTGGCGACCACGAAAAGGTCTCGCTGCATGTGGTGAAAGACGTACTCGGATCCACCATCGACGAAGTCTTCTTCAGCGGCGCCAGCGGTCTCATGGCTCGAATCCTCGAGAAGTCCAAGGACACGGGCTTCCTGAGGCAGTTTGTTAGCGGCGAGTGGGATATGGATCGCACCGATTACCTGCTTCGAGATTCGAAACACTGCGGTGTCGATTACGGCATATTCGAATTTCGAAGGCTTATCGAGTCGATTACGGTGGTGACAAACCCCGATACGCACTCGCTTCAACTGGCACTTGAGCGCGGCGGCGAGCACAGCTTCGAAGCATTGATACTCGCCCGGTATCAGATGAACACGCAGGTGTACTTTCACAAGATTCGCCGGATATACGACCACTATCTGAATGAATACATGAAGCTGTGGGCGCCGAACGCCTATAAAACGCTGGCCGACGTTCTCAAATATGACGACGAAACCGTGATGGCGGAGATCCGGAAGGATGCCGGTGAGAACAACGAACGAAGTATGTGGGCCAAACGAATCATCGAGAGACGTCACCATCGCGTGGTTTATGAAACCGGCGACAACGCGGATATACCGAAGCTTAAGAAAGCTCGACGTCTGCTGGACGAATTGCAGAAGCACTTCGCCGACATCGACATCTTCATCGACGACTGCAAAATATCGATTCACAAGCTTGCGGTTCCCGGTGACCAGGAAGAAGAGAAAACTGAAGACCTTTACATCAGGGAGAAGGATGGCCGGCAGGTTCCTCTTGGAGGCGAGAGTCCCATCATAGGCAAGGTTCCCAAGGTGGTGCGGTCCGTTCGAATTTTCGCCGACGCGCTCGGTGAACCGCTGGAAAAGATTAGAGCGAAAATAAAGGAAGTGGAGAGCAGCATATGAAATCAGACTTTGTCTTCTCCAGGAATCTTTGTGCCGCATACATTGCGGCAATCGTCCGTTCGTTCGAGAAGCAGCATAAGACTGGATATCTCGGTAGAACGGCGCTTCAAAAGCTGAGCTATTTCAGCAAGGAACTCGGAGTTCCGATTCCTTGTTCCTTTGAGATCTACACCTATGGTCCATATTCGGACGCCATTACCTTCGAAGTGGATTCACTTCAGGCGGATGAAGTGCTGATGGATCAAAGCAAAGACTCGAAGTATTCGAATTACAAGCTAGGGCCTAGAGCAAGCGACTTCTTCCGCACGATGGACGGTGACGTCGAAGCATGGACCCCGATGATCGATACGGTTGTTTCTGTCTTCGGTGGGTTCAGTCCTCAGGATTTGGAACTCATCGCAACGTTACAGTTCGTTGCTCAGCGCCAGAGAACGATTGCCCGCACGGCTCCCAGCCGTGATTCCGTAGTGAATGAGTTCCGGCAAATCAAAAAGGATAAATTTCCGACGGATAAAATCAACGGCTGGTACGATGCGCTGAAGAACACGAAACTGATCTAGCTAGAGTCTCAGCGTAACGGAGTGCGGCCGACGATTACTGCATCGTCGTCAGCAGAGCCATTTGAGAGGAATTCGCGAAGCCCTACAATCCTCGGCTCAGCCAGGAAACGGATGAATCGTCTCGTCACATCGCTCTCGACTAACCAAAGGCTCACGTGCGCCGGAGAGTTCCTGACGGAAAGTTCAGGCCAGGAACTACTGATCGTCGCTGCCAGCCGAACGGCAGCTGACGAGTTGGTGAGAGCCATGGCTGTGCAGTCCAACGGTGTCTTCGGTGCACATCGGTTCAGTCTTCCTCAATTGGCGGCGTCGATATCAGCCGGTCCACTTGCAGACTCGGGAACAACTGTATTGGGCGGCGTTGCTGTCGATGCGCTCGCCGCGCGGTCTGTGGACGCCTGCCGCAAGGCGGGCGAACTGGAGTGGTTCGAGCCCGTAGCCAGCACTCCGGGATTCTATCGGGCCCTTGCATCTACGATTACCGAACTCCGTCTGAACGACGTCACGCCTCAAGCCCTCAAGTCTACAAGCTCCGCTGGCCGCGACCTCGCACACCTACTCAAACAGTTCATGCAGCACCAGGATGAAAGCGGCGTTGCGGATCTTGCCACGTTGTATAGAGTCGCGGCGCAGACGATCCGCAACGGCAAATTCCGTTACGCCGGAATGCCGCTGCTGTTGCTGGACGTCGCTCCTGCTCATTTCCTGGAACAGGAGTTCACTCGAGCGCTTGTGGAAGCAGCGTCAACGGTACTTGCAACGGCCCACCGGCGGGATGAAACAACGCTCGCTATCCTGAAGAACGTGCTCGCGGTACCGGCCGAGTCGCTTCCCGGGGAGGGCGACCGCGCTTTGGACCGGCTTAGGCTCCACATTTTCGAAGTCGCTGCGCCCAGTGGAACAGACGATTCGAGCGTGGATTTTCTTTCCGCAACCGACGAGAGCCGTGAGTGCGTTGAGGTTGCGCGCGGCGTCACAGCGCTAGCGGCCTCAGGCATTGCGTTCGATCGCATGGCAATCGCACTAAGAAATCCTGGAGCCTACCAACCTCTGATCGAAGACGCCTTGCGCAGGGCACAGATTCCTGCCTTCTATAGTCTCGGCAGCCGTCGTCCGAATCCGGCTGGCCGTGCCTTGCTCGCTCTCCTGGCATGCGCCTCGGAACGACTCTCCGCTTCTCGCTTTAGCGAGTACCTGTCGCTCGGACAGGTTCCTACGGTCGATGAAAAAGGCCAGCCCGCGCCGCCTGCACCACGATGGAGTCCGGCTCAGGGCGTATTGTTCCCAGACATGGAAGCGCCTGAAGTCAAGGAAGAGCCTGACGCGAATGCTGCGGATGACGACGAATCGTTTGCCATCGCGGGATCCCTCCGAACGCCGCATCAATGGGAACGGCTCCTTGTCGACGCGGCGGTCATCGGCGGCCGCGATCGCTGGGTCCGCCGTCTGGATGGGTTAAACAACGAGCTCAAGAAAAAGATTGCCGAAGTCTCTGCCGAAGATGAATCAGCACGCCAGTATCTCGATCGACAGTCGCAGCGGCTCGCTACGCTGCGCAACTTCGCGCTTCCGGTCATCGAGTTCCTCGACCGCCTTCCGGAGGCGGCGACCTGGGATGAGTGGCTCGACGCCCTGGAGCAACTCGTTGTCTTGACCATCCGCCAACCCGAGCCTGTGCTTTCCGTACTCAGCGAGCTGAGGCCCATGGGCGGCGTCGGTCCTGTCGGACTCGATGAAGTGCGAGAGGTCCTGAGCCACCGCCTGACCTTCCTGCGCACCGAATCGCCCGAACGCCGTTACGGCAAGATTTTCGTCACGACTCCCGAGGAACTGGCGGGTCTGAGCTTTGACGTCGTATTCCTGCCCGGACTCGCGGAAGACATTTTTCCGAGAAAACAATTCGAAGACCCTCTGTTGTTGGACGTTGCCCGGGAATCCATCAGCCCCTGGCTATTTACCCAGAACGGTCGGATAGCGAACGAGCGTCTGCTCCTGCATCTCGCCGCCGGCGCCGCGCAAACGAAACTGTGGATTTCTTATCCCAGGATGGATCTTGGCCAGGGCCGGGCGCGGAGTCCATCCTTCTACGCGCTCGACGTGGTGCGGGCCATTACCGGAAAGGTTCCCGACCTTCGCGAACTGCAACGGCGGACCGCGGCGCATTCAAGGTCACAGATGGGATGGCCCGCGCCTGCAGATCCGCAGGTGGCGATCGATGATGCCGAATACGATCTGGCTATCATCAGCGGGCTGCTTCGAATCCCAGCTGCCGAGGCCCGCGGCCGCGCGCGGTATCTCCTGTCCGCGAATGCCGCCCTGGACCGCTCGTTGCGCGCCCGGGCCGGACGATGGCGCCGCCGTTGGACCGATGGCGATGGAATCGTGAGCTCTGAGGCCGGCGTGCTGAACGTTCTCGCAGAGCATCGACCGTCAGCGCGCCCGTACTCCGCCACCGCGCTGCAGCAGTTTGCCGCCTGTCCTCTGCGGTTTTTGTTTTATGCCATCCATCGCATGCAGCCGCGTGAAGAGATCGTCGCGCTGGAACGTCTTGACGCGCTCACGCGCGGCAGTCTGGTACACGAGGCTCAGTTCCGGCTTTTGTCGGAACTGCGAAGTCTGGAGCTGTTGCCTATAACGTCCGGAAACTTGGCGTCAGTCACATCCGTTGCCGACCGCGTGTTCGACGAGGTAGCGGAACGGTTCCGTGAAGACCTGTCTCCAGCCATACCGCGAATGTGGGAAAGCCAGATGGAAGATGTCCGATGGGACATTCGCGGCTGGCTGCGGGAACTCGCCGAACCCGCAAACGCGGGTTGGACGCCGAAATGGTTCGAATTGTCATTCGGACTTCCCGGCGCCGATGAACGCGATCCCGCAAGCCGCAGCGAGCCGGTGGACCTGGGTAACGGCATTCGTGTGCGAGGCGCGATCGACATGATCGAAGAAAAGGATGGGAGCATTCGGATCACCGACCACAAAACCGGCAAGCCGCCATCGCAACCGCCTGGCATTACCGGCCATGGCGAAATCCTTCAGCCTGTTCTGTATGCTCAAGCTGCCGAGGCGCTACTGGGCAAAACGGCAGAATCCTCGCGTCTATTCTTCTGCACGGAGCGCGGCGGCTATCGCGTCTTCGAAGTTCCGGTTGATGAGCATTCGCGCCAGTCGCTCCTGAAAGTGATCTCGCTGATTGACGAATCCTTGCACAACGGCTTCCTGCCCGCGGCGCCTCGGAAAGAGGCATGCAGCTACTGCGACTACCGGTTGATCTGCGGTCCATACGAAGAAGTTCGTCTCCGGCGTAAGTCCCGCGAGCAATTGGTCTTTCTTGAAGATCTACGAGAGCTGCCATGAACAACGACGAACTCGCTCGAAAACGCATTCGCACTTCTCTGGATGAAAGCCTCATCGTCGAGGCGGCCGCGGGGACAGGTAAGACCACCGAGCTCGTTGGACGGATCGTCAACATTCTTCGCGGCGGCCGTACGACAATTAACCGGATTGTAGCCGTCACGTTCACGCGCAAGGCCGCCGGTGAACTGCGCCTGCGGCTGCGCATTGAGTTGGATCGTGCCCGCGCGCTTGCGGGCGATGCTGACGAGATCCGCAACCTGGAGCAGGCCCTTGCGCGACTCGAAGAAGCGCACATCGGCACGATTCATTCATTTTGCACGGAACTGCTGCGACAACGACCCGTCGAGGCCCGCATTGCGCCCGGGTTCCAGGAACTGGATGAAAATCAGGCGGCGCGTCTTTATGCCCGCGCGTTCGAGAAATGGATCCAGCAGGCTCTGCAACAAATGCCGGACGGACTTCGCCGGGCATTGAGCCGTATTGGCGCCGGCTCGTTCAACGAAGACAGCCCGCTGGCGCAGATTCGTTCTGCGGGTTGGAACCTGGTCGAGTGGAGGGATTTTCCACGCCCATGGAGGCGTGAGGAATTCCATCAGCAGCAAGAGGTCGATCGGATTATTCCCGAGATTGCGGAGCTAGCAAGCATAGCCGGCACGTGCACGGTCGCTTCTCATCCTGTTCGCAAGCATCTACTCTGCGTCACCGACTTCATGACACGATTGCGCCGGTCTGAAGAGATCCGGCCACGAGACTACGACGAACTGGAATCGTTGCTTATTCAGATGGCGCGTGATCTGCGCAAGAACCATTTGAAGGGTTCCAAAAAGTTTTCGACGCAGTACACCAGGGATGAAGTTCTTTCCGCAAAGCAGCGGCTCGAGACGACACTCGAGGACTTTCAACGGCGTGCGGAAGCTGATCTTGCCGCTCTGCTCCAAGGCGAACTGCGGAGCCTGATCGCGCAATATGAAGACATGAAAGATCGATCGGGGAAGCTGGATTTCGTGGACCTTCTCATCCGCACGCGAAATCTGCTTCGCGAAAATGGGGAAGTCCGCGGCTTCATGCAGGCGCAGTTCACGCACATCTTTGTGGATGAGTTTCAGGACACCGATCCCGTCCAGGCGGAGATCCTGGTGCTGCTGGCCGCGGATGATCCGGACGAAACCGATTGGAGGAAGGTCCGGCCGAGAGTGGGAAAACTGTTTCTCGTCGGCGATCCCAAGCAGTCGATCTACCGGTTTCGGCGGGCGGACATCATCATGTACCAGGAGCTGTGCCAGCGGCTCCAGGAAAAAGGCGTCGCCACTGTGTATCTGAGCCGGAGTTTCCGCGCAGTAAAACCGATACAGGACGCCGTGAACGCGGCCTTCGCGCCGGAGATGACCGGGGATGCTGTGACCGGCCAGCCGGCATACGTGCCGCTGGAGGAAGTCGTGCCTGCGACCGAGCAGCCGGCCGTGATCGCGCTGCCTGCGCCGTTTCCGTATGGGGTGCGACTGCCCAGCAATAAGGAGATCGACCGCTGCCTTCCCGACGCGATCGCAGGATTTGTGGAGTGGCTGATTCGCGAGAGCGGGTGGAAAGTGCGCGATCCGGGAAGCGGGGAACTCGTGCCGGTCGCGTCCGAGCACGTTGCGATTCTGTTCCGGCGATTCATGTCGTGGGGAGCCGACGTCACGCGCGATTACGTTCATGCCCTGGAAGCGCGGAACGTCCCTCATTTGCTCTGGGGCGCACGGTCGTTTCATCAGCGCGAAGAGATTGAGACGGTTCGTGCGGCGCTGAATGCCGTCGAGTGGCCCGATGATGATCTCTCCGTTTACGCCACGTTACGCGGGTCGCTCTTCGCAATATCCGACAATCTTCTTCTGCGCTATCGCCATCGAGTGGGGTCGTTCCATCCATTCCATCCGGTTCCGGACGCCATAGAGTCGGACTTTACGCCTGTGACGGAGGCGCTTGCGGTACTGGCGGATCTGCATCGCCGGCGGAATCGGCGGTCGATCGTTGAAACCATCAATTCGTTGCTGGAGGCCCCTCGATCGCATGCCGCCTTCGCGTTGCGTCCTTCCGGAAATCAAGTGCTCGCGAACGTGTATCGGGTCTGTGATCTCGCGCGCAGCTACGAAACCGGCGACGGATATTCGTTCAGAGGTTTTGTTGAGCGATTGAACGAGCAGTCGGAGCGCGAGGACAGTTCCGAAGCACCGGTGCTCGAAGAGGGAACCGAGGGCGTGCGGATCATGACCGTTCACTCGGCGAAAGGCCTGGAGTTCCCGGTCGTGATCCTTGGCGACATGACGGCAAACATTGCCATGCGGAGTCCCGACAAGCATGTTGATACGTCGGATCGCTTGTGCGCGGTTCGCTTGCTCGGTTGCTCGCCGTGGGATCTGATCGATCACGAGCAGGAAGAACATGACCGCGACGTTGCCGAAGGCGTGCGGGTTGCGTATGTGGCTGCAACCCGAGCCCGCGACTTGCTGGTCGTGAGCGCCGTCGGCGATGGCGAACGTGACGGCTGGCTCAGCCCGCTGAATAAAGCCCTCTATCCGCCGAAGACCAACTACCGCGGCGCCGCGCCTCTTCCGAATGGTCCCAAGTTTGGCGAAGCGACAGTTTTGAAGCGTCCGATGGATTACGACGGAATGAGCGAGTTCTCCGTAAAGCCAGGACTGCATCAGCCCGAGACCGGCCCGCATAGTGTCGTTTGGTGGGATCCCGCACTGCTACGATTGCAGGTCGAGCCTAGCTTCGGACTCCGTCAGGAAGAGATCCTGGCAGAAGATGAACACGGCCACAGCGTCGAGACCGTCCGGCTTTACAACGAGTGGAAGGCATTACGCGATAAAGCCCGCGTCCAAGGCGCGATGGCAAGCCTCAATGTAATCCTCGCCACGGATGGTATCGAACCGCCCGCAGGCTATATGGACCGGGTCCAGGTGGAACGCGTCCCGCGTGACGAGTCCCGGCCCAAAGGCCCGCGATTCGGTTCACTCGTGCATCTCGTCATGAGCGACGTCGAATTTACGGCTTCCAGTGAATCGATCGAGCGGATAGCGCAAACGCATGGCCGATTGCTGAACGCCACATCGGAGGAAATAACAGGCGCTGCAAAAGCTGCTGCCGCCGCTTTGCAACATCCATTACTTCTGCGTGCTCGCGGAGCGGCCCGCTTTTATCGCGAATTGCCGTTGGTCATTGATGATGATTCTGCAGGTCTCCTTGAAGCGGTTCTTGATCTGGCTTTTGTGGAGGAAGCAGGGTGGGTTATTGTCGATTTCAAAACGGATGCCGAAGACCCGACGCGGCTCACCCGATACGGCCGCCAACTCGGCTGGTACATACATTCGATCGAACGAATGACAGGCAGAACGGCGACGGGCTATCTCCTGCATGTTTAGGCGGCTTGTTGGCCCCTAGGAAACTGAGATAAAGTACAGCCATGAAATTAGATATCGAACTCTCTCCTGCACAAGCCGAACGTTTGCGCCAGGAGGCCGAGCGTCTCAAGGTGACGCCGGAAGAACTCGCACGCGCCGCTTTGAGCGACCTGTTATCGGAACCCGACGAAGCCTTCAAGACCGCTGCTGAACGTGTGCTCCGGAAGAACGCTGATCTTTATCGCCGTCTTGCCTGATGCGGTATCTCACTATCGGTGAGATTTTCCATCTCCACCATCTTGTCGCCGAAGCCAGTGGGGGCGCCGTCGGCATCCGCAATCTGGCAGCTCTGGAATCGGCGATCGCCCAACCGAAAGCCACATTCGATATGGTCGATCTTTATCCCTCCATTGTAGACAAGGCTGCGGTGCTGTGTTTTTCGATTGTCAGGGGGCATCCGTTCGTTGACGGCAACAAACGAACGGGTCATGCGGCGATGGCGACGTTTCTCATCCTCAACGGTGCAGATATCGATGCAACGACGGACGAGCAAGAGCAAGTGATGCTCGATCTCGCTGCCGGCAAACTCAGCAGGGAGCAATTCACTGCCTGGCTTGTCGTGCATGTCAAGATAGAGCACTCACCAACTGAGCCAGATTGATTGCCACTACAATTGCCTGTGTTTCTAGTGGTTGCGTTTGGCGTTTACTGTTCGGTTATCTCTGGAACCTCGAAAATTACGGGGACGCCTGACCTGAACGCCTTTCCCACCGCAATAGCCTGTCTGAACCGAAGCGATGGAAGGGCTGCAACCATGTCGGCACCCATATAGTTCAGAAGAAAGTCAGAACTCGTCTTATCGAACTGTTGAAATGCCACTACCGTATTGCACTGGGTCAATACGGTTTTGGATACATTCGCGGTTCGCTGCGCGACAACGATGAAACCCACATTGTACTTGCGGCCCTGTAGAGCAATTTGACTGATGCTGTTTACCAGTGACTGTGCTTTCTTTTCTTCTACTCCGATGAAATTCCATTCCGGAATTACGGTATGGGCCTCTTCAAGGACGACGCACACCTGTTTGCCGAAATTGGCATCTTGCCTCGCAAGCTGGAAGAGACCGCGGAAAAACCATTTTGTGTATTCCAAAATTCCAGTGGTATTAGCAACATCGGGAAGCTCAAACAATGCGAGAGGTTGGTCTGACTGAACGAAAGCTCTTGCCGCATCGTAAAAGCCATCCTTCAGGATTTTTGTTTTATCAGCGATCAGCGTTTTGTTCTGTTGATTTGCAAATTTCTCAAGTTCGGTCGAGATTACGTCAATAGCGGCAAAGAGGTCGTCCTTGCGGTTGTTCGGAACAATGTTGACAGGGGGCAAGTCCGCGAACTTACCTCTATACTCATTCGTAAAGTCGACACAGATGACTTTGGTTCCAATCCCGATGATCTTTCTGAGTAGATCCCGGCAGAAAACAGACTTGCCAGAGCCTGTGACGCCAAGAATTGCGGTGTGATGAGTCACAGCCTGATTTAGATCCAGTATCACCGGGTAGTTCGTTCCTGGTATCGCCCCGATCTGCCGCTCACCGGCTTGAATCTCAAAAGTCGGTGCATCTGGTGCAAGGAATAACGGTGTATTGATTTCCGGTACCCAGCCGTATTTTTCAAATACAAGCTTTTGGGAATCCCAAATCCCAAGTTGCACGGCTTCACCGACAATGAGCCCTGCCTCGTTCTTTTGCTCCAGGGTCTGGATCTCCGTGAGCGCCTGAGTTATTTGATAAAGCACTCGCTTTCCAGACGAGCGTGCTTCAAGGAGGGCGCCCTCGTTAACGGCAACGCGTCCCGCATAATCAAATCGCACCTTCATAATGTTTGAGCCGTCGATAATCAGGCCAACAAAGCGGCCAAGAAACGGCGGGTCGGGCTGGCCGACAATTTTGTATACGACATTCGAGGTGCGGATCGCGGTGTGAGGATCGGCACCGAGGGCTTCATGAATTTCATCGGTAGCGAGGATTTTTATCCACTGTTGTTCGTCAAGAAGGAAATTGTCGACGATCATCCCTTTAAAGAGACGGTTACCATCCGCCACGGAGTACCGGAACTCGGCGAGGTCGAATCGTCCGATAGGGACGCGTTCTCTATAGAGCCTGGCCAGAAACGTGTTTCTTGATTGAACACCAATTATTTCTCCTACGTCTCGTCCCGGGTCGCTATGTATCCCCCACGATGAAAGGACGAATTGTTTTGGATCAATGAGCAGGATCGCCGATGCATAGCCGGCTAATATCAAGAATTGGCCAGACTGACTATCCACGTAGAACACAAGTGTTAGAAGAAAGAGAACTACGAATAGAAATCGGCCATTGCCAAAGAAAACCGAAATTGTTTTTAGGAACGATGAAATTCGGTTCTGGAATGCAGCGGAAGATTTGTTGCCGTCAAGAAGCAGGAGCGCAAACAAGGACGTCAGGAGCAGCGTCACGTTATAGCCGAAGAAAATTCCGTACCAGATACCAAACCTTGAAAGCTGCGATCCGAGAGGTGCGAGTAGTAACAGGATCGCGATTGTCGATGCCAGGACGTCTGTCGGTCTTGTGAAGTAATGCTCGAGAAAAAGGCTGACGAACGACAGCATTAGCAATGCCGAGAAGATGACGACGGACTGTTCTGAATTCGGAAAGATTCGCCCCGTAGTAAGGAAGAAAACCAGCAGCAGTGAGAAAAAGCTGATCAGGAACAGCGTAATCCGTACAGTCTTTGTCACGATCCGTCCTGTCCTACGATTCCGCTGTTTGTGGATTTTACTTCGGCACCGACCGACAGACCCATAGGTCCGGCCATCTTACAGGGGACATCCTTAGGATCCAAGAAATAGCGCGCGCACAATGTTTCTTGTCACTTCGACTGATCCCATGCCGCCGGAAGATTTCGAGCGCTGCCGCGGGCAGCTCGAGCGCGCCGTTGCCTTATCTGAATCCCGAGAACGGTGCCGGCGCTCAACGACTGCCAATTTGCCTGATATATCAGTTCAGCCTGTAACATCAGAAAGAATTGTCTTCGGGCCGGATCCTAACGGACCTCGCGTCGTGGTGGTGCAAGCCGGCAAGCGTTGGGTTAATGCCGAGGTTTGTTTCCCCTTCTGCTGAGGGCGAGTGGGAGTATGGTTGGTGGAATACAAAAATGGAGGAGTATTCAACTCCTCGCGCCGCCGAATAGCCCATTCCCCGACTTGTACTTAAGAACCACGACACATCACGTAGGCGCTGAACCGACGGTTCAGTATTTCGTGTGTTTGGGAGACATACGGAGAAATCGGCGCTGACTCGATCGGTTTGGTAATCTCTATGCACTATGAGGACGACACGAAACAGCCGCGGTGATCTAATCCGCCAGAGTCCGTCCCTACATTTCCAATGACGCCGGCATGGAGTCGCAATGATGCCAGATGAACATCTCTGTCGCCTATCGCCAAACCAGGTTCTGGGCTGATGTGCCTGGAACTGCAATATCTATCCGGATCGGTGAGACGAATCAGGCTCTTGAAGACCTGTTGAGGCATTACAGCCGAACCTCTTGGGCATTCATAACAGCGTTCAATCCGGGTTCAGTTCCGCTGGATCTCGCTCAAAACAATTTGCGACAGGACAGGCTCAAAGACGAGCTATGCAGTCACGGCTACATCCTCTTTCCAGGAAGCGGCGAGGCTGACTCGGGGACGTGGCCACCGAACGCAGCGTACTTGTCTTAGGAATCTCTTTGGAGGACGCAGTTCGAATTGCCGGCGAGTGCGGCCAGAATGCGATCGTAGTTGGCAGTGCTGGCGGCGTTCCGGAACTGTTGTGGACGAAGAGAGATACCGGAGGCATCAATGCCGCAGGATAATGTCACAGGGGCCGCCGCAAACGAGTGGGGACGTGAGACCGCGCGCCGGATCGCACGAGAGATCGGCGCCACAATGAACGATCCAACGAGTAATGAATCGATTCTGAACGGAAAGCGCATCGTAATCAAATGCGCTTCGCAGAAAAACAATAGCGTAGGAGTCACTTACACGATGCTCGAAGGGATCGAGTTGATTATCGGCGCATTCCAACAGGACGACGGCTCATTCGAATTGTGGACGCTCAATCAGGAGGATTTTCGGAGCCGAATGCGTGCTACACGCAGCCAAGGGGCCTCGGCCGGTAAGGTAGGTATCGTCAGGAAACGCACGTTTACAACCCATGGAAAGCTGCTACAAAGAGTGTCTTTGAATCCTCAGCAGTAACTATGCGTTAGCCTTCGCAACAGTCTCGCCGGCGGCTTTGAATTCGTCGTACGCTTTATCCCAATCGATCTGAGGAAATGCTTCCTTTACCGATTCCAGAAAATCAGACTGGTTCAACGTCTCGAATGTTACGTCCTTGAATCGATCTTCAAGAGACATCTTGCTGATCAGATCCTTCGCTTTAGGGAACTTAAGTTTGTCCTCGATCCATTTTCGAAGATCTGCCTCACTCGGCTTAGCTCCTCCCAGGAGTTGCCGATAACGGCGTCTGGAAGATTTTTCTTTGCCAGAGGCAAATAGTGATCCACAACGTCTTTACGCGACTTCTCCAGCATCGCCTGAAGTTCCGCATCAACGATCTTTTGGTGTTCCTCCAGCTTTTTTCGCAGATCATCGAGGCGTTTCACCAAAAGCGGCTTTGCCGATTTCAATACAACTCGACCGTGATCCTTGCCCAATGACCGGGTAAAGTTCTTTCGAATCGTATTGAGCTCATTGTTCAGCTTTGTCGAGGAGATTTCTGCGCTCGTCTCTACAAGATCAAATGTAGTACGGAGGCGCCCAGTCAAATCCGCCGAGGAACCCAGTTCCTGTAGTTCTTTGGGGATGGTTACGCGTTTCCGTTCGATATGTGCTCCCGTTAGAGACAACTCGACGTACTGTAGGTACGGTTCGAAGACTCGCACCTGCCGAGCGACATCGAAATTGACCGGCGGAGCTAACGTGATGGCCTCTTTGACGTTGTTTAAATCGCTTTCTTTAATCGATTTTCTACCTCCTTCAAATGGAATGGCTTGAATCTGCGCTGCCTGTTCCGGTCCTTCGACCTGCGCTAGGGTTTGGCGCCTGATCTCTGGACTCAACCGTAGAAGTAACCCCTGTACTTGCTCCTCGGCTAGGCGGAGAGCATTCGGTGTCGTATCACTTTGGGGTTCGGCTTCAAGGTAACGTGCAATCGGAGAGAACACCCATCCGCTATGATCGACGATCAGCACTGCGCTGCGCATACCATCATTTTGAGTGACAGGAATATCCGCGGTGCGTAGTCGCTCCACAGCCTCCAGGCTACCGTAGCCCATCCGAAGAGTTCGTTCGTCAAAATCGACCGAGATGCTCATGATAATCTTCGGCCGATGTGACATCAGTTCAATGAGAGCCTCAGCGCATTCATCCTGAATTCCCGGGGCCAGATAGCAGACATGCTTCTGCGCTCGGCGGATCAGACCGGCAATCGCTTGAGAGGAAAGAACGCAAAAGATCGGTTCGGTTCTCACACTAGACCCCCTCCGATGTGGTGCCGGCGCCTTCGCGGAATGGATGGAACCGGCTATCGCCGCCGACGACTGCAATCCCGTCAGCTCGACACGGCATGGCCTCAGATATCAGTTCGATTGATATCTCACTAGTCATCAGCTTCAAGCTTCTTCCGACAAGTTCCTCATTTGTTGGCATGCGCAGCTCCCACGACACCAAGAAACCGATTAAGTCGCTCGGCCACAAGCGCCCGGCGCTTTTCGAGGAATGCCTTATATCCTCCGATTTCGAGCAACGCCGGATCGGTCGGAATGCACTGTGCCTCAAATGCGGCGGAACCTGATTTTGCAATCATCGAGGGAAAGTACTGGCTCGGAGGCTTGTCACTAATCTGCCGGTTGGTTTTGCCTCCAATGAAGGCAAGGTTCGCGATGTCGTCAGCCTCGCGAGAGGTATAAGTGCTCTTGAGGACTGCCTTCGGGAAGACGTGGTGGAACTGTAAGCGGTGCTGCGTACCCTTGTGGTCGAGGGCAATGGCGAGATTGGAACGCCAGTCCCTGGCATTGTCGTCGCGGAATGCGAGGAACATCGTCTTGAAGAGAGCGCTACGTTGGTTGCGGCCCTCAAGTTCTTCCGGAGCGATATCGAGTCGTCCCACTTGCAACCGCAGCCGATCGATCAATTCGTTCGCGCCGCCACCCAGTCGCACGGTAGCGAGGTCTTGATCGAGAAGTGTTTCACTCGAGCCGCGCGAGTATCGTCCCTTTGCGTTCGCGACCAGCACCCAATAACGCAAACGTTCTGACTCCTCCGCCTCAATCTGGTAGTTACGTTTGTGTCCGTAGAATGCGAGCGTCACCAACAGGAAGGGGGACGACACGAGCGCCGGGCTGTCGATGCCCACATTACTCTTGAGGAAGTTGAGCGCGAACTCCATGCCGGGCACGCAATCCCGCCATGCCTGTTGCAACGTCTCAATTGGCAGACCACCCACGGTCAGGAAGCGTGATTGGCCTGTGCCGAAGGCCACCAGGTTCTTCAAGTGCAGGCTGAGGTCGAGATCGAAGCCGGTCTTCGAGCATTCCCCTTGAAAGGCCTGGAATGTTTTCAGGGCGCCGCGCCACTTGGCCGTGATCTGTGCCAGCGCCAGATCAGAACTGCGCAACTTCGCACCGAGCGAGTTCACACGGACAAAGATCTCGGTTACTTCGTCATAGGAGAGCTTCCGCTCCAGCACGTCCATACGGTAGACATACTTGCGAATGCTGCGCAGCCGTGCCAGACGCTGGCTGTACTTTTCGTAGCGCGGATCCTCGAACCCTGTGACGCCCGCACGTCGGAGGAATGGAGCGTCGCTATCGGTTTTGAAGACATCCGTGACCTTTACCCACTGCTGCAGGTGTTCCAGTTTCCGCGTGGCGACCACGAACGTCATTCGATCGAAGCGCTTCTGTAGCTCGTCCTCGCTCGAATCGAGTTCATCGTCGATTAGATCGTCGTTGTCTTCATCATCGTCGTCGCCGTCTTCATCCACCTCGGTGACTATGGCAAGTTGTTCCGGGTGTTCAAGGTTGAAGAGCAACTCTATCGGCCTCCTGCGGCCGCGGACGCTGACCGGCTCTCCCCGAATTACGGCGGAGAGCGACGTGAGCCG
>JADMIO011525451.1_pt1 | contig 30843 bp, 33 predicted proteins | sample 8958161 | NCBI WGS metagenome assembly JADMIO01 (sample SAMN16585339, study PRJNA669376) | soil metagenome | isolation source: Crop rotation soil | place: USA: Cullars Rotation, Alabama | collected 2011 | reverse complement strand
GTCGCCTTGTTCCCGCCCGTGACCGGCGGCTGATCCCCGGGGATTTAAAGTGACCGTTCGCGTCCAGACCGAAGATTTCGATATCGGCGCCGAGCTGGAAATCCTCAGCGCAGGCAATCACCAAGTCGGCGGGATCGCGAGCTTCATCGGCCTGGTGCGCGACATCGCGCCCGAAGGCTCCGGCGCATCGTCGTCGATGACCCTCGAGCACTATCCCGGCATGACCGAAAAGCGCCTGGCCGAGATCGAGGCCGAAGCGCAGCGGCGCTGGCCGCTGGCGGCGAGCTTGATCATCCACCGCTATGGCCGCTTGGAGCCCGGCGACCGGATCGTACTGGTCGCGACCGCTTCCAGCCACCGCGAGGCGGCGCTGGAATCCTGCGCCTTCCTGATCGACTGGTTGAAGACCGAAGCACCCTTCTGGAAGCTGGAGGATGGTCCGGAAGGCGCCCGCTGGGTCGAGGCCAAGACCAGCGACGACGCCCGCAAGGCGGCCTGGGTTAAGAAATAGCCGGCTTGAAATCTTCCTGACAAACCGCCATTTCTGGCCCTCCCGAAACGGCCACCAGAAGGCGACCGCTTTTCATGATCGATCTGCTGACCGATCCTTCCGTCATCCTCAGTTTCCTCACCCTCGCCGCCCTCGAAATCGTCCTTGGCATCGACAACCTGCTGTTCGTGCAGATCGTCGCCGGACGGGTCTCGCCCGACCGCCAGCGTCTGGCGCGGCGGTTGGGGCTGTTCCTCGCCCTGGGCACGCGGCTCCTGCTGTTGGCCTCGATCGCCTGGGTCGCAGGCCTGGTCGAGCCGATCTGGACTATCGACTGGTTCGGGCCGGAGAACATCTATGAGCTTTCCTGGCGCGACATCATCCTGCTGGGCGGCGGATTGTTCCTGCTGGCGAAATCGACCACGGAGATCCACCACAATATCGACGTGGAGGCGGAAGAGCCCGGCGCCAAGAAGACCTATCTCAGCCTCGCCGCGGCGGTGGTGCAGATCGCGATCCTCGACATCGTGTTCTCGCTGGACAGCGTGATCACCGCGGTCGGCATGACCAATCACCTGCCGGTCATGGTGGCGGCGGTGATCGCGGCGATGATCGTGATGATCGTGGCGGCCAATGCGGTGGGCGATTTCGTGGACAAGCATCCTTCGGTGAAGATGCTGTGTCTCGCCTTCCTCTTGCTGATCGGCGTGGCTTTGCTCGGCGAAGGCCTGCACTTCCACATCCCGAAGGGCTACCTCTACTTCGCCATCGCCTTCTCGGCCGGCGTGGAAGGGCTCAACTTGTGGGCCCGTTCGCGGCGGCAGGCGGCGAAGAAAGCTTGAGCAGATCGGAGAGAGTCTTCGACCCCTCACCCCTGCCCTCTCCCGCAAGGGGAGAGGGGATACTTTCGTTGCTTACGCTGCTGCGCTGTTCTCATGGGCGCGGACTTCTTTCAGGTAGTCCTCGCGCAACTGGCGGGTGACCGCGCCGGGCTTGAACTTGTAGTCGCCGATCTGGCCGACGGGGGTGACTTCGGCGGCGGTGCCGACCAGGAAGACCTCGTCGGTCTTGGCCAACTCGTCCGGCATGATCGCGCGCTCGACCACCTTCATCTGACGGCGACGCGCCAGATCGATGATGGTGCGCCGCGTGATTCCATCGAGGAAGCAATCCGGCTTCGGCGTGTGCACTTCGCCGTTCTGCACCAGGAAGACGTTGGCGCCGGTCGCCTCGGCCAATTGGCCGCGATAGTCCAGCATCATGGCGTCCTGATAGCCCTCGGCCTCGGCCTCGTGCTTGGAGATGGTGCAGATCATGTAGAGTCCCGCGGCCTTGCTGGCGGTCGGCGCGGTGTTCGGCGCCGGGCGCTGGTATTTCGCCCATTTCAACCGGATGCCGTTCTCGAGCAGCTCGGGCGAGAAATAGGCCGGCCACTTCCACATCGCGATCGCGCAGTGGATCGTGTTCTGCTGGGCCGCGACGCCCATCATCTCACTGCCGCGCCAAGCCAGCGGCCGGACATAGCAGTCGACGAGACCGGCGCGGCGGATCAGCTCGGCCTTCGCCGCGACCAGCTCCTCGACCGGATAGGGGATCTTGAAACCCATGATCTCGGCCGATTTGTGCAGGCGCTCCGAATGCTCCTCGGACTTGAAGACCTTGCCGCCATAAGCGCGCTCGCCTTCGAAGACACAGGATGCATAGTGCAGACCGTGGGTCAGGACGTGGACCTTGGCGTCGCGCCAGGGCACGATTTTGCCGTCGTACCAGATCTCGCCGTCACGATTATCATAAGGCACCAGGCTCATGGAAGGATTCCTCCGGTCAGGCTTCTCGGGTTATAAACGCATCGTATCCGGGCCGAATTTAGAACCTTCGGAAAATTAAGTCAACAGTGCTGACATAAAATGGCTGAAGTCAAATCTCCGCTGAATCTGCTGTTTCTGCGCGACGACGACCTGCGGCAGGGAATCGAGCTGCTGTTTTTCGCCTATCGCGATTTCACGGCCAAGGCGGATGAGACCCTGCTGCAATACGGGTTCGGCCGGGCGCATCACCGGGTGATCTATTTCGTCGGCCGCAATCCGGGCATGACGGTATCGGAGCTGCTCGACATCCTGAAGATCACCAAGCAGAGCCTCAGCCGGGTCTTGAGCCAGTTGGTCCGCCAGGGCTTCATCATCCAGCGCCCCGGCTCGACCGATCGCCGCCAGCGGCTGTTGAGCCTGACCGACCGCGGCGCCGAGCTTGAGCGCAAGCTGACCGAGGAGCAGCGCGCGTTGGTCGCGAAAGCCTATCGCACGGCCGGTGTCGAGGCGGTCGAGGGCTTCCGCAAGGTGCTGCTCGGGCTGATCAACGAGTCCGATCGCGAGCGGTTCAAGTCGCAGTTCCAGCGGTAGTCCCAGGGCAGTCCCAGACTTTGAGCGATCAGCCGCACATCCTCGTCGTCGATGACGACCGCCGCATCCGGGACCTGACCGCGCGGTTCCTGAGCGAGCAGGGTTTTGCCGTGGTGACGGCGAATGACGCCGCCGATGCCCGCGACAAGATGAAGAGCCTAGCCTTCGATCTGCTGGTGCTGGACATCATGATGCCGGGCGAGAACGGGCTGGAGCTGACCGCCAGCCTCCGCGCCGGCAGCGATGTGCCGATCCTGCTGTTGACCGCGCGGACCGAGACCGAGGATCGGATCACCGGATTCGAAAGCGGCGCCGACGATTATTTGACCAAGCCATTCGAGCCGAAGGAGCTGGTGTTGCGCATCCAGTCGATCCTGAAGCGCGCCCGCCCGGTCGAGCGCGCGGCGGCGCAGCGCCGGGTCATCAAGTTCGGCGAGTTCCTGTTCGAGCTCGACCGCCGCCGGCTGTTCCGCGGCGAGGAGCCGGTCTACCTGACCGAAGCGGAAACCGATCTCCTGGCCCAGCTCGCCGCCCATGCCGGCGAAGCGGTCAGCCGCGACGCGCTTTCCTCTTCCGCCACCGAGACCGATGAATCGGCCCCCGATTCCTCGGGAAGCCGCCAGGTCGATGTCCAGGTGACGCGGCTGCGGCGCAAGATCGAATCCGATCCCCGCTTTCCGCGCTATCTGCAGACCGTGCGCGGCCGCGGCTATCTGTTGCAGCCGGATTGAAGTTCATGTTGGGCCAGGTCCGCGAAGTGTTGATCGCGGTGGAGCGCCTGATGCCGCGCACGCTGCTCGGCCGATCGATCCTGATCATCGTCACTCCGGTCATGCTGCTGCAGGCGATCTCCGCCTGGGTGTTCTACACCAGCCATTTCGACACCGTGACCCGCCGCCTGGCGCAAAGCGTCGCCGGCGACATCGCCTATGTGATCCGGCAGCTGCCGCATCCGATCGATCCCCGGCAGGCGCAGCAGGTCTTCGTGATCGCGCACGAGATGATGGACGTCCAGCTGATCTTCAAGCCGGGAGAGATCCTGCCGAACGATCCGACGATCACGCGCCAGAACCTGGTCGATCGCTCGCTGTCGAAGGCATTGGAGACGGCGATCCAACGGCCGTTCCTGATCGACAGCCGGTCGCAGCGCAACTACATCGAGATCCACGTCCAGCTGGCGGAGGGCGTGCTGCAGGCGCAGGTGCGGCGGCGGCGGCTGTTCAGCTCGACGACCTACCTGTTCTTCCTCTGGATGGTCGGCACTTCGTTGGCCCTCCTCGCCTTCGCCACCGTCTTCATGCGCAACCAGGTGCAGCCGATCAAGCGGCTGGCCCAGGCGGCCGACGATTTCGGCCGCGGCCGCGACATCCACGACTTTCGTCCGTCCGGCGCCGCCGAGGTCGAGCTCGCCGGCCATGCCTTTAACCTGATGCGGGACCGCATCCGCCGCCAGATCTCGCAGCGCACCGAGATGCTGGCGGGCGTCAGCCACGATCTGCGCACCCCGCTCACGCGGATGAAGCTGCAGCTCGCCTTGATGGGCGGCAACCCGGAAGTGGCCGACCTCAAGAAGGACGTCGATGAGATGGAGCGCATGATCGGCGGCTATCTCGCCTTTGCCAGGGGGGAAGGCACCGAGCGCCCGGTCGAGACCGATCTCGTGGAGCTGGTGGGCGACGCGGTGAACGATGCCAGGCGCGAAGGCGCCGCCATCGCGCTCGAAGCGCCGACCCAGGCGATCATGCTGTCACTGCGCCGCGACGCCTTGCGCCGGGCGCTCGCCAACGTGATCAGCAATGCACGGCGCTATGCCAAGCGCATCGAGGTCTCGTTCCGCGCCCGTGGCCATGGGGTCGATGTGATCGTGGATGACGACGGTCCCGGCATTCCGGCCGAGAAGCGCGAGGACGTGTTCCGCCCGTTCTTCCGGCTCGACGCCTCGCGCAATCCCGAGACCGGCGGGACAGGCCTCGGACTCGCCATCGCCCGCGACATCATGCGCAGCCATGGCGGCGAGCTGACCCTGCACGACTCCCCGCTCGGCGGGCTGCGGGCGATTCTCAGGCTGCCGAGCTGAGCGCGCTCACAGCGGCGGGAACTTGCGGGTGATCAAACGGTGATGTCCTGGCCGACGCTGATGACATCGACGGAGTGGATCTCGGCCACTTGGAAGTCGAACGATCCGTCGCCGTCATAGTCGAGCCAGACGTCTTTCACACTGCCCTGGCTGCTGACATGGACGCGCTCGGCGCGGTCTTCCTGGGCGACGCCCAGCGTGTTGAAATAGATGTGCAGGTTGAACCTGTCCTGGCCGCCCGTCGCATCGCCGTCGAAACCCTGGATAATATCCAGGCCGTTCTGCTCGCCCTCGAGATGGATGACAAGGTCGTTGCCGAGACTGACGTCGATCTGGTTGATCCCGCTCTCGCCGTAAAGCGCGTCGTTGCCGGCGCCGCCGATCAGCGTGTCATTGCCCGCGTCGCCGACGAGTTCGTCGTCACCATCGCCGCCGTCGATCGTGTTGTCACCCTCGTTGCCGTAGATATTGTTGTCGAGGCTGTTGCCGGTGCCATCGATGTTGGCGCCGCCGTTGAGGAAGAGCCACTCGACATTGGTCGGCAGGGTGTAGCTGCCGAGGGTGCTGTGCACCATATCGAGCGTGCCGCCGGTGCTGGCCTCCGTCACCGTGTCTTTTGTGTTGTCGACGTAGTATTCGTCGTTGCCGGCGCCGCCGATCATCACGTCGGCGCCGCCTCCGCCATGGAGGAGGTTGTGCGCGGCGGTTCCGGTCAGCGTATTGGCGCCGTCGTTGCCATAGCCTTTTTCGGCCGTGCCGGTGAGGGTGAGATTCTCGACGTAGTAGTCCAGCGTGAAGCTCTCGGCGCTGCTGAAGACAGTATCCGTGCCGCCGGTATCCTTGCCGTTCGCGTATTCGAGGACCTTGTCGCCGGTCGCGTCGACATAATAGGTGTCGTTGCCGCTGCCGCCCTTCAGCGTGTCATTGCCGGTGCCGCCGTCGAGCGTGTCGTTGCCGGCGACGCCGGAGAGCGTATCGTTGGCAGCACCGCCGGAAAGCTTGTTCGCACCGGCATTGCCGCTGAGGTGGTTGACGAAGCCGTCGCCGGTCGCGGCGAGATTCGCCGAGCCGTTGAGGATGACGTGCTCGATGCCGTCGTAGGCCGCCTTGGTGAGATCGATCGCGATGGTGGCGCTCACCGTATCCCCGGTGTTCTTGCCGGTTTCCACGACGACATCCCCCGTACTGTCGATGTAGTAGAGGTCGTTGCCAAGGCCGCCGACCAGGGTGTCGCTGCCGGCACCGCCGTCGAGAACGTCGTTGCCGCCGTTGCCCTCCATGTGATCGCTGCCGGCGTAGCCGTAGAGAACGTCCACGAAATCGGAACCGGATATCGTGTCATTGCCGGAGAACGCCTTGGAGAGAAAGCCCTGCGCGTTCCCTGCGTCCATGTAGCCGTTGAATATCGCGGCCGTCATCGACATGCCGGCGATCTGGAATCCGAAAGATCCGGCGTTGTGGGTGGTGACGGAATTGATCGTTCCGCCGACCAGCGCGCCGCCGGAATAGGTGAACCCGGTACCCAGGAACTCGACATTGGTGCCGGCGTCCGCCTTGGATGGGCCGATACGCCAGGCGTTCGGGGTGGACGAATAGACATAGGGGCCATCGAGCGTCCCCAGGTCGAAGAAGTCGAACCGCGCCGCCTGGTTGGGATCGGTCGTGAACGTCGCCATCGCCGTCGCTCCTGCCCTGAGTTACGCCGCGCAAAATGCGTCGGCTGAGCGGGACGACAGGTTCATGTCAAATAGGGGTGTGGATCGGGCGGAGCCGCTCGCAAAGCCGCCGCGGCCCGAAGAAGGCTGCATCCTTATATGCGTTTGGAAAGGAGCCGCTAAAGCAAAAAGCCCTGCTGCAAAGCCTTGGTCAGATCGTCGCCGAAGGCGCTGGTCTTGCGGATCAGGGCGATGCTCGGGGGCAGCACCTTGAGCTGCGGATCGCCGGCGTCGAGGCTGGTGATGACCGCGACGGGGATGTTGCGGGTGGCGGGGATCACGGCCAATGCCAGCGCCAGGTCGATGCCGGAAAGCTGCGGCATCACCGCGGAGATGATCATCATGTCCGGCTTGGCGCGGGTCGCATAGGCCAGCGCCTTCAAGGTGTCGGGGATCGCGGTCGCGCGATAGCCGCAGGCGCGGAGCTCGCGTTCGACGAAGGTCTGCTGGGTGCCGGGGCTCATCACCAGCACGACTTCGATGTCGCGCACGTCCGGTGCTTCGTCGATCTCGACGCCGCGGCGGATCGGAAGGGCTCGCACCATCTGTCGGATGTCGCCCTCAGCCTGGTTACCGGAGAGGAGATCCTGGATGACATCGAGATAGCGGCCGAGATCGTCGTTCGCTTGGTCGTCCAGGGCGACGATGGCGGTCAGATAGTTCTGTGCCTGGTCGGCGACCGTCTCCAGCATGGTGAGGCCAAAGTTGCGCGCCTGGCCGGCGAGGTCGAAAACGAAGCGCCGGAGTTCCGGCAGGCCTTCGCCCTTCGGGATGCGTCGAGTCAGTTCGGCGGCACGTTCCTGCGCTTCGCCGAGGAACTCGTCGAGCAGCCCCTGCACCATTTCCGCCGTGGCGCCCGCATAGGCGCCAGTCCCAAGGCCACGCATCTTCATTCCTATCCCGGTTGCGGAAAGAGAAGCGCAGTCTGTCGGCGGTTCGTTAAAAAAGCTTATAGGGGCTCAAAACAACCGTCCGCCATTGGGCACCGCCAAAGTCGGTCCGATCAGAACCACGCCGCCTTCGGGATCGGGAAAACCGAGAATGAGCACTTCCGACAGGAACTTGCCGATCTGCTTCGGGGGGAAGTTGACCACGCCGGCGACCTGTTTCCCGATCAATCCTTCTAAAGTGTAATGCGTGGTGATCTGGGCGGAACTGCGTTTTACACCGACGCCCGGGCCAAAATCGACCGAAAGCTTGAAGGCAGGCTTGCGCGCTTCGGGATAGGGCTCGGCGGCGACAATGGTGCCGACCCGGATGTCCACTTTCAGGAAGTCGTCGTAAGTAATCGCTGCGGTGGTTCCGCCGGCTTCCGCGCCCATGGCTCGCTCTCGCTCTGGTGAGTTGGATCGGCAGGGACCCTAGCCGAGATCGGGTCCCCGGAAAAGATAAGGCCGCCCATCCGGTCTCCCGGATGGACGGCCTCAACTCTCTCGGCTCAAAGGACGAGCCGTTCGCGAAGCGAGATTACTTCTTCGCGGTCTTGGCGAAGGCGGTCTTCACTTCGTCGAAGCTGTCGGCGACGCGCTTGGAAACGACGTTGATCGCCTGGGTGTTCGACTTCACCAGGGTGTCGTTCATCTCGCGCATGGTGGTGAGAGCCTGCTCGAACGCCGACTTGGCGACTTCGGCCTGCTTCACCATCTTCTCTTCGACGCTCGCCGGAGCCGAAAGCTCCTTGGCAAGGCTTGAGAACTGCTCGACCGCTTCGCGGGCGAGTTCGGCCTGGCGCTGGGCAACGGCCTTCACGCCTTCGAACGCCAGCTGGTTGGCGCTGGTGAACGCTTCGAAGTTCTTACGCTGGGACGCGAACAGCGTCTCCATATCGACGGTCGGGGTCTTGCCGTTGGTGAACGACTTCGAGAAGTCGCCAACCCAACGGTTGAAGTCAGCCTGGAACTGACCGAAATCCGGAACCTTGAAGTAGTCCGGCTTGAAGAATTCGTTGGTCTCGGCGGCGCTGGTCTTAGCCATGGGGGCTCTCCTCCTGAGGGATTTCATCTGTCTGTGCCTTCATTGTGCAGTGCACAATTACAAGGAAGATGGTGCAATGCAGCAGAAAAATCAAGCCCATTGTTGCAACGCAACAGACAGCCCAGAATATCAGGTTTTATCTGACACTTAGATGACCGTTCCAGGTCGGATGCGTGCCGGAGAGAACTCCGAATCTAGGCCCGGCGGGTGACTAACCGGAAGAAGACCACGGTCAGAACCAAGACCATCAATAGTAATACAAATGAGACGGCGGCGCCTTCGTTGATGCCGAGGCCGAGGAAAGCCTGGCGATAGGCGAAGTAGCTGAGGAGGTCGGTCGAGACGCCCGGCCCGCCTCGGGTCAGCACATAGACCAGATCATAGGTGCGGGTCTCGTTGATCAACTGGATGACGATGGCGATGGCGGCGACCGGGCGAAGCATCGGCAGCGTGAGATACCAGAACTGGGCGAGATCGCCGGCGCCATCGACCTCCGCCGCCTCATAGGGATCCTTCGGCAGGGAGGCCAGGCCCGCGGCGAGGATCAGGATCACAAAGGAGACCTGCTGCCAGACATCGACAAAGACCACGGTCCAGAACGCGAGATCGGGATCGCCCAGCCAATCGACCCCGCCGATCCCGGCCAGTTCCAGCAGCCGGTTGACGATACCGAGGTTGGGCTGGAGCAGCATGTGCCAGATCAATCCGACGCTGACCGGCGACATCGCCATGGGGATGGTCAGGATGGCGAAGTAGACGGCTTTCAGGCGGAGCACGCGGTTGAGCAAGAGGGCAATGATCAGGCCGAGCACGAACTCACCCATGACCGTGACGGCGGCGTATTTGATGGTGATCCAGACCGAGTTCCAGAAATACTCCCCCGTCATCACGCTACGGAAGTTGTCGAGCCCGGTGAAAGGCTCGAGCTTCGGATGCAGGAGCGTGAACGAAGAGAGGCTGAGCAGCAGCGCGTAGACCAGCGGGAAGCCCATGACGATGGCGATCATGGAAAGCCCCGGGGCGGCGAATTTCCAGCCGGTCGCACGCCAGCGGTCGCGCGGGGGGCGCTTCTTCTTGGGAGGATCGAGGGTGGCGGCGTTGGTCATGAGATCGCGTTTACTCGATCGTCATCCCGGGACCAAGTCCCAGGATGACGGCCGAATTTGTTGCGGCAGAAGTGCATCCCCGCCCTACTGCGCCTTCTTCATCAGCTCTTCCAATCCCGCCCCCGCGGCCTTGATGGCCGTATCGGGCTTCACGTCACCGGAACCGGCGAGCGACAATTGCCGACCCAGCACATCTTCGTACTGGGCGGAGTAGGTGAAGATGGGGAACGACATGCCGCTGGCGACCACGTCGAGCGCCTGCTTGTAGTAGGGATACTTCGCCAGGACGCTGGCATCTTCGTAGACGTCGGAGCGGGTCGGCGCATGGCCTTCCAGGGCGCGCTTGATCGAGATTTCCTTGCTTTGGACCCAGGAAATGAACTTCCAGGATGCATCCTGGAGCTCGGCGCTCTGGTTCTTCGCGATGCCCCAGCCCCAGCCACCGCTCTCGCCATGGCCACCGGGCATGACCGTCAGTGCGACCTTGCCGGCGGCGTTGGGGCATTTCTCCTTGTTGTCGATCTGCGGCAGCATCCACCAATAGGTCACCATGCTGAAGGCTTTGCCATCGCACATCAGGCGGAAGGTGTCGTCGAGGGTCGCGGCGAGCGCACCCTTCTGGGCGCCGTTCTGGATGTTGTCGACATAGAGCTCCAGTGCCTTCACTGCCTCAGCACTGTCCAGCGCCACATTGCCGTCGGCTGAGAGATACTGGCCGCCGTTGGCGAAGAGATAGTTGGAAAATTCCATGCTGTTCGGATCGCCGCGCTGCGATTGCATGGCGGCGCCCTCGACACCGGCCGTCTTCTTCATGAATTTGGAAATCGCGACATAGTCGGCGAGGGTCGCCGGCAGCGCCAGATCCTTGCCGCTCTCCGCCTTATAGGCATCCTTCAACTTGGCGTCCGCGAGGAGGTCGGTGCGATAGATCAGGCCCATGGAGTAGTTGTACATGGGGATCATATAGAGTTTGCCCCTGTGGGTGCCGACCAGATCCATCATTGAGGGGATGAAGGGCTTCAGGTCGAACCCTGACTTGTCGACGAAAGGCTGCAGGTCGGCGAGCCAGCCCGCTTCCGGAAATTCGCCGGCCCAGAGGAAATCGACCTCGAGAACGTTGTAGGCGCTCTGGTTGCTGATCAGCTGGGTCACCAGCTTCTGGTGCATGTCCGGATAGGCAAGCTTCTGGAACTCGACGGTGATGCCGGTTTCCTTGGTGAACTCCGGTAGCAGCGCCTCGATGATCTGCGTCTCCGGCACATCCTCCATGAGCGCGGTCAGCTTGAGGCCGTCCGCCTGTGCCGCATTGGGAAGAAGCAGCGCGATCGCGGAGGCGCTGCCGAACAGGGTCGAAAGCATCTTCTTGGTCATTATAGCCTCCCTCTTTCTTACTTGATGGCCCCGAACGTGAGGCCGCGCACCAGATAGCGTTGGATGAAGCGTGAAGCGATCAGCAGCGGCAGGACGCCGAGCACCACACCGGCCGAGACCTCGGCGATCTGTACGCCGTTCTGCGATTGCAGGCTGGCCAGCTGCACCGGAATCGTCGCCGTGTCGGGCCCGGTCAGCACCAGCGCAAACAGAAACTCGTTCCAGGCCAGGATGAAACCCAGGACCGCCGCCGCGGCGATGCCTGGCAGCGAGACCGGGACCACGATCTTCCAGAAGGCTCGCCAGACCGTCGCGCCGTCGACCATGGCGGCCCATTCGAGCTCGACCGGCACGCCTTCGAAGAAGCCCATCAGAATCCAGGTGAGGAACGGCAGGTTGAGCGCGGCGTAGGCAATCACCAGACCGGTGACCGAATTGGTCAGATCGAACATGCGAAACAGCGTGAAGACCGGCAGCACGATCGCGACGGTGGGCAGCATCTGCGTCGCCAGGATCACGAAGCGGCTGACATTGCCGCCGGTGCGATAACGCGCGAAGGCATAGCCCGCCATGGCGGCGAGCGGCAATGCCAGCATCGTGGAGACCGTGGCCGCAATCAGGCTGTCGGCATAGGCGAGCCAGAACTTGTCCTTCACCAGCAGCTTCACGTAATTGTCGAGGGTGAACGCCGGCATGAGGTCGATGCCGTAGGCTTGAGCTTCCGGCACGAAGCTGGTGCGCAAGACCCAGAGCGGCGGCAGCGCGATGTAGAGCGAGAACAGCGCCAGCATCGCGTGGGTGATGATTCCACCCTGCTTCTTTTCGCGCTTGGCCATGCTCAATCCCCCACGGTCAATCCATGGTCACGCCGCCACTGGCGTTGATCGCCTCGCCGGTGAGGAACCGCGAGAGATCGCTCGCCAGGAACAGCACGATATCGGCGACGTCGCCCGCCTCTTGCAGCCGACCCAACGGCGTCAGGGAGACGTATTCCTTCAGGACGGCTTCCGGCGTCATGCCGCGCAGCTGGCCTTCCCAGACCACTTCGCGTTCCTGCATGCTGGTCTTCACGAAGCCCGGGCAGACGCAGTTGACGCGAATGCCATGCGGACCCATCTCGCGCGCCAGCGCCTGGGTGAAGCCGACCACCGCGAACTTGCTGGCGGAATAATGCGCCAGCAGCGGTGCGCCGAGCTTGCCGGCGAGCGAAGCCGTGTTGACGATGACGCCCTTGTGCCCCGTGGCGATCCAGCGCCGCACCGCCGCCTGGTTGGTCAGGAACACGCCCTTGGCGTTCACGTCCATGTTGGAATCCCATTCCGCCTCGGTGAGATCCACGGTGGCGTTCATGGTCGAGATGCCGGCATTGGCGCAGACGATATCGAGGCGGCCGAATGCGGCTTCGGCCTGTTCGAACACCTTGGCGATTGCGGCTGCATTGGTCACGTCGAGTTCGGCGGCGATCGCATCCGCGCCGATCTCCTTGGCCAGAGCCGTAGCGGCAGCGCCGTCCTTGTCGGTGACGGCGACCCAGGCACCGGCGCCGGCGAGCGCCGTCACGATGGCGCGGCCGATACCCGAAGCGGCGCCGGTCACGAGCGCGCATTTGCCGTCGAGGAGCTTCGGGTTGCTCATGCTGCTGCTTCCTCAAGCTTGGGATAAAGCGTCTTCAGCCGCTCGTAGATCTCGCGGTAACTCGCATAGGCACGATCGTAGACCGCCTTCCGCGCGGCGTCCGGCTTGAACACCTGGCCCGCGGCGACATAGCGACTGACTCCGGCGAGATCCTTGAACGCGCCGATGCCATGACCTGCAACATAGGCGGCGCCGAGACAGGAACCCGGATGCTTGTCGATCCGAGTGACGGTGACGTTCAGGGCATCGGCGGCGATCTGCAGCCAGAGATCGCTGGCGGCACCGCCGTCGCAGGCGAAGACGCGGTTCACGCCGAGGCCCATCTCATGGAAGACATCCACATGATGCCGGAAGCCGAAGATCACGCCTTCCAAGGCGGCGCGCCAGACATGCGCTGTTGTGTGATGCAGGCCGAGGCCGACGATGGTGCCGCGGGCATGGGGATCGTGCAGCGGTGTCTTCTCGCCCAGAAAATAGGGCAGCAAGACCACGCCTTCGGATCCCGCAGGCACGTCGGCTGCCAGGCGATCGAGCCAGGCGTGCGGCGAAATCCCGGCCACCGCGGCCTTGGCGGTCTCGCCGCTCGCCAGCTCGCGGGTAATCCAGTTCAGCAGGCTGCCGCTCGCCGCGGTGCAGCCATTGCTGAAGTAGTGGTCAGGCAGGATGTGATAGTCGATGAAAAGGCGCGGATCGGATGCGGGCTTCGCGGTCGAGAGCAGAATGTCTCCCGCGCCGCCGAACTTCAGCACCAAGTCGCCGTCGCGCGCCGCGCCCGCCACATAGGCCGAGACGACATGATCGGCACAACCGGCGATGACCTTTGTGCCGGGTTTCAGGCCGGTTGCTTTGGCCGCTTCCGCCGTCACTCTGCCGATGATTTCCTGCGAGGCATGAATCGGCGGCAGCACAGCGGCGGAAATGCCCGCCTCTGCCACCAGCTCCGGCGCAAACTGGCGGCTGGCGAAATCCATCAGCCCGGATTCCAGGGCCCAATTGTGCTCGATCGAGCGCACCCCGGTCAGGTGATACGCGATGAAGTCGTAGGAGCCGAACACCGTGGCGACCTTCGCGAACACCTCCGGCTCGTGGCGCTTCAACCAGCGCAGCTTCGGCGCCACGATCTGCTGGTTGATGCTGCCGCCGGTCAGCTTGAAGAAGCGCTTACCGTCGAACCGCGCCTGCATCTCATCGATCTCGCGAGCGGCGCGCGCATCGTTCTGCTGCATGCTCGGCCGCAGCAGCTTGCCGTCGCGGTCGAGCAGCACGACCGCGGGCACCATGCCGGTGACGCCGATCGCGGCGATCTGGTCCGCGGTGATGCGTGCCGCCTCCAGCAATTCGCCCACCAGGGCGCAGCAATTCGACCACCAGAGCGCAGGATCCTCCTCGGCCCAATTGGCGTGGCGCGAAACCAGCGTGCTCGGCCGCTGGGCCGTTGCCAGCGTGCCGCCGTCGGCATCGATCAGGATGCCAATGGTGGAGGTCGTGCCGATATCGAGTCCGAGGAAGATCACCGCAGTGTCCGGACCTTGTCCATGAAGCGCTTAACGCGGTCGCCATCGACCGGCTTCCAGGTGTCGCCGCCCTGCTTGAAATGCGTGCCGATGACGACACCGTCGCCGATCGCAAGGATGTCCTTCACATTGTCGATGTTGACGCCGGTATTGGCGAAGACCGGCGTGTCGGGGAGCACGTCCTTGGCCGCCTTGAGATCGCTCGTCGCCGTCGCCTCACCGGTCATCACGCCGGAGACCAGGACGATGTCGGCGAGCGAGGCGAAGACCGCGCTCTTCGCCCGTTGCGCGATCGTGCGCGTGCCCATCGGCGAGGCGAACTCGGCGTTGATGTTGTACATGAGCTTGATGTCGTCGCGGCCGAGATTGTGGCGCAGGCGCACGGCGCCGGCGCAATCCGGCGCCCAGATGCCCATATCCGAGTCATAGACACCGGTCATGATCTCGCGGCCGAACTTGGCACCGGTCGCCGCGGCGACGGCGACGGTGGCTACGGGATCCCAGAGATAGTTCACGCCGAACGGCACCTTGATCTGTGGCTTCAGGGTGGTCACGGCCGAAGCAAAGGCGGCAAGCGTCTCCGGCGTGGCCTTGAGAATGTAGGGACGATCACCCTCATTGCCGAACATGACGGCATCGACACCGCCTTTCTGCAGTGCCTCGATATCGGCGGCGGCGGAATCGACCAGGCCGTTCATCCCGCGCTCGGCATCGTAGAGCGGCGAGCCGGGCAGCGGCGGGAAATGCACCATGGCGATGATGGGTTTCACGCTGCCGAAAGTTTCTTTGATCATCACAGACTCCTGAGCCTTCAAATATCCCGCGGCACGGCCATGGTCGTGCGCGGATCGAACAAATGCATTTCCGCCAGATCGAGATAGAGTCGCTGCATGCTGCCGATCGGCGCGCGGTAGTGCCGCCCGAGCCGCGCGGCAAAATCGACCTCCGGCAGGCCGGGAATGCTGGCGATCAGCACCACCTCGGCGCCGAGCGTCTCCAGCGCCACCACTTCGACATCGAGCGCCTGCCAGCCGGGATCTCCCGGCTCGGCATGCACATCTTCCGGCCGGATGCCGAAGATCGCGGCCTGGGCGTTATAGGTGCGATAGGCCGGCGTGTAGGGCGTCGGAATCCGCAGGCGCAGGCCACCGGATTCGATGAACAGCGCGCCGTCCTCGCGCTTGGTCCCGTCGGCGGTCGCGACCTGGCAGGGAACGAGGTTCATCGGCGGGCTGGCCAGGAAGCCCGCGACAAAGGTGTTCACCGGATTGCGATAGACCTCGAGCGGCGCGCCGATCTGTTCGACCCGGCCTTTGCGCATGATGCAGATCCGCTCTCCCATGGTCATGGCTTCGACCTGGTCATGGGTCACATGCACAATGGTGCGGCCGAGACTACGGTGCAGCTTGACCAGCTCGAGGCGCATATCGGTGCGCAGCTGCGCATCGAGATTGGACAAGGGCTCGTCGAGCAGGAAGGCGACGGGATCGCGCACCAGCGCGCGCCCCAATGCCACGCGCTGCCGCTGCCCGCCGGAAAGCGCCGCCGGTTTGCGGTCCAGGAACTCATCGATGCCGAGCAGCCCGGCCACCCTCCGCACGCGCTTCTCGATCTCCGCGCGCGGCACGTCGTGCATCTTCAGGCCGAAGGCGAGGTTCTGGCCGACCGACATATGCGGATAGAGCGCGTAGGATTGGAACACGACCGCGACATTGCGATCCTTGGGCGCCACGTCGTTGACCATCGCGTCGCCGATGAAGACCTCGCCGCTGGTGACACTTTCCAGCCCGGCGATCATCCGCAGCACGGTCGATTTCCCGCAGCCCGAGGGTCCCAGCAGGATCATGAACTCACCGTCATAGACCTGCAGGCTCACATCTTCGACGGCCGTGACCTTGCCGTAGACCTTGGAAACGTCCTGAAGCGCGATCGACGCCAAATGCCCCGCCCTGTCCTGCCGGTTGGTTGTTCTATTGGGTGGGGATCATCGCATTGCCTCTTGCTGTGTGCAATAGTGAACAAATTCGCACATTGTATGAGCGAATTTGTGTTATAACGGCCGAATGTTGGACGATCGCGCCCATCCCCCAGAAAGCCGCCTCCCCGCCGGGGCTCGGCAGGCGCGGCTGTTGGAGATGCTCGGGCGCAGCGGATTTCTTGCGGTGGCCGAAGCCGCGGACCGTCTGGGTGTTTCGGCGATGACGATCCGCCGCGACCTCGAGGCACTGGAGGCCCGCGGCGTGCTCTCCCGAACGCATGGCGGTGCGATTGCGATCCAAGGCCGACGCCTCGAAGTCTTCGATACGGTCGAGCCGGTGTTCGACCAGCGCCGGCGGCGTCAAGCCGGCGCCAAGTCGAAAATCGCCATCGCCGCAGCGAGGATGATCGGCCCGAACGAGACCATCGCGCTCGACGTCGGCACTTCGGTGCTGGCGCTGGCAAAGGAGCTGGTCGGGCGTCCGGATCTCAAATTCCTCACCAACAATCTCCCGGCGGCGATGACGCTGAGCGGCGGACCCAGTCCGGTCTATCTGCTGGGCGGCCAGTTGCGCGGGCCGGAAATGTCGGTGATCGGCACCGCCGCCACCGAGCAGGCGCGCAACTACTATGTGGACCGGGCCTTCATCGGCGTCTCCGGTGTGATCGACGGCGGCTTCTACGATTATTCGCTGGAGGATAGCGATGTGAAGCGTGCCTTCATCGAGCGTGCCCGCCAGGTCGTGGCGCTCTGCGACTCTTCCAAGTTCGATCACCGGGCCATGGCGCGGATATGCGCGTTGCAACAGGTGCATGTCGTGGTGACGGAAAGCGCACCGCCCGCGCATCTGGCCGATGCGCTGCGGGCGGCCGGAACAGAAGTCGTCGTAGCTTAAGCCGCGGCAGGCCGGCGGCGCTGCACGAACTCCGAAAGCTTCTCCGCCTGGCCGAGGCGCTTGTCGATCTCGGCCATGGTCTTCGAAAGATCCTCGCTCTCGTCATTGGCGAAGGCGCGCAGGCCCGCGATATAGACCGCGAGCAAGCCCTTCAACCGCAGTGCGCCTTTCAAGCCGCCGGCGCTGATTCCGGCGGCCTCGAGCGTCAAGGCGAGCGAGCGTCGCAGCTGGCAGAGCAACGCCGCGAAGGCATTCGGCGTCGTCGGCAATTGCCGCATCAAACGGCGATAGGCATTGCGGTCCGCCTTCAAGGCATCGAAGCGCCGCATCAGGATGTCGAACAGCCGGTCCTTGGCGGAGCCTTCGAGTGGATCCGCCGCGAGACTGCTCAAGATCTTCTCGTCAATCGCCCGGCTCAACCCCAGCAAGACCGCGGTCTTGCTCGGATAGATGCGATGCGCCTCGGCGATCGGCACGCCGGCCTGCTCCGCAATCTCGGCAAGAGAGAGGTCGGTCCAGCCCTGGGTCTCGACCAAGCCCAGCAAGGCCCGCCGCAGCGCCGCCGGCGAATCGCCCGGGCTGCCGCGTGTCGCGCGCTTCGCTTTGCTTGCGGTCTTCTTTTTCGCTCCAGCCCGTCGTGCCATCTGCGAGCCTCCAAAGAGCATGTCTCATGATTCGAGACTGACACCTGAAATATCGCTCGGCCTCTGCGCTGCATCAAGGGCGCAGCGCGCCGATCAGGCCTTGAGCGCAAGAATTTGACCGCGGGTCACCCGTTGCAGTTCCTGCGGCGTCAGGCGAAAGACGGTGTTGGGCGAACCGGCCGCCGCCCAGATTTCGCCCAACGCCATCAGATCCGCGTCGATGAAGGTCGTGAGACGGATGCCGTGCCCGACCGGCGACACGCCGCCGATGGCGAAGCCGGTCTCCGCCCGCACGAATTCCGCATCGGCCTTGCCGATGGTCTCGCCAAGCGCCGCCGCCAGCTTCTTTTCATCGACCCGGTTGGCGCCGCTGGCCATGACCAGGACGGCGCGGCCTGAGGGTTTGGCGCGAAACACCAGCGATTTCGCGATCTGGGCGACCGAGCAGCCGATCGCCGCCGCGGCATCGGCCGAGGTCCGCGTCGATGCGGCAAATTCCTTGATCTCGGTCCGCAAGCCCAGCTCCGACAAAGCCATTCGGACTCGTTCGACGCTGTCTTGAAGCATGATAGAGAACTACTGCGCGAGTTCCCGGGAGCGCCGGGTCGCCGCCGCGATGGCCTTGGTCACTAAGGGCTGTAAGCCGTCTGGCGCCATCAGCACATTCAAGGCTTCCAAGGTGGTGCCCTTGGGGCTGGTCACGTTCTGCCGAAGCTGGGCCGCACTTTCCTCGGAAAGCCGCGCCAGCTCGCCGCTCCCGGAGACGGTCTCGCGCGCGAGGCGCATCGCCATGTCGGCCGGCAATCCGGCGGCACGCCCGGCCTCGGCCAGACATTCGATCAGCAGGAATGTGTAGGCCGGTCCGCCGCCGGAGAGCGCGGTCACGGCATTCAGCAGATCCTCGCTGTCGGCCCATTCGACCGTGCCAACCGCGCTCAAGAGATCGCCGCAGAGGTCGAGCCTCTCCTTGCGGACCTTGGGATCGCGGTAGATCACGCTGACGCCGCGTCCGACTGCCGCCGGCGTGTTCGGCATGGAACGCACGATCTCGGCATCGGCGCCCAGCCGGTCCTTGAAATAGGCCAGCGTCTTTCCCGCCGCGATCGAGAGATAGGTGGCGCCGGCATACTCGCGATAGTCCGGCAGGGCGTCGTCCATGAATTGGGGCTTCACCGCAAGCAACAGCAGCGCCGGTTTGAGATCCGCCGGCAGATCCGCCGCCTTGGTGACAATGGTGACGCCCTGGGCCTTCACATCGTCGAGACCAAGGGGATTGATGTCGATTGCCGTCACCAGCTTCGGATCGACGCCACGCGCCAACCAGCCCCGCAGCAAGGCGCCGCCCATCTTGCCGCAACCGACCAGGACCAGAGGTCCCGGCAAGCGCAGCGCTTGCCGCGAAAGCTCATTCATGAAGAGACGCTATCAGGCTTCGCCGACGGTCTCCAGCATGGCGGCCTGCATCGCTTCCTCGGGCCGCTTGCCGCCCCAGATCACGAACTGGAAGGCCGGATAGTAGCGCTCGCATTCGCACAGCGCCGCTTCCATCAGGTCCTCGAGTTGCTCGACGGTGACGCCGGCGGTCCCGCGCAGCAGGATCGTGTGGCGGAACATCGGCGCGCTCTCTTCCGAGCAGAGGTCGAAATGCCCGAGCCAGAGCCGCTCGTTGATCATGGAGAGCAGCTCGGCTGCCTCACGTTTCTTATTGGCCGGGACTTTAAGGTCGAACAGGCTGGAGAAGTACATGGCGCCGAGATCGGCTTGCCAGACGAAGAACATCCGGTATTCGCACCACTGACCGGCGATCTCGACGATCATCTCCTCGTCATTCGAACGGTCGTAACGCCACTCGTTGGCGCTGACCAGCTCTTCCATGACGTCGAGGGGATTGGATGTCGGGATCGGGGTCGACTCGGTTCGGAGCGTAGCAGTCATCAGAGCGCCCTCCATGCGTCGGCCACCAGGAATCGGCGCGGGTGGGGCGCTCGACCCCAGGATTTGATGGTAATTTTGTGACTTCCCACCACATTTAGAGTCGCAGGTTTGAGACTCCCGCGCAAGAGTCCTTTTAAGACTATTTAACAAGAGCGAGGTTTGGCGCGGGTTTCTGCTGTCTCGAAAACTTTGCCGACGTCTTGGTGCGGGCGTCGACTCCGCGTCGACTCCTCGCGCCGCATCGAGCGCGATAACGGTTCTCTTCAACGTACCCTCGACGATTTGGGGTCGCCTGGTGAATTCCCGCAGATACCCTCGCGGGTTCACTTTCTGTTCGGAAAGAAGCGATCCGATCCAGCGAACTCACCTTCGCATCAACCGAAGTGCATCCGCGGCAGCTTGAACACCCGACGCGCTTCGGCGGAGGCGAGTTCTTCGGGCGCATAAAAGTGCAGGAGCGTGCTGCGATCGAGCAGCGCGGGATTGTCGGCAATGAAGCGCTCCCAGTCCGGAGCCTCGCCCGCCGCGGCATGCTCGTTGATCAGCGCCAGGAAGGCGACGGTGATGGTTTCATGGTAGAGGCCGTCCTTGCCATGGCGCGCGGCGAACGCTTTAAGCGCGCCAGAGAAGCGCTCGATCGCGCCGCCGAGACCGTGGCGCTTCAGATAGAGATAACCCGCCCGCACATGGGCGCGGTGATCGAACGCCGCCAAGGGCAACGTCCCGGTCTCGAGCGCCAGCAGGAATTCATCGTCCCGCATCGCCGCCTTCCTTCAGCTGATGACTGTCCGCCGCAGTGAGGCTCAAGCCGTAGATCCGCTTCAGCTCTCGGATCTGCCGCAAGGTCTCTTTCTCGAACGGCGCCTTGCCCTCGAGCGCGTGCAGACAGATCCCCTCGAGGAGATCGCCCAAGGAAAGATCTTTCAGCTCCGCCAGCGCTTTCAGCACCTTCAAGAGCCGCTTCTCGATCCGGACGCCGGTCTGTATCCGCTCGATGTTCATCTTGCTTGCTTTGTTATCTTGGTACATATGTACCATCTCAAACAAGCGAAGGCAAGACCCAGACCGCCGTTATCCGCGCGCTTGACCCGCGGATCTGGTGCAGAGTTCAGTCCGGCTTGGAGAGGTCGTCGTGCTGGGCGGCGGCATCCGCCGCCGCAGGTGCTTCGGCGACCGGTTCCGGCACCGGCGTGCCATTCAGCCGCGCTTCGATTTCCGCCAGGCGGCGCTCGAGCTTGATCTGCTGTTCCCGCGCGGCCTGGGCCACAGCTTTCATCGCCTCGAACTCGTCGCGGCCGACCAGGTTCATCCGGCCCAGCAGGCGTTCCAGCTGTTGCTGCACCCGCATTTCGATCTCGTGACGCAAACCGGCCAGCGAACCCAACGCGCCGGTCGCGGCTTTCGCCATGTCGTCCAGGATTCGGTTGTCGGTCTGCATGGTCGGTTCTCCTCGAGGGGGCCGGCTTGCCCGTGCCCATCCGGCTCGATATAACGCCGACTGTCAGATTAGCCAACCCGGCCGCGCAGGTCACTCATCCGTGAGATCGAAGCCGAGATGAATGCTTTCGTCTTTCCGAAGTTCGATCCGGTGGCGCTTTCCATCGGCCCCTTCTTCGGCATCGGTCCGTTGGACATCCGCTGGTACGCCCTGGCCTATATCGCCGGCATCGTCCTGGCCTGGCGCTACGTGCTGTGGCTGACCGCGAAGCCGCCGCGGCTGCTGACCCGGGACAATTGCGACGATCTGGTCACCTGGTGCACCATCGGCATCATCGTCGGCGGGCGCCTGGGTCAGGTCCTGCTCTGGGAGCCGGGCTATTATTTCGCCCATCCGCTGGAGATCGTGCAGGTCTGGAAGGGCGGCATGGCCTTCCATGGCGGCCTGATCGGCGTCATCCTGGCCATGTTCTTCTATGCACGCTCCAAGAATATTCCGTTCTTCGCGGTCGCCGACCCGATCGCCGCGGCGACGCCGATCGGCTTGCTGCTCGGTCGCATCGCCAATTTCGTCAACGGCGAGCTTTGGGGTCGCACCACCGACGTGCCCTGGGGCGTGATCTTCCCCGGTGCCGGTGATCTGCCGCGGCATCCGAGCCAGATCTATGAAGCCACGCTCGAAGGCGTGCTGCTGTTCATCGCGCTGTTCATCCTGGCTCGGCGCGAGAGCATCCGGTCCAAGGTCGGCACGCTCTCCGGCGCCTTCCTGATCGGCTATGCGATCGCCCGCATGATCGGCGAGCAGTTCCGCGAGCCGGAAGTGGCACTTTCGACCTCGATCACCTGGGGCCAATGGCTGAGCGTGCCGATGCTGGCCTATGGCATCTATCTGGTCTGGCGCGCGAAGCCGGTTCCGCCGCGCCCGGCCACCAGTCCTTCGCCGCGGTGACGAAGGCGATCAGCGGCAACGCGATCGACCACGCGCTGCGCCAGCGCATCGCCGGGCGCGGTCATGTCACCGTCGCCGAATTTATGGAGCTGGCGCTCGGCGCCTATTACGCCGATCGCGATCCGCTCGGCCTCCGCGGCGACTTCATCACCGCACCGGAGGTGAGCCAGATGTTCGGCGAGATGATCGGGCTCTGGTGCGTCGATCTCTGGTCGCGCATGGGGAAACCGTCGCCCTTCATCCTGGCCGAGCTCGGCCCCGGCCGCGGCACCTTGATGGCCGACGCTCTGCGTGCCGCGCGTGTCGCGCCGGGCTTCCTCGCCGCCGCGCAAGTCCATCTGGTCGAGATCAACGCGACTCTGATCGCCGCCCAGAAGGCCGCGCTGCAGGGCTTTGCGCCGCAATGGCACACGACCTTCGACCAACTGCCGCCCGGCCCGATGCTGTTGGTGGCGAACGAGTTCTGGGACGCGTTGCCGATCCACCAATTCGTCATGACCGATTCCGGCTGGAAAGAACGCGTCCTCATCGCAAAGCCGGACGGATGTTTCGCCTTCGGTGAAGCGGATCCTGGCGCAGAGCATGCCTTACTGCGCCCTGAGCACGCCGCCGCCACACTCGGCGACGTCGCCGAAGTCTCGCCCGCCGGCCTGCGCCTCGCCGCTGCGCTCGGCCGCCGCTTTGCGCGCTCGGAAGGTGCCGCGCTGATCATCGATTACGGTCCGATGCAGAGCGGGCTCGGTGACTCGCTGCAGGCCTTGCAGCAACACCATCACCACGATCCCTTGATTGAGCCCGGCAGCGCCGACCTCACCGCCCATGTCGACTTCGCCGCCCTGGCCGCCGCCGCGTGCGAAGCCGGCGCCGCCGCGCATGGTCCTGCGACCCAGAGCGAGTTCTTGCAGACACTCGGTATCGTTTTGCGCGCGGAAACCCTGAAAGCGAAAGGCGACGACGCCCTGCGCGGGGAAATCGACGCAGCGCTCGACCGCTTGATCGGCGCGCTCGGAATGGGCAGTCTCTTCAAAGTCCTGGCGCTGACCGCGCCGGGAACACCGCAACCCGCCGGATTATGATCGAACTCGCCAACCTCAAGGAACTTCCCGGACTGCGTCACGGGTTCTTGACCCGCCGCGGCGGCGTCAGCGATGGACTCTACGCCTCGTTGAATTGCGGCCTGGGGTCGAAGGACGATCAGGCCGCGGTCGTCGAGAATCGCGCCCGCGCTCTGCGCAAAGCCGGCCTCGCTCCCGGCTCGCTTGCCACTGCCTATCAAATTCACAGCGCCAAGGTCGCCGTGGTCGACGACGGATGGGACGAGTCCGAGCGCCCGCAGGTCGACGGCCTCGTCACCCGGACGCATGGCAAAAGCCTCGGCATCCTGACCGCCGATTGCGTGCCGGTGCTGTTCGCCGATCCGGAAGCCGGCGTGATCGGTGCGGCCCATGCCGGATGGAAAGGCGCCATTGGCGGTGTGCTGCACGAAACCGTCGCAGCCATGGAGCGGCTCGGCGCCACGCGCACGCGCATCCAGGCGGGCATCGGTCCAGCGATCGCGCAGAAATCCTACGAGGTCGGTCCCGAGTTTCCGCAGCCGTTCATCGACCGCGATCGTGCCAACGCGCGCTTCTTTACGACATCGTCGCGCTGCCGCCACTTCATGTTCGACCTGGTCGGTTTCGTCGAGCGGGAGCTGACGGTGCTGGGCCTCGCCTGCGTCACGGTTGCCGGGAACGACACCTGCGCGGAAACCGACGACTTCTTCAGCTATCGCCGCACCACGCTTGGGAAAGAACCGGATTATGGCAGGCAGATTTCGGTGATCGGTCTGCTCTGAGACGGCGCCGGGCAAATCAGAACGCTCAGAGGAAAAAGCATGGCTCTCCACTTCACCAAGCAAGAACTCGCCCAGCGTCGCGCCGTATCCATCGCGGCGATGCAGAAGCGCGGCCTCGACGGTTTGCTGATGTTCCGGCAGGAGAGCATGTTCTACCTGACCGGCTACGACACCTTCGGCTATGTCTTCTTCCAATGCCTCTTTTTGGGCGCCGATGGCCGGGTGATGTTGCTGACCCGCGCGCCGGACTTGCGCCAGGCGCAGCACACCTCCGACATCCCGGATATTCGCATCTGGGTGGACGGCCCGGAAGCCAGTCCGGCGGCCGAGCTGCGCGAAATTCTCCGCGGCTTCGGCGTCGCCGGAAAGAAGCTTGGGGTCGAATGGGAGGCCTATGGCCTGACCGCGCGCAATGGAATGCGGCTGCAAGCGGCTTTCGAAGGTTTCGCCACGCTGATCGATGCTTCGGACCTGGTCAGCCGGCAGCGCCTGGTGAAGAGCCCGGCGGAGATCGCCTACGTGCGAAAGGCTGCGGAACTCGCAGATCTCGCGCTCGATGAAGCGCACCGTCTCGCCGCACCGGGTGTTTCGGAAGGTGAAATCCTTGCCGCCATGCAATCGATCATCATCCGCAACGACGGCGACGACCCGGCCAACGAGTTCATCATCGGCTCCGGCGAGGATGCCCTGCTCTGCCGCTACAAGACCGGACGCCGCGTGCTGGAGAAACAGGACCAGCTCACGCTCGAGTTCGCCGGCGTCTATCGGCACTACCATTCCTGCCTGATGCGCACGATCCCGATCGGCAAACCCCCGGCACGCCAGGTCGAGATGCACCAGGTCGCGGTCGACGCACTGGAAGCCTGCAAGGCAGCCTTAAAACCCGGCCGCCCGATCGGCGAAGTCTTCGACGCCCATTCACGCGTGCTGGATGCCGCGGGCTACGCACAGCACCGCATGAACGCGACCGGCTATAGCCTTGGCGCCGTCTATGCGCCGAACTGGATGGACTGGCCGATGTTCTATCACGGCAATCCGGAACCGGCGGCGCCGGGCCAGGTCTATTTCATTCATCTGATCATCTTCGACAGCGAAACCGGGCTGGCGATGACCTCCGGCCAGACCGTGCTGGTGACCGAGGGGACGGCGGAGGTGCTGTCCCAGCGCTCGACGGAGCTGGTCATCCGTTAGCGCATGGATGGAGGTTTATCCATTTCTGTCAGATATATAGCCGGCCACCGCCGCAGATTCTTCGTCCTTGCCCGGCTGTCACGCCGCTGTTAAATTCCGCGCGCTTTTCGCCCCTGCGGAATCCCTGAGATGGATGGCGCCGGCCGGTCTCTGAAGACCGCCGCCGCGGGAGCGAATTGCGGGTTCGGCGCGCGGCTTAGAGGCAGAGATGAAGATCCTGACGGGCAACAGCAATCGGCCTCTGGCCGAGGCGATCTCTGCCTATCTGAATTTGCCGCTGGTGAATGCCAGCATCCGGCGCTTCTCGGATATGGAAGTCTTCGTCGAGATCCAGGAGAACGTGCGCGGCGAGGATATGTTCGTCGTGCAGCCGACCTCGTTCCCGACCAACGACAATCTGATGGAGCTGCTGGTCATTCTGGACGCGCTGAAGCGCAGCTCGGCCCGCCGCATCACCGCGGTCGTCCCCTATTACGGCTATGCGCGCCAGGACCGGAAGTCCGGCCCGCGCACGCCGATCTCGGCCAAGCTGGTGGCGAACCTGATCACCACCGCCGGCGCCGACCGCGTCCTGACCGTCGATCTTCATGCCGGCCAGATCCAGGGCTTCTTCGACATCCCGACCGACAACCTGTTTGCCGCACCGGTCCTGATCAAGGATATCAAGGAGCGCTTCCCGGGCAACAACCTGACCATCGTCAGCCCGGATGTCGGCGGCGTGGTCCGTGCCCGCGCCATCGCCAAGCGCCTGGACGCCGATCTCGCCATCATCGACAAGCGCCGCGAGCGCGCCGGCGTCTCCGAGGTCATGCATATCATCGGCGAGGTCGATGGCACGCGCTGCATTCTGGTCGACGACATCGTCGATTCCGCCGGCACGCTCTGCAACGCCGCCGTGGCGCTGAAAGAGGCCGGTGCGGAATCCGTGTCGGCTTACACGACGCACGGCGTGCTTTCGGGCGGCGCGGTTGCCCGGGTTTCCGCCTCACCGCTGCAGAGCCTGGTCATCACCGACAGCATTCAGGCGACCGAGGCGGTGCGCGTGTCGCAGACCGTGCGGCAGCTTTCCATCGCGCCGCTGCTGGCCGAGGCGATGTCCCGCATCAGCGGCGAGAAGTCCGTCTCCTCGCTGTTCGACTAGAGTTTCGGCGCGCGGCGGGCCCACCAGTCCCGCGCGCCAAATGAGGAAGAGTACAGAGTTGGTGGATTAAATCCGGTCGGCACCCCTGGAGGCCACCGGTCTTCACGCGAATGGTTCGCGTGGGGGTATTGCGAAGCCTGAAGGAGATACTCATGGCCGCAGTCGAAAGCGTCAGCGCGGAAGCCCGCGACCGCGCCGGAAAGGGGGCCGCCCGTGAATCCCGTCGTAACGGTCGTGTCCCCGCCGTCATCTATGGCGATAAGAAGGAGCCGACGCTGATCTCGTTGGATCCGAAAGAGATCGACCGCCTGATCCACAAGAAGACCTTTTATGCGACGTTGCTCGACGTCGATCTGAAGGGCACCAAGCATCGCGTGCTGCCGCGCGACGTGCAGTTCGATCCGGTGACCGACCGCACGCTGCACGTCGACTTCCAGCGCATCGGCAAGGACACCAAGGTCCATGTCAACGTGCCGGTGGTCGTGCGCAACGAAGCGGCCAGCCCGGGCATCAAGCGCGGCGGCGTGCTGAACATCGTGCGCCACGAGATCGAGTTCATCTGCTCCCCGGATGCGATTCCGCAGTCGATCGAGGTCGATCTGACCGGCCTCGAGATCGGCGGCTCGATTCACATCCACGCGGTGAAGCTGCCTGAGAACGCCACCCTGGCCGTGCGCGAGCGCGACTTCACGGTGGTCTCGATCGGCGCGCCGACGGGCCTCAAGGCCGAGCAGCAGGAAGCGGCCGAGAAGGCTGCCGCTGCTGCAGCGGCTCCGGCCGCAGCGGCGACTCCGGCTGCCGGTGCTCCGGCTGCCGGTGGTGCTGCTCCGGCTGCCGGTGCGGCTGGTGCCAAGGCTGCCGCTCCGGCCGCCAAGGCGCCCGAGAAGAAGAAGTAAGACCGAGACGATATGCGGTTGCTGGTTGGCCTGGGCAATCCTGGCTCGCGCTACGCCGGCAACCGCCACAATATCGGCTTCATGGCGGTGGACGCGATCGTCCGCCGCCATTCCTTTTCCAGCATCCGCGAACGCTTTCACGGGCTGACTGCCGAAGGCACGATCGACGGCGAGAAAGTCCTCGCGCTCGCGCCGCAGACTTTCATGAACGATTCCGGCCGCGCCGTGCAGGCGGCGATGACGTTCTACAAACTCCAGCCATCGGACATCATCGTCCTCTATGACGAGATCGACCTGCCCCTGGGCAAGGTCAAGGCCAAGCGCGCCGGCGGCGCCGGCGGCCACAACGGCATCCGCTCGATCGATGCCCATATCGGCCAGGATTATTGGCGGGTGCGCATGGGCGTCGGCCATCCCGGCCAGAAAGAGCTGGTGAAGGGCTACGTCCTCATGGACTTCTTCAAAGAGGAACACGCCGAAGTCCAGGCCATGCTCGACGCCGTCGCCGAGGCGATCCCCCTGATGATCGCCGGCGACGACGGCCGCTTCATGAACAAGGTCAGCGTCACCCTGAACCCGCCTCCGCCGAAGAAGACGGGTTCGGAGTAGCATCGCCGTTCGGTGGGGATCATCAGGCGTGGACCACCTGAAGGTCGTTCCCCAGCGTCACCGACAGATCCTGGATTGACGATATCTGCGGCCCGCTCCATCCGGTGAGCGTCGCGATGACCTGGTCGCCGTCGGAGATCGTCAGGGTGCTGCCCTTGCTCAGCGCCTGGATTCCGGCGTCGATCAAATCCTGAAGGTTGTCGCCGACACCATCCATGACATCGCCGATCACCAGCTTGTCCTCGCCGATCTTGAAGTCGGTGATCGTATCCTTGCCTGCGTCGGCGGCGCTGATGCAGAACAGGTCGCTGCCTGCACCTCCGGTCAGCTTGTCGGCATCGTCGCCGCCATAGAGCGTGTCGTTGCCGGCGCCGCCGTTCAGCGTGTCATTGCCGTCTCCACCGTCGAGCAGGTCATTGCCTTCGCCGCCTGCGAGCTTGTCGTTTCCGCCGGCGCCGTCGAGGATATCGTTGCCGACTCCGCCGTCGAGACTGTCGTTGCCCCCACCGCCGTCGAGCGTGTCGTTGCCCTCTCCACCGCTGAGCGTGTCGTTTTGGTAACTGCCGTCGAGCATGTCGTTCCCGGCATCGCCCATCAGCTTGTCGTCGCCATAGCTGCCGTCGAGCGTGTCGTCGCCTTCGCCGCCGTTGACCGTGTCGCTGCCGCCCGCACCGTCGATCTCGTCGGCTCCGCCGCGGCCGTCGATCTTGTCATTGCCCTCGGCGGCATAGAAGTCGTCGTGGCCATTGGTGCCGTATATCTTGTCGACGAAATTGGAGCCGTAGAACCGCTCGATGCTGGAAAAGCTGTCGCCCTTGGCATCGCCCTTGTTCAAGGCCAGGTTCAGCAGATCCAAGGTGATGCCGGCGGTGGCGTCGCCATAGGAAATCGTATCGCTGCTTGCCGCGCCGCCGGTCATGATATCAGCCCCGGCGCCGCCGTCGAAAATGTTCCCGGCACCGCTGCCAACCAGGTGATCGTCTCCGGCGTCGCCGTGGAGCCGGTTCCAGTTGGTGCCGCCGTTCAGCGTGTCATTGCCCTTGCCGCCATGCAGCTCGTAGTCGTTGGAGTTGGCATTGAAGAAGGTATCGTCGCCCTGGGTACCCTCGATGGTCTCGATGTTGGCATAGGTGTCGCCCTTGGCATCCCCGGTGCTCTTGGTGGTGTCGGCAACATTGATGGTGATCCCGGTCAGAAGATCGGCATAACTGACGGTATCCGTGTCGAAATCGTAGGCGCCCTCTTCGCCGCCATAGAGCACATCGGCGCCGGCACCGCCGATCAGAATGTCGTTGCCGTCGCCGCCAGAGAGTTCGTCCTTGCCGGCCCCGCCGATGAGCGTGTCGGTCCCGCCCTCACCGTAGAGAGTGTTGTCGTCGCCATCGCCGATCATCTTGTCGGCGTAGTAGCTGCCCTTATAGAGGTCGATCGACGTGAAGCTGTCGCCCTTCGCATCGCCGGTGCTCTTGGAGAGGTCGGCAAGATTGAGCGTGATGCCGTTTTTCGCGTCGTAATAGGACGCCGTGTCCTTGCCACCGCCGCCATTGAGGGTGTCCGCTCCCGTTCCCCCGATCAGGGTGTCGTCGTCATTGCCGCCGTTCAGGGTGTCGTTGCCGGCGCCGCCGGATAGGCTGTCGTTCTCGCTGAGGCCGTTCAGCGTGTCGTTTCCTGCACCGCCATCGAAGCTGTTCTTCTTGCTGTCGCCCGTGAGCGTGTCATTGAACTTGCTGCCGAGCAGGTTCTGGACCGAGACCAGGATATCACCCTCGGCATCGCCGCCCTTGTTGTGGGTGTTGTCGGTGAGGTCGACGGTCACACCGACCTTGGAGTTCGCATAGGTGGCCACCTCATAGGAATTGGCGGAGCCATCGATCTTGTCGGCCCCCAACCCGCCCTCCAATGTGTTGCCGAAGACTCCGCTGCCGGCAATCAGCCAATCATTGCCCGCGCCGCCCGACAGCAGGTTGGACGCGTTGTCCTGGCCGACCACCTTGTCCGCCCCGTCTCCGCCGTTGATGATCAGCTTCTTGCCCACACCGCCGAGGTCGAACGTCGCGCCGTCGATGAAGTCATCGTAGGCGGAGCCGACATGCGCGCCGTTCTTGTCCAGCGTCGTAGCGGGCGCGCTCAAAAGGCCGATGGTGAGCTGCGCCGTGTCGGTGGCACCGTTCTTGTCCTTGAATGTGTAGGTGAAGACTTCGGCCGCACCCGCACCCGGCGCGCCCATGTCCCAGATGTTGGCGGCGGTGCGGGTATAGGTGTAGCTGCCGTCCTGATTGATGTGCAGCTTGCCCCAGTCTCCCGTGACGTCGGCGCCGCTGCCCGCGGCCACCATCATGGCCTCGACCTGGATCACATGGTTGGGGCTGATCCCCAGGCCGTCCTTCCCGGCCGCGCCACTGAGAGTGTTGGCACCGGTCACAACGTTGCCGGTTGCGCTGCCGTCCTTGGAACGATCCAAATCGTCCCGTGCATCGATCGCCATCAAACTCTCCTGTCTTCACATCGCTGTTGCGAAAAGCCGCGGTCGCAGGGGCACCGCGATACCGGACCGGACGCTGGCTCTCGGCCCCATCCGATCTCTTGAAGACGCCGTTTATACAGAAACGGTTCACCGGGCAAGTTTCGGCATGTTTTACTAATACATTGATTTAAAAGGTATTTTTAATATTCCATGACTCTGACGCGATCAGGCTGCGCAGTATTTTAACGCTTTGTACGTATCCCTTCCCTGGGCGAACCGAATGCCATGCGATCCGCGGTCTTCCGCAAGGCCCTGAACTGCATATTGTTCGGAAGCTGACGCCCGTGACTTGGCCTCCTGCGGTGAAGTCGAGGATTTTCCGTTATAATCGGGAGTTTGGGCCGATAGTGACGCGCGTCACCGCCCCAGGCGGCTGCAGCAGCAGGCGGTGAGAGCGGCGAATCGCTTCGCCGCTCTCTATGATCGTCTCTTTGCGTCCATTGGCTGGTCTTTGCCGCTGCCGCGGTCAGCCTTTCCAGCACATTGGGATCCTAAGCTTAGAATTCCACGTGGACAAGTTGTCGCG
>JADMIO011201727.1_pt1 | contig 30844 bp, 31 predicted proteins | sample 8958161 | NCBI WGS metagenome assembly JADMIO01 (sample SAMN16585339, study PRJNA669376) | soil metagenome | isolation source: Crop rotation soil | place: USA: Cullars Rotation, Alabama | collected 2011 | reverse complement strand
CCGCCCCTGGGCGGCCACGTTGACGGCCGCCGCGCACGCCACCATCACCGCAAGCATCCTGAGTTGGCGCGCGCTCATTTCCCGTTCCCCTTCCCCTTCGCCGCAGCTGGCTTGACCGGCGCCGCCGCCTTCGCCGCCGCCATCTGCTTGTAGATCACCTCGACGAACGCCTCCGGCTTGATGAAGCCGTCGCCGTAGCGCCGGTCCCAGTCGAGCGTCGGCTTCTTCGCCTTCACCTGCTCGAGCGTCATGCCGCGACCGACGTATTCCTTGATGCGGTCGCGGACGATCGTCACCATGTCGCGGTACTCGATCACATCCTGCTTGTCCGACAACCGTCCGTGGCCGGGCACGATCATCGTTCCGCCCTCGTTGACGTTGTTGAACACGGCCAGGTCGAGGATGTCGTTGAGCGCGTTGACGTAGCCGTCGATCGTACCGCCGTTGGCGTCGTCGATGAACGGATACATGACGGTGGTGAAGAGATCGCCGGTGGCGATGACGTCGTTGCGGCGGAACATGACGAGGCTGTCGCCGTCGGTGTGCGCGGCCTCCTCGTGGATGATCTGCACCGCCTCGTTGTTGAAGATCATCTCCTTCTTGCGGCCGATGAAGGTCTCGGTCGGCCAGGCGGCAGACGCCACGCCCTCCTGCCCCGGCGCCGGCATGCTCATGCGATTGAGGACGTTCTCGTGCGCGATCACCGCCGCCTGCGCCGTTGCGCCGCTGCCCAGGTCGCCGACGACGTTGCCGCCGGCGCGGGTGCGGCCGGCCTTCGCGATCGGCTCGTTGCCGCCGATGTGATCGCCGTGGACGTGCGTGTTGATCACGTAGCGGATCGGCTGGCTCGACAACTGCTTGATGACGGCGAGAATCTTCCCGCTCATCGGCCCGTACGACGTGTCCACCACCAGCACGCCTTCCGACCCGAACTGCACCGTGACGTTGCCGCCGGCGCCGACGAGCATGTAGATGCTGTCGGTCACCTTGACGGCGTCGATCTCGACTTTCGAGAAGTCCTGCTGCGGCGGCGCGCTGGCCTGCTGGGCAGCCGCGCTGCCCAGCGCAAGCGCGCTCCCCACGGCAATCGCGCCAACGACGGCTTTGAACTTTGAAGTTTGCACGAGACTACCGGCCTCCCTGCGGGGCACCGGCGTTACCCGCGCCACCCTGACGTCCAGCGCCACCAGCGGCCCCGGCACCGCCACCGCGGGCGCCGCGCGCCGGCCCGGGCAGCGGCGGTGGCGCCGGCAGCGTGGACAGCACCTTCTGGTACTCGGGATACATGGTCTCCGGCCCGCCATCGGTCGCCGCGACGGGGATGCCGTGGCGCCGCGCGTACTCCTCCTTGAACGGATGCTCGCCCGGCATGTACGCCGGCACCACGCCCTCGTCACGCGGGATTTCGATGACCGCTTCGCACACCCACAGCCACGTCTGCGCCGCCAGTTCGCGCGCGCTGCGGACAAAGTCCTGGCTCTTGACCATCGGTGCCGCGAGGAACACCGGATCGACGAGCACGACGATCTGGGTCGCCAGGTCGCCGTTGCGGACCCAGTACTCGGTCATGTGCGCCTGGTCGCTCATCGGCAGTCCGTTGCGACGTACCCACCCCTGTTTCAGGTGGGTCGTCTCGATCACCAGCATGTCGCCTTCGTAGTGACCGGTCGAGAATCCCATCCACGTGTGCGGGGCGTTCGGTCCCGGGTGCGGCCGGCCGTCCATGTAGATCGTGCGCGTCTGTTCGTAGGTGCTGATGTAGTGCTTGAGGGCGATCAGGTCGCGGGTCTTCGGGTCGCGCTCCTCCCACACCTGCAGGTTCATCGGACCGCGGTAGATATAGGGCGAGACGTGGACACGGCACTGCTCCTCCGGCAGCGTGATCCGCGACGGATCCCAGCTATCGGCGAACTGCCGCGCGTTTTCGTTGATCGGCAGGCCGGCATAGTCGCGCAGCTCGGGCCCGGGAATCCGTTCCGGGTTGTCCTCGTCGTAGTGCGGCTGCCAGACGCCGGAGAAATCAGCCCCCTGCGCGTAGCTGGTTGCCGGAAGAAGGAGTGCAACCGCGGTAATGAGTGCAAGCCAAGTCGTACGAATCATGTGTCCTCTAGAAATGACCTCCGACCGCAATTACAGGATCTCCAGTAACGCCTTTGCCTCATCGATCTCTTCCGCGCTCACCAGGTGCGGCCGCCCGGGGTAGAGCCGCATCCGCACGTCGGCGCCGAGCGCCGACAGCACCGTCTCGGTCAATCGCGTGCGCGATTCCGGGATCCATTCGTCGACGTCGCTCCCGGTCAGGAACACGCGGAGACCGTCGAGACGCACTCCCGAGACCAACCACCGCCTGATGTCGAGACCGATGATCCCGCCGGTGAACATCACCAGCACCGAGCAGCAGCCCGGATTCCGCAACACGTATTCGGATGCGATGCACGCGCCCTGCGAAAAGCCGACGATCGCCAGGTGCGCCGGCGTCAGCCGGCCGCCGTCCCGGAGTTCCGTGAAGGCGGCGTCGCACGCCTCCATCGCCTGCGTCACCTGCTGCTCGTTGACGACGAACGGATCCGTGAAACGGTACGGATACCAGGTGCCGCCGTCCGCGGCAGGCGCAACCCACCTGAACCCGTCGATGTTCAGGCGGTCGGCGATGTCGAGCATTTCTTCAGGTAGTCGCTCCCGGCCATGCAGGAGCAGCCCGGCCCGCTGCGCCTCCCAGCGCGACGGGCCGGTTTCCGCCAGGTTCACTGCTTCGTCGAGTCGCCGACGAAGTCGGCCGACGTCCGGCGCGACACGCCTTCATACTGCGCGGTCCGCTCCGCGGCCTTGCGTGCGGCCTCCGCTGCCGCCTCGGACAGTCCCGGCGCCGCCTGCTTCGTGCTGACCCGCGCCGCGGCCGGGATGTTCTCCTCCGGTACCGTGATCGGCTCGAGCATCGTGATGATCTCGGCGCGCTGGTGCTCGAACCACGGCGGCAGGAGCAGGTTCATTCCGAGCTCCTCCCACGGTTCGTCACGCGCGAAGCCGCCTTCGGCCGTGGCCGCGCATTCCGTCAGGATCCCGCCCGGCGCCCGGCAATAGATCGAGTGGAAGTAGTTGCGGTCCTTGATCTCCGAGCAGTCCGTGTACCCGAGCTCCTCGTAGAGGCCCTTCTGCTCGGCCAGCTTCTCGTCGCTCTCCACCTCGAGCGCCATGTGATGGCCGCAGCCGGCGCCGAAGCCCCAGCTCCCCTGATTCTTGTCTGGCTCGTGGTGCAGGATGACCGTGCGCGTCGCGCCGCCGCCGTTCACCTCGTACTGGTGATACGGCCCCTCCTGTCCAGTCTTTTTGAAGCCCAGAGCGTCTGTAAGGAAGCGTTCCTGCTCCGCGTATTCGCGGACCGAAAGGACGATCCCGTAGAAGCCCTTCGAGGAGACGTCGGTGCTGATCTCCTTCGTCGTCCAGCCGGTGCGCACGTCGTTGGGCTCTTCGAGCATCTCGAAGAGCAGGCCGGACGGGTGGCGGAAGCGGATGAACTTGCGGCCGAAGCGTTCCTGGATGCCGCTGTTCTCGATGTTGTGGTGCTTGAGATGGTCCAGCCAGAACTTGAGCGTGTCCTTGGCGACACTGAAGACCGTTGACTGGATCTGTCCCGACCCGGGCCGGCCAGGAACGCGCTTATACGGGAACGTCGTCATCACGGAGCCGACTTCCGCGTTGGCATTCGCGTAATAGAAGTGGTAGTGCGCGTAGCGACCATCGAACAGGACAGTCTGCTTGATCAGGCGCTGGCCCATCACTTTCGTGCAGAAATCGACGTCTTCCTGGGCCCCCGACGCACACAGCGTGATGTGGTGAAGTCCCTTGATCAAACCTGACATGGTGCCTCCCGGGGACCAGATACTGGCGGTCCGAAGTCGTGAACATTACCGGATCGCGGCACCTGCCGTCACCCCTACTTTTATTACAACCCGAATCTGATTAGCCGCTAGAATTGCGCGCGAAGCATAGGTGAGGTCGCATGCATCGAGCTGACGTACCGGATATCCGAGCCAAGGAACTCCTGACGGTTGTGACGCTGGCGGAGTATGGCAGCTTCGTGGCTGCCGCGGCGCATTTGAAGACCTCCCAGCCGGCACTGACGCGTACCGTCAAGCGGGTCGAGCGGGTCCTCGGCGTCACCCTGTTCGCGCGCAACACCCGGCGGGTCGAAATCACGCCGGCCGGGCGCGAGTTCGTCGCGGTCGCCGAGCGGATGCTCGACGACCTGCAGTTGACGGTCCGCAACCTCGACGAGGTGACGCGGGAGCAGCGCGGTCGCGTGACCGTGTCCACCTTCTCGGCGTTCGCGGTCAACCCGATGCCGTACATGGTGCGCGACTATCGCGAGACTCGGCCGCTCGTCGAGGTCCGCATCCGCGAGGGGCGGCAGTTCGACATCCTCGAAGACGTCCGGAGCGGCGTGGCCGATTTCGGCATCGGCTACGTGAACTCGCTGCCGGACCTGATGGAGAGCACGCACCTGCGCAAGGAGTCGCTCTACGCGGTGGTTCCCGGCTCCCACCCGCTTGCCGCGGCCAAGCGCAGCAAGATCTCGCTGCGCGACCTGCGCGACGAGCCGCTCGTCTGTGGCCCGGCGGAGAGTTTTCTGCGCCGGCTGCTCGACGGCGCCGCGGTCGCCTCCGGCTTCAACCTCCACTACGCCGTCACCGTGGACCGGCTGCTCAGCGTCCTGCACCATGTGTGTGCCGGCGTGGGGATCGGCGTGCTGCCGGAAGGGTGCCTGCCGCCCATGCAGTGGGGGGAGGGCTTCCAGGCGATGCTGCTCGTCGATCCGCCGCTGTCGGTCTCGATCGGCCTCATCACCTTGCGCGGCCGCTATCTCACGCCGGCGGCGTCGGGGCTGCTGTCGCTGATTCACGCCCGCGCCGGCAAGCGGCAGTCGGACGGCAAGTGCACGCCGGTCGAGCTGCCTGCCGCCGCCTTCGCGGGATCGTAAGCCGGCTTGGTAGAGGCCGACCTTCAGGTCGGCCTTCCAATGTAGGGCGGGGCTTTAGCCCCGCCGAGTCGCGTAGCCCTTCGCATGCCGCGAATCAAAACCACAGTCGTCGGCAGCTACCCGGTGCTGCCGTGGATGGTCGGCAATCCGTCGCGCCTCGTCCTGCGCGACGCGATCATGGCCGTCCTCAAAACGCAGGAGCTGGCCGATATCGATCTCGTCAGCGACGGCGAGCTTGGCCGATTCGATCCGAGCCATCCCGAAGCCAACGGGATGGTGGACTACTTCATCACCCGATTCGACGGCGTGCGGAGCGCGTTCACGCTGGCCGACGTCGATCGCCATCGCGCGGATCGCATCCAGGGCTATCGCCTCGGCACGGCCGGCGTGGTCGTCGGGCGCATCGGCGACGGGACGCTGAACCTGCCGGCCGACTGCGAGTTCGCGCACGTCCTCACGCGCCGGCCGTTCAAGTTCACCTGCACCGGCCCGCACATGCTGGCCCGCCTGCTGACGAACGACTACTACCCCGACATCCAGTTGCTGGCGATGGACATCGCCGCGGTGCTCCGACGCCAGCTCGAGCGTGTCGACGCCGAGTGCGTGCAGCTGGACGAGGCGAGCATCGCCGGCTACGTGCAGGACGCGCCCTGGGCGGCCGACGCGATCAATCACGCGCTCGAGGGGATTCCCCACGAGCGCGCGGTGCACATCTGCTTCGGTAACTACGGCGGCCAGCCGATGCTGAAGGGGTTCTGGAAGGACCTGATCCCGTTCCTCAACGCGCTCAAAGCCGACCACCTGGTGCTGGAATTCGCCCGGCGCGGCTACGACGAGCTGGCGGTGTTCAACGATCTCGATCCGAAGATCGGCCTGGCGATCGGCGTCATCGACATCAAGGACAACGAGGTCGAGGCGCCGGACGTCGTGGCCTCCCGAATCGAGCAAATCGTCAGGACGGTCGGGTTCGACCGCGTCCGCTACGTGAACCCGGACTGCGGCTTCTGGATGCTGCAGCGGAGCGTGGTCGATCGGAAGCTGCGGACCCTGGTGGAGGGCCGCAACCTCTTCGAAGGCAGGGTCTGACAGGAGTAAACTGCGCCCATGACGACGATGGACACGAAGCGGGTGAAGACGGAAGACGACATCACCGAGGAAGTGCTGCGGCGCTTCGACGTGACGAAGGACGCGCGGCTCCGCGAAATCATGCAGAGCCTGGTCACGCATCTCCACGCGTTCGCGCGTGAGGTCCAGCTCACGGACAAGGAATGGTTCGCGGGAATCGAATACCTCACCGCCGTCGGCAAGAAGTGCGCGGGCAACCGGCAGGAGTTCATCCTGTTGTCCGACACCCTTGGGCTGTCGATTCTCGTCGACAAGATCAACCACCAGATCCCCGGCAGCGCCACCGAGACAACGGTGCTCGGCCCGTTCTACCGTCCGGGCGCAGAAGAGCTGCCCCCCGGTGGCAACATGGGGGCGATCGACAAGCAGGGGACGCCGCTCCTCATCACCGGCCGCGTCACCGACGTCGCCGGCAAGGCGATCGCGAACGCCGTCCTCGACTGCTGGCAGGCAACCTCCGAGGGCTTCTACGACTCGCAGATGGGTGACGGCGAGGAGCTCGGGATGCGCGGCGTGTACCGCACGGACCAGGACGGACGCTACCTGGTGCGCACGACGCGGCCGAAGTGGTACCCGGTGCCGACGGACGGGCCGGTCGGCGACATGCTGCGCGCGACCAATCGCCACCCGTATCGTCCCGGCCACGTGCACTTCATGATCACCGCGCCCGGGTATCAGCCGCTGGTCACGCACATCTTCGACAAGAGCGGCGACTACCTCGACTCCGACACGGTGTTCGCGGTGAAGGACTCGCTGAAGGTTGATTTCGTGGAGCGTTCGACACAGGAAGAGATCGGCAAGCGCGCCGGGCTGACGCCGCCGTACGTCACCGCGGAGTTCGATTTCATCCTGAGCCCTGCGTAATCAGGGCCTTGGGCCCTGGGCTTTGGGCTATGGGCTTTGGGACTGCCCATCCCGGAGCCCGGCGCCTGGAGCCCGGAGCCCTACGTCGCTGCAGTGAACAGCGTCCGAATCGCCGCTGGATCCGCGCGCAGTTTGTCCGCTCCCCGCACGGCATCTCCCACGTCCACGTCATACCAGTTGCGCTTCGCCGGATCCGACAAGCCAGCCACGTTGATCGGATCGATGGTGGCGGCCACGCGCGCGGCGAGGCCGGGTGACGGTCCGTGCGCCGGAGAGAGGTCGCGCATCGCGGTGACGAGGCGATCGTCCGCCGCGAATAGGAAGCCGCGAGACCATTCGTCACCATGGAGCCGGCGGGACATCTCGCTGAAGCTGGCGGCCGCGAAGTAGAACATCGACCAGGCAGTGAACTCCGCGAAGCGCGGAAACGCCGCGTAGCAGCCCGCGACAAATCGTGCGACGTGGTCGGCTTCTGTCAGAGTCGTGAGTGAGTAATCGATCGTGGGGCGGGCCTTGTCAGGCCCGCCGCGCGAGGCTGACCAGCCTCGCGCCACGCGCTCGATGCCGAGCAGCGTCAGCGGAATCCCGGTTGAGAAGAGCGGGTCGATGAACGCCGCGGCGGACGGCAGCAGCGACCAGCGCTCGCCCGATGCGCCGGTCGCGCGCCAGGCGACACGCGGCATCCACGTGAACTCGCGGGTGGCCTGCGCGTCCGCGAACTGCGCCGCGATGCTCGGATAGCGGGCGAGAAACCGGCGCCAGGCCGGCTCGCCGTCGGCGAGGCGCAGCTCGGCGGCCAACCTATCGGTCACAGCAACGCCGGCGCTCGTGACGCCGTTGTCGAACCGCAGCACCCACATCCACCCCTCGTCGAACACGTGGTGCAGCGCAGCGGCGTCCACCGGGTACGGCGGACGCTCGACGCTGGCGAACTCCGGCATGTCGGCACATCTCGCGACGCCGGTGAAATGCGAGAACAGCGCCTGCGTCCCCGGATAACCGTCGAAGCCGCCGGCGTCGAGCGAGAGCAGGCGGCTGAGAAACCCACGCGGCCCGGTGGCATCGACGACGAACCTGGCCGCGATTCGGGTCGAGACCCCGCGCCGGATCCCGCTGATGAGCGCCGCGTCGGCACGCCACTCGATGTCCTCGAGACACAGTTCGTCGAGGTACTCCGCGCCGAGCGACACGGCTTCGCGCATCAGGAACTGGTCGACGTCCGCGCGCAACCAATGCGTGTCGGACAGCTCGTCGCTCGGGCTGGCCGCCACCAGCAGCTCGTTGGCGCGATCGCCGCGGCGGGCGAATCGCTGCTGGTCCTCGTGCTTGTAGTAGGTAAACCCGCGTTTCAATCCGCAGGTCACCTCCGGATACTGTCGCCGCCACGGGCCGTAGGATGCCAGCGGCGACAGCCGTGGCAAGTCGTACCGTTGCGCGAGCTGTTCGATGACCACGCCGGCGAGCGGCGAGGCCGACTCGCCGATCGCAAAGCGCGGGTGCGTCCCGCGCTCGAGCAGGGCGACGCGCAGGCCGAGGCGCCGCGCCACCATCGCCAGCAGCGAGCCGCCGAAACCCGAGCCGACGATGGCGAGATCAGTGTCGAGTGGCGCAGTCACACAGGATCGGCGCAGGAATCTGCTGCGTCTGGTTCATCGCACGCAGCCGGTTCGCACGCTCGGCCGAGCAGCGGCAGTCGTAGAACCGTTCCAGCTCCCAGAGGTCGGCAAAGACGCGGCCGCGCCCGACTGCGACTCCGTACTCCACGACCGATTCGAGCGCCGTCAGCGTCGGCTTCACCGCATTGATCGCTTCCATCGCGCCGTTGCCACCGCGGGTCGGGATCACCGAGCAGACGCTGACGCCGGCATCGAAGGCGACGTCGATCGAGCGACACCCCCACTCGACAGCTTCGTCCACGCGCATGAACGGCGGCTGCAGCAGGATGAACGCACGGACGTCGATCGCCTGATTACGCAGGAACCGGGCCGCCTGCGCGAAGTCGTCGAGCGTCATGCGCTTGTTCAGCCGCGCGAGCACCTCGGGATTGGCCGTCTCGAGGCCGATCGCCACCTCGAGCTGGCCGCGCAGCCGATCGCGCAGCGCGACGCAGCGCTCGGCGTACGGCCCGCGAAGATACGCCGGGTGCGCTTCGACGATGACGCGATCGAACGGCTCGAGGAGGGCGGCGATCGCCTCGTCCTCCGCGGGCGGGATCGCCTGCGCGTCGAAGAAGCTGCCGGCGTTGTACAGCTTCACCTGCCGGGCCGGCGGGAGTGCCGCCAGCGCGGCGCGGATCTGCTCCGCGATCATCCCGTCGGGCACCACATCGTCCAGCGTGTTGACCCAGAGGTCGCACATCACGCAGCGGAACGGACACTCGCGGTTGGTGAGGAAGATGACCGCGGTCGGCACGAGGTCGCCGGACGGATCGCGCTCCCCTTCGAGGGTCGCGGCGTAGGCACGCTGCGGATCGAGGACGGCCTTGGGGCCACGCAGCGCGAGAACCTGCGAGTCAGTGAGCAATCAATTCTTCGTTGCCGGATCGGCGATCGCCCAGGTTGTCGTTGGCGCCGCGCAGCCGTTCCTCCCAGATCCGGTTGAACACCTGGCGGCACCACGCCTTGGCGACGCGGGTGCGCGGCGTCGCCAGCGCCCCGTCCTGGAACCGTCGCTTTGGATTGATCGGCATGTCGATGCCGGTGACGGACTTGACCCCGGCGCGCACAACGTCGGCCTTCAGGCTGTAGAGACGTTCGACGCTGCCGTCGAGGACCTGCTCGAACGGGATCGCGGCGGCGGCGGCAATCGCCGACCGTACGGTGAACGGCGAGAACGCCTCGAAGCCGGCCGCCGCGGCCGGCGCGAACGTGCGGACGTACCCGCGGGACAGCCCGCCGGAGTGCACCAGGCTGTGCTTGATCGCGTCCACGCCCCACCCTTCCTGGTACAGCAGCGGGTTGCGCAGGATGCTCGAGAGCGTCAGGTCGGAGTCCTCGAGCGGGTACGACTTGAGGTTCTCGTCTCCCCCGTCGCCGTCGAGCAGGTATCGCAGCGATGGGTAGCGGGCACGAATGCCCCGCAGCAGCACCAGCGCCGCGGCGGCACACTCGACATCGAGCGGGTGGTAGTCCTCGATCACGCGGATCGCGTCTTCGAGATCGACGTCGGCGGGAGACGCGTCAATCGACTCCCACTGCCGTTCGCAGCCGAGCGCCCGCAGCGTGGCCCGCGCCTGCGCCGCGTCGATCCCGCCGCCGAGGTCGAGCGAAAACGCGCGGACATCTTCGGGATTGCGGCCGAGATCGGCGAGCAGCTGGCGGGCGAGCAGGAACACCGCGGTGCTGTCCACGCCTCCCGAGAACGCGACGGCGATCGGCTCGCCTGCCGGCACGCTGCCGATCCAGACACGCAACGCGTCACAAGCGGCGCGAACGTACGCGGTACCCGCGGCTTCGAGGTCGGGCGTTCCGGTCGCAATCGACGGGTTGAAGAAGCGGCGGTACCGCGGCGAGGGGTCGGGACACCCGACCTGATCGATCTCGAGCAGGTAATGCGCCGGCACCATCCGCGTGTAGTACGGATCGAACTGCCAGCCGATCCGTTCCTGCTGGCACCAGTCGAACATCCGATCCATGCGGTCCGAGACGACGAGAAACGGGCCGTGGTACATCTTCGCGACGAAGTAGCGCAGCGGCAGCCCGACCGAACGCGCCAGCCGGACGGTCGCCCCGTCGCGTCCGATCGCCGCGAAATGACCGTTCGTGTTCGCCAACCGATCGACGTCGCCGCTCGCGACGGCCCGCGCCACCTCGTCGGCCGATGCGCCGCTCAGCGCGGTCGTGCGAACCCCGATAAGATCAACCAGTCGATCAACGCCCTCGAGCATGGGGTGAGATTACTACCAACTACCAACTACCAACTACCAACTGTCATGCGCATGCCTGTCGTCTTCATCCCGCACGGCGGCGGACCCTGGCCATTCGTCGAGACGGGTTTTCCCGCGGATGATGTCGAGGACCTGAAGGACTACCTGCGCTCGGTGCCGGCCGTGGCGCCGCGGCCGCCGCGCGCGCTGCTGGTGGTGTCGGCGCACTGGGAAGCCGGCGTGCCGACGCTGATGACGTCGGCGCACCCGCCGATGCTGTATGACTACTACGGCTTTCCGCCCGAGTCGTATCGCATCACGTGGCCCGCGCCCGGTGATCCCGCGCTCGCCGGCCGCGTCGCGCAGCTTCTCCAACAGGCTGGCTTCCACACCGGCGAGGACGCGTCACGTGGCTACGATCACGGCACGTTCGTTCCGCTGAAGGTCGCCTACCCCGCCGCGGATATCCCCGTGGTCCAGCTCTCGTTGATCGAAGGACTCGATCCGGCGCAACACCTGGCGCTGGGGCGGGCGCTCGCGCCGCTGCGCGACGAGGACGTCTTCATCATTGGCAGCGGGATGACCTTCCACAACCTGCGGATCTTCCGTGACCCGCGGTCCGCGCCGATCGCCGAGACGTTCGACGAGTGGCTGCGCGACACGATGGCGCGCGATCCACGCGCTCGTGCCGCCGGGCTGACGCGATGGTCGTCGGCTCCGGCCGCGCGGCTCGCGCATCCGCGCGAGGAGCATCTGCTGCCGCTGATGGTCGCGACCGGCGCCGCGGACAACGACGTGGCACGGCTCGCCTACAACCACACGTTTGCCGGGCTGCGTCTGTCGGCGTTTCATTTCGGTGAATCGTGATACAACACGGCGCGTGACCAGCTACAGCACCGGACGAACACGACCGTTCACGGGCGCGGAATACCTCGAGAGCCTGCGCGACGACCGCGAGATCTGGATTTACGGTGAGCGCGTCAAGGACGTGACCACGCATCCGGCGTTTCGGAACACCGCGCGGATGATCGCGCGCATGTACGACGCGCTGCACGATCCGTCGCGGCAGGCAGTGCTGACGACCGCAACCGACACCGGCAGTAACGGCTTCACCCATCGCTTCTTCAAGCCGCCGCGGAGCGCCGAGGAGCTGGTCGCCTCCCGTAATGCCATCGCCGAGTGGGCGCGCATCTCGTACGGCTGGATTGGCCGCAGTCCCGACTACAAGGCGGCCTTCCTCGCCACGCTCGGCGCCAACTCCGCTTTTTACGACCCCTACGAGGAGAACGCGAAGCGCTGGTACGCGCGCGTGCAGGAGGAGGTGTCGTTCGTGAACCACGCGATCGTGAACCCGCCGATCGATCGCGACAAGCCGCTCGACGAGGTCAAAGACGTCTACATGCACGTCGAGCGCGAAACCGACGCCGGACTGATCGTCAGCGGCGCGAAGGTGGTCGCGACGACCTCCACGCTGACCCACTTCAACTTCATCGCGAACAACGGGGCGCTCCCGATCAAGACGAAGCCGTTTGCCTTCGTCTGCATGGTCCCGACCGGGGCCTCGGGCGTGAAGCTGCTGTGCCGGCCGTCGTACGAAATGACGGCGGCCACGATCGGCACCCCGTTCGACTATCCGCTGTCGAGCCGGATGGACGAGAACGACTCGATCCTGATCTTCGACAAGGTGCTCGTCCCCTGGGAGAACGTGTTCGCGTACGGCGACATCGAGAAGGTCAACAACTTCTTCCCCCGCTCGGGATTCCTCCCGCGATTCATGTTCCAGGGGTGCACGCGCCTGGCGGTGAAGATGGACTTCCTTGCCGGCCTGCTCCTGAAGGCGGTCGAGGCGACGGGCGCGAAGGAATTCCGCGGGGTCCAGGCGCAGGTCGGCGAGGTGCTCGCCTGGCGCAACCTGTTCTGGGGCCTCACCGATGCGATGGCGCGCACCCCAACGCCCTGGGTCAACGACTACGTGCTGCCCAACCTCGATTACGGCCTGGCGTATCGCGTCATGGCGAGCACCGCGTATCCGAAGATCAAGGAGATCATCGAGAACTCGCTGGCCAGCGCGCTGATCTACCTCCCGTCCAGCGCGCTCGACTTCAAGGTGCCGGAGCTGCGGCCGTACCTCGATCAGTTCGTGCGCGGCTCGAACGGCTACTCCGCGGAAGATCGGGTCAAGCTGATGAAGCTGCTCTGGGACGCCATCGGCAGCGAGTTCGGCGGCCGCCACGAGCTCTACGAGCGCAACTACTTCGGCAACCACGAGAGCATCCGCTTCGAGACGCTGATGGTCGCAGACCTCACCGGCGCCTCGAAGCGCTACAAGGGGTTCGCCGAGCAGTGCATGGCCGAGTACGACCTGGACGGCTGGACCGCGGCAGACCTGATCGCGCCCACGGACGTGAGCGCGATTCTTTCAAAGGCTAAATGCTAAAGGCCAAATGCTCAATGCGCATGCTCCAGGAGGTTTCATTTGGCATTTAGCATTTAGCATTTGGCATTGAGATCACGCGACCGCGGCGGAACGCGAGAGCGTATCGCCGACTTTACGCGGCGCAGTCTCCTTTAGCATCAGCGCCAGGATCAGGCCGAGCACCTGGCCACCGATCGCGAAGAGCAGCGTGTTCTGGATGCCCGTCGCCTGCGCGATGCGGCCGGCGATCGCCGGCGCGATGCCGCCGCCGAAGATTTCGCCTGCCCCGATCACCAGGCCGGCCACCGAGGCGATCATGCCGATCGGCGCCGCTTCCGCCGCCACCGGTCCGGCGAGAATCGCCAGCGCCGCGAAATTGAACAACGCCGCGACGAACAGCAGCCCGAACAGCGTCGTCAGGCTGTCCGCGCCGGTCTGCGCGAACAGGTACAGGAAGATCGCCGCCACCACGAACGATAGCAAGGTGGCCGGCTTGCGGCCAATGATGTCCGAGATCGCGGGCAGCGCGAACTGGCCGATGCAGCCGCCAAAGCCGATCGCCGAGGTCACATAGCCCATATCCGTCGTCGAGAGCTTCAGGTAGTCGATCAGATAGTTCGGCATCATCGCCGCCTGGACGAAGATGCCGGTCATCGCGCACATCAGCGTCAGCATCGCCAGCGGCACGTTGCGATGCTTGAACAGATCGCCGAACGAGGGGCGCGGCGCCGGCGTCCCGCCCGTCGTCTTGACCACCGCCGGCTCGCGCACGACGAAGAACATGATCACGGCGACGATCAGGCCGGGAATGCCGACGATCATGAACACGTTGCGCCAGCTGGTGACCGCGAGCAGCTGCGTGGCGATGAGCGGGCCGAGCGCCAGGCCGAACAGCGAAATCATGCACTGGAAGACGCCGTTGTTCATGCCGCGGCGGCTCGGGTGCGACGCCTCGACGGCCACGGCCACGCCGGTCGATGCCACCGGACCTTCCGCGGCGCCCATGATGGCGCGGATGATCAGCAGGCTGAGGAGTCCGGTGGCCACGCCGCTCAGCGCGGACAGCAGCGAAAAGAGGACGACCGACGGAATCAGGACCTTGCGGCGCCCCAGGCGGTCGGACATGTAACCCATCGCGAAGGCGGCGATGCCCCAGAAGATGGCGAGGATACCGACCAGCAGGCCGAGATGGTCGTAGGTCAGGCCGAGTTCCCCCATCATGCTCGGGAACAGCACCGGCAGGATGAAGCGATCGAGACCCACGAGTCCGAACGCGAGGCTGAGAATCGCGATGATCTTCACCTCGTACGAGGTGTCCCACGCTCCGCCACGCACGCCAGTCGATCCCTGTGCAGGTATGGCCATGTCTGATGCGTCCTCCGGTTGGGTTTCCGCTACGGGCGGGGAACAGTAGCAGGAAGAGCGAAAAATGCAAAATGCTCAAGGCAAAATGCCAAAGCGAGGATCGGAGTCAGCATCGATGCGCGCCTTCACGTTTGACCAGCCCACGTACCGCGTGATCTTCGGCGCCGGCGCCATCGCGCAGTTGCCGGCGGAAGTCGAGCGTCTTGGCGCGCACCGCGCGCTCATCGTCTCGACGGCGGCGGAGCGGCCCCTGGCGGAGGACGTGGCGACGCGTCTCGGAGAAATTGCGGTCGGCTTCTTCTCGGACGCGGTAATGCACCATCCGATCGAGACGGTGCAGGCGGCGCGCGATCGCGCCACAGACGTCGGCGCCGATTGCTACGTGACCGTCGGCGGCGGCACCACGACCGGAACCGGCAAGGCGATCGCGCTGGAGACGGGGCTCCCGGTCATCGCCGTGCCCACGACCTACGCCGGCTCGGAGATGACGCCGATCTACGGGATCACGGAAGGCACCGTGAAGAGGACCGGCCGCGATCGCCGGGTCCTGCCCCGCGTGGTCATCTACGATCCTGAGCTGACACTGTCGTTGCCGCCCGGGGTGTCGGGACCGTCCGGGATCAATGCGCTGGCGCACAGCATCGAGGGGCTGTACGCGCAGGACACGAATCCGATCGCGATCCTGATGGCCGAGGAGAGCATCCGTGCCCTGTCACGGTCGCTGCCGACGGTCGTGCAGAATCCGCGGAACCTGGATGCGCGCAGCGACGCTTTGTACGGCGCGTGGCTCGCCGGGATCGTGCTGGGCAGTACGTCGATGGGCCTCCACCACAAGCTGTGTCACACGCTCGGCGGCACCTTCAACTTGCCGCACGCGGAGGTGCACACCGTGATCCTGCCGCACGCCATCGCGTACAACCGGGACTTCGCTCCCGACGCGATGCGCCGCGCCGCAGCGGCGCTGGTCGCCGACGACGCGGCCAGGGGCGTGTACGACCTGGCCGTCAGGATCGGCGCGCCGACATCGCTTGCCGCGATCGGAATGCCGGCCGGCGGCCTCGATCGCGCCGCCGATCTCGCGGTGCAGAACCAGTATCCGAATCCCCGGCCACTGGAACGCGGTGCGATCCGCCAGCTTCTCGACAATGCCTGGCACGGAGCGAAACCTTAACCAAAGTTCCGCCCCAAGCACAGCCATCCGCCGCCCGGACCTGTGGTACCTTCAGGGGCTCTGCAGCTTACTCACGGAGACGCATGTGACGACGACGACCGGTACGCGAACCTACAAGATCGACAAGTCCCATTCCGAGGCCATCTTCCAGGTACGACATCTCGTCACGAAGGTGCGCGGCCGCTTCACCGACTTTGAAGGCGCCATCGAGTACAACGACGCCGATCCCCAGCAGTCGAGCGTGCACTTCACGATCAACGCGACGAGCATCGACACGGCGGAACCTGACCGCGACAAGCATCTTCGCAGCGCCGACTTCTTCGAGGTGGACAAGTACTCGCAGATCACCTTCGTCAGCAAGCAGATCGTCAAGCGCGGCGCCGAGACCTACGACGTCACCGGCGACCTGACGATGCACGGGGTCACCAAGTCGATCGTGCTGCCGGTGGCACACCTCGGGAAGGCGAAGGATCCGTGGGGCAACGAGCGCCTCGGCTTCGAGGCCGAGACGACGATCAACCGGAAGGACTTCGGCCTGCACTGGAACGCGGCGCTCGAGACCGGCGGTTTCCTCGTCGGCGACGACGTGAAGATCAGCCTGCAGATCCAGGCCGTCGGTCAGTAGCGCGGGCTTGTCAGGCCCGGGTCAATTGCGACAGGGGGACGGGTCCCACTTCGACCCGTCCTTCTCCCTCCTGAAGTGCGTGCTGGTGATGAAGTCACCGGTCCAGTAGCGCGGGTCGCTGACGATCGTCGTCACGACCATCCACTCTTCACCGTTCGGCCCTGGAAATCGATCGAAGTACTCGGTCAGCGTCGTCTGCTCGCTGTACGGGACGCCGTTTTTCCTCACCCAGCCGCCACTGAGGTTGGTGGTGACGACCTTCAGGTCGCCGCCCATGCTGCCGGCCCCTGCGCCGACGACTCCGCCGCCGGGAGTTCCCCGCCCTCCGCGGCCGGCGCGCTCCCACTCGGCCCGCGAATAGCCCTGCAGCGATTTCTCGCCTGGTGCCGCCGCCGGACCGAAATTGAATCGCCGCGTCTGTACGCCCGCATCGGTTTCCACCTTCAACGTGTTCGCGTCGTCCCACGTGATGTGCAACCGGCCCGGCATGCGCATCAGTCCGGCGGCTCCGTAGGCGAGACACGATCCGTCGGTGGCTGGATCCCAGGCATTCGCGGCGCGCTGGCCTTCCTGGTTGAGCGGCAGGCCTGGAAAGTCGCCTTTCGGCGGCGTCACCATCCGCCATCGCCAGTCTTCGTTGACGATCGACACCCAGTAGCCGGTGAGGTCGACGGGCGCTGACGCCTGGGGATTCGCAGGGGGGCCGGCGCCGCGCCCACCCTGGGCCATCAGACCTGACGGCACCACCGCCGCGACGACAGCTAGCAGCGACGCGACGAGCAATCGCCGGCTCATCGCCCGCTCCGCCCCGCCGGCTTCGCGGCAGCAAGACTCTGATACACGGTCTCGACGAAGTGGTCGGTACTCCAGAAGCTCTGCGTCGTGCCGTACCGTCCCTCGTAATCCCGCGTCAGCCGCGCCGATTTCACCTGCGCCAGCGTCTGTCCGCGCTTGACCGCGTCGGCGATCCGGTCGCGCAGGATCGTCGCCATGTCGCGATACTCGACCACGTCGGCTTCGTCGGCGAGCCGTCCATGTCCCGGGATGACGTAGGTGCCCCCCTCCTGCCGCACCTTCGGGATGGTGATGCGCAGGATCGTATTCAGCGCCTGGACCAGGCCGCCATAGTCGCCACCAGACTGCGCGTCCACCATCGGGAACAGCTCGTTGACGTAGATGTCGCCGGCGACGACGACGTCGGACTTGCGGAAGTAGACGATGGTGTCGCCGTCGGTGTGGGCCGCGGGCTGATGCAGCAGCTCGATCCCTTCGCCGTTGAAGTAGAGGTCGTGCTGCGGCTCGATGAAGGTATCGCTTGGCCAGCTGGCTGTTGGCACCGGCTCCCCGCGGGCGGGCTGCGCCATCCTGGTCTGGACGTTTTCGTGCGCGTAGATCTGGGCCCTCTCGGCCGCCGCCTGCCCCAGCTGCGCCACCGCGTTACCGCCGATCACCGAGCTGCCGGCGGCCGCGATTCTGGCGTTGCCGCCGGTGTGATCCGAGTGCACGTGCGTGTTGACGATGATGCGGATCGGCTTGCCCGGTGCGAGCCGCCTGACTTCTGCCAGCAGCGGCTCGGCCAGGTCTTCGGTCATCGTGTCGACGATCAGCACGCCGTCGTCACCGATTTGCGCGGCGGCATTGACCGTGTCGCTGTGCAGCATCCAGACATTGCCCTGGACGTGGAGCGACCGCACGACCGGGGCCTGCGCCGCAGGAATTGCGGAGGCGGCAACCAGCAGCGCGGTGGCGCCGGCCATGCGCCTGATCATCGGGATGATCCCGTTGGGCGCGCCGCGACCGGCGTTGCCGCACGGAAGCGCTTCATGAACTCGGGAAGGGCGGTCTCGGCACCGCCCCGCGTCGCTTCCACGGGCAGGTTGTGCTTCTTCGCGTAGTCGTCCCAGGCGGTGTTCTGACCCGGCAGGATGTTGGGCACCTCGCCTTCCGCCCGCGGCACCTCGATCACGGACTCACACGGATACGGCGCCATCGTCAGGTCGGTCGTCAGCTGGAAGCCGTTCGTCTTGATCAGCGGCTCGCTGAGGTAGTACGGGTCCTCGATGATGTAGACGTGCGTGAGGATGCTGCCGTGGCGGATGAACCGTTCCGTCATGTGGGCGCGGTCGCTCAGCGCCAGCCCGTTGCGACGAATCCACCCGGCCTTGAGATGGTCGGTTTCGACGACGAGCACGTTGCCTTCCCAGTGGCCCTTCGAGAACCCCTGCCAGGTGTGAGCGGCGAAATCGGGCGGCGAGGGGCGGCCATCCATGAAGATCTCGCGCTCCTGCTCCTGCCACTGGATGTGCGTGCGGACCGAGACCAGCTGCTGGGTCGCCGGGTCGATGACACTCCAGATCCGCAGGTTGCCCACGCCGCGGAAGCCATAGGTCGATGGATGGGGCTTGCACTGGTGCTCGGGCAGCGTCAGCAGCGACGCGCTCCACGTCTCGCCACGCATGCGCTCGGCGTCGGTAATGGGCAGGCCGGCGTAGTCGCCGATGTCCGGCCCCGGAATGCGTTCCGGCTGATCCTCGTGAAAGACGGGCGCCCAGATCCCGGTCAGATCGACCTGTGCCGAGGCGGGCGCGGCGGCCAGCAACAGGATCACCCCGATGGCGACAGGGGCCACTCGCATGGCGCGGGATATTACCCGGACTGCGGACTTTTCACTCTGTACTTTTGCGTTTTCAGTTTTGACGGCGAGTTGATACACTCCGCGGGCTCGTATTCACAACTCATTCGCAGAGCCCTGACCACATGGATCTGTCACCGACCCATCTGCACCTCCTCCTCAACCACTTTCCGACCATCGGCTTCGTCATCGGGCTTACGTTGTTCGTGGCCGCGCTCTACGCCAACAGCGACCACCTCAAGCAGGCCGCGCTGGTGATCTTCGTCGGGGTCGCCATCGTGACCATTCCGACCTACGCCTCCGGCAACGCCGCGGAAACGGCGATCTGCGTGGCCGAGCTCGCGGATCCGTGCGCTGACACGAGCGTCTCGAGGCCACTGATCGAAGAGCACGAGGGAGCCGCGTTCGCCGCGCTGACGCTGATGTTCGTCACCGGCGGCTTTGCCTGGCTCGGGCTGTATCAGTACCGCCGGCTGCTGCACCTGCCGCGATGGAACGCGATCGTCATCCTGGTGTTCTCCCTGCTGGCGTTTGCCGCGTCCTCGCGAGCCGCAGCGCTCGGCGGTGAGATCCGCCACCCGGAGATACGGGTGACGCAGATTACCGAGGGCAGTGCCCGGCCGCTGGCCCGGGTGGTCGGCAACTACGTCCGTGACACGCCGGCGGCATGGATCGTCGCGGAGACGCTGCACTTCGTCGGGCTGTCGATGATCATCGGCGTGCTGCTGCTGATCAACCTGCGGACGCTGGGCATCCTCAAGACGGTGCCGTTCGGCGCGCTCGATCGCCTGCTGCCCTGGGCGGTCATCGGCTTCGGCATCAACGCCATCACCGGCATGCTCTTCTTCGCCGCGGCCTACGGGCAGTACGTCAAGGGATATGCGTGGTATTGCAAGCTGGGGTTCATCGTGGCCGCCGGCTTCAACACGCTCTACTTCTTCTTCGACAAGGGTTGGGCGATGGAGCCCGGCGCGCCGGCGCGACCGCTCTCGCAGCTGATCGCGTTTTCGGCGCTCTTCTTCTGGGTGGGCGTCATGTACTGGGGCAGCATGCTGCCGTTCCTCGGCAGCGCCTTCTAGGACGCGTCGCCATGATGCTCGCTTTTCAAGTCGAATTGGTCGTCGTGCTGGTCACCGTCGTCATGGGCGTGGTCGGCTACCTGATCGACCGCAACATCGAACGCCAGGCGCACAGGGGTGACCGCCAGTGATCCAGTTCCTGATGTGGGTTGAGCAGCTCGGGTACAGCACCTGGGTGCGGGAGTCGAACAGCATCTGGGCGTTCCCCATGTATTTGTTCGCGCACACGCTCGGCATGTCGATCGTTGCCGGCGGCGCGGCGGTGATCAGCATGGCGCTGCTCGGCCTGTGGCCACAGACGCCGCTGCGACCGCTCGAGCGGATGTTCCCGTGGATGCTCGTCGGCTTCTACATCAACGCCTTCACCGGCGTCTCGATCTTCATGAAGGACGCCAGCACCTACGCCAGGAACTTCGATTTCTGGATCAAGCTGCTGTTCATCGCGGCCGGGATGTTCCTGTTGTTGAAGATCCGGCGAGTGGTGTTCGGCGATCCGGACCTCGATAAGCGGCCGGTCACGCCCGCGGTTCGCCGCTTGGCATGGGCGTCGCTCTTCTGCTGGTTCGGCGCGATCTGCGCCGGCCGGCTGATCGCGTACGTCGGACCGGTCGCGGGTCTGTAGGGCGGGGCTTTAGCCCCGCCGTCTCTCACGCGTTGCCTGCGTGAGCTTTCGCAGTTCGCTCCTGCAGATCCCTCAGCACCGACAATTCCCGCTCCGTCGGCGCGGCCGTCGTGCCGACGGTAGGCGCAACCTTCAGCGGCCAGCCGGTTTCCGCCACCACCTTCTCCACCGTCACGCCGGGATGGACGCTGGTCAGCGTCAGCTCCTTCGTGTCGGGATCGGGGGTCAGGATCCCCAGGTCGGTGATGACGGCGGTGGGCCCCTTGCCTGGGAAGCGCAGCTCCTCGCGGCTGCGGCCGCCGGTCAGGTGGCCTGACGAGGTGACGAAGTCGAGCGTCTCGACGAATGCGCGCCGGTTCTGGCGCAGCGTTATCAGCACCTCACCGCAGGACGCGGCAATCTCCGGGGCGCCGCCGGCGCCGGGCAGCCGGACCTTCGGTTTCGTATAGGAGCCGACAACCGTGGTGTTGATGTTGGCGAACTTGTCGATCTGCGCCGCGCCGAGGAAACCGAGGTCGATCTTCCCGCCCTGCAGCCAGTAGGCGAACATCTCGACGACCGGGACCACGGCATCAGCCGTCTCGGCCAGCTCGCCGTCGCCGATCGAGAGCGGCAGGACGTCCGGCTTCGAGCCGATGCAGCCCGACTCGTAGATCAGCACCGTGTCGGGCGCATGCGTCCGCAGGGCGAGGTTGGCGGCCGCGCTCGGGAGGCCGATGCCGACGAACAGCACGGCGCCATTGCGCACCATGCGCGCCGCGGCGATGGTCATCATTTCGTCCGACGTGTAGGGCGTCTCAGACACGGGCGGCCTGCTCCAGGCTCCGACGGAAGCCCTCGAAATCCTTCGTCTCCATCACGTGCCGCTGTATCCACGCCTGGAAGATCTCGCGCTCGCGCGACACCTCGTCCCATTGTTTGTAGAAGGCGTTCGCCCGCGCGTAGTAGCCGTGCGCGTAGGAGGGGAACGCCCCGCCCTTTACCTCGCAGACCGCACCCACCGCCCAGTGCGGCAGTACCACGGCATTCGGTGGCGCATCGAGCCGGTCCACGATCTCCTCCACCGTCACAATCGACCGCTTCGCCGCGAGCACGGTTTCCTTCTGCACACCGACCAGGCCCCAGATCAACACGTTGCCTTTGCGATCGGCCTTCTGGGCGTGAATGATCCCGACGTCGGGACGATTCGCGGGAATGGCCGCGAGGCGCTCGCCCGTGAACGGGCACTCGATGAACTTGATGCGGGTGTTGAACTTCGGCAGGTCGCTGCCAAGGTATCCGCGCAGCACCGCGAACGGCAGTCCCGAAGCGCCGGCCGCGTAGGCGGCCGCCATCCCGGCATGCGCGTGCTCCTCGATCGCGAGCGGCCGCGGCCACTGGTTCTCCACCGCGTCGCGCAGCCGATGCAGCGAGCCGACGCCGGGGTTGCCGCCCCACGAGAAGATCAACGTTGCCACGCACCCGGCGCCAATCATCTGGTCGTAGATGACGTCGGGCGTCATCCGCATCACGGTGAGATCGCGCCGCTGCTGCCGGATGATTTCGTGGCCCGCGGCAAACGGGATGAGGTGCGTGAACCCTTCGAGCGCGAGGCTGTCGCCGTCCCGGACGAACTCGGCGACGGCTTCCCTGAGTGAAGTGATGGTAGCCAAGGCAGGCGATCGTATCAGCTGGTAGCTGGTGGCTGGTAGCTGGTGGCTGGTGGCTGGTGGCTGGTGGCTGGTGGCAAGAACCACGGTACCATCGGGCAGATGCGCTTCCTTCGCCTGCCGCTGATTGGCGCCGGGGTCGTGGCCGGTGCGCTCTGCGCGTGCGGCGCGCAGCCGGACGCCTCGGCGCCCGCGATCATCCCGTCGCTCGACTACTCCGTCGTCCACACCTACCCGCACGACCCGGACGCGTTCACGCAGGGGCTCCTCTTCCACGACGGCGTGCTCTACGAGAGCACCGGCCGCAATGGCTTCTCGAGCCTGCGCCGGACGAAGCTGGAGACCGGTGAGGTGCTGCAGAAGGTGGACGTGCCGGAGATGTACTTCGCCGAAGGCCTCGCGCTCACCGGGTCGCGCCTGGTGCAGCTCACTTGGCAGACGCAAATGGGATTCGTCTACGATCTCGCCACGTTCGGCAAGATCGGCACCTTCGATTACCAGGGGGAAGGCTGGGGCCTGACCACCGACGGCACACGCCTGATCATGAGCGACGGCACCCCGGAACTGCGGTTCCTCGATGCGCAGACGCTGAAGGAAACCGGCCGCATCACGGTCAAGGACGATGGCGTGCCGGTGAAGGACCTGAACGAGCTCGAAATGATCGGCGGCGCCGTGTTCGCCAACGTCTGGATGACACCGCGAATCGTCCGGATCGATCCGAAGACCGGCCTCGTCACCGGCCACCTCGATCTCGATCGCCTCACGCCGAACGCCGCGCCGGGAAAGCCGATCGACGTGCTGAACGGCATCGCCTGGGATGCCCAGGGCAAGCGCCTGTTCATCACCGGCAAGCTGTGGCCGACGCTCTACGAGATGAAGGTCGAGGGCGTGAACTAGAGCGTCAAGCGAGTTATCGGGGCGACAGGCGACCCGACGTCCGGGCTTGCTCATGATCGCGCGATGGCGCTGGCGCTGCGGCGGAGCGACTGCGAGCGTCGCGAGCGGCGTCAGACCGTAAAACGGCCGCGAGCGCGTCGTGGCGCGCCGACGCGCGATCATCTTGACAGCCATGGCGGGGCTGACAGGCCCCGCCCTACGTCGAATACAAGTCGAGGATGTTGGTGAGCGCGCGGCGGCAGGCGGCACAGAACCAGCTCACGTTGCGCGAAAACATGATGCAGTCCACCTGCGGCCGGTAGTACCCCTTCTCCTCGTAGTTCGCTCCCTCGAACGCCCCCACGTTCTTCGCGTAGGGACTCTTGGCCAGGATTGCGGTGGTCCGCTCCATGGCTTCGTGGAAGAGCGCGTCCATCTCCGATTCCGGCCGGTTCGCCGCGCGGATCGCCTGGCGGCGCTTCTGGTAGTCGGCGTCGTACGCCTCCAGCTCCGCCTTCGCCCACGGCGTCGGAAGCGGCGTCCCCGGGGTGACGAGGTCCCTCCACTTCAACGTCGACGGATCGAGCAGCGCGGTGACGTTGGGCTCCCACGGCTCGACGCGGGTCGTCGCCGGCAGGTACGCCACCTGCGACGTGTAGTACTCGTCCGCCAGGCCCGCCAGGTGGTGACCGAACTCGTGCACGAAGATGTACGGCGCCCACGCGCTGTCGGCGGCGACGGTGCTGTACAGATTGAAGATCCCGCCGCCGCCGTAGGTCTGCGTGTTCGTCAGGATCTCCATCACGTCATACGGCGCATTCGCCGCGATGTCGCGGAGGGTGCGGTTCTCGAACGTCAGGATGTAGCGCTCGGAATCGAACGCGTCGTAGGTGGCGCCGAGCGGCGTCCGCTTGTGGATGCCCTGCGACGGCCGGCTGATCCCGCTTTCGGGCGACGCCGGCACCAGGCCCCACACGTTGATGTCGTTCTCGCGCTCCTTGAACGGGCTGGTGGCAAACAGCACTTTCAGCAGGCGTTGCGCGTCCCGCTCGAACTTACCGCGCTGCGCCGCCGTGTAGCCGTCGCCGAGAATCAGGAGATCGAGCTTGCTCGCCGGGTCTCCGCGCTCGTGGAGCTTGATCAGGGCGCCCGCTCCAGCGCGGGCCTGCCCTTTCTCGATGAACTTGTCCGCCGGATCGATCTCGAAACTCCAGATGTCCCGGAACACGTTCGCCGCGTCACGCTTGCGCAGCACCACGCGCGCCGGCTTGTCCACCGCCGGGAACCGCAGCGACTCGGAGTACGTCCGGTTCATCTTCTGCGCTTCCGCCGTGGTCTCCCACTCCCCGTAGATCGACGCGAACCCGCGCGAGTAGAGCTTCGTTCCCGACGCCTTGTCGATCACCTCGAAGAAGTACTTGCCGGCATTGGTCGCGTCGAGCGACCGCTTCAGGTTCCCCGGCCACGGCAGCGGCTCGAGCACGATGCGATCAAGGCTGAAGGATTCCTGCTTCTCGTTTCCCGAATGGTAGTAGTCGACGCGCATCGTCTGCGCCGGAGCGGCGGAGGCGGGCGTAGACGAGACCACGGCCGCCACGACGAGGGCGACGGAGACGAAGCCTTTGTGAAAAGGATTCCCCGTGAGCAGACGTTTCATCACGCCAGCAATTGTAGGCCGGCCATCGCGAGTTGTCCGCCCCTGCATGGCGGCGATCCCTGCCTGTCGCGAGGCTGGTGATCGCGACGGCGACAGTCCCCCTGATCCGGTCCAACTGGCATGCGGTGCCCATCTACACGCGTGCGGCCGACCTGTGGAGCACGCCCAGGGGCGTCAGTTCGAAAGCGCGAGCACCCTGTGGGGACCAGCGGGGTTGGAGGCGCCGTGCGGATCGCAGCTCGTGGCGGTCATCACCGATTTCGAGGCAGCGCCGACCCCCGCGTCCAGCGGATGTACGGGAGCGCAGCGCTTTCGGGCGTGCGGAACCGGGAGGCCGCGCGCGTGTAGATGGGCGACGCGACACCAAGCTCGCTCGCGTGCGACGACACAGCCGAATCGTGACGGCGCTCAGCGCTCGGGCAGCTCGTGCGGCTTCTGGCCGTCGCGGGTGTACTCGATCCCGGCGGCGTAGAACCCGGTGCTCTTCAGCGTGACGGTGATCGGGTTTGCCGTCTGGTTCTCCCAGTACCACCCGTGAATGCCGGGCGTCGGCGCGAAGAACGATCCGGCCGCGCGCTCGCCCTCGTCCATCTGGTAGGACTCGGCGTAGCCCTTCGGCGCGCCCTGGGGCTCGCCGTGGAAGTCGAACTTCACGCGGCCGGTGGATGTCCAGGCGTAGACCATCGACGCGCCCTTCTCCATCCGGTACTTGTATTCGAGCCCTTCATTCGGCCCCAGCATGAAGCTGACCGTGTCCTGGCGCAGCGGGATCGACTGTGGCGTGTTCGCGCCCGGACGCACCGGTTCGAGATCTTCGGGCGACGCGCTCGCCGCAGCGGCCGGCGCGGCAGCCTCGCCGGATCCCGCGATGCTGGTCAGCCCCAGCCATCGGCCGGTCCCGAGCGGGTCCACGCCGTATTCGGCGGGCAGGATGGCGGCGACGAGAATGACGCCGGCCACGAACATCGCGGTTGCCGCGGCGAACGCGATGCGCGCGCGCTGCTCGGCGGCCTGAAGGGGAGTGATGTCTGCTACGGTCATTGGGCCAGTGCGTAGCCGGAAAGCTGGTAGCCGACGAGCAGGAATCCGCCGGTCATCAGCAGCGCGTTGGTGAAGAACGCATGGCGCAGGTACCCCGAACGGGTGCGCCACCACGTCAGGCCGATCAGGACGAACGTCAGCGCCAGCGCCTGCCCGATCTCGACGCCAACGTTGAAGCTGACGATGTTGGTGACGAGGCCGTCGCGCGTCAGCGCCAGTTCCTGGAGCTTCGTCGCCAGGCCGAAGCCGTGGAACAGGCCGAACACCAGCACGGCGGCGCGCGTGTCCGGCTGGCGGCCGAGGAAATACGTGAACCCGCCGATGTTCTCGAATCCCTTGTAGACGACCGACAGCCCGATCACCGCGTCGATCAGGTATGGATTCGCATGGACGCCGCCCAGCACACCACCCAGCAGCGTGATGCTGTGTCCGAGCGTGAACAGGCTCACGTACAGGAACACGTCCTTCAGCCGGTAGAGGAAGAAGATGACGCCGACCAGGAACAGCAGGTGGTCGTAGCCGGTCACCATGTGCTTGGCGCCCAGGTACAGGAAGGGTCCGATCGCCGGCCCGTCGATGCTCTCGACGAAGGTCGCGTCCTTGCGCGACACACCGTGCGCCTCGGCGACACTCGCGATCACGGCCAGCGCCACAACCGCGAGCACACCGACGATCAACGCGCGCTTACTCGACCGCGACTTCATAATTCCGGTGGCAACTGTCGCACGAGTTGTTGAGCACCTCGCCCGAGGCGAGCAGCGCTTCGACATCCTTCTTCTCCGCCGCGCGATACGACTGCATCGCCGCCGTGCCCATCGCGTCGGACATGCGCATCCAGTCGCCGGTGTCCTTCGCGCGTCCGTCGACCTTCAGCAGGTTGGCCGCTTCGACCAGCGCCATCGCGTGGCTGCCGACGATCGCCCACTCCCGGTCGTTCCTCGGAAAGATCTCCTCGGTCCCCTTCACCGTCACGGTCGTCGACACGGCGTTGTAAATAGCGCCCGAGGCGGGGGTGACGATGCCCTGCATGATCTGCTTCACCGAGGCCACCGGCGCGGCGCCCGGCGCCTTGCCGGCGTTCCGCGCCCCGAGGACGATGAAGACGATGCCCGTGATGAAGGTCAGCAGGCTGATCACGAGCAGCCCATAGATCGTTCGCATGCGAAGTCCCCGGAGATTACCGCAAAACCATATGTTCACGCTTCTCGGTTCTCGCTGCTCGGTTCGTGTTCACGTTCGAACTTCGAAGTTCGAACAGCGCGAACCTGAACACGAACCGAGCAGCGAGAAGCCGGAAGTGTGAACCGTCAGGTTCAGGCGAGGTCCTCGGTGAGCTGGGGACTGCCGCGGTCGGTGACGATCGAGCGCAGCTTCCGGCCGAGCACGCGCCACGCCAGGATCAGCGACGTGACGCACAGGGCGGTGCCGCCGACCATGAACGTGATCACGACCACGTCCCAGAGCGGACGGTAGTTGTAGAGCCAGGGGAAGTTGAGCGAGTGCAGGCCGTGATAGAGCCAGCGCTCCATCCACTCGCCGGACCGATAGCCGTTCACCACGCGCGCGGTCTTGGGATCGATGTAGATCCGCGTCTGATCCGGATCCGCGTAGCGCGCCAGGATCACCGGCAGCGGCGCGCGGCGCAGGCGATCCAGGTAGTAGCGGTCGTACTGCTCGAGGATCCGCACCTCGACCGGCGGAAACTTTCCGGCCTGGCGCCGGACCATCTCGATGATGCGGTCGCGGCTGAATTCCCCCTGCGGCGGCCCCTGCAGCGGGATCACCCGCGTCTCGCCGCGATCGAGCGACGCCACGTACATCGGCGTCCCGGCGAAGGTCGTGAACTCGAGCGACTTGACCCGGCCCGCCGGCAGCTGGGTCAGCACCGTTCGTGGATCGTGTCCGGCAAAGTCGTCAAAGCGGACGCGGCCGCGCAGCTGCGGAATCGACGGTCCTTCCCTGCCATCCCGCGCGAGCGGGAACGGCTCCATCGACAGCATGCCGCTGAACGCCCACGTGGCGGCGCCCAGGCCGAAGATGAGCCCGAAGATGGTGTGGAGACGTTTCTGGCCGCGATACGGGATGCTGGTCGGCGCGCCGTCGTAGCGATACCGCTTCGACGGCGAGTACATCCAGACGCCAATCACCATGCCGAGGATCGCGCTGACCGTGCCAATGGCCGACGACCAGATGACCACCCGGCTCCAGGTGAGCCCGGTCTTCCGGAGCGGCGTGAAGTAGAACCAATGCGGGATCGCGCCGAGGTACGCCCACGTCCGCGACGCGGTGGTCGTCGCCTGGACGACGTCGCCGGTTCGTCCGCTGACGTAGACCTGCTGGCCGTCGGGCCATGAGTACTTCGTCAGCGGCGACGCGTTGCGGAAGGCGGAGATCGTCCACTGGTCGACCTCCTTGACCTCCTGCGCCCGCGCCTCGCCGGCGGGACGGCCGCTCCAGCGCGCCGCTTCGCGCAGCATCAGGTCTGGAGTGATGTCCTCGGACGGTTCCTCCCCGGTGTCCGCGAACAGCATGATCTGGTCGCGGCCGTTGCGGAATTCATAGACGGGACGGCCATCGAACGTGTCGAGCCGAACGCCGCTCGGCGGCGGGTCAGCCTTGAGCTTCGCGAACGCCTCGCCGGGCGTCAGCGTGATTTTCGTCGCATCGAGCGCCGGCGCGCGCTCAACCCGATCGCGCGCGGTGACCTCCGGGTACTGCCAGTACATCATCACGATGCCTGACGGAAACCAGAGGAGGAACAACACGCACAGCGCCACCCCCAGCCAGCGATGGACGAAGATCAGTGTCCGCTTGAGCAAGCGCATAAGGCCATCAGCGCGAAAGGCAAAATGCAAAATGCCAAATGCTAAATGGGATCACCTGATTGCCTTTTGCATTTGGCATTTGGCATTTGGCATTTGGCATTTGGCATTTCTCCTAAGGCTGGCATCGCGGGCTCGGTTCGCGGTACTTGTCGTGGCAGGTCGAGCACGCGGTCACGACCTTGTCGGCGGCGTCGAGCACCTTGTCCTGGCTCTTGGCCTTCCCCGCTTCGGCGGCGGCGGCACCGGCGGCCTTGAGATCCGCGATTCCCTTCTTCCACGTTTCCCCGTCGATGGGCGCCGGCTTGCCGTTGGAGCACGCGCGCGGCAGTTCGAGCAGCGTCGTGGCTTCGCTCAGCGCTAATCCGGCATTCGTGACCGCTTCCCATCCGCCGTACGCGCTCTTCAACGGGTCGGTTGCGGTGGCCGGGTCCTCCGCCTTCGCAACCTTCTCCGGGTCGTCCCCCTGGGCGGCGAAGACAACGTTCGAGGCGGGGAACAGGATGCCGCGCATGACCTGGAGGACGGTCGCATCACTCGCCGGCTTGGGAGCCGGGGCCGGCGCAGGAGCCGGCGAGCACGCAATCTGCGCACACAAAGCGACAACAGAGACCACGACAGCAATGAAGAACGGGAGATGACGGCGGCGCATGTGAGCTCCTCAGGCCGGCCCGAAGGCCGGGCCTCTACCGGGGTGATGGACGACCTCCACCTGGGACGGCTCGACATTCAATCACACGCCCGGGGCGAAATGGTCTGACAAAGAATTCAGGGACTCTTCAGAGTTGACCGCTTCACACTGGTCTGTAAGATTCGTCGATTCCCTTGAGCCCTCCGGTCCTCGCCCTCTGGTTCGTGTGCGGTCTCGGCACCGCCATCCTGGCTGCCGTGGTGCCGTTTTCCCGCATCGCCGCCGCGGTGTCGGCCGTGGCATTCGTGGCCGGCGTGTGGTGGGGGCAGCAGCCGGGCGCTCCAACGACAGCTGCGATCGGCCTTGTCGCGGGCCTGATGGCGCTCTGGCAGCTGGTGCGATCGCCGCGACCGGTGTACGCGGCAGGGATCGCGGGGTTGCTCGCGGGTCTGTGGACCGCGGTGATGACGGGACAGGGCGTGCCGCTGCTCGCAGCCATTCCGCTCGCGGCCGCGCTGCCAATCGCCTCGGCGCGTCTGCGCGCGAAGCGTCCCGGCTTCGCACCGCCGGCAATGCGCGAAGAGGCGCTGCTGATGCTTGCAGCGGTGGGCGTCCTCGCGGCAGCGCTGCCCGGGATCCTCGATGGCTGGCACGCGGCGGTAAACCTGAGCGTCAAGGGCGGGCCGTCACCGGCCGCCACTGACGCGATCATTCCGGCCTGGACCATCGCCGTCGGATCGGCGGCGCTGGTGTCCGGTGGCTTCTTCTCGATCTGGAGTCGTCGTTGAACGTGTTGCAGGTACTTGAAAACGGGTTGTTCGCGCTCGGGCAGATCCTCCGCTTCCCGGTCATGGTGCTGTTGTGGGTCTGTGTGCTGGCGGCGATCTTCATGGCCGGCCACGCGCTTGTGGAGTTCATCGGCCGCCGCCGCGAACGCCAGGGGTTCAACCTGCACGCCTGGCTGAAGGGCGGCCCGGCGCTGGCCGAAGGCGAGCGCCTGCGACAGTTGCCGGCGCATCTGCGGCAGCTGCTCACGGCAGTCGAAGCCGAGCAGAAGCAGGGCACGCTCGTCAACGGCGCATTCGAACACCTGCTGCTGGAACGCGAAGAGCGCTTGCGTCACAGCCTCGCGCCGTCACGCATGCTCGTGAAGGTCGGCCCCAGCATGGGGCTGCTCGGCACGCTGATCCCGATGGGCACCTCGCTGGCGTCGCTCGCCACCGGCAACCTCGAGGCGATGGCCGGGCAGATGGTGGTGGCGTTCACCACCACGATCATCGGGCTCGCCACCGGCACGCTCGCCTACGTCGTCGCGGCCGCGCGACAGGGCTGGGTCAACGAGTCGATCCGCGAGCAGCGCTTCCTCGCGGAGCGCGTGGCCATCGAGCTGGGCGACGTGGTGGCGTCCAACGAACTGTCGCGGCGG
>JADMIO010634490.1_pt1 | contig 30845 bp, 19 predicted proteins | sample 8958161 | NCBI WGS metagenome assembly JADMIO01 (sample SAMN16585339, study PRJNA669376) | soil metagenome | isolation source: Crop rotation soil | place: USA: Cullars Rotation, Alabama | collected 2011 | reverse complement strand
ACAACGACGGCCGCGTCGAGCACCGGCGCGGGCCGGCCGTCGCGTGGATGGATCCGGTCGAGCATTCAGCGATCGAAGTGGCCGATGCGGTTGCGCTGGACGCGAACGAAGCGCTTGTCGTCTATCGGCAGGCGGCGGACAAAGTCGAGCGCCGCGTCGTGCGCGGGCCTGAGATGTTCGTGCCCGAGTCACAGGAGTGGCTGCATTCGTTTCGCTGGCACGGCGCCGATCCGAACAATCCCACGCGCAAAGTTCCTCGCGCTCTGAACTTCACCAAGCTCAGAGTCATACCCGATCAGACGTACTTCGATGTCGTAAACGTCCGTACGGCCGACGATGCCGTGCTGATCGTGCGGCTCATGATCTTTTACGAGCTGATCGACATCGACGTGATGCTGGATCAGACCCACGATCCAATCGCCGATTTCATCAACGCCGTGACGGCCGATGTCATCGATTTCGCCGCCACACTGAAGTTTGAGCAGCTGAAGGAGCAGACGGATCGGCTCAGTGCCCGGGAGACTTATTCGCAGCTCGCGCAGCGCGCGGGACGGATTGGGTATCGCATCAACAAGGTCGTCTACCGTGGTTACGAAGCGACCGCGAAGCTCCAAGCCATGCACGATGGGGCGATCGAGACGCGCACACGTCTCAAGTTGGAAGCTGAGACCGAAACGAAGGCGCAGGAGCTCGCAGATATGAAACTCCGTCGAGAGAACGAGCGAACACGGCAGAAGCAGGAGATGGAGCGACACGAGATCGAGCATCAGGCAAGACTAAAGCGGATCGCGCACGACGAGGAGATGCGCCAGAAGCAGGTCGAGCGCGACGCGCAGATGAAAGGGCAGGAAATACTGAACGCGCAGCGGCTATGCATGCGGCAAAAGAGATCGGGACTTGCACTACACCATGGCCAGCAGGCATACGCGCAGCGTATGGAGTTTTTGCGGTCAATACATGCGCTCCAGGTGGACTTGACGCGCTATCTCGTCGCCCGGCACGAGCGCCCCGACCGGCGGATTCAGCTGGACGGCAATCAGCGTCCGCATCTGCATCTGCAGACATCCTGATTGCAGCGATGATCCGTGCGACCGGTATAGAAGCGCCGTCCACTATCGCAACTCATCGGTCGGCAGCGCCGCGTCGACATCCCCAATGCGGGTGGTCGAGCCGAAGATGTTTGGCGGCGCTGAAAGCGCCGGAAGCACCGCTAGCGACGCATCGGCACTCGGCGCCGCAAGCGACTGGCTGAACTTGCTGACCAGCAGGTTGAAGTCAACGCTGTTGACGCTTGAGTTGAAGTCAAAATCGCCTTTGCTCCAGCGCATGCCCGAGGCGCTGAAATTCGCCGCGAGGATCGAAAAGTCCACCGTGTCCACCGTCTTATCCAAGTTGGCGTCGCCGTTGAGGGTGTAGCGAAGGAGGACGCACGTGTTGTCGATGTTCTGGCCGGCGAAGGTTGCCGGCGAGCCGATGTCCGTGGCCTCGGCGATGCCGACGGCCGTGCCGGGCGTTACGTTCGCAGTTCCGCTGTGAATGCCGCTTGCTCCGTTCCACGCGCCGCCGGCGTAGCCGTTGGTCAGCCAGGTCTTCAGCGCGAACATCGGTGAACCGCCGGTGTAATCGACGATCAGCGCGCCGTCGTTGACGTTGATGGCGCCGCCTGTGCTGATCGAAACGCTGGTGGCGGTGACGACCTCCCCCAGGGCCGGGTACAGGGTGCACAGCCCGCCCGAGCCCACCGTCAGCGCGCCGATGCGCTGGTTGTAACCGGCAATCGCCCACGCGAAGCCCGTGTTGTCGGTATTCACGTTCAACGCATCATCGCCGGTGCTGGGATAGAGGATGCAGCCTGCGGCAGACGTTTCGTTGACGTTGATCGTATCGGAGCCGCCATTGGCGTAGAGGTGCAGCACGCAGCTCGTGGAGTTGATGTCGATCGTATTGGCGCCATGCTCGGCGTTCAGCTGGATCGATTCGGCATTGGCATACGTCAGCCCGGCGAAAAAGTTCCGCGCCAATGTGGTTGATGTGATCGTGTACGTGTCGCTATACGTCTCGGCGTCATCCTTGACGAAAATCTGATCGCTGCCACCACTGCCGGCGTCGATCAACACGCTTCCCAGATAATCCAGGTTGCCCGCGCCGACGTTAAACGTGTCGTTGCCGCCGCCGGTGTCGGAGATCGCTAACGACAGTGCGTCGCCCGCGGAGTTAATGTTGTAGGTGTTGTTGCCGGTCTCGCCGTGCAGGGTCAGGTTCTCGATCGCGTGGTACGTAAGCCCGTTCCAGAAGTCCCGGCCCACAGTGCTGTCCGTGATCGTATATGTGTCGTCGAAACTGGCGAGCGAGTCGTCGATGTCAACGATGTCGGTCCCGCCGTCGCCGTTAATCGTCAGCGGGCCAAAGCTGTCGAGGTTGCCCACGCCGACCGTCACCAGGTCGGTCTCGGAGCCGCCGTTGATCGTGGTCGTAATCCCCGTGAAATCGGCGTAGACGGTGTCAGCGCCGCCCAGCGTGTTCACCGTCACCGATTCGGTGTTCGAGTAAGTGATGGTTCCACCATTGCCGACCTCTCCGCTGTTAAGCACGAACGTGTCGGCGGCCGCCGAGCCGCTGATCACCAGCGCATCGCCGTTGGTGTGATTGCCGCCGTCATAGCTCACGCCGCCCGTCGGGATCGGGCTTCCGTTGACGTAATCGACGGTGAACACGTCGTCACCGTCGTTGGCGACGACGCTCACCGAGGGAATGTTCAGCGGCAGCGTATAGGTCGTGGGCCCGTCGAGGATCATTTCATACTTGGTGTGGGCCGCGTTCTGCCGCAGCGTGAAGCCGTTGCCGCTGCCGTTGCCCTGGTAAACCTTTAACACGTCAAACAGATTTATTCCGCTGACGACCGCGCCCGTGGAGGCAAACGCAACGAAGGGCGCGTTGGTTGCGAAGAAGTTAGCGGGCGGGTTCTGGCGGACGTTGTACGAGCCGATCGGCACGCCGCTGATTGAATACGCGCCGCTGCCGTTGCTGACCGCCGTCGGCTCGCCGCCAGTGAACGATCCGTCGTTGTTGACGTCCACATACACCGTCACGCCGGCGACCGGGTTATCCCCGGCATCGAATGCATTGTTGTTGGCGACATCCCAGTAAGCCGTCCCGCTCACCGTCGCCATCAATCGGCGGGTCTCGAGTGCTTCGACCGCCATCGACACGATTTTCGCTGTTTTTCGACCGGTTCGCATGAGCTTTCTCCGTTGGACCCAAATGGAATTGCCTGCTGACCAACCGATGTACGCAGGTCGGACGGGAAGCGCTGCGCGAAATGCGCGCGGAATCTCTGCGGGCGATCAGATTGAGCGGATTGTATATCAGGCGGCGATATGGGCACTCTTGCTTGGGGTGAAAATGTCGCATGTCACTTTTTGGACTTAAGATGACGGATGTCACCTTATCGACTTTCGAGGGATAATCGCAGGCCTCTAACGAAAGGGGAGCAATGAGAGAAAGCGCGTTCGACCGAAGTCGTCGAATTGAGCATGAAAGAATTGGGGCAGCACGAGCCTTTTTCGACAAAGCAGGCCCAATCATCCGACGCGTCTATGACTTGGCGACAGCTGAGTCGTACCAAGGCAAAGCCTGTCCCATCACGAGTTGGCCGAAGGTAATCAACGACATTCGGAGGGATTTAGAGCAACTCTCGCTTGACGATGCCAGACTGAATGCCGCATTGAATAGGCTGGAGCGAAGGGCGCGAGCCGAAGAAGACGCGAAGCAATGCACGGAGTACTCTTGCGACGAACACCTGGCACAGCCCCTCCGCGACCTCTTGGCAAGAGTTGGCTCGATGCTACCGGAGTGCGGACAGTTTAATCTGGACTGCGTCCATGACGGAGTGAAGGCATGGCGGAGCGAGGCCCGCCGATGTGGAATCGAGTTCGATTTCTAGAGGCTCCGTAACACAGAGCTGAGAAGCGGCATCGAGAAATTGTCGATCCTCGATGCCGCTCTCGTTTTACGGCTAGAACGGAATCTCGTCCGGGTCAAACCTCTTCGAAGCCTTCGGATCCTCTACTGACAGGTGATCCCGAAGCGCGTGAATGAAATCGGGGAGCTTCGGATACATTCGCTTCCGGATTTCAAACTTCGCTTCGATCAATGGCTTGCTCTCGCGTGAGAGCGTTGAGTCCTCCCAAAAGTATGGACCACCAGCTACGTCAACCTCCATGAATCCCTGCCACTTGCTCAACTCGTATAGCAGACGATGACGACCGCCAGCAGCCGGCCCCCAGACGATCGCTTCTTCGGTGATTTCGCCGTTCGCCGATCCATTCTCAAAAAGCCCGATTTCGGCTGGCACCCTGTCTGGGCCCTCAGGTATTGAGAACCCTTTCGGTAGCGGAAAACGAAACGTCTCCTTGATGCCCTGCTGTTGAAGGTACGCCTCCAACTTCTTGATGTCGTTCGACACGCGCGTGCGCGTCTCCTCAAAGTTTTCGAAGACATCTTTTGCAGAATCGATAGCGGTTTGCAGTTGTTCCGAGCAGAACTGCGAATTTGACGTGTTCATCTAGATCTCCAGCTAAATCCTACGCGAAGGCGTCAGCCTTCTGATTTATCCCAATCAAGGGCTAAGGAGGCCAATCAAGGCAAGATGAACGTAGCAAGTGCAATGATGCTGTCAATCGACATTCCGCCAAATCCGCGTGCATCTGCGGCTAACCTACATCACGCCTTCGCCGTCGCGAGCTGCGCTCGCGTCTCGTGCCAGCGTTTTGGGTCCACCATCTGGATGTACGCTGTGAGGCCGGCGATGAAGTGCGGCAGGCGATCCGCGGTTCTGGGCTCGCAGGCCTTCGCTCTGGGCGCGGTGGAGGATCGCGCGCAGGCGGCACTCAAACTCCGCCCGGTCTGCTCTGCCCTTGAAATTGGCTGACATTGCTGAACGGCGTGCCATGCACCTGCTCGATGATCAACTGACAGATCGGCATTGCCGGGTAGAGCGCGATATCTAGCGGGCCCAGGTTGATCAGTTCGAGCGTGATCGTGCCGTCAAACTCCGCGTGAATTGTCGGCGCGGTGAAGTGAACGAGCAGCCCGCAGCGCGCGTATGAGCTTTTTCCTTCTACGCGCGCGGCCAGCGAAGGTATCGGTGGCTGTTGTAGTGGGAACGATACGCGCTCCAGCGTCTTGCCGAGCACCAGCTTGCCAGGTCGGAGGACGTAAGGCTGTTCTTCGGTAAGCTGCCGCGTCTCCGACAGCGGTCCGAACATCGCATTGAAGTCACCCTTGCGCAAATCGATCAGTGCCGGAATACCATCTTTGAAGTAGGCGACTTCCGATCCGAGCCGTAGATCAACGGCACTGGTTTGAAAGGGGCACTTTGCGCCGCCTTGGATTTTCTGGCGCGGGGCAGGCTCCGGGTCGATTCTGATCCACCCGTTGTCGAGAGCTTCGTGAATGCTGACGTTGGAGAGGATCATGCCGGCTGGAGATCGGCGTCGCTCACATCGATAACCGACTGGTGTTCGTCGGGAAGGACGGCAAGAGTTTTGCCCTGCTGTTCAATCGCCCGCACGCGAACCAGATTCTTCCGATCGTCGGCAGCTTGTTTCGGCACGAAGACCGCCACCGCCTCGCCACCGCGAGTGTGCACCGTCACCGTGAATTCGTCGCTGAACATCCCCTTGTCTATTTTGCACTTGAGCCACTTCGGCATGCGTTCCTCCGTGTCAGTCGTATCATATCTTGTATCGATTTGTGAATATGATTGTCAAGGATGCTCCGCACGCACGGCGGAAGGACGGTCAGGCCGTTTCCTGCCGATCGAGCGTGCGCCAGCGACGGCACGCGGCGGCGCGTAGGTCGGATCGAGCGTCGCACCCGATCGACCGAAAGCTCGACCTTATACATCGTTTCGCACCCTGCGCCACGGGGTCGCGCGGCCGGCTTTGATGTCTTTCATGCCGCGCGCGTAGGACGATTCGAAGCCGGGGATGGAGAGCAACTCCAACGTAGCGTCATCCGATTCACGCGCTTTGACAAACGCGAGGAACTCCGACGCCACACGCAACTGGGTATCCGACAAGGTGTCGATCATCGCTTTTGTTTTTCGCCGAAGCGCGACCGTGCTCATGTTGGGATTTTAGCACGGCGCCGCTGCACCGCCAATGCGGATCAATCCGTCTTTACCGGCCGCGTTGACGGCGCGAGCTTCGCGCGCAGCGCCGCCGCTTCTTCCTTGCGATTGGTTTGATCCAGGAGGTTCGCCAGTCGTCCGGCGACTTGCGTTGTCGGCGGCGCGGTCGCGCCGAACTTCTCGGTGCGGATTTGCAAAGCCTCGCGGAAGAGCGGCTCGGCTTCTTCTAACTTGCCCTGGCGCACCAGCACCCACGCCAGATCATCGCAGGTGGTGGCGATGTGCGGGTGGCCGGCGGGGAGGGCTTTGCGGCGGATCTCCAGCGCCTCGCGGGCGATCGGCTCGGCCTCGTCCAGCTTGCCCTGCGCGTTGAGGATCCACGCCAGGCTGTGCAGCACGACCGCGATGTCGGGATGGTTCGGCGGCAGAGCTTTGCGGCGCATCGCCAGCGCCTCGCGGCAAAGCGGCTCGGCCTCGACGTATTTGTGCTGATCGCGCAGCAGCGTCGCGAGGTTGCTCAGGCTCTGCGCGATGTTCGGATGACCGGCCGGCAGCGTCGCCTGCCGCATCTTCAGCGATTCGCGCGCCAGCGGTTCGGCGTCGGCCAGACGCCCCTGGTTCCAATACATGGCCGCGAGATTGTTCAGCGCGCTGGCGATCTCCGGATCGTTGGGTGGAAGTTTTTTCCGGCGGATGTCGATCACCTGCCGGAGCATCGGCTCGGCCTGGTCGAACTTGCCCTGCTGTCGATACATCGCGCCGAGATGGCTGAGGCACATCGCGACTTCCGGATCGTCCGGCGGAAGATATTTCTGGGAGATCGCCAGTGCTTCGCGATAGACCGGCTCGGCCTGGTCGAACTTACCCTGCTCGGTGAGCAGCTCGCCAAGGTCGGTAAGCGTGACGCGCGTCTGTGGATCGCCGGGCGCGCGGGCCTGGCGATCAAGCTCGCGGGCGCGCTGAAGCTGCGGGAGACCGTCGTCAAGCCGGCCGAGCGAGCGGAGCGTGGTGCCGACGACGTAGCGGATCATCGCCTCGGTGACGGGCTCAACCTTTTGCGAACCGCTGTCAAGCGCGGCGGCGGCGCGTTCCATCGCCTGCACGACGGTGACGGGCGCGCCCAGGGAATTGTTCGGTTGAGCATTGGCGAGGATGTTGGCGAGAAAGCGATTGGAGTCGGTGGCGATCGTCGCCTGTTTTTGCGCCTCGACGCGATGCGCTTCTGATTCGACCAGGGCGAGCTTGGTTCGCGCCTGCTCGGCGCGGATGTTGTGGATGTAGAGGACGACGCCCACGATTACGATAAGGAGCATGGCCGCTGAAGCGACGACACCGCGCTGGTTTCTCTTGATGAACTTGCGGAATCGGTAGGATTTCGTCTCGGGTCCTGCGAGTAGCGGTTTGCCTTCGAGATAGTTCTCGATGTCGTGCTTGAGTTGAAGCGGGGATTCGTACCGCCGCGCGCGATCCTTGCGCATTGCCTTGAGGGGAATCCATTCGAGCTCGCCGCGAAGCTGGCGCGCGAGAGCGTCGAGGCGCGCCTGTCTTCGCTCGGCGAGGGCGCTCGCCTCGGTTGCATTGAGCATCGTCAGCCGGGTACTCGGTCGCGGAGGTTCGACCTCGCGGATGATCCGTTTCATCTCGGCGTCAGACGTGCCGGTGTTCGTTGATTGGTCGAACGGCTTGGCCCCGGTGAGAAGCTCGTAAAGCAACACGCCAAGGGAATAAACATCCGTGCGCGTGTCGATGTCGGGCGAGCCGTCAACCTGCTCGGGGCTCATGCAGTCATACGTGCCGATGGCTTGGCCGCTTGCGGTGTTCACGGTGAGATCGGTCAGGCGGGCGCTCGTGAGCGCCTTGGCGATGCCGAAGTCGATCACCTTCACCGACGGCTTGCCATCCTGAAGATATGCCAGCACATTCGAAGGCTTGATGTCGCGATGGATGATGGCTTTCGTGTGCGCGTGAAAGATCGCTTCGCATGCTTCGCCGAAGAGTCGCAGGCGCTCGTCGATCGGGAGCTTGTGCTCGTCACAGAACATCGTGATCGGCTTGCCGGAGACATAGTCCATCACGAAGTAAGGCCGGCCGGTAATCGTGGTGCCCGCGTCGAGCACGCGCGCGATGCCGGGATGATCCATCATCGCCAGGGCCTGTCGTTCGGATTCAAATCGCCCGACGATCTCACGGCTGTTGAAACCGAGCTTGATGATCTTCACGGCGACGGTCTGACGAATCGGCTGGCGGCGCTCGGCCTTATAGACTTCGCCCATGCCGCCTTCGCCGAGGAGCTCGAGGATGCGGTAAGGGCCGACGTTGTCGGGCCGCTGTTCCGTCGTCGCGGCGCGCGTAGCTCCTCCCAACGACGAGTCTGCAAGCACGGAATCGCTGACGGGGTTGGTGGGAATCTCCGACATCGCAATGATCGAGCAGACTTGGAACCCTTGGAGGCACGAGGATAACAAACCGGGGAACGGGAAGTAAGCAAGAAAGCCTGTTTTAGCGCTTGGCCAGTGCGAATATGCGCCAAAGTTCCGCCACTTCCTCGCGCACTTCTTCCTGATCGGCCGCGTATCGCGAGACCACGGACATGAATTGACGCGTGAACATGCGTTTGGCGGTCACGAGCAGGTTGGCGGCCTGTTGCGGGGATTCGAGCTTGAGCCTTCGCGCGATCGATTCGTGCGGCTCGGGCTCAACATCTTCGGTGGCCGGCTTGAGATAGCGGACGTTGAACACTTCCCACACGTCCGCGCGATCGGAGTGTTCGCACTGTTGGCGCATCGTCGAGAGCACCTCGCCGAGCACCTCGCGCGCCCAGGCCCGATCAAATGCATCCGTGCGCGCACTACTCGCAAGCGTGTCGCGATGCTCATCGATATCCAGCAGCTGGCCGCGCGGAGATCGCTTGCGCGCGGTGTTCCGGCGATGTTCATCGACTACGTATCGATCCAGCGCCGCCAGCAGAAACGTGCGAAATCGGCCACGCTTCGGATCGGCCTGGTCGATCAGGCGCTGCTCAAGCACCTTGTTGGCAAGAAATCCCTGAAGCAGATCGTCGGCGCGATGCTCGTCATATCGCAGGGACTGCAGAAGATGTGCCCGAAGCGCCGGCGCATACATCCGCGCGAGCTCCGCAATTGCGATCGGCTGCGCGATTCCATCCGAGCCACCTGCTCGGCCTACCAAAGTCCAGCGCGTGGCCGGAAAAGCTGCCTGCGCAGCTTCCGACTTCTGGTTGCGCTGGTGGTTTCGTCGATTCACCGTGTGGATAATACAAAGAACAGTCGCGGCCGGCACTTGGGCCGGTAGCCGATCTACGCAAGGCTTATGTGTCCTGAGTCTGCGCGGATTGGATTTTCAAGGCAGGGCTAAACGTATCGTGGTCATCCGCCTCCACGACTTGCGCCGCTTCGCTGTCGCCAACAGCCTGTTCGAGCCGAGCACACTTCAGCGCGCTTTCCGGAGGCTAGGATTTGTGCAGGCCGATCCGATTCGCGCGCCAGCGCGCGCTCAGGACCTGATCCTGCGGCATCGGGTAAAGAACTACCGCGCCGGCGATCTCGAACGACAGTACGCCAAGCTGGATATCGCCGAGGACTTCTTCATCAACTACGGCTACGTGACGAGGGCTATTCAGGCGCTGATGCATCCGCGGTCGGATAGCCGCGTTCCCGCCGACGATGTCGGCCGAGCCTGGGCTCCGGTGCAATGGAAGCAAGCACAACTCCTGCTGGAATTCGTGCGCGAGCGCGGCGAAGTGCATCCACGCGATGTCGATGAGCATTTCTCGCATGGGAGCGTGAGGAACTACTGGGGCGGATCGTCGAGCGCCACCACCCATCTGCTGGACGCGATGCTCTATCGCGGATTGCTGCGCGTCGCGCGACGCGAAGCCGGCATCCGCATCTATTCTTCATATCAGCACGGCGAGGCGCCAACGGATGCCGACGAGTGCCAGGCGCGGATCGATGCGCTGGTTGACGTGGCCGCTCGCATTTACGCTCCGCTGCCGGAAGCGACTCTGCGCTTTCTCGTGCGACGGATGCGATTCGCCACACCGCAATGGCGCGGTGAGCTGAAGAGCGCGTTGGGAAGAGCGAGGCAGCGGCTCGCGCGTGCGAGCATCGAGGGCATCGAATGGTATTGGCCGACCGGTGAGGATCCGGCAAACCATGAGGCGCCGGATCAGGTGCGATTGCTCGCGCCGTTCGATCCAGTGGTGTGGGATCGCGATCGCTTCGAACTTTTGTGGGGTTGGGTGTACCGATTTGAGGCCTACACCCCGGCGCCGAAGCGGAAGCGTGGCTATTACGCGATGCCCTTGCTCTGGCGCGACCGCGTGATTGGCTGGGGGAATCTGTCAGTAAAGGGTGGCGAACTCAAAAGCGAAATCGGTTACGTCCGATCAACGCCGCGGGACCGTTCGTTCAAGCATGAGCTTGAAGCGGAGCTTGATCGCATGCGACGCTTTCTGGGTCTTCGACCATGAGCCGGTTTTGCGCCCCGGTTGGCGATTTCGGAAAGGGTTGGTTTCGGGGTTCGAAGGGAATCGGGCTGTTAACTGGGAGACCGTTTGGGGGCAGAGAGTTTGAGAGGTTGCGGCCACTAGGCGCCGACCCGCGCCCGACCAGCGCTCGCGCGGGCACGTCTCGCGCTCTCTCCGACGCAAAGGCGGTCGAAGGAAGCGCCTAAGCCCTTGCGAATACTCGCGAAAAGAAAGGCACGCGTGCGAACTGAAAAAGAGAGCTGCGCGTTAACCGGTCTGTCGGTCAGTTTCGTTACAGAAGGGAAAACGCCCCGAAACGAACCCTCTTCATAAGCTCTCGCGCCGCGTTATCGCTTTGAAAATCCGTCCGCAGGTGAGCACCATGTCCGCGAAGGATCCGAAACAATTTGCAATGACGGAAATATTAGCAGTGCGGGCTATCTCTCACTGGCCGGCGCGGTTTCGTGCTTCGAGTTGAGAATTTCGTGCTCCCGCGCACGCAACGGTTGGGAGGCTGCAGCGGTTGGGAGGCTTTGGCCTTCGGATTTGCTTATTCGGAGCGGTGGCGGAGTCCATCTGCCCAAAAAATCGTCGGCCGTTATAATTGCCGCAACAGTTCCACGGGCTGATTGTGGAATCGTGTGATGGATCGATGAGAACTTGCGGGTTTGGACGAGGGCTAGCCCTTGTCCGCGTAGTCTGCTCGTCGCCGGTCTAAAGGTGCGCCTTTAGGATCTGCCGCGCAGGATCGTCCTGGGCGATCGTCGCGCAAAGGTGCGTTGCAGCGTTGCTTGCTGACGATCGTTGGCTACACATCGATTCCTGGTCGGGGATTTTTGTTCGGTATTGCGCCCCTCAAGCGGTTGTCAGGTACTGGCCGGCCATGTTGGATGATTTTCAATTGCTGCGCAGCTACGCCGAGCACGAAGGTGCGGGCCCGACCCCCACCGGCGAGGCCGCATTTGCGGAGCTGACGCGGCGGTATGTGAATCTGGTTTACTCCGCGGCGCTGCGGCAGGTGCGCGATCGGCATCTTGCCGAGGATGTAACGCAGGCGGTTTTTCTGGTGCTTGCACAGAAGGCGAAGTCAATTCGCGCAAGCACGCCGCTGTCCGCGTGGCTGCATAAGACGACGCGCTATGCGGCCGTCGATGCGCTTCGTGCCCAAGCGCGGCGCAAACGCGTTGAAACCAAGGCTAGCGAAATGGCGCAACACGCCCTGCAAAGTGTATCCGGCGCGCTTTCGTCGAGCATCGACGATTGGAGCGCTGTTGCGCCGGTTCTGGACGAGGCGGTCGCGAGCCTGCGCGAGCGCGATCGCCGCGCGGTGTTGCTGCGATATTTCGAGAACAAGCCACTGGCCGATGTAGGAGCCGCGTTGGGGATTTCACCCGATGCGGCGCGGATGCGCCTGGATCGAGCGATCGTGCGTTTGCGAGATTACTTCCGCCGGCGCGGCGTACACGTGTCGGAGGTCGCACTGCCGCCGATTCTGCTCGACAACGCGATTCAGGCTGCGCCGGAGAATGTGAGGAAGTCGCTGCCATCGAGCGCCCTGCCGGCAGCGGCCTCGCCGACGATTGCCGGGCTGGCGCGCGGCGTGCGCCGGCTGGTGATGAAGAATCGCCTCAAGCATCTAACGGCGGCGGCACTGATTGTTGTCGCGTTGGGCGTTGCGATGGGAATGGCAGGCGTCGATCCGCGCGGCTTGTCGATGTTCAGCTTCGGCCCGCCGCGCAGTCCGCGCGATGCTTACAACTATTACGCCAGAGCCCTGCGCGCTGGCGACGCTGCCGCCATGCTTCAGGTCATTCATACGCCGACGGATCTTCAGCGGCGTCGCGCCGAATCGGCGGTGCAGATGAATCTTGCCGTCGCCCGCTTTCGCCGCGCCTGCGGGCGCGCGTTTGGTAAGGACGCGCTGGAGAAAGCTGGCTTTGTCGATGCGGGCGGCGGCGATCTGTCAGGCTCGGATCAATCTGGTTTCTTTCTTTGTCCCGCCGAAGCGCCGCTGGTCGTCGCCGACGGACATGTGTGGATACCGCTTCCCGATTGCGATGTGCCGATGGTGCAGGTCGGCGACCGCTTCAAAATCGACGAAGCGATGTGCTGGAATCTGGTTTACAGCGTGACGGGCGCCAACGGCTTTCGCACGATGTCCAGCGATTCGGAGGTGCTGATGCGTAGCGCCAATCACATGCAGAGCTTGCTGGACAAGGTCACCAAAGAAGTTGAATCCGGCGCTGTAAAAACGGCGACAGAAGCGGTTGATATCTTGGATTCGGCCACGCATGGCCTGGCGCGCAAGATGCCGCCGCGCCCGGCCTCGTTGATTGTCGATGTTTCGCCGCAATAGCACATGCGTAGTTCCTTGCGCGCATTTTCGCTGATCGAGTTGCTGGTAGTGATCGCCATCATCGTGATCCTCGTCGGATTGTTGATGCCGGCGATCCGACAGTCGCACGAGCAGGCGCGACGCACGCAATGCGCCAACAACCTGCGGCAATGGGGCGTCGCGCTGCACGCATACGCCGACGCGAACGGCGGCGCGTTTCCGTACAACGGGCCGGCAGCGCCGCCGGGGATTCCCGTGGGCGGCAGAGAGCTGAGTTGGAACAGCAGCACCGTTCAAGAATTCTGGAAGGAGTATCTGACGAAAGACGGCGCTGCGCGCATCGGCAATGTCCTGACCTGCCCGGACCAGACACTTAATCTGGAGCTGCCGAGCGACAGCGGATGGTGCGGATATTTTTACTTGCCGGCGCGCGAGCTGACGAATCTCATTGGAATGAACTTATCCAACAGCTGGCTTGAGAAAAAGAAATTCGGCGGCGCGGACAAGAATGCTCCGATCGCTTCAGACATCATCGAATATGACAAACAAGGCACCTGGCTTCCCTACACCAGCCACGTTAAAGGCCGAATGCCCGCCGGGGGAAATTTTCTCTTTGAAGACGGGCGGGTGATGTGGCACAACTACCCGGAGATGTTTCTGGGAGCCTCGTCGTTTGGATTCTTGTATTTCTACAGGGTCAATGTTCCCTGAAAGGCAGTAGACGTCATTCCATTTGTGCCGAACAACGGCGGATCTGCGATAACTACGATGGAGCAGTCGACACGATCGACTTCAATCAGCTTGCCCGCGCATTTGGGCTAACCTCACCCGCGCAGACCAGTGCGGATTCAGTTGCCGTCGTCCCTGAACCGTCCTCGAAGATGGCGGATGCTGGGCTTGCTTTTGCCGCGCAGGAGACATTTTCGATGACTATTATGAAGCGAACAAATTGCCTGAGAATACTGGTGTCGTGTGCCGCAACGGCGTTGCCTTCGCTCGCGAGGGCGCAGGCCAATGGCACGTGGCTCGGCCCCGTGAGCGGCTCGTGGACTGTCGGATCATTCTGGTCAAGCAACCCAGATTTTCCGGGCAATGGCGGCACCGCGACGTTTGCCGATACAGGCCCGCAGGCAACTGTCTTTGGTAACGGAACGCTCAGCCTGAGTGCGTTGAAGTTTGATTCGGTTGCTCAGGTTGACATCGCCGCGGGCGCTTTTCCTTCGTACGTCTCATTCACCGGGCCCGGCGCTATCGAGGTGCCCAAATACAAACAGAACAAGCCCGGCGTAACCCCCTATTATCTGGGCCATACTCTTGGGACCGCGATCTCATTCAACACCGGCGCAATCAACGTCACTGGACCTGGCGCGATATTCGTGAATGGCAACGGCAGCGGATTCGGCGCGGATTTGTCGATTACGAACGCGACGTACTCCACAAACAGCACGTATGGTTTCGGGATCGGATCACACGCCATGTCGCTGGATGGCGCGACGCTGCGCTTCGTAGGCGGCAGCGGGTTAAGTCCGCAGCGGGGCATGATGCTCGGCGCGGGCGGCGCCACGCTGGAACTGCTAAATACGGTCGGCACCTATAACGGGGTTGCAATCACCGGCAGCGGTCCTTTGATGATTACTGGAACAGGTTCTCTGAGTTTGTTTGGCACCTGCACTTTTTCCGGACCGACAAAAATCTCAGGCGGCTCGTCGATGCTGACCGTTTCCGGCTCAGGCCTGGTGAACACCGCCTCGATAAGTGTTAGCGGGCAAATAACGCTCTCGCCCAACGCGAGCACAACAAACATGATTCCGGACAACAGCGAGCTACAGCTTCGAGGCGGCTCGCTGACGCTCAGCTCGCAATCGACTTCCTGGACCGACGAGCACCTTGGCATGCTCAGCATGCGCGGCGGGTTGAACACGATCGTGCTGAACTCCGCCAACACCACACTCCGTCCGTCGGCTATGAGCCGGCAGGACAACGCCGTGATGCATTTCGGTTACGCCGGCACGCCATGGGGCGGATCCAACAGCGCGCGGATGATCCTCGGCGACGGCGGCGCGTCGGTGCCGCTTCTAGGCGGCGGCGGCGCGGCGGGTACGCCAAGCATCAGCATCGTCCCATTTGCCTATGCGGATCAGACATCGCAAACGCCGTATGGCTTCGTGACGTATGAGGCCAATGGTTTTCGGCCGCTGGCGTTCAATGAGTACGCAACGACATTTTCGAATTCCGGCAGTCCGCAGAACATCCGGCTAATCAGCGGCTCGACACTGACCGGCGCCAACACCTACACGGTGAACTCCATTGCCTCGGCCGGCAACTTCATGAACGCGGTTGGTGGCACGGGCACGATCGCGGTTCTAAGCGGCGCGCTCTACAACGTCGGCATCGGCGCACCCATCGATTTTGGGTCGACCGAGGGAATGGTCATCGCCGGCCAGGTCAATGCGCCGCTGAGCGGCAGCAATGGCGTGACGTACACTGGCAACGGAAGTCTCGCGCTGGCTATCACATCGACGGCAACCAGCACCTACACTGGCCAGACGACGATTGCTGGCGGCACGGTCAGCATCACTAGCAATGTCACGCCCAACATCGCGGGCCCATTCGGCGCGGATTCATCCGCGATCGTTCTCATGGGCCGCACCAGCGGAGCGAACATCCTTGTCCCGTCCTCCAGTTCGACGATCGCTTTCGGCCGCGATTTGCTCGTAAGATCCGATCCCGATCTCTACAACAGCAACGCGCCGGCGCTGCGAGGCAAATTCAATGTCACGGGCAACGTCACCCTCGAGGGGCCGCTTAATCTCGATAATGACGTGACGATCAACGGCAACATCTCCGGCCCAGGCAGATTGGTTCTCACCGGCACATCGCAGAACTTTGGGACGGCCGTCTTTCTCAACGGCAGCAACAGCTTCACTGGCGGCGTCGATGTCGGCACCGGCACGGTCATGATCGGCAGCGACACGGCGCTGGGCGCCGGCGCGATTTATGTCGGCGACGGACCGGCGGCAGGCAGCGGAACAGTCGGCACGATTTCGCAGCCCGTCGGTCCAACGCGATCGCTCGCCAATCCGATCTTGCTGTTCGATGATATCCGGTTTGCCGTCGCGACCAATCCGATCACGATCAATGGTTCGGTGGATCTCAACGGCGAGACGCGCACCCTGCGCAGCATCGGCGGAACGAACCCCAATCACGTCAACCTCAATGGCCAGATCAAAAAAGGAGATCTGCGCATCGCCGGGAGGTTCAGCATCGCTGGCGATAATCGTCAATTCAGCACGACAATCGATTCCGGCCAGGCGACGGTCATGTCGAACAATGGCCTGGGAAGTGCGCCGCGGCTCACGCAATTGGGCAGTTCACTTTCAACCGGCAACAGCGTATTTCTCGATCTTTCCGGCAACATCACGATTCCGCCACATCTTCTGAGGATCGAAGGAAATCATCCCGGATTTTACTGGTTCCGCAGCATCGGCGGCAGCAACACCTGGAGCGGAGATGTGCAGGTGATCGGCACTGGCACGATTCAGGTTTACAACCTGCCTCCGTTCACCGGACCGCCTGCACTGACGATCCTCGGCGGAATCACCGGCGTGAGTTCGGGCACATATACGACGTCGATCATTAAGTCCGAGCCCGGCACACTCACGACGAAATACATCCGCACGCCCGGCGAACTGCGAATCAGCTTCGGCGGCGGAACCGTGAAGATTGCACCTGACGGCACCGACGCCGCAACCAGCAACGTCGGCTTCCTCACCCTCAAAGACTCGAGCGCCAAGCTCGATCTGACCAACAACGCGCTGGTGATCGACTATGCCAGCGGCAGCGATCCGGTCGCGACCATCCGAAGCGAACTCACGAGCGGATATAATAACGGCGCCTGGAACGGCAACGGCATCAATAGCTCGTCCGCCGGCGCGAATCCGGGAGCTGCGCTTGGCTGGGCCGAGTCGACCGATCTGTTTAGTTCTTTCCCAGCCAATTTCGCCGGCCAAACAGTCGATGATTCGTCGCTGCTCGTTCGCTACACACTCTACGGCGACGCCAATCTCGACCGAAGCGTCGACACGATCGACTTCAACATCCTCGCAACAAACTTCAGCTCGACAGGCCAGCGATGGTTCACCGGCGATTTCAATTACGACGGCAGCGTGGATACGGTCGATTTCAATTTGCTCGTGGCATCATTTGGGCAGTCGCTATCCGCTGAGGCGGGTAGGCCGAGTACTCTGTTGGTACCCGAACCCCTTGGGAGTGGACTCATCGTCAGCGCGCTCGCTTTGCTTTGGGCGCGGCGGAGATATCGAGAATGTCGATGGGCTACTTTCTAAAGAAAGGTCTGGAATATTCGAGTGCCTCAAGGACGTCCGAGCTCGCCCTCTGGCGAGCATCTGGGTTGAGCGTGGTCACATCAGGCGGGTTCGCGAGTTCGATCGCGCCAGACGTGCAGTGGAGAGGAAATCGGTTGGGAGACGAATGTGGGCGGTGGTGGTTCATGAGATGGTTCATGAGTCAGCCTCGTTCGAGTAGGCCCGCGATCGTCGTGGGTGTCGTTCAATAGGGAATTTCAAAATGAAGGGTCGCACACAATCGTACGCAATCGTTGCTTTTGTTCTCTTCACCGTTTGCGGTTTTGCTCGTCTCGGTAGCGCCGCCATCGTCTCGTCGACCGGGAGTTTTCTGGGGCCAGATTCGGTCATCACTTTTGAAACCGGATCGACCGCTCTACCCAGCGTGCCCGGCGTTACGTTGACTCCATACGGCAACTCCGATTCGACGTTCAGCACGGTTCTGTTCGGGCATCAAGTGTACGGCAATGCGTCCACCGCTGGTGGATACACAGACTTGTATGCGATATTCTCGCCGCCCATCACAGAAGTCGGGGCGTGGGGAAGGCGGTTCAGCTCCTCGTCGGGGCCGACTCAACTTCACGTAAACGTCTACGGAACCGCCAACAATTTGTTGGAGGGAGGGATTCTATCCACGACCACCCCCAGCCCCTCATTTGTTGGATTCATCGAACCGCAGGGGATATCTAAGATTGAATGGATCGGCGGAAATCAGGGCTTCTTCGCGATCGACAACGTAACGTTTGGAGGACCCCCGGTTCCCGAACCGGGATCGGCAGGCGTGCTTGCTCTGTTGTTATCTTTTGCCGCCACGTTCAGAAGTCGCGCGTGGTGACGATTCTGGGTGCTCGGGCCGATCTCCGTTATGGCGAGCCGTCTGTGATCAGATTCGCCGGCGTGCCAAACTTTTGCGTTCTGCCTTACCGCGCGGAAGTAGAGGCTGGTTGAGTCGCTTGCGTCGCCGGCCGGGTCGCGGGTTGCGTAGATGCCTTTAGTGCCGCCAACTCCTCGCGCCGCTTGGCGGCCTCCTCGGCGCGATCTGTTTTTTCGCACACCTCGGCAAGGGCCTTGAGCACACGAGCGAATAAAGCGTTGCCGGCGTCGCCGGATTGCCGCAGCGACTCCCGCGCGACCGTCAGGGGCTCATAGGCTTCTTTGTGACGTGCGAGCTTCCAAAGGCATATGCCGTAGTTTGCCAGGAAACGCGCGCGACGCGAAGGCTGGAGCTGAACGCGGTCGGGCTCGCGCAAACGCTCGTAGCCGGACTTGGCGAGCGGGAGCGCCTCTTCCCATCGTTCCAGCCGCTGCAAAAGCCCACAAAGATTCTGCTCGGACGCGATCGTCAGCGGATGATCAGGCCCGCGAAGCCGGGTCAGCGCCGCCAGCGATTCGCGCATCAGTGGTTCGGCCTCGCTCTCACGTCCCGCGTTCGTCATCGCGGTCGCCGCCGCATGCATCAGGCTAAACGTATTGGGATTGTCGGGACCGAGGTACTGGCGGCTCTGTGCCAGCGCGCGCTGGTACAGCTTGATGCCTTCGTCGAACTTCTGCCGGTCGCACAGCACCTGGGCCAGACCGTTCTCGGCAAATATCGTGCGGGCATGGTTCTCCCCGTTCACCCGTCGCGAGCGCTCCAAGGCGTCGCGCATCATGGCTTCGGATTCCTCCAATTTTCCCGTATCGCGCATCACGTACGCCAGGCGCGCCGATATCCCGATCGTGTCTGGATTGTCCGCACCTAGCGCCCGCAATCGACCTTCATAGGACTCGCGAAGAAGCTGCTCGGCTTCTTCATACTTTCCGACGCGCTCGAGCATTTGCCCGAGGTTGCCGGTGATCAGCAGCGTTCGCGGATTTGTTCTCCCCGCGACTTTGATCGACCGGTCGCGCGCCTGCCGGTACGTCGCTTCGGCTTCGGGCGCGCCTAGCAGATCCAGGATCACGGCCAAATCGCCTAGCGATGCGAGGGTATCGGGGTGATCTTCTCCCAGCACGCGTCGCCGCCGGTCCAGGGTGTCCTGGTAGATTGCCCGCGCCGCTTCGTAATCGCCGCGCTGCCGGCGCACCAGCCCGAAGAGCTGCCGGAGTGTCAGCGTCTGCGGGTCGTCCGCGCCAAGCATCCGCCCGTCGATGCCCAGGGCCTTGCTCAGGTGCTCCTCGGACTGCTCGTAAAGGCCCAGCGCCAGATAGGTCCGTCCCAGGGCCGACCTGATGGCCGATTCGATCCGCGGCTGCGTCGCGAACTTTGTCGGCAACGTCCGGGCGGCGCCGTCGAGCACGTCCTTGACCAGCATCTGCTTCCCCTGCGCGACCTTGGGGTCAACCGATTCGAACATGTCCACCAGGAAAGCGTTAACCTGGGAGGTGGCCTCCCTGGCTTCTTCAGCCTGACGCTTCTCGACCAGCGCCTGACGCTCGGCGCGCTTGGCTCGAACGGCTTGCCAGCTGGTCGCGATCACTCCGCCTACGAGCAGGAGAATCATTGCCGCTGAAGCGGCAACGCCGCCCTTGTTCCGGCGAAGGAATTTGCGTGCTCTGTAGGCGCGCGATTCCGGCCCCGCGCGCAGCGGGCGACTCGCAAGATAGTTCTCGATGTCCTCGGACAACTCGCGCGGGCTCGAGTACCGTTGCGCCGGTTCCTTGCGCATCGCCTTGAGTGGAATCCATTCAAGCTCGCTCTTGAGCTGCTGGTGCAGCAGGTCCAGTTGAGTCTGTCTGAGCCGTGCAATCTCAGCACCCGAATCTCCCAGGCTCGAGAGCTTCGTGCTCGGCCGCGGCGGGTCCACCTCGCGGATGATCCTCTGGATCTCGTTGTATCCGGCGCTGCGCAGGCTTACGGCATCAAAGGGCAATGCGCCGGTGAGCAGCTCGTACAACACCACGCCCAGCGAATACACATCGCTGCGCGTATCGACATCCAGCGCATTCCCTTCGGCCTGCTCGGGGGCCATATACTCGGGCGTTCCCATCAACTGGCCCGTCTCGGTGAACAGCGACTTCTCGGTGAGCTTCGCTCCTGTCGCCTTTGCTACACCGAAGTCGATCACCTTGACCCACGGCCGCTCGTCCTTGAGGGTCACGAGGATGTTCGACGGCTTGAGATCGCGATGGATGATCGCTTTCTGATGCGCGTGCTGAACAGCTTCGCAAGCCTGCGTGAACAATTCCAGCCGCTGCGGCACCGTCAGTTTCTTCGAATCACAAAATGCGTTGATCGGCACGCCGTCCACATATTCCATGACGAAATAGGGCCGGCCTTCCTCTGTGGCCCCGGCATCGATCACTCTGGCGACGTTGGGATGATCCATCAGCGCCAGCGCCTGCCGCTCGGATTCGAACCGCGCGATCACCTGCCGCGTGTCCATCCCCAGCTTGATGACCTTGATGGCGACGGTGCGTCGGAGCGGCTCGCGCTGCTCGGCCTTATAGACCGTGCCCATTCCCCCTTCGCCGATAAGCTCTTCGATGAAATACGGCCCGATCTGCGTGGGATGCTCCGGATCGCTCACCGCCGCCGCGATGTTGGCGAGATATTCACCGCGAGCCGCTCGCTGTGGCAATCCGGAAATGCGGATTTCATCGGGCTCCATGATGTGTGCCGATGGGAGCGTATCATAATTCTGTGGCAGCGGCGTAATAGTGGCGCATGGTGTGGGGTCTGACCGATCCGCCCCGACCAGCCCTCGATCCGCCCTGAACGTGCTGATGGAACTGATCAAGGGATTGGACGAGGCGACGCGATAGCGTCAAACGCGCTGCACTCCCAGAACATCGAATGGATTTAGCGCTTTGAATTCGCTGTAGCGCGCGAAGTGCGCATCATTGAACGTGAGCAGCGCGGGAATCCTGCGCTCGATGATGACGGCCGCCAGGCGCGCGTCATGCGCGGACTTTCCCGTGACGCCATAGCGAACCACCAATTCCTTCCAGCGCGAGAGTAGCTGATCCTGCTCGGGCTCCGTCGGGAATTGCTGCTGCGCAGCTTCGATTTGCGACATCGCATCGATGGGCGAAAGACCCAGTCCCGGATTTGTCGCATCCGCAGGGCGCGTGCAAACAACGTACATCTCGTACAAAACCTGCGGACAGCTCGCGAATTGTTCACCATCTCGCGTGTGCAGCAGCGCGATGCTCTCCAGCGCCGGTTTCTGATGTGGATGGCCAATCTGAATCAGTCGCAGCAGAATATTCGTATCGACCAGGATCATTCGTAGATGCTCTCGCGGCTGTCGTCGGCGGGCCGCGCGATGCGCACGCCCTTGCTGGCCATCTGCCGCAGCGCTTCAAGCCACTTGCCGTCTTGAAGATCGCGCGACGGCTCGTCCAGGATGGTAACCTTGACGCGATGGCCGCGCAGCTCCGGTCGAGAGATCAGTTCTTCCCAGCGGCCAGTGACTTCGATCGACATACGAGCTCCTGTGTACACGATTATATCACGTGCGAGGAACCAGCAAGCTTTTCGCCGGTGAAAACCGCGGAGCGGATAACGGGACATCCGTGATTTTGCCACTCCCGCCGGCGACCATTTCCCGGTGGCCAGCCACATTTCCCTGGCGAGATAGCTACTTTCCGCGGAGAGAATGATTCTCCCCACGGAATGATTCGTTCTCTCCCAGGCAGGAATGATCCGCTCCGCGGAATGAATCGTCCGCTCCGTGGAATGAACCATCCGCTCCGTGGAATGAACGATCCGCTCCCACTCAAGAATCATCCGCTCCCAGTCAAGAACCGCCCGCTCCCGCTCAAGAATCATCCGCTCCCGCTCAAGATCGGTATCGTCCCGAGAAAGATCGGTTATTACCGGCACCCGAAGCGTTCTTGCCCAGGTGACCCTCACCCCAACCCTCTGTCTCCACGGCGACTCTTCGACCCGGCGTACCGGGCGAGGGAGTAGCACGAAACTGTTGGCGCGAGCGAGCGTGCATTAGAATAATGCACGGGCTTGCACCATGCAGGGCGTAACCACCAATCCGTCGATCTTTCTGCGGCTGAAGCAGTCGGACCCGACGCCACGCGAGTTTGCCTGGGAAGAGTTCCACAACCGCTACGCGCCCATCATCGCGGGCTTCGCGCACCGGCTCGGCGCCAGGCCGCAGGATCTGGAAGACATCGTGCAGGATGTGCTGCTCGGCTTTTTTTCCACCTCGCCATCCTTTGTCTACGAGCCGACCAAGGGGCGATTTCGCGGCTACCTGAAGGTCTGCACCTGGCGCGCTCTGCGGTCGCACGTTGGCAAAGAGGTCCGTTTTGGGGGAGTGCCGCTCGATCAAATCGATCCGGAAGCGGTGGCCATCGAGCACGTGTGGAAAGATGTCTGGGCGCAGGAGCTGCTGGCCCGCGCGGTCGAAGAACTCCGCGGCAAAATGGGCCAGACCAAAACATTTCAGGCGTTCGAGCAGTATGTCGCCCTCAACCAGCCCGCTCAGAAGGTTGCTGACACTCTTGGCGTGCATATCGTCACCGTTTATCAAGCCAAAAAGCAGATCACCAAGCTCCTGCGGGAGACGGTGAAAAGGCTTAACGAAGAAGACTGATCGCTGCCTTCCGCAAGCGGCTCTGGGAGCAATTGCGCAAATTCGACCCTAGTCGGGCGTGCTTTGGCTCTATCTGTCTGTGTTCCGACGCTTTTCACAGACGGAAGGAGCATTGCCGTGACACATCGATTCAGCCGACGCGTGGCGAATAAGAAGATCTCCAGGGCCGCCTCAGCGATTGAGGCGCTGGAATCGCGCAGGCTTCTCACCTCCCTCACGGTCAACGGCACGAACCAGTCCGACGACATCCAGGTGACCTATCACAACTTGGGCGGGCCTTTTGGACTTTTTTACGACTTCACCGTCAACGGGGTCACGACCAGCCAGAACGCCAGCGCCTTTGGCGGCAACACGATCACCATCAACGGCCTTAGCAGCGGCGACGACATCTGGATCAAGCACGTGTTCACAAACGACCTGGTGACCGTCAATCCGGGCCAGGGAGACGATACGATTAACGTGGCCACCGGAAACTTCAAGGATGATATTCATGGCACTGTCACGATTGACCAGCAGCCAAACCAGGACCATCTGTTCATCGATGACAGTACCGATGACGACACGGACATTACCGTCAACAGCGCGTCGATTTCCTCCGGTGATGCACGGGTTGTCCATAACAGCTCGCTCTCGTCGGTCCTCCTGAAGGTGGATGACTCTTCGCCGGCAATCCGCAATGTGTACGTGGACGAATCGGTTCCGAATATGACCATCGACATGGGTGGTAATGGCGGCGCCAACTTCGTGAGCTTTGGCGCGCACGATCATGTCTTGGAGTCGTCTGCGATTCCCATGACCATCATCGGCTCGAACTGGGTCCGCTTCTTCGACAGCGCCGGGGCTGGCGGGCGAAATTTCGACATCACTCCCACTTCTGCCTTTGGCAAGACAATGATCGATGTTTATGAGGTTTCTTTTATACCGAGGGCCGATCCGATCGCGAACGGATACACGTTCAACATCACCGGCGGCCCCGCGTTGATCACAACCATCGAGCCATGCAGCGGGACAGTAAACGTCGGCAGCAGTGACGCGCCGCTGGATCTTGCCAACTTCGTCGGCGGCCGCGTTGAGAGCCACGTGCGCGGCGCAACCAACATCTTCGATGCGGGCCTGGCCCAATCCAGCCCATTCCTGCTTAGTCGACCCACCACGGTACAAAACGTCTCGAAAGGCGATTTCGTTCTGCTGCTCTGGGACGCGAACATCGATCTGCGCATCCGAGAGGTGGGCAGCAACGACACTGTCTTCAACATCGCCCAACTGGTCGTGGACAGCGACGTCGTAATAAATGGCGGCGCAGGCGACGACATTCTTCAGACCGTCAACACCAACAATCACCAGTTCGATCTGGAGGACATTTTCGTCGGAGATACGTTCTTCTTCGACGGTGGGGGAGGCGACAACCTCCTCGATCTGAACGACTCCAACAGCAGCACGCAAGGCAACCCGACCTATCGCCTTCAACGAGGCAAACTGATCAAGAACGGCCAGGAGTTGCTTGCCTTCGATGCTCCCGCGGCCTCGCGCATCAACTGGGTGGGCAGCTCGGCCAATGACCAGATGTTCTTCGCCGGCGCTCCCGGCAATCGTGTGACCCTCAACGGCGGCGCGGGAAATGATTTGTTCAGCACGTTCGATTCCGACTTTGGCGGCGGCAATCTGCCGCTGGAGGGCGTGGGTGGCTTGATTATTGGCGGGACGGGGTTTGACGCGATCACAATAGACGACACGGCCGGGACCGGAAGCCTCCAATACCAGTTGGGGGGAAGCTCCAGCGTGTTCAACGCCTTCGACTTCGTCTTCCAAGCCAATGGTCAAAGTCAAGCGATAACGTTCACCAGCGACATCGATAGCATTCAGATTTTCGAAGGCAGTGGCGGGGCCATGTCGATTCTCGGTTCCAAGCCGACGGCCTTGCAGATGTTAGTGGATTGTGGTGCCGGTAATGACACCGTCGTCATCGGTGGCGGAGACCTCCTGTCCAACGGATGGGTATCGACGTCGCTTGACGGCGGCGCAGGAACCGACTCCATCCAGTTCGACGATGTACTGAATTCGGTAGGAGGGACGTACACATTGAATAACTCCTCGCTCACCAGGGGGGCCAGCCAGACGATCCCATACAGCGCCTTCGAGACGCAAAGGCTGGACGCTTCCGAACGTTTCGATTCCGGCCAATTCTCCATACCCAACACCATCAACCTCAACGCCTTCTCCGGCCAGACGGGCAGCACGACGATCTCCGCAGTCGGGGGCCGCAGCACCGCGATCAATCTCCCGCAGGGAAGTTGGAACAATCTGAGCGGAGCGCTGACGGTAAATGCGCCGGGCCAAACCATCAACGTCAACGATCAGAACGACACGGTTAAGGAGAATTACACCCTGACCGCGACGCAACTGATTCGGACTGTTGCACCCCCGGGAAGCGGGACGAAAACGATCAACTACAGCGGCGTGGGCGCGCTGGTGCTGAACATGAGCACACAGACCAACCAGGTCGTCGTTAACAGCACGCCAGCGGGGATGGCGACCACGATCAACGATGCCGGTGGCGTGTTCAATTCGTACACGCTGGGCGGGGGAAATGTCGGCGCGAACCTCCTCGGCCCGGTGACTGTCAACGGGCCCGGCGGGTCTTCCAACGGCGCGGCGTTCGACAACTCGCTGGACACTACGCCCAGCATGCAAACTCTCAATGGCGGGATTTTCACCGACGGACAGACGCACACCATCAACGCCGTCTCGTCGATTGTCATTCAAAACGGTGGCGGCGGAGGCACCTTGGACATCCCGCGCGTGACCATCTATTCCGAGGCGCGCGACAACGGCGCCGCTGCCGTGAACATCGGCGCGGGCAACCTTGATGCCAACATCCTTGCCACACTTGTCGTCGATGGCGCCAGCACCGCCACCGTGGACGACCGGCTGGACACAGGCAACGACGGTTATGTCCTCGACACGGCCGGCGGGACGTCCGTCAGAATCCACAAGAACACCCCCGGCGCACAGACGATCACCCTTGGCCTCTTCAGCGCCGCCAACTTGCAGTGCAACAACGGCGACAACGTCATCACAGTGAACAACACCGGGCCCGGCGTGCAGATCTTCAGCAACGGCGGCAACGATCGGTTCGATGTCCTGAGCACCAAGCCCGGTTTTTTCGATCCCATCTATACCATCGGCATCGACACCGGCACCGAGAACACCTCCGTCTCTCCGTTCGGCGATGTCGTGAACGTCAGCGGAAACGCCAATGTTCAGTTGCTCAATCACGACACCATCCGCAGTCTCAGCGTCACCGGCAGCAACGCGAAATTCATCATTCCCACCGGCGTGGCGTGCAGAGCCCAGGGGATCAGTCTCACCGGTGTGATCGACCTGGCAGGTGGCGCCTTGCTCAGCCCGGCCGGCGGACCGTCGCAGGCGACATTCCGCAATCAGCTCATCGCCGGTCGCAACAATGGCGCGTGGAACGGAACCAGCGCATCGGGGGCGATCAACTCTTCGCTGGCGGCATCAAGCTCGCTGATCGATGGCGTGGGTTATGGCCTCGGCTCGCAGATCGCGCCAACGACGATAGGTCCGTTCAGCATCGCCGCGGGCGACACGCTTCTTCGGTACACGCTCGATGGCGATGCCAATCTCGACCATGCCGTTGACACGACTGACTTCAACATCCTCGCCGCCAATTTTGGCCAGACGGGCAGAATCTGGAGCCAATCCGATTTCAACTACGACGGATCGGACGACACGACCGACTTCAACGGGCTGGCGGTCAACTTCAGCAAGACTCTGGCGGCCTCGGCGCCACCGGCATCGAGCCTCAGCCAGTTGTTCAGCTCAGATCGCGTGATTGACACGGTCCTGTGACGGCAAAAGCACCACCGCGAATAACGAGACAGTGCACTGGACCGGGCCGGTAAGTTAATATCGGTCCGTGCTGCGGCAGCGGGCGGTGTGAGGCACATGTTCAGAGACCTCTACAATCAGATGGTTGAGGTGGCGGCTTCCGTCGAAGCGACGGAGATGGCGGTGTTCTCGATCGCGAGCGGTCCGGCCGGTCTTGACCTTAAGAGCGTACTCCACGTGCGCCCGGACGAAGCGAGCGACGAGCAACGTGCGGCAGCCGTCGCAGCGTTTCGAGATATCGTTCGGCAGTGCGTCGTGCAGGGCAAGGACGGCGCGATCCAAGTCGGCAATGCACCGGATGCGGCGGGCCGGCACCAGTTTTGTCTCGTCACACTGACACGGAAAGAGACGCAAGTCATTGGGGTGGCGGCATTCATTGTGCGCCGGAGGAACCTCGACGAGGCAAGGGTCGCGCTTGCGCGCGTGAAAGGCGCGGGCAGCTAGGCGATACTGACTACCACATAAAGCGCGGCAGGAGCGGATCGACCGGCGGGGGGAAGTTTGGATCTCTAAATTCGATCGCCGATCGCCAAAGCGCGATGCCCATTCGCCCGCGGGTTGCGCACCACCGCAAAAGTAGTGATTGCCGCGGCCCACAACAAGCCAGGCTCTTCTCGCGCTCTCTCCGGACCGCAGTCGTCGAGGTAAGCGCGTAAACCCTTGCGAACGCTCGCGAAAAGAAAGTGACGCGTACCGCCTGAAAAAGAGAGGCGCGCGTTTACTGGTCTGTCGGTCAGTTTCGCTACAAAAGGGAAAGCTCCGCAGATAGGACTCGAACCTATAACATTCCGGTTAACAGCCGGACGCTCTACCATTGAGCTACTGCGGAAAATCAGCGCCCGCGGCGCCGGACAGACAATTTATAGGGCTGCGGGGGCGTGTCAAGCAAATGCCCGCATCCGCGTGGTTGAAATCGGTGGCGCCGAGCGATCGGCGCGGCGACGCGATCAATTGAGATTCAGCGCTAGTCCTCAATTATTCTTTGTGGATATCAGCACTGCGTGGATGGGTCCGCCTTGCGGCGTGAGCGATTCGTCGTAGTGCAGCTGCGAATTACCCTTGACATTGAGCGTCTTGCCGACGACCCAGCCGTAGAAATCCGCGGGCGGGTTATTGGCGTTGCCATAGAAAGTGATGTCGCTGACCGGCGCCATGATATGTGCCAAGGTCTGGGTGCTGATGTCCATGGTGCTGCCGGCCTTGGTCATGCTGATGTATAAATCGCCGGGGTCACCGGGGTTGACGAGATTGCCGCCATTGGAAGTCCAGTTTCCGTTGCAGAAAAATCGGATCGGATATTTGCTGGGGTTACTGATGACAATCTGCGCGCCGGCGTTGAGTTTTACGTCGCCTGAAACGTAAAAAGAAACAGGTCCGGACTTCGCATCGATATCGATTTCGCCGCCGTTCATGATCAAGTCGCCGGAGATGTAGACCTCGGTACCGAAGTCCGTGCTTGTCGGTGACTGGGACTGCCCCTGATAGCTGTGGATGTTCTTTCCGGACTGCCCTTCGATGCTGATCTTGTTCGAGCCGCCAGCATCAAAGCTTGAGAACGCGTATCGTCCGAACGGAAACCCTTTGGGAAACGTGATGTTTACTACGTTGTTCTTTGGTGCGAACTTGTTTCCCTTAAGTTGGCCAGGCGGCTGAATGTTAGCATCGTCATCTCCGCTTGGAAGTCCGTACGCGACGGGTGGAAGGTCCACCGGGTAAACAAGCGTGTAATCCAGCGGCGCGGTCCAGCCAGAAACCACTGCGTTGTTGGTGTTGCTGAACGCTGCATCCGTGCCGTACTGCGCGTTGCCATGCACGTTGCTGGTGCCGACCATCGTAATCGTTCCGTTGCTGCCGACTGTTCCCAGATTGTGAATGTTGTTGCCGCCGTAGTTTCCATTGGCGGCTGTGTAGCTGTCGGTGTTGGTCGTGCCGTTGAACTTCACCCAATCGAGTCCGATGATTCCGATGCCGGTACCGCCCTGACCCTTCGTCCAGGCGAGGGCGCGGCCTTTGACGTCCATCGTATTCACGCCGATCGCCTTTGCAAAGAACAGGCCGACCGCGTTGCTCCGCGCGGCGGTGCGATAGGTGCTGACGCGGCAGGCATTGCAGGATTTGGCATCGACCGTATTACCGCCGAAGACGCCGGGCTCGTTCTGCCCAAACAGCGTGAACGTGCCAGCGTTCACGCGATAGAGGCCGAATTCAACGTCCGCATCCTGGACAACAACCGGCGTGGCGCCGCCCGTGCCTTCGATCGCCAGGTTTTTGGCGCTGACCGTTTCGGCGTCCCAGCGCGCGCCGGTTGCGCCGAAGAGATCCGGGACTCGGACTTTCCGGGTGCCGGCAAGCGATGCCGCATCGGCGGCGGCGGTCAGCTGCAACCGGCTGACGCGCACGCGTCCCAAGTCAACCGCCAGCGAGATCAAGCCGAACGCGGCAAGCAGCACGAACCCGACGTAAACGATCGAGAACGCGCGACGCGGGCGCTGCCGCGACTCAAGTCGCTTCGAGAGTAAATCTACTGCCATTGTCAATCTCCATTGGCCGGAACGTGTTCCACCCCAACGCCGGCCGATATCGAGCAACACCCACGAGCTTCTATCTCATAAGCTGAACGCGCTGCGCCAGCTTACCGCACATCAACCATTTGCGGCAATCATTTTACCAAAGCCGAATGAATTTGTCCGCCATTCGTCTGTGGCGGAAGCGATTCATCGTAATGAAGATTCGAATTTCCGGTGACTGTAAGCGTCTTTCCGATGACCCAGCCATAAAAGTCCCCCGTTGTGTTGTTTCCATGAAACGTCACGTTTGCCAGCGGCGCCATGATGTGGGCATTGGTTTGCGTGCTGATATCCACGCTTCGTCCAATGCCGGTCATGCTGATGTACAAATTGCCTGGAATACCAGGTGGCGTGGGATTGGAGAGATTGCCGCCGTTCGAATCCCAGTCGCCATTGACATAAAACGTGACCTGATGCTGTGGACTGCCCGCCGGGACGTTGATATTGATCTGCGCCCCACCGGAGAGCTTTACGCTGCCTGAGACGAAGAAGGTGACTTTGCCGGTTGCAAGGCTTCCGCAGTTGATCGTCAGAGTTCCCTTACTCATCGTGAAGCCGGTGGCGATGTACATCTTCACAGGCAACCCATTTGTTGCATCGATCGTGATATTGTTCTTAGAACCCGTATTCCACTGATTTATGAAATAGGAAGAGGTCCCGCCGGGGATTGTAAACGTGTCGACCGACGGCTTGGGAAGCGTCGACGTAAAATCACCCGGGCCTTTCAAATAGCTGGCGATCAGCTGGTTGTTGTAGCTTGTGGGAAAATATCCGCCGGTCGGAGGGTCCACCGGATAGGTCAGCGGATAGAGCGGGGGCTCCAGCGGCGCTTTCCAGCCGGTGACGCTGGTGTTGCTGGTGGTTTCGGCAGAGGAATTAGTCCCGTAAAACAGGTTGCCGCGAACGCCGCTGTTGCCGACCAAGGTGATGGTGCCATTGCTCGCCATCGTTCCCAGGTCGTGGATGTTCGTCCCACCGTAGGCGCCACTGCCGGCGTTGTAGCTGTCGACGTTGGTCGTTCCGTTGATCTTGATCCAATCCAAGCCCACGATGCCGAAATTGACGTTGTTGCCCATCCCGCGCGTCCAGGCAATGGCGCGGCCGGCGACATCGACATTGCTCAGGCCGATCACCGGCCCGAAGAACAAGCCAACGGGATTTCCACGGGTGCTCGTGCGCTGCGCAGCGTCAATCTTGCAGGCATTGCAGGAATGATCGTCCACGAGTTGGCCGCCGTAGATTCCTGGCTCGCTCTGACCCTGGGCAGTAAAGGCTGGCGTTAGAGTCCCGCCGCCGCTGCGGTATAAACCGAAGATGACATCGGAATCCTGAAGAGAGACGGATGTGGCGCTGCCCGTTCCCACGATCGCCACGTTGGCCGCGGCAACGTCCTTCGCATCTTGGCGCGCGGCGGTGAGATCAGGCACGCGGACCTTGGTCACGCCCGCCAGCGCCGCGGCATCGGCGGCGGTTGAAAGTTGCATCCGTGCGACGCGCACCCTTCCCAGATC
>JADMIO010866685.1_pt1 | contig 30850 bp, 30 predicted proteins | sample 8958161 | NCBI WGS metagenome assembly JADMIO01 (sample SAMN16585339, study PRJNA669376) | soil metagenome | isolation source: Crop rotation soil | place: USA: Cullars Rotation, Alabama | collected 2011 | reverse complement strand
GCCGCGACTTCAAGTCACGTGAATTCCAAGCTTCGGATCCCACTGTGCTGGAAAATAATCGGCAAGGCTGACTTGCGGCTGATAGAACAGTTCGAATTGACCCGCGACCAAGGCTTCCCGCAGTTCTTGGTCCAATTGCCAACGAGCCAGCGCGGCGCATCTAAAGCCAGGCTGGTAAAGGCAGTAATCACGACTCCGCTCGGCCTTGGCGCGATAAAGCGCGAGGTCCGCATTGCCGAGGAGCTCCTCCGGAGTATCGCCATGCGTTGGCGCCATGGCGACGCCGATGCTCAGGCCCAGATAGGTGTCTTGCTCCTGCCAGGGAAACGGCATTCGGAATGCCTGTATCAGCCGGTCGCAAAATTCCGGCACCGCCGTAGGATCGCCGAAGCCCGGCAGCACCACGGCAAATTCGTCGCCGCCGAGACGTCCAACGATGCCACGCTCGCCGATACTGGATTTGATGCGCTGGGCGGCGGCTTTCAGGATGGCGTCGCCGGCCGCGTGGCCCAGCGTGTCATTGACCTCTTTGAAGCCATCGAGGTCGAGCATGAGCAGCGTCAGCGGGGCCCCAGACGAAAGAGCCTCCCGAAGGCGCTCGCACAGGGTGAGGCGGTTGGGAAGGTCGGTAAGCGCATCGTAATGCGCGAGGTGCCAAAGGCGCTCCTCGTTGCGGCGCCGCTCACTGATGTCGCGGGTGATCTTGGCAAAGCCGAGGAGTTTGCCGGTCTCATCGCGAATGGTATCGACGACCACGCTCGCCCAAAAATGTGTTCCGTCCTTGCGCACGCGCACGCCCTCGGCTTCGAAGCGCCCTTCGCGCGCGGCAGTTTGCAAAATGCGCTCGGGCAAACCGGCTTGGCGATCCTCGGGCGTGAAGAATTGGCTGAAATGCTTGCCGACGATCTCCGGCGCAGAGTAACCCTTGAAGCGCTGGGCGCCGGAATTCCAGTTCGTCACCACGCCATTCGGATCGAGCATATAGCTGGCATAGTCGGTGACGCTCTCCACGAGGAGCCGGAACCGCTGTTCGCTCTCCGCCAGCTCTTGCTCGGCTTGCGAAAGAAGGGGGGTTTGGGCGGCGGGAGGAGACGGTGCCGCGTAGCTTCCCGCAGGGGTCTTGCGAGCCATGCGAGTTTATCAACCGGGAAGACTTACGGCTTGGTTTACGCAACCGCGGTGTCTTTACCGGAAACCTCAGGCTTCGGGCAAATCCCGCTGTCCCTGGTAAAAAAGTAGGGGCGGCGTCTTGCCGGCGCCGCCCCTTAGTCGCCTCACTCCTCCGACGGCGGGGGAGGACCGTCGGATTCGCTCGGACTGTCGGCGTCGGGTTTGGCGCCATGGTCTTGGGACGGGGGGCCGAAATCGGGTCGCGGCCCATGCGGGGGATGCGCGCGGAACCGCGCCTCGAGCTCGGTTACCTTGGTGAGCTGCTCGGGGGTCAGCTTGGTGCGCAGGGCATCGACCGCCTTCAGCAGATCTTGCCCGCTCTTGGCGCGGGCGATGGCGTTGTCGGCGAGACGTTGCGCAAGCGCGAACGGCTCCTTGTCGTCGCTCGGCGGGGTCGAGGCGTTGGGACCGAATGGCGGCTTCACCGTGGCCAGCAGCGCGTCGGTGAAATCGCGCCAGGCATCGAGCTGATTGGCGCGGATGCCGATCTCGGTCTCCATCACGCCGAGCTTCTTGGCGAGCATGTCGGAACCCATGCCGCCATGCCAGCGATGACCGAAGCCGTGACCGAAACCGGGACCGGCCTGCTGGGCGTTGCAGCGCATCATCCTGCCGCCGTACCAGGAATGCGGTCCCGCACCCATGCCGCGGCCCGGCTCGCCCCAGGCGGCGGTGAGCAGCGCGAGTGAGCCGAGGCCGAGGACGCCGACGACCAGGATCGGGACGAACTTCCGCGGGGTATGCATGATCGAGCTCCTTGAGCGGTTGCTGTTGTGCAAGCTCTAGCCCGCGAAGTTTGCCGCCCTTGGTCCCGACATGTCCGAATGTTGCTCGGCGCGCGAATTTTGTGTCGAATCGTTTCGCCGCGGCCAAGTCGCTGGTTTTCGCCACAAAAATGCGCTCGTTCAACGCCGGGCGCGAGGTTAGAAGAGAGAGTCGTTCCGTATGCACGCAAAGGCTCGATGAGTTCCACCGCCCAGCGCATTCTCGTCGTCGACGACGATCCGGAAATCCGCAAGCTGCTCGCCCGCTATATCGAGAGCCAGGGCTTCCGCGTGTTGCTGGCGGCGAGCTGCCGCGAGCTCAACGACAAGCTCGCCACCCATCACGTCGATCTCATCGTGCTCGACGTGATGCTGCCGGACGGCTCCGGGCTCGACGTCTGCCGCGACCTGCGGGCGCGGCGCGCCAACGTTCCGATCATTCTGCTCACCGCGCTGAAAGAGGATGTCGACCGCATCATTGGGCTCGAGATCGGCGCCGACGATTATCTCGGCAAGCCGTTCAACCCGCGCGAGCTGATCGCCCGCGTGCGCGCCGTGTTGCGCCGCCGCGCCGAGACGTTGCCGGGGCCAAGCGAAGCCAAGATCTTTCGCTTCGAGGGGTTCGTCGCCGATCCGCAGGCGCGGCGCGTCACCGATCCGCTGGGCGGCGACGTGGAACTGACCGGGGCTGAATTCGATCTGCTCAGGACGTTCCTCGAGCGGCCGGGCCGCGTGCTGTCGCGCGACCAGTTGCTCGATCTCACGCGCGGGCGCGATGGCGACGTGCTCGACCGCTCGATCGACGTGCTGGTCAGCCGGCTTCGCCGCAAGCTCGCCGAGAGCGGCGCGGCGCAATTGTTCAAGACGGTGCGCAACGGCGGCTACCAGCTCGCCGCCAAGGTCGAAGTACAAGAGGGCGCGCCGTGAACACGTTGCGCGTCAAGATCGCCGTGCTGATGGTGATCGTCATCGTCGCAGTGGTGTTCTCGCTCACGCTCGTGCTGTTCTATCTGCTCGGTCCGCCGAGGCGGGTTTATTCGCTCGGCCCGGTGGCGCAGCAGGTGGTGATGTTGTTGCACGCCGCCGAGGAGGGAAGCACGGCGGTTCCGCTCCTGCCCGAGCCGGCGGTCGGGCGCGTGCATGACGGCTTCACCCAGAAACTGCGCGAGGCGCTGGCGGCGCGCGGCATCGACCTCGGGGTCGAGGTGTCGCGCGACGGCTGGCGGGCGCCGCTGATGGTCTCGGTGCCGGTGGGCAACCGCGGCTGGTTCTCCTTCCCGATCACCGATCTGCCGCCGTTGGGGGTGCCCTGGAAGGGCCTGCTCAGATGGCTTTTGCTGATCACCTTCGGCGCCACGGCCATCGCCGTGTTCGTGGCCAATCGCATGGTCAGGCCGCTGGCCTTGCTCGAGAGCGCGGTCGAACAGGTGGGTCCCGACGGCGCGCTCCCCGTGCTGCCCGAGAAGGGGCCGGCGGAGGTGAGGGCGACGGCAAAGGCCTTGAACTCGCTTTCCGCGCGGCTGAAGCGGGCAATGGAAAGCCGCATGCGGCTCGTGGCTGCGGCCGGTCACGATCTCCGCACGCCGATCACGCGCATGCGGCTCAGGGCCGAGTTCGTCGAGGACGACGAGGAGCGCGCGCGCTGGCTCACCGATCTCGACGAGCTGGAGCGGATCGCCGACAGCGCCATCCTGCTGGTGCGCGAGGAATCCGGCAAGGCGCCGCCCGAGCTGATCCAGCTCGACGAGCTGGTCGGCAGCATCGGCTCGGAGCTGAGGGACCAGAATCTCGACGTGACCGAGACGACGACGGAGCCGGTCAAGGTGCGCGCCAGCCGGCTCACGCTCAATCGCGCTCTGCGCAATCTCATCATCAACGCGGCGACGCATGGGGTGAGAGCGCGGGTGGAGGTCGGCGCGGCGAATGGCGCCGCGCGCATCGTCATCGAGGACGACGGCCCAGGCATTCCGCCGGATCTGCTCGGCCAGGTGTTCGAGCCGTTCTTTCGCGCCGATCCGGCGCGGCGGCAGGACATTCGCGGCGCCGGGCTCGGCCTCACCATCGCGCGTGAGATCATCCAGCGCGCGGGCGGCAGCATCGCCATCTCCAATCGCAAAGACGGCGGGCTGAAGCAGGTGGTCGAGCTGCCGAAAGCCGAACCCTCGGCCTGAGCGGGTTCAATCGGCGCCCGGCTTCTTTTTCTTCTTCTTTCTGATTTTGTCGATGACGAAGCTCGGATCCCCGCAATCATTTTGCAGGGCCACGACATCGATCGGCTCCGCGTAAGCGTTGAAGCCGCCTCCCGTCTCGGTCTGAGTGTTGACCTGCCGGTTGCCGCAAATCGAAGCGGCGAGGTTCGGCGCGTATTCCAGCACGAAGGGCCGGTTGTTGCGGAACACGTTGCGGATCATCTCGACCTTGGCGATGCGGGCCTTCTTGCCGCCGACCGTGATGCCGTCGCCTTCGTTGTCGAGGAATTTCGAGCCGACAATGCGGACATTGGTGATTCCTTGTCCCCCTTTGTCGGGTTCCAGATCGATGCCGGCACTGGGTCGCGTGCCATGCGTGTTCTTGAACACGGAGTTCAACACCAGAAGACGATTGGCCTCGATGATCGACAATCCCTGGCGGCGGTTGGCATCGGCGGTGACGCCGCAAAAGCGCACGTCCTCGGCATCCTGCACGTAGAAGCCGTCACCCCACATCTTCTCGGAGACGAGATTGCTGACGGTGACGTGCTTGGCGCCCTTGCTGATGTGCAACCCGTAGCCCCATTCGCCGGACTTGCCTCTGTGCTGGTCGCGCTCGCCTTCGAGCGTGCCGCCGACCACCCAGACATTGGCGACGCCAGAGATGGTGAGCAGCGAATATTTCTTCGAATCGTTGGGGATCGCCTTCAGCACGGCCCCGTCGGCGAGCTCGAGCGTCATGTCGTCCTTGAGGTGGAGGCGGTGCTTCACGGCGTCGATCATAAAGACGCCCTCGGGTACGAGCACCGTGCCTTTGGTGCCGCCGATCGCGTCGATCGCGGCTTGGATGGCAGCGGTGTCGTCGGTCTTGCCGTCGCCTTTGGCTCCCTTGTCCTTGACGTTGATGACGAGCGTCGAGACGGGAGGCGGCTCGCAACTGGAGGGCGCCTCGGCGGCAAACGCCGGCGAGGCAACCATCAGCGCGCCAAGGGTTACGGCACTCAAGCGCAGTGCTGGCCGCGGCGGGAAATTCATGGGCGCATTATCCGACACAATGCGAAGATTTGGCGGCGGGGCAAATCGCCCGTGGGAACCGGCGCAGCATTCCGGCGCTTGATGCATCGCATGGCGCGGGCGCGCGCCATCCAGGAGATTCCAGGCAAGGAGGACGACCATGGACATCAATGTGATCCACGAACACGCCCGTCGTCTCGTGAACGTGCATGGCGACAAAGCCGAATTGGAAGCCGCGCAGAAAGCCGCCGAATGCGAACGGCAGGGCGAGAAGCGCCAAGCCGTCGACTGGCGGCGCATCCAGGCGGTGATCAAGGAGCTGCGCGGGCCGCACGCGAGCTGAGCAGCGGGGCGAAACTAGTTCGCCCGGACCATCGGCAGGTGCACGCGCTTCTGCTCGACGCAGACCAGGGCCGTGCAGCGCCTGATCGCCACGGCGCGATGATTGGCCTCGGCCGGTGGTGGCACATGGCGGAAGCCACGCGAGATGCCGTTGAGGTTGTGAGCGGCCCAGGCATAGCCCGCCGAGGCCGCGGCGAGAGAGGCGCGGCTCGCGGCTTTGGCATTTGCTCCCGACCAGGAGGCGCCGGCTGAAGCATTGCTCCGTAGCGCGGCCGCGGCCGTGCGCGCGTTGGCGGCGGTCCATGATGAGGCCTGCCGCGTTCCCTCGAGCGAAGCGCGCGCGAGGAGCCGCGCTTCCAGGCGAGTCCATGTCCACGCCGCGGCGGACCATTGCCGCAGCGTGATGGCGAGCGCGCGCGCGGTGACGGCAGTCCATGCCGAGGCGATGCGCGCGCCGTGCAGCGCATTGCGGGCGAGGATCCGCGAAAGCGCCCGGGTCCGCCGCAAAATTCTAACGAGACCGCGCCAGAGCGCGACGGCGAGCGCGAGCGAGGTGGCTGCGAGCCACGCTGCTCCGATCGAGGCGCCCTTGACGCCGGCGCGCGCCGCCATCGCCGCCTGCACGCTCGTCCATGCCCAGGCCGCAGCGGCCCATCGCGCGAGCGTCACGGCGAGGGCGTGCGACTGCACGACGGTCCACGCCCATGACGCTGCCAGCCATTTGCGCAGGAGAAGCGCGAGCGCGTAGGCGCGCGGCCGTAGCCAGGCGACGCAGGCCGTGGCGGCGCGGTGCATCGCGGCGAACAGAGCGGCGGCGGTGCGCGATACGAAGATCGCCACCGAGCGCACCATGCGGAGGAAAAGCAAAGTAAGCCGCCGCAAGAAGCGCATCAGCGCGAGGCGCGCGAGATCCAGCCGATGCAGGACGCCCTGGACCATGACGCGGCGCGCGTGCCGCTTCTCGGCGACGTGATAATGCGCAAGCCAGCGCTGCTGCTGGCTGAGCTCGTCGGCCACAGCCGCCATCAGGTGCTTCGAGCCCATGATCTTGGCCTCGGCGGCCGCGATCGGGTCGAGCGTATCGCTTGCACCTCTCAATCGGTGCTCCCTCAATCGGGCGCGAGGCGTCGGTTCCGGCTGCCCTCGCGCCTTACCCGGGCGTGCGATTTTGCGGCATTTCCCCGTCGAAACGCCGACTCATGCAGTCTACGCCCGAAATTCCTAACGCAAAATCACGCGGCTCCGTTCCCGGAATCCGCCGCTCGAACCCCGTTCTCGTGGCAGAATCGCCTAGTGATTCGGCGGGAGTTGGGCAGGGCTTGTGGAAAACCGATCCGGAACCGCATTGACCGAGAGAACGGCCAGAATTCGCATTATCGGCATCGACCCGGGGCTGCGGCGCACGGGCTGGGGGGTGATCGATTCCGACGGGGTCAGGCTCGTTTTCGTCGCGTGCGGCGCGATCGTCTCCGATGACGGGGAGAGCCTGGGCGCCCGGCTCCGCCAGATCTTCGATGGTTTGCAGGAGGTGCTGGCGCGGCTTTCGCCCGAGGAGGCGGCCATCGAGCAGACCTTCGTCAATCGCGACGCCTCGGCCACGCTGAAGCTCGGCCAGGCGCGGGGCATTGCCCTGCTCGTGCCGGCGCTGCTGGGGCTCAAGATCGCCGAATACGCGCCGAATGCGGTGAAGAAGACCGTGGTCGGGGCGGGCCACGGCGACAAGGGGCAGATCAGGGCGATGGTGAAATGCCTGCTGCCGCGCGCCAAGTTCGACAGCACGGATGCCGCCGATGCGCTGGCCATCGCCATCACGCATGCGCATTCGCGCTCCTGGCGCCGGCTCGAAGCTCTCCTCGCCGCCGAAAGAGCCGCGCCATGATCGGCAAGCTCACCGGCAAGCTCGACCAGGTCTCGCTCAACGCGGTGATCGTCGATGTCGGTGGCGTGGGCTACGAGGTGACGGTCGGCACCCGCACGCTGAGCATGCTGCCGCCGGTGGGGGAGGCGGTGAGCCTCGCCATCGAGACGCATGTGCGCGAGGACGAGATCAGGCTCTACGGCTTTACCACCGAGCATGAGCGGGCCTGGTTCCGGGCGCTGCAAACGGTGCAGGGCGTCGGCGCCAAGGTGGCGCTCTCCGTGCTTGGCACGCTGTCAGCCGCCGATCTCGCCAACGCCGTGGCGCTGCAAGACAAGGCGCAGGTCTCGCGCGCACCGGGCGTCGGCCCCAAGGTGGCGGCGCGCATCGTCGCCGAGCTGAGGGACAAGATGCCGACGCTGGCGCCCGCCATCAGGCCCGGTGGCGGGCTCGCGCCTGTCGCCGTTCTGCCGGAAGGGCTCGCCGCGCGCGATGCGGTATCGGCGCTGACCAATCTCGGTTATGCCCATGGCGAGGCGGCGGCCGCGATCTCGGTGGCGATCGGCAAAGTCGGGCGCGACGCGCGGCCTGAGGAGCTGATCCGCCTGGGATTGAAGGAGCTTGCTCAGTGATGCACTTCGCTGCAACTCGCTCCCGCTCCTCTCTTGTGGGGGAGCACGCGCGCCTTTTCAGGCGCGCGGAGGGGGGTACCCCCCTCCCGCGATGCCATTCCGCCGACAAAGCGGCGGGGCATCGCTACCCTCCCCCACAAGGGGGGAGGGGGGAGCAAGCGGCAGGTCTCGTCGCGGTCATCGAGGTGCCGAGCCATGGCTGAGAGGATGTTGGCAGCGGCGCGGCGCGACGAAGACGGGGCCGAGACCTCGCTCAGGCCGCAGACGCTCGCCGAGTTCATCGGACAGCCCAAGGTCTGCTCGAACCTCAAAGTGTTCATCGAGGCGGCCCGGGCGCGGCGCGAGGCGCTCGACCATGTGCTGTTCGCCGGTCCCCCGGGCCTTGGCAAGACCACGCTGGCGCAGATCGTCGCGCGCGAGCTCGGCGTCAATTTCCGTGCAACCTCGGGCCCGGTGATCGCCAAGGCCGGCGACCTCGCAGCGCTGCTCACCAATCTCGAGGACCGCGATGTGCTGTTCATCGACGAGATCCATCGGCTCGCCCCGGCGGTCGAGGAAATTCTTTATCCCGCGCTCGAAGACTATCAGCTCGACCTGATCATCGGTGAGGGACCGGCGGCGCGCTCGGTGCGCATCGATCTCGCCCGCTTCACGCTGGTGGGCGCCACCACGCGCACCGGGCTGCTGACGACGCCGCTCAGGGAACGCTTCGGCATTCCCATCCGGCTCGAATTTTACGGCGTCGACGATCTGGAGGAGATCGTGCGGCGCGGCGCGCGGCTGCTCGGGCTTTCGCTGACGCGGGAAGGCGCGCGCGAGATCGCCCGGCGCGCGCGCGGAACGCCGCGGGTGGCGGGGCGGCTGCTGCGGCGCGTGCGCGATTTCGCCTCGGTCGAAGGCGCGGGCGCGGTCGACGCCGGGGTGGCCGACCGCGCGCTGTCGCAGCTCGAAGTCGACGGCAAAGGGCTCGATGCGCTGGATCATCGCTATCTGCGGCTGATCGCGGTCAACTATGGCGGCGGTCCGGTGGGCGTCGAGACCATCGCGGCGGGGCTGTCGGAACCGCGCGACGCCATCGAGGAGATCATTGAGCCTTACCTGTTGCAGCAGGGCTTCATCGCGCGGACGCCGCGCGGCCGGGTGCTGACCCCGCAGGCCTTTACCCATCTCGGCCTGCCGCCGCCGACGCAGCCCGCCCAGTTTCCCTTGTTCAACGGCGGCGAAGACTCGTGAGCGAGAAATGGCCTGACCTCGCCGGCCGCATCGAGGGCGAGACGCATGTGCTGCCGGTGCGCGTCTATTTCGAGGACACCGATTGCGCCGGCGTGGTCTATCACGCCAACTTCCTCAAATTCTTCGAGCGCGCCCGCTCCGACTTCATCCGGCTGCTCGGCATCGAGGCGAGGAGCCTTGCCGATCCCGCGCAGGGCGAGCCATCGGTGTTCGTCGTGCGCCGCGTCGAGATCGATTATCTCAAGCCTGGCCGCATGGACGATCTCTTGGAGATCGTCACCACCTGCGCGGAGATCGGCAGCGCGAGTCTCGTCCTCAAGCAGGACGCGATCAGGGACAAGAGCCTGTTGGTGCGGGCCAAAGTGACCGTGGTTCTGGTCTCGAAGGCCGGCAAACCGCAGCGCCTCGGGGCGATCATTCGTGGCGCGCTTCAACGATTCGTTAACCAACCGCGTGAAACGTAGCTAATGCCGGTAAAGCGTCGCTCTGCCGGAGGGGCCGCGCGCGAGGGAATCTAAGGGCTAGTCACCCAAGTTTGGTCACATTCGCTCGCAAAAGCTCGGTTTCAGCGAGCGAAACGCGAAGCTTCTCCCGGCGATATCGTCAAGCCCGCGGGCTCAAGGCCGCGGGGCCAAGCCGCCGCTTCCAGACCCTTGGTTCGGAGGAGGCGCTCGGAGCTTATGCCACGAGGCCGTCATGAACCCGCCGGATGTCGTCGTCGATCTCTCGATCTTCGAGCTTTTCAGGAACGCCCATATCGTCGTCAAGCTCGTGATCATCGGGCTGTTGCTCGCCTCGATCTGGAGTTGGGCGATCATCCTGGAGAAGCTGTTCCTCTTCGCCAAGACGCGGAAGGAGACCGACAAGTTCGAGCAGGTGTTCTGGTCGGGGCAATCGCTCGATGAGCTCTACAACGCGCTGAACGCGCGGCGGAACAGCGGCATGGCCGCGCTGTTCGTGGCGGCGATGCGCGAATGGAAGCGCTCGACCGAGCGTGAGGCCGGAGAACGCACCAACCGACCCATGCCCGGCGTCCAGCTCCGCGTGGAGAAGGTCATGGACGTGACCATCTCGCGCGAGGTGGAGCGGCTCGAGCGGCGACTGACCTTCCTCGCCACGGTCGGGTCGACAGCGCCGTTCATCGGCCTGTTCGGCACGGTATGGGGCATCATGACGAGCTTCCAGGCCATCGCCGTGAGCAGGAATACGAGCCTCGCCGTGGTTGCGCCCGGCATCGCCGAGGCGTTGTTCGCCACCGCGCTCGGCCTGCTCGCCGCTATTCCCGCCGTAATTTTCTACAACAAGTTCAACAGCGAAGTCGCGCGGCATGCGGCGCGCCTGGAAGGCTTCGCCGACGAGTTCGCGGCCATCCTGTCGCGGCAGATCGACAAGACGGTGGTGTGAGATGGGAGCGGGATTACAGCCAGGCGGCGGACTCGGGAGCCGGCGCGCGCGCCGGCGCTCGGCGGCGCCGATGAGCGAGATCAACGTCACGCCCATGGTCGATGTGATGCTCGTGCTCCTGATCATCTTTATGGTCACCGCGCCGATGCTGACCGCCGGCATCGAGGTCGTGCCCCAGCCCGATCTGCCCAAGGTCGATCTGCCCAAGACGGAAGCGGGCCCGATCGATGCGCAGAAGCAGGCGCTCGCCATCACCGTCAATCCCGAAGGCAAGGTGTTCCTGCAAAACACCGAGGTCGGCTTTGACGAATTGGTGCCAAAACTAACCGCTATCAAGGAGGCCGGGGCCGGCGATCGCGTCGAGGTGAGGGGAGACGACCGGGCGCAATATGGCAGCATCGCCAGGGTGCTTGCGCGCATCAAGTCGGCGGGCATCCCCGTGACGCTCGTCACCGAGCCGGTCGCGGAGAAGAGCACGCAGTAGAGCGAAGTGGGATATGAGCAAGAGCACCTTCATCTCGGCAGCGCTGCACACGGCGATCCTGCTCTGGGTGCTGGTCGCCTTCCCGGCCGCCAAGATCGATCAGCAGCTCTTGTCGATCCCGATCGACCTGGCTTCGCCGTCGGAGGTCACCAAGCTCAAGGCCGGCAGCAAGGACGCTAAGGACGACGCGCCGCTCGCCGGCAAGCCGAAGGAGAAGCAGCCGGAGGCGATGAAGGAGGTCGAGGCGAAAAAGCCCGAGGAGACCGCGGCAGTCGAGCAGAAGAGCGAGCCGGAGCCGAAGCCCACGCCCAAGCCCGAGGAGAAGAAAGCCGACACGCCGAAGCCGCCCGCGCCCAAGCCCGAGGCGAAGAAGCCCGAGGAGAAGCCCGCCAAGCAGGCCGAGGCGCAAACCCCGGCGAAGAAGCCCGCGCCGCCGAAGCCGAAGCGCGACTTCAACACCGACCGGATCGCCGCCCTGCTCAACAAGATCCCCGATGCGGCAAGCGAGGCCGCGCCCGTGCTGCCCTCGGAGGAGCCGGCGCCGAAAAAGGTGCACGGCCAGTCGAACGGCACGGAAATGACCATGTCGGTGAACGAGATCGACGCGCTCAGAGCCCGCATCGCCCAATGCTGGAGCCCGCCGCCCGGCGGGCTCGGCGCCGAGCAGATCGTGGTCAAGCTGCGGATGAGGCTCAACGAGGACGGCACGCTGGTGGGCTATCCGACCGTCGCCAATTCGGGCTCCTCGCCGTTTTTCCAGGCCGCCGCCGACAGCGCCGTGCGGGCGGTCTATCAGTGCCAGCCCTACACGCTGCCGAGCGACAAATATGCGCTTTGGCGGGACATGATCCTCAATTTCGACCCAAGCGACATGTATCGCGCTGGCTGAGAATAGGCAGAACCACGAGATGACCCGTCCCGAACCGTATCGCCCCAACCGCCCTGCCTGGCGCATCGCGCTTTTCCTGCTGGGACTTGGCGCGCTCGCCGCCTCGAGCCCGGCGCGCGCGGTGGTCGAGCTCAACATCACGCAAGGCACCATCCAGCCGCTGCCGATCGCCATCGCCGATTTTGCCGGCGACGGATCGATCGATCCGCAAACCGCGCGAGAAATCTCCACCGTGGTGGCCAACGATCTGCGCGGCTCGGGGCTGTTCATGCCGATCGATCAGGCCGCGTTCATCGAGAAGGGCGTCGGCACCGACAGCGTGCCGCGGTTCGACGATTGGCGCGTGGTGAACGCCCAGGCGCTTGTAGTGGGGCGAATCGGCGCCGCCGACGGCAAGCTGAAGGCGGAGTTCAGGTTGTGGGACGTGTTTGCCGGCAAGCAGCTCGCGGGCGAGCAGTTCTTCGCCAGGCCGAAGGACGCGCGGCGCATCGGTCATATCATCGCCGATTCCATCTATGAGCGGATCACCGGCGAGAAGGGCTATTTCGACACGCGCATCGTCTTCGTCGACGAGTCCGGGCCCAAGGACAAGCGGGTGAAGCGCCTCGCCATCATGGATCAGGACGGCTTCAACGTCCGGTTGCTGACGACCGGGCAAAACCTGGTGCTGACCCCGCGCTTCAGCCCGTCGACGCAGGAGATCACCTATACCTCCTTCGAGGGCGAGACCCCCAAGGTCTATCTGCTCAATATCGAGACCGGGCAGAAGGAGATCGTCGGGGCGTTTCCCGGCATGACGTTTGCGCCCCGCTTCTCGCCCGATGGGCAGCGCATCGTCCTCAGTCTCGAGAACGAGGGGAATTCGAACCTCTACTCCATGGATTTGCGCAGCCGGCGCACGCTTCAGCTCACCAACGACAAGGCGATCGACACGGCGCCTTGCTACTCGCCCGACGGCAGGCACATCGCCTTCGAGACCGACCGCGACGGCTCGCGGCAGATCTACGTAATGGACGCCGGCGGCACCAACGCGCACCGCATCAGCCAGGGGCAGGGGAGCTATTCCACCCCGGTCTGGTCGCCGCGCGGCGATCTCATCGCCTTCACCAAGATGACGGGGGGCCAATTCCTGATCGGCGTGATGAAGCCCGACGGCTCCGGCGAGCGCGTCCTCACCGAGGGATTTCATAACGAGGGACCGACCTGGGCGCCGAACGGCCGCGTGCTGATGTTCTTCCGGGAATCGCCGGGCGAAGCGGGGGGTCCCAAGCTCTATACGATCGACCTCACCGGCTATAACGAGCGGCTGGTTGCAACGCCTGCTTTTGGCTCCGATCCAGCCTGGTCGCCGCTCATAAATTAGCGGCAATAAACGGCTGGGCGTGGGGGGCAATCGGGGGCCTGCGCGCGCCCGTTCCTGGCCAAAAATCAGGCAGGTTCCGGCGGCTTCTGTGTCCCAAAAGCAACTGCGTTCTAACCCTTTTTTAATCGAGTGCCCGCACCCTGTTAACCAAGCTTGATCGGCCTCTCCTGGGGAGATAGCGTCGTCTGGCTGGAGGATGAGATTCGGAGTGGCATTTTGGCATCAATGACCGACAAAACGGTCCGCGGACGGTAGTCCGATATTGATCTGAAAACGTCGCGCCGGTACATGCAAAGTTGGCTACTGCCGTTTAACCAAAGGAGAGAAGACCATGCAGGGTTTGAAGGGCGTTATCATCGCCACCACCATCGTGGCCGCCACCTTGGCGCTCATGGGCTGCGTCGGCCATCACGAGAAGGCCGTCGTGTCTGAGCCCTTGAAGCTCGGGTCCGTCCAGGTCGAGCAGGCTGTTCGCGTCTAAGCTGCGACTGAGGGAACCACGGAAGCCTAACGACTTCCGTCTTACGGGATATGGATGCCGAGACGCCGTAGCTTGATGCGGCGGCGTCTCAGGCATCCCTTCCTTTTTTAGGCCCAGGTTTCGTCACCGGGCCCCTCTAGACTCCCGCCCATTCTCCCCGAATTCGAGGGAACTAGGAGATCGTTAAGGACTTCCCTTCTACGATTTTCCTTAAATTTAGCTAGCGGGAGTAACCAGTAATGCGTTGGAGTGGTGGGATCGACCACGCCTGCAAGCTCGCAGGCGTGCTCTTGATTGCTTTTGCCCTGGCAGCCTGCTCGCGTCAGAATCCGGCAAGAGAATATGGCCTGGGCGGTGAGGGGCCGGTAACTCCCGGGACGGAAAGAGATTTCGCCGTCAATGTCGGCGATATCGTGCATTTCCAGGAAGACAGCTCGGACCTGACCGGAGAGGCGCCGGGCATCCTGCGCAACCAGGCGCGCTGGCTCAACCAATATCCGCAATACACGATCACCATCGAAGGCCATGCCGACGAGCGGGGAACGCGTGAATATAACCTCGCGCTCGGGGCGCGCCGCGCCACGGCGGTCAAGGCCTTTCTTGCGCGGTCGGGCGTGAACGCGGGGCGGATCCGCACGGTGTCCTACGGCAAGGAGCGGCCGATCGCGACCTGCGACGCCCCATCCTGCTGGAACCAGAATCGGCGCGCGCAGACGATCCTCAACGACCGGGGCGGGGCTGTCGCGCGGAATTATTAGCCGGGGGCGCGAAGCCGCAGTTTGGCCCCAAAAAGCCGGGCAAATGCGTTATGGTTCGGCGCATTCGGCGCTCTGTTGAGCGAGCGCCGTTGTCCGTGTGACCCCGAGAACTGCAAGGTCTTTGGTGGCTCGATCGACACCCCCATGGCGCAGCCGAACGCGCCCGGCTTTGGCATTGACGGCAGGGATTCTGCTCGCTCTCGCCGCGCCTTGCCTCGCCCAGGACGAGGACGTGCCCTCCGCCGAGGAGGCGCCTCAGGCTCGGCCGGCAGGACCGCCGCAAGGCGTCGACCCGCTGAGCGGGCGCATCGGCCGGCTTGAGGAGAAGGTGCAAGACCTCCAGGTGTCGATCGGGACCCTGGAATCGTTCCTTCGCACCAAGTCCGGTACGACCCTGCCGCAGGAGGCCCCGGCTCCCGCGCAAGCCCCGCAGGCCGATCTCAGCCCCCGCATCGACGTGCTCGAGACCCAGATCGGGGCGCTGACCAGCCATATCGAGCAACTGACCCGCCAGATGAGCGCGCTCGAGAAGAAGCTTGCATCGGCGCCGGCAGCGATCGCGCCGCCGCCCCGCGCCGAACCCGTGCCAGAGCGGCAGGGCGACGTGGCGCCGCCGCCGTCTGGGTCTTCCTCCGCCTCCGCCGATGCGCCGGCCGAGGACGACAGCGGGGCAAAGCCCGGCGAAGACGCGGTGGCCAATCTGTTGAGCACGCAAGGCGGCGCGGAGCCGCCCTCGCCTGCGGATGACCGGCCGCGGAGCCTCGCTGCCGCGCTTCCCGAAGGCGATGCGCAGACGCTCTACCAGCAGGGCTACGGCGCATTGTTGCAGAAGGACTATGCGGGCGCTGAGGGCGCCTTCCGCGGTCTGGTGCGCGCCTATCCGGACGATCCGCTGGCGGGCAACGCCCAATATTGGATCGGCGAGACTTATTACGTGCGCGGCCAATACAAGAACGCGGCGGACGCCTTCCTCAAGGGCTACAAGAAATACAAATCGAGCGAGAAGGCGCCGGACACGCTGCTCAGGCTCGGCATGGCGCTCGCCGAGCTCGGGCAGAAGGATGCGGCCTGCTCGGCTCTCAACGAGCTGAAGGCGAAATATCCGGAGGCCCCGGAGCATATCCGTGAAGACGCCAGCACCCAGCGCAAGCATTTCGGCTGCTGAGATGCAGGCCTTGCCCATCAGGCCGGTGGAGGCGCGGGCCTTGCTCGCGCCGCTGCGGCGATTCCCGCGCGTCGCTCTGGCGGTATCGGGCGGCCCGGACAGTCTCGCGCTGATGCAGCTTGCCGCGCGGCTCCATGCCGAGCTTGGCGTGAGCCTCACCGTGCTGACGGTCGATCACGGCTTGCGCGAGTCCTCGGGCGAGGAGGCGGCGATGGTGGGGCGGCTGGCGGCGGCGCTCGGCTTGCCGCATGCGATTCTCGCCTGGGAGGGAGGCAAGCCCGTCTCGGCGAGCCTGCAAGCGCGTGCGCGCGCTGCGCGCTACGATCTGATGGCGGCCTATTGCCACGCGCACGATATTCCAGCGCTCGTCACCGCGCATCATCTCGACGATCAGGCGGAGACCTTCTTGATGCGGCTGAAGCGCGGCAGCGGGCTCGATGGCCTGGCCGCGATTCCCGAGCGCGGCGCCTGGGCGGGAATCGCCGTGCTGCGGCCTCTGCTCGATGTGCAGAAGGCGCGTCTCGTCGCCACGCTACGAGAGGCGGAGGTGAGCTTCGTCAGCGACCCGAGCAATCATGATCCGCGTTTCGAGCGCGCGCGCGTGCGGCGAAGCCGAGACGCGCTGTCGCTGCTGGGGTTGACGCCCGAGGCGTTGGCGCTTTCGGCGCGGCGCTTGCGGCGGGCGCGCGAGGCGCTGGAAGACGCGGCGCGCGGCTTCCTCGTCACGCACAGCGAGATGAGCGAAGCGGGCTATGCCTTGATCGACGCGGCCGCGCTTGCAACGGCACCGCAGGAGATCGCGCTGCGCGCTCTGGCGCGGTTGATCGGCGCGGTAGGCGGCGGCGAGATGCCGTTGCAGCTCGCCAAGCTCGAGTCGCTGCTTGCGGCCTTGGCGGCGCATCCCGGTAGGGCGCATACGCTCGGCCGCTGCCGCATCGAGCCGATGCACGGCCGGCTCGGCATTTTCCGCGAGGTGAGAGGCGGCGGCCTGCCCGTGACGGAGCTTTTGCCTGGGACGCGGGCGCTCTGGGACAACCGCTTTCGTCTCGAGCTTCCGGCCGATGCGCCCGAGCCGATCCTGGTCAGGGCGCTCGGCGAGTCGGGCTGGCGCGAGCTCAAGCAGCGCTCGGCGCTGTCAACGTCGCTGCCGCGGCTCGCCGGCCGGACCTTGCCCGCCTGCTGGCGAGGCGAGATTCTCTTGGGACTTCCGAGGCTTGGTCCCGAGTTTGCGCAGGCTTGGGCAGGGCTTGCGTGTCGCGCGACCTTTGTCAGCGGAGGCCACGCCGAGGGAACGGCGCATCGATCGAGCCGTTGAGAAAGCATGCACCTCTTTGCATTAGCTTTACTTGGCAAAAAGCATGCATGTTCCTATGTTACCAAGGCCTAGCTTCACTCTTGCGCCTTAGTTTAGGGCGAGGCTGCCTTGCACCGGTAGCCTCGATAGGATCGAGCCGTCAGGTCAGTACATGAATTCGAACTTCCGTAACTTTGCCATCTGGGTGTTCATCGGCCTGCTCCTGGTCGCGCTGTTCAACCTGTTCCAGAGCCCGGGCGTGCACGTGCGCGGCAACGAGATCAGCTTCTCGCAGCTGCTCTCGGAGGTCGAGGCCGGCAACATCCAGGACGTGACCATTGCCGGCAACACCATCACCGGGCATTTCACCGACGGCCGCAATTTTCAGACCTATGCGCCGAACGACCCCAACCTGGTCGACAAGCTGAATCAGAAGGGCGTCAAGATCACCGCCAAGCCGTCAGAGGACGACGTGCCGTCGCTGCTCGGCGTGCTGGTCTCCTGGTTTCCCATGCTGCTGCTCATCGCCGTGTGGATCTTCTTCATGCGCCAGATGCAGTCGGGCGGCGGGCGCGCCATGGGCTTCGGCAAGTCCAAGGCGAAGCTGCTGACCGAGCGGCACGGCCGCGTGACCTTCGACGACGTGGCCGGCGTCGACGAGGCCAAGGAGGACCTTCAGGAGATCGTCGAGTTCCTGCGCGACCCGCAGAAATTCCAGAAGCTCGGCGGCCGCATCCCGCGCGGCGCGCTGCTGGTCGGGCCTCCCGGCACCGGCAAGACGCTGCTCGCGCGCGCCATCGCCGGCGAGGCCAACGTGCCGTTCTTCACCATCTCCGGCTCCGACTTCGTCGAGATGTTCGTCGGCGTCGGCGCCTCTCGCGTGCGCGACATGTTCGATCAGGCGAAGAAGAATGCGCCCTGCATCATCTTCATCGACGAGATCGACGCCGTCGGCAGGCATCGCGGCGCCGGGCTCGGCGGCGGCAACGACGAGCGCGAGCAGACGCTCAATCAGCTGCTGGTCGAGATGGACGGATTCGAGGCCAATGAAGGCATCATCCTGATCGCCGCCACCAACCGGCCCGACGTGCTCGATCCCGCTTTGCTGCGTCCCGGCCGGTTCGACCGGCAGGTGGTGGTGCCGCGGCCGGACATCATCGGCCGCGAGAAGATCCTGAAGGTGCATGTGCGGAAGGTGCCGCTCGCGCCCGACGTGGATTTGCGCGTCATCGCGCGCGGCACGCCCGGTTTCTCCGGCGCCGACCTCGCCAATCTCGTCAACGAGGGGGCCTTGCTCGCCGCGCGCCGCTCCAAGCGCCTCGTCACCCAGCTCGAGTTCGAGGACGCCAAGGACAAGGTGATGATGGGCGCCGAGCGCCGCTCCATGGTCATGACCGAGGAGGAGAAGACGCTGACCGCCTACCATGAAGGCGGCCACGCGCTGGTGGCGCTGCACATGCCGGCGTCGGACCCGGTGCACAAGGCCACCATCATTCCGCGCGGCCGCGCGCTCGGCATGGTCATGCGGCTGCCCGAGCGCGATATCCTGTCCTACACGCGCGCCAAGCTGAAGGCCGACATCACCGTGGCCATGGGCGGGCGCGTCGCCGAGGAGCTGGTGTTCGGCTACGAGAAGGTCACCTCCGGCGCCGCCTCCGACATCAAGATGGCGACGGTCTTGGCGCGGGCCATGGTCACGCAATACGGCATGTCCGACAAGCTCGGCCCGCTGGCTTACGGCGACAACGAGGAAGAGGTGTTTCTCGGCCATTCCATCGCCCGGACGCAGAATCTGTCCGACGAGACCCAGACCAGGGTCGATGAGGAGATCCACCGCATCGTCGATGAGGCGTTCGAGCATGCGCGCAAGATTCTCTCGGAGAATCTCGACGACCTGCACACCATCGCGCGCGGGCTGCTCGAATACGAGACGCTGTCGGGCGAGGAGATCAAGGACCTGCTCAAGGGCAAGCCGCCGGTGCGCGACTTCGCCGCCGAGGTTCAGCCGCGGCCTGGATCGGCCTCGGCCGTGCCGACGGCGGGACGGGGCAAGCGTCCGCCGGAGCCCGAGCCCGACACGGGCGGGCTGGAGCCCCAGCCGCAGACTTGAGGCTTGCTGGCATTGCATTGACAAGATGCCCGGCGGAAGCGCCGGGCATTTTCGTTTTCGGAGAGCGGTTTGCTTCGTGCTAAGGCTCGCTCATGCGCGACAAGCTCTATCTCCGGCCGATCGGCTTGCTCTATGGCGCCGCCGCGGATGCGGCGGTGGCCGAAGGGGTGGCGCTGCCGCTCGCCGGCGGCCCTATCGCTTTCGCCGCGGCTGAGCTGATCGAGGGATCGGCCGGCAGCGCGCGACGGCAAGTCTTCACCGCGCATGCTCTGGCGGAGACGCGCGAGGCCGATCTCGCCGCCCTGCTCAGCCGCGTCACCGCGCCGCGCCCGCCCTTCGCCGGGATCGCGCTCGACCGCCCGGTGCTGATGGGCATCGTCAACGTCACGCCGGACAGTTTCTCCGACGGCGGCCTCTACGACAGCAAGGAAGACGCGATCGTGCATGCCGCTGAGCTGGTCGAAGCCGGGGCGGCAATCGTCGATATCGGCGGGGAGTCGACGCGTCCGGGGTCCGACCCTACCGAGGCTGGGCAGGAGGGTACGCGCGTGCTGCCGGTGCTCGCGGGGCTCAAGGGGATCAGCGCCGTGATCTCGATCGACACGCGGAAGGCGAGCGTCGCCCGCGCGGCGGCAAAAGCGGGCGCCAAGATCTTCAACGACGTGTCCGCGCTGACCTATGACCAGCAGAGCATCGAGGTCGCAAGGGAGTCCGGGTTAGCCGTCGTGCTGATGCACGCGCAAGGCGAGCCCAAGACCATGCAGGACGATCCGCGTTACGCCGATGTCGTGCTCGAGGTGTTCGACTATCTGGAGAGCCGGATCGAGGCGGCCGTGGCGGGGGGAATCGAGCGCTCGCGCATCGCCGCCGACCCGGGCCTCGGCTTCGGCAAGACGCTCGCGCATAACCTTGCGCTCTTGGCGCATACCTCCTTGCTGCATGGCCTGGGCGTGCCGCTTTTGATCGGCGCCTCGCGCAAACGCTTCATCAAGGGGATCGCGGGCGGGGCGCAGGCCCAGGCGCGCGAGCCCGGCTCGCAAGCCGCGGCGATCGTCGCGGCGGCGCAAGGGGCGCAAATTCTGCGGGTGCATGACGTGGCGGGCAGCCGCCAGGCGCTCGGCGTTTGGCGCGCTTCGGCTTTCGGTACTGAAAATTAAGGCAAATCGGACTCGGGGGTACCCCCTCGGGTGTAACTTTTGCTTACAGTTTTTGAACGGAAGGATGGTAAACCAAAGAGCATAATCGTGATGACGCGCCGGACAGAACATAACAAGCGAACGGCACCGACAGGGAACCGACGGGGAGGCCTCTCAATGCCTCGCAAATATTTTGGCACGGACGGCATCCGTGGCAGCGCGAACACCCATCCCATGACCTCCGAGGTGGCCCTCAAAGTGGGGATGGCCGCCGGCAAGCTGTTCACCAACGGCTCGTATCGCCATCGCGTGGTGATCGGCAAGGATACGCGGCTCTCGGGCTACATGATCGAGTCCGCGCTCGTCTCCGGCTTCACCGCCGTGGGCATGGATGTGTTCCAGCTCGGCCCAATGCCGACGCCGGCCGTCGCCATGCTGACCCGCTCGCTGCGCGCCGATCTCGGCGTGATGATCTCGGCCTCGCACAACCCGTTCATCGACAACGGCATCAAGCTGTTCGGGCCGGACGGCTACAAGCTCTCCGACGACAAGGAGCAGGAGATCGAGCAGCTGATGGAGGGCGATTCCTCGGAGCTGCTGGCCGGGGCGGAGCTGATCGGCCGGGCCACCCGTATCGACAGCGCGCGCGAGCGCTATATCGAGTTCGCCAAGCGCACGCTGCCGAAGAACATCCGCTTCGACGGCATCAGGGTGGTGATCGATTGCGCCAACGGCGCGGGCTACAAGGTGGCGCCGGAGGCGCTGTGGGAACTCGGCGCCGAGGTCATCAAGATCGGGGTCGAGCCCAACGGCTTGAACATCAACAAGGATTGCGGCTCGACCGCGCCCGAGGATTTGATCCGCAAGGTCAACGAGGTGCGCGCCGATATCGGCGTCGCGCTCGACGGCGACGCCGACCGGGTGGTGATCGTCGACGAGAAGGGCCGCATCATCGACGGCGACCAGTTGATGGCGGTGATCGCCGAGTCCTGGCAGAAGCGCGGGCGGCTGGCCGGCGGCGGCATCGTCGCCACGGTGATGTCCAATCTCGGGCTCGAGCGCTATCTGGAGAGCATCGATCTCGGTCTCGCGCGCACGCCGGTGGGCGACCGCTACGTGGTCGAGTATATGCGCCAGCACGGCTACAATGTCGGCGGCGAGCAGTCCGGCCATATCGTGCTGTCGGATTTCTCGACCACCGGCGACGGCCTGGTCACGGCGCTGCAGCTTTTGTCGGTGGTGGCGCAGAGCGGCAAGCCGGTGAGCGAAATCTGCAATCGTTTCGCGCCGTTGCCGCAAATTCTGAAGAATGTCCGCTACAAGAACGGCGGCGCGCCGCTCGACAATGTGGCGGTGCGGCGGGCGATCGACACCGGCAAGTCGAGACTGGGCAAGTCGGGGCGGCTCGTCATCCGTCCCTCCGGCACCGAGCCGGTGATCCGCGTGATGGCCGAGGGCGACGACGAGAAGCTGGTCAAGACCGTCGTCTCCGACATCGTCCACGCGCTGACCGACGCGGCGGCCTGAACGCCGTCACGCGCGCAGCTGTCTCGGCACGCCAAGACTGGACCTTCGCGGTGGAAAAGCAGGCACGCGCCAAGGCGGCTTAACGAAACGGCATCGAAGGCTCGCCTCCGCTCGGGCGAGGCGCTATAAGGTGACACGGCCCCGTCCGGATGCGGGGCCGTTTCTGCGTCTTTTATCCAGGTTTTAGAGGACCTTAAGTCGTGGCCAATGTCGTGGTCGTCGGCTCCCAATGGGGCGACGAGGGCAAGGGCAAGATCGTCGATTGGCTGTCCGAGCGCGCCGACATCGTGGTGCGTTTCCAGGGCGGGCATAATGCCGGCCATACGCTGGTGGTCGACGGCACCACCTACAAGCTCTCGCTGCTTCCCTCCGGCGTGGTGCGCAAGGGCAAGCTCTCGGTGATCGGCAACGGCGTCGTGGTCGACCCCTGGGCGCTCGCCGACGAGATCGCCAAGATCGAGACGCTGGGCGTCACGATCTCCCGCGACAACCTCCGCATCGCCGAGAACGCGACGCTGATCCTGCCGTTGCACCGCGAGCTCGACTCGCTGCGCGAGGCATCGGCGGGCGAAGGACGCATCGGCACGACCAAGCGCGGCATCGGGCCGGCTTACGAGGACAAGGTCGGCCGGCGTGCCATCAGGGTGATGGACCTCCAGGATTTGCCGTCGCTCAAGCCGAAGATCGAGCGCATCCTGGCGCACCACAATCCCCTTCGCCGCGGACTCGGCCAGCCCGAGATCTCGGCCGACGATTTATGCGCTCAGCTCACCGAGATCACGCCGAAGATTCTCCCTTATGTCGATACGGTGTGGGCGCTGCTCGATCGGGCGCGGCGCCAAGGCAAGCGAATTCTTTTCGAGGGCGCGCAAGGCGCCCTGCTCGACATCGACCACGGCACCTATCCGTTCGTCACCTCGTCGAACACGGTGGCGGCGCAGGCCGCGACGGGCTCCGGCGTGGGGCCGGGCGCGATCGGCTACGTGCTCGGCATCACCAAGGCCTACACCACGCGGGTGGGGGAGGGGCCGTTCCCCACCGAGCTCAAGGACGAGACCGGCAAGCTGCTCGGCGAGCGCGGGGCGGAGTTCGGCACGGTGACGGGGCGGCCGCGCCGCTGCGGCTGGTTCGACGCCTGCCTGGTGCGGCAGACGCGGAAAGTCGCCGGCATCAACGGCATCGCGCTGACCAAGCTCGACGTGCTCGACCAGTTGCCCGAGCTGAAGATCTGCGTTGGCTACCGGCTCGACGGTTTGCCGCTCGACCATCTGCCGGCGGCGCAGGGGGCGCAGGCCCGCGTCGTGCCGATCTACGAGACGATGGAAGGCTGGAGCGAGTCGACGCGCGGCGCGCGGAGCTGGGCCGAGCTTCCCGCGCAATGCATCAAATACGTGCGGCGGCTCGAGGAGCTGATCGGCGCGCCGGTGGCGCTGCTCTCGACCAGCCCGAAGCGCGAGGACACCATCCTCGTGCACGATCCCTTCGTGGATTAGCAATTTACTCTTGTCATTGCCCGGCTTAACCGGACAATCCGGTATTCACGGCTGTACGAGTCAACCAAGATCGGGGGTTACTGGATTCCCGCGTCCGCGGGAATGACACCACCCAGAGGTGAAGCGTGGCGGAAACACAATATCCCTGGAAACTTGCCTGGATCACCGGCGCATCGGGCGCAATCTGCGGCGAGATCGCCCAGCGGCTTGCCGCGGAGGGCGTCACGGTTGCCGCAACGGCGCGGCCGAGCGACCGGCTCTACGCGCTTGCGGGGCAATACGAAACCATCAAGACCTTCCCCGCCGACGTCTTGAACCCGCAAGAGCTCAAGGCCTGCGTGGCGAAGATCGAGGCCATGCTCGGCCCGATCGACCTCGCGCTGTTCGGCGCGGGCATGTACGTGCCCTTCAACATCCGCAATATCGACCTCGACGGGTTCCACCGCACCATGGCGGTCAACGTGGATGGCGTAATCAACGGCGTCGCCGCCGTACTGCCGTCGATGCTGGCGCGCAAGTCGGGCCACATCGCCATCATGGGATCGCTGTTCGGCTATGCCGGCTGGCCGGAGAACGGCAGCTATGGCGCCAGCAAGGCGGCGGTGATCAATCTCGCCGAGAGCCTCAAGCTCGAATTGGAGGGGACCGGCGTCGACGTGACCATCATCAACCCGGGCTTCGTGGATACGCCGCTCAATGCCGCCTACGATTCCAAGAAGAAGCTCTATGCCATGAGCAAGGAGCGCTGCGCGCGCAAGATTCTCGAGAAGCTGTCGGGGCGGCCTTACGAGATCGCTTTCCCGCCGCAAGTCGCCGGCTTCTTGAAAACCGTGCGTTCCCTGCCGCGCCGCGTGTCGTTCCCGCTCATCCGCTGGTTCACCAAGACGATGCAGTAATAGTCAGCTGCCGATGTTCCAGATGTTCGCGGGTTACAACGGCTGGGCCAATGCCCGGCTCTATGCCGCCGCCGCGCGCTTGCCCGACGCGGATTATCGCGCCGATCATGGCGCCTACTTCAAGTCGGTGCATGGCACGCTCAATCATCTCTTGGTCGGCGACCGCATCTGGATGCAGCGCTTGACCGGGGAGGGCGATGCGCCAACGCGCCTTGACGCCATTCTGTTCGAGGCGTTGGAGCCGTTGCGGGCGGCGCGAGTCGCGGAGGATGCGCGGATTGTCGCCTTCGTTTCAGGACTTAGCGACGACGACTTGAAACGCAAGGTGCGCTACACGACCATCACCAGGCCGGCGGCGATCGAGCAGGAGCTGGGTTACGCGCTGCCGCATGTTTTCAATCACCAGACGCATCATCGCGGCCAGGTGCACGCGCTTCTGACCAAGCTCACCGGCGATGCGCCCTCGCTCGACCTGATCCTCTATCAGCGCGAGACGGGCATCGGGCTTAGCTGAGCAGCTCGCGGAAATATTGGTCGAGCATGCGGTTCTTGGGGTCGGCGGCCTTGCGCCGCGCGGCGAATTGCTGGAGCCGCACCCCGAACGCCTTGCGCACCTGATCGCGGCTCAGGAACGGCGTCTGGTTGAACAGCGGCACGCCGCGCCGCGCGCTACAGAACTCATTGTAATGATGCAGGAATTCCTCCCATTCGGGCCCGCCGGTCGAGGCCGGGTCGATGCTCAGGGTGGCGCCCTCCCAGCTATAGGACAAGAGCGCCTCGACATCGCGGGCAATGGCATAGCCCACACTCGGCAGGTCGCAGCGATAGCCGGTCTTCTGCTCGTAGGCGATGAGGAAGTTGCAATACTCCTCGAGGATGTCGAAGAAGCCGCCTTCGCGAAAGGCCCACATGCTGAACAGATATTTGTTGGCGCCGGGCTCGCGCGGATAGTTGATGATCTGGGCATGCGGCCAGGTGCGGTCGCTGCGCACGACCAACACCAGCGCCTGGCGCAGCAGGAAGAAGTGCAGCTTGTCGGCGGCCGCGCGCAAAGCGTGGTTATGCGTGTTGCGCTGGATCCATTGCGTCACCGCCGGACCGTATTTGCGCCAGAAGCGATTGCGATAGACCCAGCGATAGCGCGAGCTGGGCGGCACCGCCGGGTTCTCCTTGCGCAGCTCGACCAGCACCCGCTTCACATAGGGGAAGATGTAATACATCACGGCGTAGCCGCGCGCCTTGTAGATCGGGAAGAATTTGCGGAAATTGTCCAGGCTCAACGAATAATGGCGCACCGCCAGCGCGACGGTGGGCTTCACCTTGATGGTGACCTCGTAGACGATGCCGAACAGGCCGTAGCTCGAGCGGATGAGCTGCATCTCATCCGGATTGTCGCGCTCATTGATCTCCTTCAGCCTGCCGTCGGGCGTGACCAGCCTCACGCTGGTCACATAAGAGCTGACCTGGCCGAAGCCGCCGGGGAAAGAGCTATCCTTGGTGGCGGCGGTGGCCATGGCGCCTATGGTGACGTTGCCGATCTCGGTGGTGACGTAAGGCTGCAGCCCGCGCTCCTTCAGCGCGTTGGCGAGCACGATATGCGTGACACCGGCCTCGACCGTCACTGTGTCGTCGGTGAAGTGGAGGATGCGGTTCATGGCCTTCATGTCGACCATGGTGCCGCCGGCGTCGTCGCCGTTCATGCGGGCGGTGGAATGCATCGAGCCGGCCGGACGCACCGGCGCCGGAAAGCGCACCTCGTCGGCGAGGATCTCGACCAGGTCCTCGACGCTCTCCGGCGTGACCACGACCTTGGGGTGGTAGGTCCAGGTGCCGTCCCAGGTCTTGATGGCGACGTCTTGCTTGACTTGCATGCACTCCCCCCGCCTCCCGGGCGTCAGACCATAAAGCAAACCACCGGCGAATCCAGGCTTCAAGCGGCGGCGTGGTCCCATACACGGAGCCGCGCGGGCCAAGGATTTGACACAGATCAAAGAGACTAAGGAAGCACCCTTGTGGGGTTGAACCCTCATGCCGGGGATGCTTAGGTCTGCCCGCGAGGGGCGGTCGAGCGGCGCACCGGTCCAGCACAGCATAGGGGTTCGGGAAGCGGTGAAGCGTTTCTGTATCATCGGCGCGGGCGCCAGCGGCTTGGCCGTCGCCAAGAGCTTCGCCGAGCGCGGCATTGCCTTCGATTGCTTCGAGGCGCTGTCCGACGTCGGCGGCATCTGGAATCCGGAGAGCCCGCACGTCGTCTACGGCTCGACCTACCTGAATTCCTCCAAGAAGCTGTCGCGCTACCCAGATTTTCACTTTCCCGAGGAGTGGGCGCATTATGCCAGCCGGGCGCAGGCGCAAGACTATCTGCGCGCCTACGCCAAGGAGTTCGGCCTCTACAAGCTGATCAGCTTCAACAAGCGCGTCACGCGCGCCGAGCACACGCCGGAGGGCTGGCGCGTGCAGATCGAGGGCGAGGCTGCGCCGCGCTCCTATGCGGGCCTCGTCATCGCCAACGGGCACCATTGGGAGGCGGTCACGCCGACCTATCCCGGCCATTTCGACGGCGAGATGCTGCACTCACACGACGTGAAGTCGAAGGAGCAGCTCAAGGGCAAGCGCGTGCTGGTGGTGGGCGCCGGCAACTCAGCCGTGGATATCTTGTCAGATGCCGCGATCGAGAACGGGCGCGTCGTGCACTCGATGCGCCGGACCTATTATTTCTTCCCCAAGACGGTGTTCGGCAAGCCGACCGATGTGTTCATCGATTACACCAGCCGCATCCCGCTGCCACGCAAATTGATGCGGCTGCTCTACCGCTGGGGCATGCGCATCGTGGTCGGCCCGCATCGGCGCTTCGGCCTGGAGCGCCCCGACCACGACCTGTTCGAAGCGCATCCCACCGCCTGCAACACCTATATCGATCACCTCATCCACGGGCGCACCATCGTCAAGCCCGGCATCGAGCGGCTGGACGGCAAGCGCGTCATCTTCACCGACGGCAGCGCGGAGGAAATCGATTTCCTGGTGTGGGCCACCGGCTACAGAGTGAGCTTCCCGTTCATCGATCCGTCCTACATCCTCGATGAGCAGGGCAAGTCGAAGCTCTTCATCCACACTTTCAGCCGCGAGCTCGACGATCTCTTCGTGGCGGGTTTGTTCGAGCCGGCCGAAGGGGGCGTGTGGCAGATCGCCGATTATCAGGGCCGGCTGATCGCGGCCTTCATCGCGGCGCAAGACGGCGATCCGCAGCGGGCGGAATGGTTCAAGTCGCTGAAAGCGACCGCGCACCCGGATATCGGCCACGGCATCAAATGGAAGGACACGCCCTGGCACCGCTTCGAGATCCAGCACTACCGCTTCCGCCGCTATATGAAGCGGCTATTGCGGAAGTTCGGCGCGCCGGTAGGCGACGCCGTCGAGCCGCGTATCATGCCGAGCGAAGGCGCTGCCCAGGGCGCTGACGCCAAGCTCAAGCTCGCGTCCTGAGGCTAGGGCACGACGGGCGGGCCCTCGGCGGCAATGATCTGCTGCAACAGCACGGGTTTGATCGAGACGTCCCCGGTGAAAGGCCGGCTGTAGCACTCGATCAGCAGAATCGATGCCGCGACCCCGGTTGCGAACAGTACCAAGGCTATGGCGCAGGTGGTGCGGTTATCGCTGTGGACGAAGGAAATGGCGATGAGCGTGCAGAGCGCCTGCAACAACAGCCCGGACCATTTGATAACGCTCACCGTCGACTGGCTGATGATGATGCGCTGACGCCGCGCGTCCAAGGCGGTCTGGATCGATCGCACGATCTCGCCCTGCGCCAATTTCTGTCCCGGCTCTTCGGTCCCCAGAGAGAGCGTGACGTTGAGCGCATCGACCAATTTCGTCGGCACGGCTCCGAGTCTGGCGCGTTGTTGCGCCATGGCCGGCCATTCTTGATTGACGGCCGTCTCGATGTGCTCGTTGATCAGTGTGCGTAACCGGCTGCCCTGCTCGTTGGGAAATCTTTGCGCCAGGATGATGACGGAGCGAAGCGCGCTTGCTTCATTGGAGACCGCAAGCTTCGCCTTCTCGAAATCGCTCCACACCTGCGCGGCGGTGAAGCCGACGAGAAGACCGAAGATGATGCCGAGCGGCGGCAGCATCCCCGGCGACAACGCCTTGAAGGCCCGGCCCCGGTCGTCGACCGCCGATCTGGTCACCACGAACCAAATGCCGGCGACGACGAGATAAGTGCCGCCGAAGATAATCAAGGCCATGAGAAGCAAGGGAAGATCGAGCAGCCAATCTTGCACCATCATTTCCCTCCTTCGCTTTGCAGGTGGGCATCGAAGAACTCAAGAGCCGCGGCGCCCACCTCCGCGTGGATCGCGTGCCGGTCGACGCCGGGGGCATCGATGCAGGCTTCGGGGAACTCGTCGCGTCCCTCGTCGTCGCATTCGTTGACGAAGATCTCGTGATCGACGGCGCCGGGGATGATGACGAGCTTGGCGCCGGGAATGTGCTCGGCGGCGAACGCGCCGTTCTCCGCCGCGGGCGTCTGCGTGTCGCGCGCGCCTACGGTGATGTAGGCAGGGATGCTCATCTGCCCGAGGCCGGCCTCGTCCATGCCGAAGGCCTTGATGATGCCGGGCGCCATGGCGAAGGCCGCCTTGATGCGCTTGTCGCGCACGTCGAGCGCGGGGGAGGGATCGAGCGGCAGCGCGTTACGCAGATAGGCCGGAACCTGCTGATTGTTCTTCCAGCCTTTCTGGAAGGCGAGGAACTTGTCCTCGTTGACCTTGGCGCCGCCGATCCAGAGCGAGGTGAAGCCGCCTTGCGAATGACCGGCGACGCCGATCTTCTGCGCGTCGATGGCATTGCCCCACACCTGGTCCTTCAGCAGGAAGTCGATGGCGAGCGAGATGTCGCGCGGCCGCTGCCAGAGCTTGTTGGCGAGATAGGCGATGGTCTGGTCATAGGTGTTGGCGCGGTAATGATAGAGCCCGGCGACGATATAGCCGTGCGCCGCGAGCGTCTGCGCAAACCAGGCATATTGCAGCGGGTTGGAGCCGCGCCCATGCGAGAACATCACCAGCGGGTGGCGGCCCGTGGCCAGCCCGGCATCCCGGTAGAGATCGAGATTGGTGAAGAAGGGCAGGCCGGTCGGCTTCGCCAAGTTGTCCGACAGCGCGGCCGGGTAGAACACGGCAAGGGCGATCTGCCGGTCGCCGTCGGCGAATTCGATCTGCTTCAAGCCGACGGGGTAGGGCGTTTCCGCGGCGTGCGCGGGGGCGATGACCGCGATGACCGCGAAAGCGATGGCACGCACCCTCGCAAGACTATCGCGGCGCACTCAAGCCTCGTGCGGTTGTTGGCTCGCCGCGCTAACCTTGCGGTTTTTCAACGTTCCGGCAAGCTGCAATCGCTGCGAGGACGGCTGTTCGTCAACGCTTTTTCACCTTCGGCTCACGCTCCCAGAAGCGGAGGCTGCCGCACCTGTCGACGAAGGCTTTTGCGTCACCTTTCGACTTGAGCGCGAGGCATCCCGCATCGAGGGCGCCGGCGAGCCCCGCCTTCTCGAACAAAGGCATCGCTTCGGCCGAGTAGGCGATGAACTTGCAATGAGCGAAGGCATCGGAAACGAAATCCTTCGCCGCCGAGTCGTTGGCCAGGAGCGTCGCGCCCTCGGCGGAGGCAAGCACGGCGACCGCGTCGTAGAGCACCGAGGGCCCGCCGCCGACCATTTGCTTGGCCTCGATCCAGGTGCCGTCATCGGCTTCGACGCCACCCACCATCGGCGCCACGATCTCCATCAGCGCCCCTTCGGCTTCGAGCGCCGCGTACAAGGCCTTCACCAGGTTCATGTCGACCCCGTCGGTGACGAGGGCGCCGAGTTTGCGGCCTTTGAAGCTCTCCGGCCCGTTGAGAAGGATGGAGAGCTTGGGCGAGGGCTCGAGCTCCTTGACCGGCATGGCGGGATCGGCGGGTTTCGGCATCGGCTTCAGCCGCAAGCCGTCCGCTACCGTCCGCGCCAGGTCCGCATCGACATTGAGAAGATGGGAAACGACGCGCGCCCTGATGGCCGGCGTCTCCACTTTGGAAAGCTCGAAGGTGAAGGCCGCGGCGATGTGGCCCTGCTCGATTTCGGTCTGCGACAGGTAGAACTGCCGCGCCTGGCTGTAATGGTCGGCGAAAGTCTCGGAGCGGACGCGCAACTTCCGTCCCTCCACTTCTTCCGGAAAGGAGCGGAAGCCGGTTTGCGGGTCCTCGCGCGGCCCGCCCATCTCCCCGCCCCAGGAGTTCGGCTCGTAATTGGCGCGGCCCTTCGGATTGTAGAACGCCATGTGGCCGTCCTGCTGGAAGTGGTGGAACGGACAACGCGGCGCGTTGACCGGCAAATGCGTGAAGTTCGGGCCGCCCAGCCGTTTCAGTTGCGTGTCGAGATAGGAGAAGTTGCGTCCCTGGAGCAGCGGATCGTTGCTGAAGTCGATGCCCGGGACGACGTTGCCGGTGTGGAACGCCACCTGCTCGGTCTCGGCGAAGAAATTGTCGACGCAGCGGTTCAGCACCAGCCGGCCGACGATGCGGACCGGGATGTCCTCCTCGGGAATGATCTTGGTGGCATCGCTTTCCAGCACATTGGGATCCTAAGCTTAGAATTCCACGTGGACAAGTTGTCGC
>JADMIO010955814.1_pt1 | contig 30860 bp, 26 predicted proteins | sample 8958161 | NCBI WGS metagenome assembly JADMIO01 (sample SAMN16585339, study PRJNA669376) | soil metagenome | isolation source: Crop rotation soil | place: USA: Cullars Rotation, Alabama | collected 2011 | reverse complement strand
CAACATTAATAAAATCGCCCGTACCTGGCGCTCGGGGCAATTTCACAGGAAGAATTTATATTATGGTTGGATGCCTCCCCATCCTACTTTTTTTGCTATGAAAGAAGTGTATGAAAAGGTGGGACTTTTTAATACCTCTCTACGCAACGCAGCTGACTATGAATTAATGTTACGGGTGTTGCTCAAGCATGAAATTGATGCGTTTTATTTACCACAGATACTTGTGAAAATGCGCAGGGGAGGATATAGCAATGCAAAGCTGGCGCATCGCCTGAGAGCAAACAGGGAAGATTTCCTTGCCTGGCAAATCAATGGCCTGCGCCCCGGCCTGCTTACCCGTTACTTAAAACCATTGAGAAAAATTCCACAGTTTTTATTCAAATAATACATCGATCAAATCGATTGTGAAGAAAGTAAAAAGGGGCAGATTAATCTGTCCCTTTTTACTTTATGCAATCAAATGCGTAAGTAATCCGTCACGCAACTTAGGTTCAAACCATGTACTTTTTGGGGGCATTACATTGCCACTGTCTGCTATATCAAACAGTTGATGAATAGTGACCGGGTAAAGGCTGAAAGCAAGACGCATTTCACCGCTATTCACCCGGTTGGCGAGTTCCTGTAAACCTCTTATCCCGCCTACAAAATCAATTCTTTTATCTGTTCGCTGATCCTGGATCCCCAAAATTGGACCGAGTATATTGTTTTGCAGAATGGTTACATCAAGTACACCAATAGGATCTTCGGTATAAGTGCCGGGACGGCTTTTGAGCTTGTACCAGTTTTTGTCGATATACATTCCAAACTCGTGAATTGCTGATGGTTTATAGGGCTTCTCGCCTACCAGTTCAATTTCAAAATGGTCTGAAAGTTTTTTGAAGAATTCCTCATGACTAAGATCATTCAGGTCTTTTATCAAGCGATTATAATCCATGATTAACAACTGGCTTGCCGGAAATAAAGTTGTAAGAAAAAAGGAAGCTTTCTCCTGTGCCTTATCCTTTAGCATCAATTTAGATTTAGCTGCACTTGCTGCCCTGTGATGACCATCGGCTATATATGTAGCTGGCACATCTGATTCAAATATTTGATTGATGGTCTCAATTGTTTTATCTGAGTTTACTACCCAGATGGAATGGCGAATACCATCATCAGCAGTAAAATCATAAATTGGCGAACGGCTGTTTTGCCATTCAAATAATAGCTTGTCGATAGCTTCTACATTACGATATGCTAAAAATACATTACCCGTTTGGGCTCCTGTGTTTACAATATGTTGAATGCGGTCATTCTCCTTTTCAGGTCTTGTAAACTCATGTTTTTTTATAACATCCCTGTTGTAATCATCCACCGATGAAACACATACCAACCCGGTTTGATCACGACCATCCATTGTAAGCCGGTAGATATAATAACAAGGCTTTGTTTCCTTAAAAAGAATTCCCCGGCTGATAAAGGCCTTCAGGTTTTCTTTAGCGGTTTTATAAACATCTTCATCATAAAGACCTACCTGGTCAGGGAGATCAATCTCGCTACGGGTGATATGCAAAAAACTATATGGATTACCCTGTACCTCATGTTTTGCCTCTTCCCTGTTCATGACATCATAAGGGCGGCTTGCAACATGGGCAGCATGCTGTGGATCAGGTCTAAGTGCTTTAAAAGGCTTTATTTGAGCCATAATTTCTTCTATGCTTTGTTTGATTGGGACGCAAGATACATGATGCCAGCGTAACCTTCGGGACACTAAAAAATACTGCCAAGGCTGTAAAAATAGAACTAGGTTGAAGTACCAAACTTATCCTTTTCTTGCCGCAAAATGTTCCATCAGTTGCACTAATGCTTCAACGCTGCTTAGAGGCAACGCATTGTATAGCGAGGCCCTGAAGCCCCCAACGGAGCGATGACCTTTTATGCCAACCATTCCCTCTTCTTTGCAGTTAGCAAGAAATTCTTCCTCCAACTGTTTGTCTTCGATGATCCAAACTACATTCATGAGGCTACGGTCTTCCCGGGCCACTGTAGGCACATATACAGGAAGCTTGTCAAGGGTATCATATAAAAGTTTTGCCTTTTGCTCATTCATTGGTTCTATAGCTGCAACACCGCCCATATTTTTGAGCCACCGTAACGTAAGCATAGAGACATATACAGCGAAAACGGGCGGTGTATTGAGGAGACTGCCGTTTGCTATATGCTGGCGATAGTCCATCATCACGGGGATAGCCCTGTTTACTTTACCCAAAATATTTTTATTTGCAACCACCATGTTTACACCAGCTGCACCCATATTTTTTTGAGCACCGGCATAAATCAGGTCAAAACGATTGAAATCCAAATTCCTGCTAAGTATATCGCTGCTCATGTCACAAACCAGTGGCACGTTGGTTTGAGGCCATTCGTGCATTTGCGTGCCTTCGATCGTATTATTGCTGGTAACATGCAGGTATTTAAGATTTGCAGGAATGTTATAATCTTTTGGGATATAAGTATATTTTTTATCCTTTGAAGAAGCAAGCATTTCCACCTGTCCATAAAGCTTTCCGTCTTTAATGGCTTTGGTTCCCCATGTGCCACAATCCACGTAACCCGCAGTTTCTGAGTCGTCCAGAAGATTCATTGGTACCTGGAAAAACTGGGTACTGGCACCCCCATGCAAAAACATTACTTCATGATCGGCGTCCAGTTGCATCAATTCTTTTGCCGTAGCAATTGCTTCATCCATAATAGCCTGGAACAACGGCGTACGATGACCGAGTTCGAGGATGGAAAGACCAGTGTTGTTATATTCTATCACTGCCTGGCTTGCCTGTTCAAAAACTTCTTTAGGCAAGATGCTCGGGCCACTGTTGAAATTGTGCTTCATACTATCTCCGGTTTACAAAGGGATGCAAATGTATTACAGTTGATATTTATGGAAAGAAAGATGGTAAATATTCTCAGCGTAGCCTCGACCTGTTCAGCCTTAATTTTATAGAGAGGGATTTGCTTATTGTATTAGTAAGAGGCGAAATAGGCGCTGAAAGGGAATACCGAAGTAAATCTGAAGGCTTTCGTACATTGATATTTGTCTGTTACGGGGCGACCACCTTGCAAGATAACTGACATTTGGATTGTCCAAGGATAGAAAACCAATCATTAGTTGCTGTCAAAATAAATATCAAGTGATGATACTATCTCAGAATTTGATGAAAATATACAGCAAACAATGTGGGTGTCATCTTAAGAAGCTATATGTTTTAAAGCTTCAACCTTCACTTACTGTTTTCTGGATACCTTCAGTTGAATAGACGGTAAGCTTAGCATCGGTTATCACCTGCTTTTTTATAGGCAATCTTTTGGCATAGCTCAGTTGTCGCCACAGCCATTCAACTGGCCCAAACTGGAATCTTGACAGCCACCACTTACTTATGTAAACCTGGATTACATAGATGGTAAACGCAAACAGCAGGTACCATCCAAAATGGATGCGGTGCTTTAAGGAAAGATTCAATCCCATGCCGGAGAATAACAGGAGCGCCAATATATTTTGAGTAAGATAGTTGCTAAGCGTCATCTTCCCAATGACTTGCATGGAACGAAAAAATGCTTTTAGTTTTCCATTGATATAAAGCCAGCAAAGTGCCGACATTAAAAAAAGCATGCTGCCAAGAATGACCCAGAAAAAAGGTTTGTAATAAGTAAGCCAACCCAATTTGAAATGCTGGGATGGGAATAAAGCACCTATAATTGCGAATACCGATGCAAGGCTGATCCAGAATATCCTTTTGACATATTTCTTATTCTCATAGAGATTGACCATGAAATTCGATTTGTGTGCTGCCATGCCAAAAAAGAAACAGCATAACATCACCACGTGAACCGTGATAAGATAATTGGGACTTACTATTTCAAAAAGATAAGTTCCCTTTAATCCAAACCACAGCACATTGATCGGGTTACTGCTTTCAAACAAATAGAAATAGGGCACAAACAAATCCATTCCACCCCGTATATGTAGGCTGGCTACAAAAGCCGACACCCCAGGGATGATAAGCAACAATGAAAACGAAATATAAAAGGCAGTTTTAGCGGAGCATTTGCGAAAAAGAAGAATGATCATCCCCATTACTGCATAGTCTTTCAAAATATCTCCCCAGAAAATTGCACTGTTGATCATAGCCAGTACAAAAAGCCAGAACATCCTTCTTGAAAAAAATAAAACCGGATTGATGCCTTTGGCTTCGACATTTTGTATCAATACTGAAAAACCATAACCAAACAAAACGCTGAGCATGGTCCACGACTTGGCTGCAAAAACAATATTACCTATAGTTTGGAGGATATTTGTAAGCAGGTCAGGTTTGTAAGTTTCAAAATTGATACCCATAAAATAATAATCAGCATAATTCATGAGTGCTACGCCTAGCAAGGCCCAGCCTCTCAGGATATCAATGATGGCAGTGCGTTGTGTCTGCTGGATAGGTTGAAAGGATACAGTTTCCATAAAAGAATAGAATATGAAAAAGTGATGAAACCAGTTGTGTACATTTCTCAATGCACAAAGTAAAAAATAGAGGCTACAGAATCATTTAAAAATAGTAACTGGCAATCTTTATTGATAAATGGCCCAGTGCAATTATGAATGCTTAAAAAATGACATTTTCGGATCGGCTTTTGCTATTCCTCAATGTCTTTTCCGATCACTTTGCCGCCTGATTTCCATTTGTCGTTCAGCTCCTCAAATTCTTTTTGATCTTCTGCACTAAATGTTTTGTTGGTCAGATTGCCAAGGTCGGGCTGTCCTGCATTTACCCATGCTGTAAACCAAAAGCTGGCAACGGCAAAAATGGCCTGGCGCATGCGGCGTTCTACCATTCCATTCAGTTTGTTCTGGTATTCTTTCGAGTAGGCAACCGAATACTGTCGCACTACTTTGCCAAGTCGCTCTTCATAGGAATATTTTTGGTCGGAGGAATAAACTGCATTTAGAGCAGCTTCAGTTTTAAGTACCGTATCTGCAGCCGAAGCACTTTCCAGTACACGTGCCCAGATAAAATCACCTGGCTTATCAATATATACGGCTTTTCCTATAAAGAAATCATATTGGGTTTCTGCAAATAATTCAGGAACACGACTTTCCCAAAATGCATGAATGCCTGTTTGATTGGTGAGCTGTCCGTTATGATTTTCGGACGCATGCAGTGGAACATGAGCATCGGCAATATAGTGACCGATTTCAGCACTCACTTTTAGTATTCGTGCCTGATCTTTTGACTTAAATGCATCTGTAAGTCGCTTCAGCATGGTCTGTACCCACCATGGCACAATACCATAGGCATTCAGTGAATCTGCTCCGTACTTATCAACGGCAGCAGTCCATTGACGGGGCAATGAGTCGTAGGGATACTCTCCATAGTGATCGATGTCAATATAATGTTTAGGAGCCTCACCTTTTACTGCATACCGACGTTTATCTGGATCTACCGAGTGTTCGGTAAGGAATTCAATATTGGGTTTATAAAAGGCAATCATTTCGGGCGGCAATAAAAACACGGCATAGTAATTTATCCAGCGGTGTCCGTAAAAACCCCATGCATGACTTTGCAATACCATTATCACCATCAACCCGGTAAATATTATTCGTTTAAACATGCCTGCTTTTTTTGATAAAACATTATCACCAGTAAAGCTAATATCAAACAGGCAAGAAGCTTTGTATTTCCGGGCACAATTTTTAGAAACAGTATGTATTATTGCTAAAATCATTGTTTATGGGCAATCTTACTTTAGGGATAGGAACACGGTTACAACATACACTACATGGGCCTGGTGTAATTGTTGCGGTGAAATATGCAACCTATCTTATTTCATTTATTCATCATGGTATCAAGGAGATTGATAAAAATGATCCTGCTTTGGATGAGATCATTCCCGAAAATGTAACTGCAGAAATAGAAACGACATCGGAGGTGGAGAAAAGCCTTTTGAAAATATTGAAGCTTTGGAACGGCATAGGCGAAGTTGTGTCAATTGGCGATAAATGGAAGGGAGGTATCATACTGTTGCAACCCGCTGATAAGAGCTTAAAACCAAAAGAGATACCAATCGATATATTTTTTCATAAGATAGTGATGCTCCGTGACCGGCTCAGGGTATTAGAGCAAAACATCAATGCGCATAAGTTATTAAGTGATGAGGATAAAGTAAACCTCCAGCAATACATTACCCGCATTTATGGATCGCTTACTACTTTCAATGTGCTTTTCAGGGATAAAGAACACTTATTTGTGGGCGAAAAGGGAAGCAAGGAAGAATAGGCCTTCACTTCCCATTTAAATTTTTTGCGCATTACTGGCTATATACAAAGCAAAGATTGCTATTGCAGAATCCTGGAACATATCTCTCAATGCCATTTGGCGCATATCCGGATCCCCTGCATGAAGCCAATTTGGTAAATGAATGGTGAATACAAAAATTAATAATAGAATAGCCAGGAGATAACCGGCGATCTTAACCCATCGATGGGCAATTAACGCGATAGCTACAAGGATAAACGCTACCCCTACCACGTAAACCCAAATAATACCCCCAGGTAAAAAATCGGGGACAAAAACAATCATGTCTCTTGCGTTTCTAAAATGATAGAAACCAAAAACTGCCAGTATTACACCCAGGATAATAACAGCAATGCGGGAAATGGTACTTTCTTTCATAACAATGGTTTTAGAATGATTCAAAAGGAGGCACTCCTTCTCTTTATCTCAAAGCATCAAACCATGCTTATCGAGCAGGGTAGTAAGATATAAAATTTTCACCATGAATACAAGGGTTATGGAGTTAATGTTATAAACGGTATGTTATTAATATCTATCGACAATTATTGCCGCTCATCACTTCATCCTTAGTTTTCGCTGCTCAACCTGATTTTAGGCCAATCGCCAGTTTGTGCTTGGCAATTGCAAGTGGAGTGAACACCTTTGAACTGTTATTATTTTCTCACACAAAAACACAAACACATGAAAACGATTTTCGTTGCAGCAGCGCTTGCTGTCTTCTCTTTTAAAGCAAATGCCAAAAACCCAACATCTCCCAGGTCAGTCAATTTCAAGATCGTTCAAACATTCGAGCAGGAGTTCGGGAACGTTCAAAGTGTTCAATGGGATGTCACTGCAAACAACCTGGTAAAAGCCTCTTTTAACCTGGAAGGTGAAAATGTATGCGCTTTCTTTGACGAGCAGGGATATTACGTTGCAAGCACAGTATGCCTCACTGAAGAACAACTACCATTCAAACTGCGGAATGCTTTACAAAATAAGTATAAATCTGCACAGATAGCCGAGATTATTGAATTAAGAAACGGAGAGAATGATGGATATTTTATCCTTATAAAAGAAGGAAATACAACAAAACTTTTAAAGGGGTACGGCGATGGATTCTTACGAGAAGAATCATATAAAGGATTGCAGTAAAATTCACGCCTGCAGGATTAAAACCGGTATTATTAATGCCGGTTTTTTTTGTGCCCGTATGCTGGGTTGAAAAAGTTTAGCGTGCTTTTTATGAGACACGTGTTATTTTTATATTTATAGTTCCGGCGGCATTTAAAAAATGATTGCTATGGTTAAAAAAATGAAGGCCTGCGCCTGTATTTTCATCCTGATAATAATGTCCTGTAATACATCACAAAAAGAATCTAAAAGCGCTGATATCCCCGGGAGACAATGGTGGAAGGAAGCAGTAGTATACCAGGTCTATCCCCGCAGTTTTAAAGACAGTGACGGCGATGGTGTTGGTGATCTGAAAGGAATCATCAGCGAGCTGGATTATATAAAAAGCCTGGGCATTGATGTGGTATGGCTTAATCCCATTTATAGTTCTCCTAATGATGACAACGGTTATGATATCAGCGATTATCGCAACGTCATGAAGGAAATGGGAACCATGGAAGATTTTGATGCATTATTAAAAGGAATGCATGATCGTGGGATTAAGCTGGTAATGGATCTCGTTGTAAACCACTGCAGCGATGAACATGAGTGGTTTAAACAAAGCCGTAGTTCAAGAGAAAACCCTTACAGGAATTTTTTTCATTGGTGGCCTGCAGAAAAAGGTAAGCCCGCACACCGGTGGAGTTTCTTTGATGAGAATGCTGATGCGTGGCGCTTAGATTCAGCAACCAATAGTTATTACCTCCATTATTTCAGCCGCAAGCAGCCCGATCTTAATTGGGAAAATCCTGTCGTAAGAAAGGAAATATTTGACATGATGAAATTTTGGTTCGACAAGGGAGTTGATGGCTTTCGAATGGATGTAATTCCTTTTATAAGTAAGGATACTGCGTTCCCGGAATTGCCAAAGGAATTTAATGGAGACTATGTAAAGTATTATGCAAAAGGACCTCATATGCACGACTACCTGCAGGAAATGAATAAGGAAGTACTGAGCAAGTATGATATAATGACTGTTGGCGAGGGAGCTGGCGTAACGATAGATGATGCATTAAAATTGGTTGATGAAGATCGCAAGGAGCTTGACATGTATTTCCATTTTGATCACACAGGTTATGGTAGAAGAAAAGACAATGGGAAGTACGCCGATCCTGCAAACAGGAAGCTGACTGACCTTAAGCGTGTATTTGGCAATTACGATAGTGTGTTTGCAAACAAAGGCTGGGGTACTGTATATCTCGGCAATCACGATCAAAGCCGTATGGTGAGTCGTTTTGGCAATGATAGCATATATCGTGAAGTGTCTTCAAAAATGTTATATACTTTTTTGATGACCATGCGGGCAACGCCCTATGTATATTATGGTGATGAAATTGGGATGACCAATATTCGTTTTAAGAATATTTCAGATTATAGAGATCTTGAAACACACAACTATTACAATTTGCTAAAAAGACAGGGTGGTGATTTGGAAGAATTTATAGCTGGACAAGCTGAAGTCAGCCGCGATAACGGTCGCACTCCTATGCAATGGAATGCCTCTGAAAAGGCAGGCTTTACTACGGGTATACCATGGCTGAAAATAAACGATAATAAGACATCGATCAATGTAGAAGCTGCGGACAAGGACCCCCATTCCATTTTGAACTATTTCCGGGAAATGATAAAACTTCGGAAAGACAATCTTGTGCTCGTATACGGAAAGTATTCGCTGGTGGATAAAGACAATGAGCAGGTTTATGCATATACGAGAGAATTAAATGATGATAAAGTTTTGGTTGTACTTAGCTTTAGTGATGGCGGTGGAACGCTGACGCTGCCGGCAGGAATACAATTGGGCGATGAAATGATTAATAATTATACAGATAAGCTTGCTGTAAAGGATGGCAAAATAGCATTGGAACCATGGCAGGCCGTGGTGGTAAAATTGAAATAATAAACATTCAATTGAACGGACATTTTTTCACTGCCCTGTAAATTGTTTCTTCCATTCCACTTCGATATTCATTGTATGAAAAAAATAATTCTCGTATTGCTACTGGGAATTGTGTTGGATGCTTCTGCACAAATGCCGTTAACACCCGATAAGATCTATGGACAACTCTTCAGGGATGTACAAATGAGCCAGGTTTTCCCTGATGGAAAGACTTTTGTGGATTGTATTCCCAAGCGAAATCCAAAAGATATAGTAAGTGATTACGAGAAAATGAAGGGGGGCAAATTCGATCTTAAAAAATTTGTGACAGACAATTTCGATTTGCCCAAACCGCCTCCACAGTTAAATTATATTCAGCAGGAGAAAGATGTGCTGATGCACATTAAAAATTTGTGGGGCACTTTGCAACGAGATCCGGATGCTGCGAAAAAAGGAAGTTCGCTGATTCAGCTACCATATCCATACATTGTTCCGGGCGGGCGTTTCCGGGAAATGTATTATTGGGATTCATACTTTACCATGCTTGGTCTTAACGAAAGTGGCGAAACGCAGATGCTTGAAAATATGGTAAAGAACTTTGCGTATCTCATTAATAAGTATGGTCATATTCCTAACGGTACACGCACCTACTATCTCAGTCGTTCACAGCCGCCATTCTTTGCTTTAATGGTTGATCTGCTGGCTTCAATTAAAGGTAAGAATGTTTACAAAACGTACCTGTCTGCATTGGAAAAGGAATACCAGTTTTTTATGGAAGGGGAGGGAACAATCAAAACTGGAGAAGCACATCGAAGGATTGTAAAAATGCACGACGGTGAAATATTGAACCGCTATTGGGATGACAACCCGGTTCCACGCCAGGAGAGTTACAGGGAGGATGTGCTTACAGCCGACACTATTGTAATGAGCAGGATGGCAAGGATCAGGTTTAGGGATAAAGCTGCTATGAACGCTGCAAGAAAAAAATATTATGCGGAAGCTTACACTAATTTAAGAGCTGCGGCAGAAAGTGGTATGGACTTTAGCTCACGGTGGTTTGCCGATGAACAAAATCTTACAACGATTGCAACTACGGATATAATACCTGTTGATTTAAACAGTCTTATGTATCACATGGAACAAACATTGGCGCTTGCTTATCAACTAAATGGCAACAGTGTGAAGCAAAAGCAATACAAAAAAAGAAGTACTGACAGGAAGGTCGCAATAGATAAGTATTGTTATGATGAAGTAGCTGGATACTATTATGACTATTCTATTTCGAAAGAGAAAGGCCAAACCATTGTTACATTAGCAGGCATGTTTCCTTTTTGCTTCTTTGATGGCAAAGACATGCAGGAAAAGGCTGCAAAAGCAGCTGTTGTTATTAAGGAAATATTATTAAAGGATGGAGGAGTTGTAACGGCTAAGAATGTAAGCGGGCAACAATGGGATGCTCCAAATGGGTGGGCTCCACTGACATGGATGACCGCGTGGGGATTAGATCGTTGTGGTCAAACAGATCTTGCCAGGGATATTGCACGACGCTGGTGCCAGTTAAATGCTGATGTGTATAAACGCACCAGCAAGCTGCTGGAAAAATATAATGTAATAGACACTCACCTTGAAAGTGGTGGTGGCGAATATCCTACGCAAGACGGCTTTGGATGGACAAATGGTGTATTGCTTGCACTGGTGAAAAAATACGGAATTAGTTTACAGTAGGGCTTACATATTTCTTCGGTATTGACCACCCACCTCGTACAAGGCATGTGTAATTTGCCCGAGAGAACAATATTTGACGGTTTCCATTAGCTCAGTAAACAGGTTCCTATTATGGATAGCTGCATTTTTTAATTGCTGTAACGCTGCTGCGCTCTTAGCTTCATTTCTTTTCCAAAATGCATGAAGATTTTGTATTTGCTGTTCTTTTTCTTCCGTAGTGCTGCGTATTATTTCAGTAGGAAGTATTGTTGGACTTCCTTTCTTATTTAAGAAAGTATTTACACCAACGAGAGGCAATTCGCCGGTATGCTTTTGCATTTCATAAACCATACTTTCTTCCTGTATCTTATTACGCTGGTACATTCTTTCCATAGCGCCGAGTACACCGCCTCTTTCACTGATGCGGTCAAATTCTTTTAGTACTGCTTCTTCAACCAGCTCCGTCAGCTCTTCTATAATAAAACTGCCTTGTATAAAATTTTCAGTTTTGGCAGAACCGAGTTCCCTGTTGATAATAAGCTGTATGGCCATTGCTCTTCGAACACTTTCTTCGGTGGGGGTGGTAATAGCTTCATCATAAGCGTTGGTGTGCAGGGAATTGCAGTTATCATAAATGGCATAAAGAGCCTGGAGAGTGGTGCGTATGTCATTAAAATCTATTTCCTGTGCATGCAGGCTGCGGCCACTTGTCTGGATATGGTATTTTAATTTTTGAGAACGCTCATTTGCATTGTATTTGTATTTCATGGCCTTGGCCCATATCCTCCTCGCAACTCTTCCAATTACACTATATTCTGCATCCATTCCGTTGCTGAAGAAAAAAGAAAGATTGGGAGCAAAATCATCGATAAGCATACCACGGCTTAAGTAGTATTCTACGTATGTAAAGCCATTCGCAAGAGTGAATGTAAGTTGCGTAATGGGATTAGCGCCTGCTTCAGCAATATGATAGCCGCTGATGCTTACACTATAAAAATTCCGAACCTTGTTTTTAATAAAATATTCCTGTACATCACCCATTAATTTTAAAGCAAACTCAGTACTGAAAATACAGGTGTTTTGCGCCTGGTCCTCTTTTAGTATATCAGCCTGTACTGTTCCCCTTACCTGCGACAATGCTTCCGCTTTTATTTTTTCATACACATCTGTCGGCAATACTTCATCTCCCGATAAGCCAAGTAATTTTAACCCTAGTCCGTTATTGCCTGCAGGTAATCTTTCCGGAGCCGATGGATTATAATAATAAGGTCTTATGAAGTGCGCATACTTCTTTTTAAAAGCGTCTTCCAGTAATAATTGCTGCCCGTTTTCTTCTATCCACTTTTCACAGAGCTGGTCAATGGCAGCGTTCATGAAAAAAGCCAGCAGGATAGGTGCAGGTCCATTGATGGTCATGCTCACAGATGTCCTTGCGTCACATAAATCGAAACCGCTGTAAAGTTTTTTTGCATCATCAACGGTCGCAATACTAACACCACTGTTGCCTATTTTTCCGTATATGTCGGGCCGGGGATCAGGATCTTCACCATATAAGGTTACACTATCAAACGCAGTGCTAAGACGTTTTGCTGGTTCATTGGCACTTACATAATGAAACCTCTTGTTTGTTCTTTCCGGTGCACCTTCACCGGCAAACATCCGGGTTGGATCTTCGCCTTGTCTCTTTAATTCAAAAACACCTGCCGTATAAGGAAATTCTCCTGATATATTTTCTTCGAGTTGCCATTTGAGAATGTCTCCCCAGTCTTTGTATTTAGGGAGGACTACTTTAGGAATTTTTGTTCCGCTTAATGATGTTGATATCAGTGGCTGTTTTATTACTATATCACGAACTGTGTATTCAAAAAAATCTGCCTTATATTTTTTTTGCAGCTCCGGCCATTGCTCCAGCAATTTTTTGTTTCCAGCCTGAAGTTGTTCAGAATATCTTTTTTTGAGTGCGGCCAGCTCGGAATTATTTTTTACTTCCGGTTCGCTCATCACACCTTCTAACTGGTACAACCTTGATGCAACCTGGCTTTGTTCCACTACCCAGCTATCGTAGTTCCTGATGCTTTCTGATATTTCCGAGAGATAGCGCACACGGGAAGATGGAATAACAGCCTGCGAGACATCTGCAGTTTCATCAAAAGAGATTTTTTCAAAGAATACCCCTGTTTTAGATTCAATTTTTCTTAACAGCTCTTCAAATAAATGATTGATTCCTTCATCATTGAACTTACTTGCAATTGTACCAACAATAGGAAGTTCCTGATCTTTTGCATTCCATAAAGAATGATTACGCTTGTACTGTTTCCGCACATCTGCCAATGCATCCATTGCACCTGTCTTATCAAACTTGTTGATGCATACAATATCTGCATAGTCCAGCATGTTTATTTTTTCCAATTGTGAAGCAGCTCCGTATTCAGGCGTCATCACATACATACTAACATCGCAATAATTTAAGATGCTGGCATCGCTTTGACCGACACCGGCGCTTTCTATAATGATAAGATCGAACCCAGCATTTTTGCAAATGGATGTTGCATCTTGTATATAGGAACTTAGCGCTGTATTATCATCTCTTGTTGCCATGCTGCGCATATAGGCCCTTGGGTGAGAAATGCTGTTCATCCTTATACGATCGCCCAGCAGGGCGCCACCTGTTTTCTTTTTGGATGGATCAACTGAAATTACAGCAAGGGTTTTGCCAGGAAAATTATTCAGGTATCGCCTCACTATTTCATCAGTTACCGAAGATTTACCGGCACCACCTGTGCCCGTAATACCGACAATTGGAAGGATGGTCTTTTCTTTATTTTTGGAACTGGTTGCAGCAAGATTGTTTTCAGCATTTGTAATAGACCTCGCAATTTTTCTTACATCTTTTATTTCTCCCAGGGTCATCGGCAATTTGAAGTTGCCTGTTCCGTTAAGTAAAAAATCACAGGAACGGACTACCTCTTCTATCATCCCTTCCAGCCCCATATTTCTACCGTCATCAGGGCTGTATATCCTTGAAATACCATAATGCTGTAATTCCCTTATTTCATCAGGTAGTATGGTACCGCCACCACCGCCAAAAATTTTGATATGGCCACAGCCATTCTGGTCGAGCAGGTCTTTTATATATTTAAAAAACTCTACATGTCCCCCCTGGTAACTGGTAATAGCAATGCCCTGCACATCTTCTTCTATGGCAGCTTCTACAATTTCATGCGCACTCCTGTTATGCCCCAGGTGGATGACTTCCACACCTTTGCTCTGCATGATACGACGCATAATATTGATCGCAGCGTCATGACCATCAAACAGGCTGGCGGCAGTAACAATGCGAATTCTATGCTGCGACTTGGGGCTCATTTCTGGCATCTTTCTTAGAATAAAAGTACAGCATCGACTTTACGAAGACAACTCCTGAAAGCTAATCAAACCTTATTTATAAGATTTTAGGAATGACGATACTCAATTGATCATTTTGATCTACTTATATGCGATCATGCTTATTTCAACATTCACGTTTTTGGGCAAGCCTTTTACGGCAACGGTTTCTCTTGCAGGGAAATCCCCTTTGAAATATTTTCCATACACTTCATTTACTGCGCCAAAAAGATTCATATCACTTAAGAAAATAGTAGTTTTTACAACATGCATAAAATCTACTCCTGCTGTTTGCAGGATAGCTTTTAAATTATGCATCACCTGGTGTGTTTCATCTTCAATCGTTCCGACTACAAGTTCGTTGTTGGAAGGATTAATGGCTACCTGCCCGCTGATAAATAAGAAATTTCCAGCCATAATGGCCTGGTTATATGGGCCTATGGGAGCCGGGGCAGCACTTGTTTGTATCACGGATTTTTCCATAACCATGTTTAAAGTGAAAACGAAAGTAAAAGATTGTCTTCATTCGCTCAATTTTCTATCACTTTGCATTACAACAAGGAAGAATATTTAAATGTGTTAATTTTCAGCAGATGAAAATTGTAATTGCAGGCAATGAACCTTTTAAAGATACGCAACCTATTTTAGATACACCTCATTCGGTTGTATATGTAAATAGTTCCATTGAGCTTAGAGATCATGACGACGCAGACGTTTTTGTTGACTTCTGTTTCAATGGGCTTTTCTATTCGCCAAAAGATAAGCCCGTGCTGATAGCTGAAACTATAAAAACATTTCCTGAATTAGAAGGCTGCCCTGTTCACACCGCAAGATTTTGTGACTGGAATGGATTTGCCGAAAGAAAACTATGGGAAATTGTTGCCGCTGGAAATATGGAATGGCTAACCGAAGTATTGAAGACTTTTGATAAGGGATTTGTTGTGGTCGAGGACATGCCCGGGTTAGTAGCTCCAAGAATAGTAAGCATGATCATAAATGAAGCTTGCTATACACTGGCTGATAAAATAAGTACCGTGGACGAAATAGATATTGCCATGAAACTTGGGACCAATTATCCTGATGGTCCTTTTGCATGGGCGAAACGGATAGGGACAAGCCGTGTATGTGAACTGTTGGAGCATCTTTCAAAAACAAATGATCTTTATACCCCTCACCCACTGCTAAAAATGATTGATCAATGGCTTTGATATTAAATATCGACACTTCGGGACAGGAAGGTATTGTTGCACTGGCAAAAGATGGCATTTGTATTGACAGTCTTACTAGCTCAGAACCTATGCAACACGCCTCCTTTTTGCAGCCCGCTATCCAGCAACTCATGCTAAAGAACCAGGTTGCATTGCAGGAGTTGGATGCAATAGCTGTAAGTAATGGCCCTGGTTCATACACCGGATTAAGAGTGGGTCTTGCAAGTGCTAAAGGTCTCTGCTTTGTTTTGGATAAACCATTAATATGCATTAACACATTGCATGCTATGGCATATGCGGCAAAATATAAAGTTTATGACACTGACGTCAATAATCGACAAACGACTTCTGGTCTATCGATTTTATTTTGCCCAATGATTGATGCGAGAAGGATGGAAGTTTTTTTTGCGCTTTATGATAAAAACATGCAATTGCTTATTGCGCCGATCGCAACAATAATTGATACCACATTTCTGAATCATGTTTTGACCGATAATTGCATTTATTTTACGGGAAGCGGAATATTTAAATGGAAAAAGATATGCGGCCATCCCAATGCTTTTTTTTGCGAGGAGATGTCCAGCAAGGATTCGCTGTCGTTCCTTTCTGAACAAGCCTTTCAACAAAAATTATATTCTGATATCATTCATGTCGAACCCTTTTATTATAAAGAATTTTACAGTCCGTCTTTATTGAAAACAACAGATACTTAAGCAATTTTATTAAAGTTAAATTTTTTGATATTAGATAGCAATATCACTTCTTTATAGAAAATTGTTTAATTAGTGAAGAATGTTTTTATTAATTTGCTTCACAAATTTGTTATTTTTTTTATTAATTTTTATCGGCATATCAATGCATGTTGTATAAAGGTGTACTTTCGACACATCAATCAAAAAAAAGAATGTTCGCATTCTATTTTAAACCATTCAGATAAATTTATTTATGGCAACCAGCAGTCAACATTTTCTCGTGCTTTTTCCGGGAAGCAGAAAAGAAATTCAGGTAGAACTCTTAACCCTGAAAAAAGCAGATCTTATCATCAGGGCTTTAAATCACAAGCTTCGTTTGCAGATCATTCGCCTGCTGCATGATAAGGATGAACTTACCGTTACTGAGATATATGTAAAGCTCAGGTTAGAACAATCTGTGGCTTCACAACATTTGGCTATTCTTCGCAGGGCCGGTATAGTAAAAACACGCCGCGATGGCAAGTTCATTTACTATACTGTTAACCCCAGCCGTATCGACGAGATTTTCAAAATTGCTAAGTCGCTGGTGTAAGCCTTCACAGCTTGAAGCTTTTTGCGGATAATATTGTGCACCTGTAATTAGAGGTGCTCAATATTGTCGTGTCTATAACTCAATAATAAGGGTGTTAGTAAAAAGCAGTAAATTTAATCTGATAATTTTTTTGCTCATTTTCATCGGGGCATGAGGTAATGGTTATGTATATAGAACAATTATATACCGGTTGCTTAAGCGAAGCGGCGTATTATATAGAAAGTGATGGCGAAGTGGCCATTATAGATCCATTGCGGGACACCGAAGTATATATAGATCTTGCTGCCAAAAGAAATGCCCGCATTAAGTATATTTTCGAAACACATTTCCATGCCGATTTTGTAAGTGGACATATCGACCTGGGTAAAACGACAGGGGCGCCTATTATTTATGGTCCTGAAACAAAAACAAATTACCCGGTTAAAGTAGCCAGTGATGGAGAAGTTTTTCCATTGGGTAAAATAACCCTTACGGCATTGCATACTCCAGGCCATACGATTGAAAGCACCTGCTGGTTATTAAAGGATGAGAATAAAAAAGACCATGCAGTTTTTACAGGAGATACAGTTTTTATTGGAGATGTAGGAAGACCAGATTTGAGTAGTGGTAATTTAAGCAGCCGTCAGCTTGCTGCTATGATGTATGATTCGTTGCAAGCTAAGATAATGCCACTGGCAGATGATGTAATGATTTATCCTGCCCATGGACCAGGCAGCGCTTGCGGCAGAAATCTCGGACCTGATACTTTTAGTACAATTGGCGAGCAAAAGAAAACCAACTATGCGCTTCAGCCTCAATCAAAGGAAGTGTTTATTGAAAAAGTAATAAGCGGGCTAGATGAAGCACCTGTTTATTTTGCCCTGAATGCCCGGATCAATAAAGAAGGATATACAGCTTTGGAAAAGATATTGGAAAAGGGAGTAACGGCATTAGATATTACGACTTTTAAACAGCGCATTGAACAGGAGGACATAATAGTGCTTGATACCCGAAATCCTGAAATATTTACGCAGGGATTTGTCCCGGGCTCCATCAATATTGGATTAGACGGACGATTTGCTGAATGGGCCGGGACACTACTGCCATTCGACCAATCAATACTGCTGGTATGTGAAACTGGAAAAGAAGAAGAAAGTGTCATCCGTCTTGCAAGGGTGGGGTTTGAAAAAATGGAAGGATACCTCCATGGCGGCTTTGAAGTATGGAAAAAGGCGGGAGAAGTCACAGATATTATAATTGATGTTGAGGCCGATGAACTTGCCATGGACATCCCGCATGATCCGGGACTTGTGGTGATAGATGTCAGGACTAAAAATGAATTTGCTGAAGGCCATATAACAGGGGCAATTAATCTTTCTTTAAAGGATATGGCCGATCCGGGCGAAATAGCCATGCTTCCCGAGCAGGGGAATCTATATATTCATTGCGCCAGCGGATATCGTAGCGTGATTGCCTGCTCTTTATTGAAAAGGCAGGGCTTGCATAATATGCGAAATGTATTAGCCGGATGGTATGCGATCAGGGAACAAAAAACCATCAAAACTGAAAAGGAAAAAAGTGTGTTGAATTAGCTGAATGGCATCTTTACTACTTTTGCCTTAATAAGCTTTCCCCTGATATCAATATAAACCTCTGAATCTATCGCCGCATTTGCTATGGCGACATAACCTATGCCAATTGCCTTTCCCAACGACGGAGACTGAGTTCCACTTGTAACAATACCAAGAGAGTTCCCCTTCGCATCTTTTATTTCATAGCCATGACGAGGGATGCCTTTATCTATCATTTCAAAGCCAACCAGTTTTCGTTTTATACCCTCTTGCTTTTGTTGCTGGAGAAATTGGCTGTTAGTAAATGGCTTTGTGAATTTAGTGATCCATCCGAGGCCCGCTTCTAAAGGAGAGGTACTATCATCAATATCATTGCCGTAAAGACAGTAACCCATTTCGAGCCTAAGTGTATCACGGGCGCCAAGACCGATAGGTTTTAATCCTTTTGGCGCACCTAGTTCAAAAATGGCATTCCATATTTTGTCGGCAGCATCATCTTTGTTTTCAAAATATATCTCTATCCCACCGCTGCCGGTATAACCTGTTGCGCTTATCAGTACATTTTCGACGCCTGCAAATTTTCCCTTGGCAAAAGTGTAATACTTAAGGTTGCAAATGTCCACTTCGGTTAATGGCTGTAATATTTTACAGGCATTGGGACCTTGTATGGCCAGCAGGGATGTTTTATCGCTTATGTTATGCATCTCCACATTCTTGGTGTTGAAGCTGGTGATCCAATTCCAATCCTTCTCAATATTACTTGCATTCACTACAAGCATATAAACTTTGTTTTCCTCAATGCAGTAAACAATCAGGTCATCAACAATTCCCCCGGTAGTATTGGGAAGACAGCTATACTGCGCCTTACCGTCTGTCAGTTTGGATGCATCATTAGTTGTCACACGTTGGATGAGATCCAATGCGTCGGGGCCTTTTAAAATGAACTCGCCCATGTGGCTTACATCGAATATCCCCGCATTGTTTCGCACAGCAGCATGCTCATCAATAATGCCTGAGTAACTGATGGGCATATTATAACCTGCAAAAGGAGCCATCTTCGCACCAAGTGCAATGTGTTTGTCAGTAAAGGGTGTATTCTTCATTTTCTGCGGAATGAATTGTTCTATTTAAATAGGCTAATTTTTCTGAACTGCACAAAATTAAAGGGGAAGAATCAAAGCTGGTCTAAGTATTGAGAGCCTTCCGATACAGCTCATAATTTTCCAGGTCAAAGCATATAAAAAATACTGTTTTTATGCCGGGATATTCTGAAAGCTTATGCCTGACGGTTTCCACTGCTATTTCACAGGCACCAGGTTTTGGAAAACCATACACGCCTGTACTAATGTTTGGAAAGGCGATGGTTTCAATCACATTTGCTGCTGCTAAGTCTATGCTTTTTGCATAGCAACTTTTCAATAATTCTTTTTCATTTTTATGACCGCCATTCCAAATAGGTCCGACAGTATGAATCACAAACTTCGCGGGTAACCTATACCCCTTTGTGATCTTTGCTTCTCCCGTTTTACATCCATTCAGCATTTTACACTCATCTAATAATTCGGGACCTGCTGCACGATGTATGGCGCCATCTACACCGCCACCTCCTAAAAGCGATTCATTGGCAGCATTTACAATGGCATCCACCTTCAATTTTGTAATGTCATCCTGGAGGAGCCTGATTCTATTTTCCATGATAACAAAATAGGCGTTAATGACGAATAAGGATTTATCGCAAAATTTCAGTTTGCCTGGTTTAACAGTGCTTAATATCGCTTGCTGCGAATAAGCCTTCCATGCTTGTATTGCGAAAGCATGATCAATTTTCCTTTCCTGTTATAATATTTCCAGCCACTGTCTTTTTCGCCTCTATAATAAGCGCCGGCCGCATTTAACTGGCCGTTGTCAAAAAATTCATTCCAAAGGCCATCCCGCAGACCGTCTTTATAATATCCAGAATCTTTGACCATGCCATTATGATAGAAATTCATATAGAGGCCATGATGGAAGCAATAGCTGAATGGTGGGTCGTAAGTTTCCGAAGAAGTGGCCAGCGTGGCAAATGATGATTTTGTCGACGTGATATTCTCAAACAAGTTGTTGCGCCATGATGCAAACTTCGAAAAAGAATAGAACGATATTTTCGTATTTCCCCTTGTGACCTCTGATCTCACTGAGTACCATTTGGTAGCACTATAGGTGCGTATGCTTCTCAGTTTGCCATTGACATACCAGCTTCGCCATTCACCATCAGGCATATTGTTTGCAAAAGAACCTGAATCGAGCAGCGCACCATTGTTATAGAGACTTCTCCATTGACCATGCAGGCGATTTCCACGAAAATGGGTTGAAAAAAATTCCGTACCTGAAGTAAAGGCTGTAAGCATGCCCCGTCGCTTGCGGGAGTTTGTGACAGCAATTTCATAGCTGATCTTTTTCGAAAAAGGGAGTGACTTTGCCAGGGTGGATGGCAGTTTCACCGCGGTTTTCACGTCATCGGTCGATCGTTCGTCAATAGCGCTGTAGCTGACGCCTTTAGCAATATTATCTAATAAAATTCCGTCAGTTTGCTGTGCATTGGCTGTGGAGAGTGAAAGAGATAATAAGCCGGCACAAATAGTTGATTTGTACATAGTGGCGGCAATCTTTAAAAGTGATCAAATGCAGAAAAATTACTTATGCAGGACATTAAAACGGCAACAATAATTTCTCAAGAAATAAGTGTATGAATTTAAGCTACTTAATTGTAAAATGCAAGTATTCTCACGGAATTATTCTATTTATTTTGCGGGTGTTATTTGCACTGCGTCAAAGGAAGTCAGGTAATGATTTCCTATTCCTGCCAATAAGAAAAACAAGAGGTATTTTTTAACCTGATTTGATTGTTCTTTGAGTATTAGTTTTTGCGCTCTTTTAAAACTCCCGAAATAACTTTTTGAAAAGAAAAATCGAAGTCGTATTTAAAAGACTTAATGTAATTAGCTCAAGTGAATTGGTCATTTTAAAAGAAGGGCTTTAAAATCAGCACTATCCCCGTTGAAGACATTAAAATCAACAAATCCATCTATTCCATTTACCCGCCCGCTTTCATTATGCTGCCAAAAGCTCCAGGTACGATTTACTTCCGGCTGGTGCCTTGCCAGGTAATGTGCTACCCAAAACCTGTAGCCAGAAAACTTCCCATCTAAGTAATTATTATAAAAAGAAGCATTGCTGTAAATGATGGGCTTTACTTTATAGTGGTCTTCTATCATCTTTAGCCATTCGGCCAGGTTTTGCCTCATTGTCGTTGCAGAAGCGCCATTCAGTGTTTCTATATCGAGTACCGGAGGCAGATCCCCGGGAAGCAGGGTAACCACATTAATAAAATGTTCTGCCTGCTCCTTTCCGTCACGGTAGGAAATAAAATAATGGTAAGCCCCCCGGGTCACATGGTTGTCCTTAGCTTTCCTCCAGTTGCGTTTAAATTCAGGATCTGTAAGTGTGGTCCCTTCTGTAGCCTTTATAAATGCAAAGCCGAGCTTTATATCCATTTCCTTCATTTGCCTGACCAGTGGCCAATTGATTCGCTTTTGATACCGACTGACATCTATCCCATGAATGGCATATCCATCAGGTAGCTGAATTCCAAAACCGGGATACATGGTAAAATTGCTCTCCCTATCCTCATTAAAGAAATAACTGATCTTATTCCAAAAGAGGTAGGCAATCAGGCCGCCAATAAAAATGAGCATTAAGACGGTAAAGTAATTAAAAAGCCGGCGGCGTTTATTTGCCATAAAAAAACTTACTGTAGATCGTCACGGTATTTTGGTGTCTAACATTACACCATTTTATGTTTTGCTGTTGTCTAGGATTGTTTTTAGTAATTATTTATTGCTGAATTAAAAGGTTTCCTTGTATTACAAATTTTTTCCCTGGCAAAACAGTTAATATGCCACCTGGCGAAATAGTCAAAGGTTTATTTAAAACACATTCTCCATTATTTGGTGGATCAATAATAATTTGTGACCCTATGGGAAGCAAGGATGGAGGCATAGACTGATTGCTCCAATTGTCAATATTATCCCAGTTACCGTTACCTGTAAATGTGTACACAAGAGGTGTAAGTATTTTGAAGTTAAGACCAGCGGTGTATCCATAACTTTCACCAGGTGCAAAGCCATAAGCAATAGCATTAAACCCAATATTAGATGAAAGAGTATGAGCAACACCACTTGCTACCCTAAACCTGGCATAAGCATAATGATTGTCTGTCGGATGTAACCGAAATGCAGAAGCAATGGTAACAGTGTCGCCCGCACCATAGGCATCCAAATTATCATAGCTATTTCTTCCTGTATCAATCTTTGAAAGATTGTCTATTTTAAAGGAACTGATCCCGGCAGTATCTATTATTACGTTAATAAAACTTGCCCCATCCGTAGAAATAGTGCTTTTTGCAATAGAAAAAACATTTACATGATCAGTCTCCTGGCCTACCGGACTTAAAATAATCATTTCAGGATCACCTCTTCCGTTATTGCCGGAAGCAGGAGTTTTGCAGTTGGGTGTGATAACACATTGTGCAATCATCACAGGTTTATCGCTTTCTATCAGGTTTGGAGTATTATTTTCTACCAGGTAATACGATCCACCGATCAAAGATGCATTGGATAATATACTCCCATTCACTTTTACTTTTGTCGTAGTATCCTTTAGGCCTATCTTATACAATCCATACTCCATAGTTTTAGCGGGGGTAGTTAAATATTTCGATCCCCAAACTATAGTAGGAAACATTTGCTGGATAAAATTGTCAGAACCCGACGATACCAGGCAACCGGCACTATGCAAAAAGATGCGCCCATTGCCAGCAAATACCGCAATTTTCTTATGAATATCTTTTGCCCTGATCCTTGACCCTGTGAGATCTAACCCAGTGCCATTTGCAATCCACCCCATACAATTATATACTTCACCCTTATTAAGCATAACGGTAAATGGGATGCCCGCGGCATGTTGTACTACTGCGCCGGAATTAATGAAACTTCCTGAAACCTTTACTGAATCAGCTATATCGGCAGTTGGAGTAATTTCAAGTAAAGTGCTGTCCTCTGATGCAACTACAAAAAAGAAACAATGAGGGTTTCCGCTGTTTGTATTTCCTCCGCTGCTTAAAACCCTGTATTCATAACTTAAAATATTACTGGGTAATACCAGGCTCGCACCAGCAACATCTTTACCATAAGTATGCATATAGACTGTTACAGGTACGTCGCTTTGTATATGAATGCCCCTTTGAGATTTTCCAGTATAAAATAGTCTCGAATCAGGCAAGCCGCTTCCATTATTAGGATCAGCAACATCCCCTACAGGAAAATTTGTCACTTCAACAGAGCTGTTTGCCGGAACATTAACCGTTTTCGGAAAACCTGGATCTAAAAGACCAGGAATTGAGACTGTAACAGTGGCTGGCTGTTCTCCAGCAACAATATAAAGTGATAAAGCAGCCTCGTTATCAGCCATCCTGATATTGTACCCAAAGCCAGTCCAAAAATCAGTTCCCCAATTTGAAAAGTCCTGGGCAGAAACAATTAGAGAGAAGAATAGGGTTGAAAGCAGCAATAGTTTTTTGTTCATCTATAATTCCTGTTTATAAACAAAGCAATGATAATTTACCCTTAAAACCGGAATACAATTGCTCTTGAATAACAAAATAAATGGTGGCAAAGGTGCTGAAAACCACTTTCCGGTGTTCTGGATTCCTTCCCCAAAAATTAGCTCACTACGTTTCTTTCCGATTCCGAAACTTGCTCCATCGCTGCATACATTAACTTGCACCCTCATTTTGAATAGGGGCGCATGTATTTTAACCTAAACGATACCGTAAATCTTTTTAGCAAGCTTACACCAAGGCGGATGTGGAATGCTGCCAGTGTTTGGAGCAGTTACCAGTTGAGCAAGCTGCTGAAAAAGCCTATCCAATGGGGTTATCCTGTATCTATATCATTTGAGCCTACGACGAGTTGTAACCTGCGCTGTCCTGAATGTCCAAGCGGCCTGCGGGAATTCACCCGGCCAACAGGGATGCTAAAAAAGGATTTTTTCAGGGAAACCATTGACGATATTTATAAAGAGCTGATGTACCTGGTCTTTTATTTCCAGGGTGAGCCTTATCTGAACCCGGACTTTTTGGAGATGGTTCAATATGCCCATTCAAAAGGGATTTATACCGCCACCAGCAGCAATGCCCATTACCTCACTGATGCCAAAGCAAAAGCAACTGTAGAAAGCGGGCTCGACAGGCTTATTATTTCCATTGATGGAACTACACAAGACGTTTACCAGCAATACCGGGTAGGAGGTAAACTGGATAAGGTGCTCGAAGGAGCCCGGAATATCGTAAAATGGAAAAAGGAGCTTAAAAGCAAAACGCCTTTTGTATTCTTCCAGTTTTTGGTGGTAAAACCCAATGAGCACCAGATAGAAGATGTAAAAAAACTGGCAAAGGAAATTGGCGTTGACCAGGTGAGATTTAAAACGGCACAGATATACGATTATGAGAATGATCCGAATAACCTGCTTACATCCATAGATAAATATAGCCGCTATAAAAAAGATAAAGATGGTAAAATGACCATTAAGAGCGGCCTTCAAAACCATTGCTGGCGGCTGTGGAGCGCCAATGTGATTACCTGGGATGGCCTGGTGGTACCCTGTTGTTTTGATAAGGATGCAACTCATCAATTAGGAAACCTCCGAACACAATCTTTCAAGGAAACCTGGCACAACGATAACTATAGGCAATTCCGCAGCGAGCTAATGACCAGCAGGAAGAATATTGATATATGTGCTAATTGCAGCGAAGGGCTAAAGGTTTGGGAAGAATAAAGATCAATTTATATGCGAGATTAAAATAAAGGCGGTCAATAGACCGCCTTTATCATGCCACAATTGAAAGGATTTTACTTGTTAGGCTGTGGAGTGTAACGCAGGTAGGGTTTTATGATCGTCACACCTTTTGTAAATTTCTTGATAGCATCTTCGGTTGATACAGCAGGCACCACAATCACATCTTCGCCTTCTTTCCAGTCAACAGGAGTGGCAACGCTATAATTTGCAGTAAGTTGTAAACTGTCAATTACCCGCAGTATTTCGTAAAAATTACGGCCTGTACTCGCCGGATAGGTGATCATCAGTTTTACGTTCTTATCTGGACCGATAACGAATAGGCTTCTTACAGTTGCAGTAGCGCTGGCATTAGGATGGATCATGTCGTATAGAGTGGCTACCACACGATTCTCATCGGCAATCAAAGGGAAGTCAACATTACATTTCTGTGTTTCATTGATGTCATTTATCCAGCCTTTGTGTTTTTCCATGTCGTCAACACTTACTGCTAAAACTTTTACATTACGTTTCGCAAATTCTTCTTTCAGAAGGGCTGTGCGACCAAGTTCAGTAGTACAAACCGGGGTATAATCAGCGGGATGGCTAAACAAGACTCCCCAGCCTGAACCAAGATATTCGTAAAAGTCAATTGGGCCTTCGGTGGTATTGGCCTGGAAATTGGGGGCGGGATCGCCAAGACGTAAGCTCATAAAAAATGTTTTATTAGTGATTTAGTATACAAAAATAAATCTTCACTTGATATATGAACATTTATTTTTGCTTTAGTCTTATTTTAGTATAAAGCTAATTTATGCTGTCTCAAAAAGCAAAATATGCACTAAAAGCTACAGCCTATCTTGCCGCTCATTATGGTGAGGGTCCTGTATTGATGCCTGTGATAGCCCAGGCAAAGAATATACCGCTTCGTTTTCTTGAAAATATTTTTTACCAGCTAAAACAGGCAGGGTTGTTAATGAGCCACCGTGGACGACAGGGTGGCTACGAATTGCTTATGCCACCCGACCAGGTAAACCTTGCCAAAATCATACGGCTGGTGGATGGCCCGATTGCGATGCTTACCTGCGTGAGTCTCAATTTTTACGAACCCTGTGCCGGCTGTGATGAACATACCTGCGGCTTAAAAATTGTATTGGCAGAAGCCAGGGATTCTGTATTGGCGATTCTTGAAAAAAAGACATTAAAGGATATCATGGATAAAGAAATAGTATCACGATTGAGCAATGGTTAGGGACTAACAATTTTATACTTCCGGGTCTATAGACTTCATTATCGTTTCTACTTCTTTTTTATAATCATCAATATAAAGTTGTTGCTGCACTTCATTCCAGTTTAAATGCGTCGTCATTATCTTACCAACAACAGGAATGAGTTCAATGGTTTGTTGCCAATTGGATAGTTGAATTCCCCAGCGGCGACTCAATACATCTTTTACAGTACAGGCCATTTCATGCTGCATTACATAGTACAACTCTGCAAGGGTGTAAGGCATATTTGGCAATAGACGTTCTTTCCATTCTGGATGATCTTTCAAAATTTCCGTGAGCGATGCGGAACGATCACCATACTTGCTAATTAGATGATTGATTATTTCTTCATCCCATGAACTCTTGCGCAGTAATGCAATGGTATTAGTAAGATCAGATGTTTCACTTCCGGCAAGTATGATATTTTCAGTAGTGCAAATTGTCTTTTTACTTAGAGCTTTTTCAACAGTATCAATAGTGTCTTTTGCCATCAGGCGGTAGGTAGTCCATTTACCGCCCAATATACTTATGAGCCCCGATGCATCATCAGTTTCCACTTCATGATCCCTTACCAGGTCTTTTGTGCTTCCAGCGGCTGTAATAAGCGGCCTTAATCCACCAAAGCCTGCCAGCACATCATTTGGTGAAGCTTTTACATTTAAATACTCATTTACATAATCCAGCAAGTATTTTATTTCATCTGCATTGGGGCCAAATTCTTTTTCTGTTAATTGAGTTTCATCATCAGTTGTACCCACCAACAAATGCTGTTGGTAAGGAATAGCAAATACCAATCTTCCGTCTTTCGTTTTTGGAATAAGCAGTGCGGAAAAGGATGGCATCATTTGCCCCGGCAATAAAATATGAACACCTTTGCTTACTCTTATCCGCGATATTAGATTTTCATTCGCCATCTTTCTTACACCATCAGCAAAAGCACCGGTAGCATTAACAAACGTTTTCGCATTAACAACGTACGCTGTTCCAGATAACTGATCAGTCACTTTTAATCCGGCCAGGTTATCATCGTTGTCCCTTATAAATACTTTTGCAACGCAATGATTGATGCACAAAGCGCCCTTGCTTACAGCCGTTTGTATCAATGCAAGATTAAACCGTTGATCATCCATTTGGCCGTCGAAGTACAACACAGCGCTATGGAGATGTTCTTTCTTTAAAGTTGGAATATGCTTTAATGCTTCTGATCGTTTTAGCAAGCGGCTGTTGCCAATATTCGTGCCTCCACTTATCCAATCGTATAATTTTAATCCTATAAAATAATAAAAACCCTGCAGCCATGTGGTACAAGGTGTTATCAATTGCAATGTCCTTGTTATATGCGGTGCTATTTTAAGTAAGGTCTTCCTTTCATTTAAAGCTTTGCGTACCATTTTAAACTGGCCCCAGCTTAAGTTTTTTATTGCCTGTTCCAGGTAACGCACACCGCCATGTATCAACTTTGTGCTTTTAGAAGAGGTAGCAGCACCAAAATCTTCTTTTTCAATTAAAATTGTTTTTAGCCCACGGCTTTGCGCATCCAGGGCGCAGCCAGCCCCGGTAGCACCGCCGCCAATGATGCAAACATCAAATGTTTCAGTTTTTATTCTTTCTAAAAATTCGTTTCGGTTCAAAACAGGTCTTATTTTTATTACGCTGCAATTGAGCTTATTTCAGCCTAACCTTTGCATTACTTTGCCATTGAAATTATGATTTTAATAGTTGCCACTACGAACCGTAAGAATTCAAAGACCTACAAGGTTGCAGAATACTATCAAAATATTTTGAATAAATATGATGCTGAAAGTGAAATACTCAGCCTCGAGCACTTGCCAGAAGATTTTGCTTTTACCGCCCTGTATGAAAATTCTGGAAAAAATGCCGCTTTTAACGAGCATAAGGAACGGATGGCTAAAGCAGACAAATTTGTTTTTATAGTACCTGAATACAATGGCTCGTTCCCCGGCGTGCTAAAAACATTCATTGATGGACTTGGCTGGCCCAACGCATTGAGCAAGAAAAAAGTTGCACTCCTAAGCATTAGTGATGGTGCGTTGGGAGGCGCTCATGCACTAAGTCATCTTACTGATATTTTTCATTATCTCAATTCGAATGTGCTGAGCGTGCTGGTACGCATCCCATTTATGAAAAAGAATTTTGTTGATGGCGAGATACAGGATGATCTGATAGAACAATTGATACAAGAACAGGCGGAATCGTTTGTGAAGTTTTAGCCCAAAGTCAGGGTATAGCGATCTTTTTTCAAGCCGAGAATGTTAGGCGAATACCGCGGTTTATTCTGGCTAAACCTGATAGTGAATTTAGTAAATAGATTTACTTCATAATTTCTTTACGGGTATAAAAATGTTCTTTTACTTTTTTTGCGTAAAAACGGTAAAGCCGCCTGAATGAAGAAGTCGGGCAGGCAAAAAAACCGCCCGCAAGCGAAGACGGCCCGTTTGCGGAATAGCTATGAGGGGCTTCTGTACATAGTACACTCAGATTTTTCAGCTACTATAGTTTCACAAAAATGACACCTCTGGATGCACGAAGAGAATTATCAAGAATAGAAACTATTAATGTGTTGTGCTAGTCGATTGCCCGGCCTTTTTGGGTACCTTTTTCACACTATTTAGAGACTCATCTTACAAAACATCTTATGAAATACATTGCTGCCATTGACCAGGGAACTACCTCGACCCGCTTCATGATCTTTGATCAAAAAGGTCAGATCATTGCCTCTGCCCAAAGAGAACATGCACAAATATTTCCACAGCCCGGTTGGGTGGAGCATAATCCCATGGAGATCATAGAGAATACCAAACTCGTGGTGGCTGAAGCTTTAATAAGAGGTGGTCTTTTCCTGGAGAACATTGCTGCTATTGGCATTACCAACCAGCGGGAAACAACGGTGGTATGGAATAAGCATACTGGCCTGCCTTATTACAACGCATTGGTTTGGCAGGATACCCGCACTGAAAATATGGTGAATGAATTGGCTGCAAAACATGGCGCTGATGGCCTCCGTGAAAAAACTGGATTGCCTTTCGCTACATATTTCTCCGGGCTGAAATTAAAATGGCTGCTTGAGAATGTAGATGGCTTGAGAGCTGATGCTGAAAAAGGAGATGCCCTCTTTGGAAATATTGATACATGGCTGGTATGGAAACTCACGGGAGAACATAAAACAGATGTAACCAATGCAAGTCGCACACAGCTAATGAATTTACAAACATTGCAATGGGATGATGAAATTTTGGAGTTGCTGAGTATTCCAAAACAAATGCTGCCACAAATACATGCCAGTGCTGGCTACTTCGGTATTATTAAAGAAGGGGCTGCAAAAAATATCCGGGTAATGGGTGTGCTGGGTGATCAGCAGGCAGCATTGGTTGGCCAAACCTGTTTTGATGCAGGCCAGGCAAAAAATACTTATGGTACAGGTTGCTTTATGCTGATGAATACCGGCGAAAAAATTGTGGCATCAAAACATGGATTGCTTACAACAGTGGCGTATCAACTTGGGCAGCAACCGGCATGCTATGCACTCGAAGGAAGTATCGCCGTAACCGGTGCTTTGGTGCAGTGGCTGAGGGATAATCTCGAGATAATAAAAACCAGTAATGATATAGAAACATTGGCTGTATCCGTTCCCGATAATGGTGATACATATTTTGTGCCGGCGTTCAGTGGTTTGTATGCCCCTTACTGGCGTACCGATGCAAGAGGTGTTATTGCCGGGCTGACCCGTTTTGCAGGCAAGGCACATATTGCAAGAGCTGTGCTGGAAGCCACAGCTTATCAAACACTTGATGTGTTAAATGCCATGGAAGCCGATAGCGGTATACGATTGAATGCACTCAATGTTGATGGGGGCATGGTAGTAAATAATTTGCTGATGCAGTTCCAGGCAGATATGGTGCAGGTAACAGTGCAGCGGCCATTGATAAATGAAACCACCTGTCTCGGAGCTGCTTATGCTGCAGGGCTTGCATCTGGTTACTGGAATAATCTCGATGATCTCAAACGCAACCACCAGGTAAGTCAAAACTGGCAACCTTCTATGCCGGCTGCACAGCGCAACATGCTTTATTCAAAATGGAAAAAAGCAGTAGAAAAAAGTTATAATTGGTTGTAAGCCATTCCCGGCCTATTTTTTGTATTACACTGAACGCTTTAGAGCATGAGATGTTTACTTTTACTTCTTACTTTAGAAGACCGGATAATTTGTGCGTTGTGTTTTTTAGCCG
>JADMIO010361620.1_pt1 | contig 30860 bp, 22 predicted proteins | sample 8958161 | NCBI WGS metagenome assembly JADMIO01 (sample SAMN16585339, study PRJNA669376) | soil metagenome | isolation source: Crop rotation soil | place: USA: Cullars Rotation, Alabama | collected 2011 | reverse complement strand
CGCGACAACTTGTCCACGTGGAATTCTAAGCTTAGGATCCCAATGTGCTGGAAAGGGCCATGAACATGGTGGCACAAATGGACAAAGAAGGTTTCGGAGCCTGTACAAACACAGGTGCCTGTGAAGCAGTTTGTCCTAAAGAAATTTCAATAGACAATATTGCGAAACTGAACAGGGAATATATGATGGCAGGAGCTATAAGTGAAAAGTAACCTGCAATCCTGCAGTCCATAAAGCATCGGCTCCGAATTCTTTAATCATTTGTATGCGCGGACCAATCGATACTTTTTCACTTACATCATACGCGAGAGTCAGATTAGAAACCCAATCAAATCTTGTTGTTTTATTATAAAAAGAAATTCCCGGACCGGTAGTTAATGATCCATTTAATCTATTGACAGGTTCGAATCTTATTCCTGCACCCGTATAAATTATTGTGTACCCCGGGTATGTATATGGATAGTCAGCAGGTGCAACAGTTCTTCCAAAAAAATAACCACCGCCTGCTTTGAAAGTGAATTGAAAAATGTGATGCTTACTTGTATCTGAGCTTCTCACAAAATTCACGGCTGCCTGTACACCTAATGTATGTGTTGATGAGAATGAACCTAAAGGTCTTTCAATGCTGCCCGTGATTGAAATTTTTGTCTCCTGCGCAGATGAATTAAAATACCCGGCAATCAGCAAACAAACGGATAAGATCTTCTTCATAGTTAACGAATCAAAACAAAACTTCCTTTTACTTCTACTTTTTTATTAGTCACTGTACTGGTAGCAATGATCATCCATACATAAACCCCGCCATCCTGTGGCAAACCATTTAATTTGCCATCCCAACCCGCCTCACGATCTGTACTCAAGTATACTTTTTGTCCCCAGCGATTGAAGATTGCAAATTCTTTCAACACATATTCATCCCCGATACTTGGACGCAGGACATCATTTTTCCCATCATTGTTTGGTGTAAATCCTGAAGGCACATGAATTCCGGGAATTGGACGAATTTTTACCAGCACGGAATCTTTTTTTGAACAGCCACCCGGAATAGATCCTGTTACATAGTACAAAGTAGTTTTTGCAGGTTTTGCAACAGGATTAGCTATAGTTGGATTCGAGAGACCTGCTGGTGGGGTCCAGGTATAATTAACCGGGTTCCCTGTTGCCGTTAACGATATTGATTGTCCTTTATCAATTTCAACGTTTGGTGTCACATTCATCACTATTGTCTGCATTACTATCGAAACTGATTTAACACGGTCAAGACATGGTGTTGATGTTTTAATAGTAAGCTTTGCATTGTATTGTCCCGGTGCATAATTGTGAAGAGGGTTGGCAAGTGTTGAAGTATTGCCGTCACCAAAATCCCAGTTATACTGAACCATTGCAGTATCCGGCAACCATGATGAGGTGCTGGTAAACCTTACATAGCCTGAGTCACAGACAACTTTATAATTGAAATCCGCGGTTACAGCAAGTCCTTTCGGAAAAACTGATTTAGTTCTTACAATTGGTAAAGCGCATCCGCTCGCTGAATGAATTGTCAGCCTGACTTTATAAGTTGATGCATTTGATGAAAAATTATGAATGGGGCTTTGTCCTGAACCTGTAGTTCCATCTCCGAAATCCCAGCTCCAGTTCAATACACCAGGTGCACTACTGAAACCGTTGAATTGTACAGTACCCGCGCAACTATCGAGAATGGAATAGGAAAAATTATTGCTGCCATCAAACGACAGATCATTGATATAGGCGGGAAGCCCGGCGTAAGGGGCGCCACTGATGCCTTCTGTTACATCCAGGTAATCGAAATCAAAATTGCAACCCGGACCTTTTACATCAGGGTTTTTAATAGCAGCGAGATAATTACCCTGTGCAGATAAGTATATTTTTCCATCAGGAGCAAGCTGAATGCCATAGTAGGAAGCTGGCGTGGTGATCGTATGCCGTGAAGCACTGATGGATGTTGCATCCGGCAATTTGCAATAAACCTGTTCAATGAATTTTTCAGGTGACCTGGTTAGATAGAGTATCTGTGAATTGGATGAATATTCACAGGTTACAATATTTGCACTGCCAAGCGACACTTTTTTTGGATTTGACACAATACCGGTGCTGTTATCAAAATCAAACAACTGGAAAAAATTTGGTATAACCCCGTTCTCGTCTGAATAGGGAAAATGCGTCTGGCAAAGTTGTGTTCCATCGGGACTTACTTTCAGCATTCCAGTATTTTGAAGAATATGAGAATCGAGCACTTCTCCAACAACTGAAACAACCGGGTTAGTTATTTTGAATCCATTGCAGTCAATTGTAAATGCACGAAAAACATTCGAACTATTATCGTTCACAAGCAACCAGACACTTGTGCCATCGCGGTGCCTGACGGCAGTCATTCGCTCGGTACAGCTACCTACAAAAACAATATTCTTATCAGTTACTGCCCCGCGACCATTATCGCCGCGCATATCTACAACTGAATAGCTGTAGCCATTCTGGAATAAAAATTCAAGTGCGTCCGTGCAGAAAACATAAAATAGGTTTTCATCTCCAGGATGAGGTACAATGATTGCACCCTGTACTGCAGAAACGTTCCCTTTGAGGTTGTCACCATTCTTCATCACTTCATGAAAACGGTTGTAAATCGTTACCCCGTTAGTATAGAATAACAATTTTCCACTTGTGTCACATATACTGGCACAACCTTCATTGGCGTCCATCACGCTATTGTGCAAAGGAACAGGTCTTCCAGAGTTGAAATTCACCCCGGCTCTCTTACCAAAATACCAGATATTATTCTGCTGTGCATAAATGCCCAAACCCGCTATACAAAAGGAAAAAATAAACAATGCGGATTTCAGCATACATGGAGGGGAAATAGTCTTGATTGAAGACAAATTTGATTCAAAATTGCTGCTTTTTTGCTGAATTAACAGCATAGGATAACTTTAAGGCAATAAAAAGGCAGAATTTTACGATTTTGAGTAAAACTAACTGCTATTGAGTTGGTTAGCCCGAATATCAACGTCGATTTTAATCCTCTTGTGCTGCCTTGAAAGCAATGCCCAATTTCCTGTCGCCGGAAATAACCAAACCAATCTAAGGCAGAAAATCTTACAGGTTAGTTTAGATACGCTAAAGATCGATACTGTAAGTATAGTCCCCGGAACATTTTCCATTGTAAACATTCCCGCTTCTGATTATGCGCTCGATCATATCAATGCTTTTTTAGTTTGGAAAAAAAGACCGGCTGTGGAATTCATCACTGTTACATATCGCGCTTTTCGTTATTCTTTGAATCCATCAACTCAGCACATGAGCTTCGATAGTGTGATGAATAATTTTTATGTGAAGCCCTATGTTTTTAACAGCGGGGCTGATGCCAACCAGCGTGGCATTTTTGATTTTGGAACGATCAAAGCAGAAGGGAGTTTCGGCAGGCAAATAGGGTTTGGAAATAAACAGGACCCTGTACTCAATTCCACATTAAATCTCCAGTTGAGCGGAATGTTGAGTGACAGTATCGAGATCCAGGCGGCAATCACTGATAATAATTTACCAATTCAACCGGATGGTACAACACAACAGCTAAATGAATTTGACCAGATCTTTTTGCAATTCAAAAAAAGAAACTGGCAACTAAGTCTTGGAGATATTGACCTCCGGCAAAACAGGCTTTACTTCCTTAATTTTTATAAAAGATTACAGGGTGTGTCGTTTCAAACAAGCAACAGGATTTCCACTAACGCGATGTCAAGGACGCTGGTAAGCGGATCTGTCGCAAAAGGAAAGTTTACAAGGAATATAATAGATGCAAAAGAAGGTAACCAGGGACCTTACCGTTTGAAAGGAGCGAACGGAGAAATATTTTTTATAGTACTGGCAAATACGGAAAGAGTTTATCTCGATGGGCAGTTATTGCAGAGGGGAGAAGACCAGGACTATGTGATCAATTATAATTCAGCGGAGATCAGTTTTACCCCAAAACATATGATCACAAAAGACAGCAGGATTCAGGTTGAATTTGAATATGCTGACAGGAATTATCTAAATGCAAACCTTTATTTGTCGCAAGAACTTGATGTAAGCGGGAAACTGAAATTAAGATTTGGTGCATTTAACAACAGTGACGCGAAAAATTCTACCATCAACCAGGACCTCGATACAAAACAGAAACAGTTTTTAGCAAATATTGGTGACAGCATACAAAATGCATTTTATCCCGCAGCTTTCCGCGATAGCTTTGATGTAAATAAGATTCTTTACCAGAAAATCTACAGTGGTACTGATTCATTTTATGTTTATTCCACCGATCCTTTGCTCGCGCGTTTCAGTCTTTCGTTTGTTCAGGTACCAGATTTTACAGGAAACTACCAGGCCGATTTTAGTGGTGTAAATGGTAAGGTGTATAAATATGTAGCACCAGTCAATGGAGTAAAACAGGGAAATTATGAACCCGTTTCGATTCTTGTAACTCCTAAAAAACAGCAACTGGTTAGTTTGGGAGCTGATTATCTCCTTACAAAAACGATGTTAGCGAAAGCCGAAGTCGCATCGAGCAGCGTTGATGTAAATACTTTTTCAAAAAAAGATAATGGTGATGACAGGGGATGGGCCGGGAAATTTACATTGAGTAATGAAAGCCTGCTTCACACAGAAAAACAATTGACGCTTACAACTTCTGTAGATTATGAATTTGTACAGAAAAAATTCAGACCGCTCGAGAGATTAAGAAATATTGAGTTTTCGCGTGACTGGGGTTTGCCATTTAATTTGTTACCCGCAGATGAAAATATTGTTCGTGGCCTCATTAGTTTGAGAGATGGAACAAAGCAGGCGTTGATTTATAACATTACCAATTATCATAGAAGCGATAATTACAATGGGGTGCAAAATGCCATTTATTACAATGGCAATCTGAAAGGGTGGACGATGAATCACCAGTTTGTACTTACTGGTTTTCACACTGCCAGCGAAAAAGGATATTTTTTGCGACCTGTTTTTGATATCAGCAAGCAATTGAAGGATTTTCATAACTGGCGAATTGGTGGCCGCTATGCTCTCGAACAAAATGAGATCAGGGATAAATCAACAGATACCATCTCAGCACTTGCTTTTTCGTTTGATACTTATACTTTCTACCTGCGTTCAGATGAAGCAAGAAAAAATAAATATGGGATCAATTTTTTTACACGCGCCGACAAATATGCGAATGGAAAAACACTCACTAAAGGCGACAGGAGTCTGAACCTGAATGTGCAGGCTGAGCTACTCGCCAATCCTCACAGGCAATTTTATTTGAATTCAACTTTCAGGAAACTAAAAGTCCTGAACAGTGCAGTTTCAAGAAACACAGAGGATGAAACTATATTAGGACGTGCTGAATATGTGATGAATGAGTGGAAAGGTTTACTCACAGGGAATATTCTTTACGAGATAGGTGCAGGCCAGGAGCAACGTCGTGATTTTGCTTACCTGGAAGTACCGGCAGGTACAGGACAATTCGCCTGGCTGGATTACAACAATGACAGTATACAACAGTTGAATGAATTTGAACTGGCCGCTTTTCCTGACCAGGCGAAATTTATTCGCATACTTACGCCTACAAATGATTTCACAAAGGTCAACTTCATCACTTTTAATTATAGCTTCAATATCAACCCACGAAGCTTATTAACGCAACCAGATCTTAAAGGGTTCAGGCAATTTTTATCCAGGTTAAATGTGATCACGTCTTTCCAAACAAATAAAAAATCAAAGGCGCTGGGTACGTTTGAATTTAACCCATTTAAATATGAAGTAACGGATGAAGCGCTGGTAACATTAAATACAACCATCCTGAATACCGTTTCGTTTAATCGTTATCATGCGAAATGGGGAATTGATTTTACGAATCTCAGGAACAATGGAAAGGCATTGTTGACCTATGGTTATGAAAGCCGGAAGCTGAATGACTGGCTGGTAAAGACAAGAATAAATATCTCAAGAAATATTTCATTTACTCTTGATGGCAGAAAAGGTTTGAATGCATTGTACACACCGCAATTTCAAAACAGGAATTATGAACTATCGATTTACAGTGCAGAACCATTTATCACTTATATCAGCGGGACGAAATTCAGGTTAGTAACCAGTTATAAGCTCGATCACAAAAAAAATATTCCGCTGTACGGGAATGAAAAATCAACTTCCAATGCGGTTAATGTTGAATCGAAATATAACATCGTTCAAAACAGTTCGATCACCGCGAAATTTACATTTAATAATATCAGTTTTACCGGTGCACCAAATACGACTGTAGGTTATATCATGCTCGATGGACTCTTGCCTGGGAAGAATTATTTATGGTCGCTGGGCTTTACCAAAAGATTGCTGAATAATCTTGAGTTGAATTTCACTTATGATGGAAGAAAGGCAGGTAAGTCGAATACTGTGCATATTGGAAGGGCTGCGGTAACTGCGCTATTTTAGAAAAACACAAAGTTTCTGAGACTTTATGTAAGTTAATTTATGGATAGGCAATTTAATTTTATTGTGCTTTTACAATTAGTAATGATTGTATCTATTACTGGTTGTTCAAATAATTCAGATTTATCGTGCAGCGACATAAAGAGAAAATATTTTGACTATCAAAATATGGAAGGCGATGCTGAGGTGAAAGATGTCCTGAGTAAAATTAATTCCCATCCACTTAAATATAAGAATTGCAGGTATCAACACTTGCTGGTTGGTGACTTATATTACCGGCTGGGTTATTTGGAATTGGCTGAAAAGAGCTACTTAAAAAATATTAATGAGGATACTTCCGATGTTTATACTGCATTTAAACTAGCTAATTTGTATGCTGAGCAAAATAGATATAAACTTGCTTTGTTGCTATATAATAAAATAGAACACCAATTAGCTCCCAATGATTTGGTAATAGAATATACCGATGATTTCTACGCAATCACTGAAACTCAGAAACCTGAAACTCGGAACTTCAATATCACATATTCTGAGGTAGTTTTAAACGATGTGGTCACTCGTTATAACGCAAACTATTTAACCAGTGCGAAGAGAGGTACTGAATATTTAATATCAAGTAAGATAAATCTGGGATTTGCTTATTATTTGCGGGCATTAATAAATATAAAGCTGGGTGAGAATGAAAATGTGTGTAACGACATGAAATTGGCATTTGAAAATGGAAATCGATCAATTTCAGATTCCTTCGCCAAATATTGTCCGGGTAAACAACTATTTAGTCAAATAAGGTTAAAATAATCAACTGTTATATGAGGAATTTTTCACCAACTAATTATGCTACACATTAAACCTGAAATGCATCACGTCTCCGTCCTTCACCACATATTCCTTTCCTTCAATTCTTAATTTTCCAACTTCGCGTGCAGCCGCTTCTGAACCAAGTTTCACATAATCATCATAGCCGATCACTTCAGCTTTGATAAAACCTTTCTCAAAATCAGTATGGATCACACCGGCGGCCTGTGGTGCTTTCCAGCCTTGCTGAATCGTCCATGCACGGACTTCCTGGACACCTGCTGTAAAATAAGTATAGAGATTCAGCAAACGATATGCAGAATGGATCAGCCTGTCAAGCGCAGGCTCGGTCATTTTATATTCTTCCATGAATAAAGCACGATCGTCTGCATTTTCCATTTCGGCGATCTGTGCTTCGATATTATTATTCATGATGATCACTTCAGCTGGTGAATGATCAACTGACAAGTTTTCTTTCTTAACTGCTTCGATCAATTGCTCTGAATATTTATTACCAGTATGCATAGAAGCTTCATCGACATTGGCAACATACAATACTGGTTTATCAGTCAGCAGGAATAGATCTGCGATCGCTGGCCTTTCTTCCTTTGTTAAACGTAGTTCACGTATACTTTTTCCCTGCTCAAGAATTTCTTTACAACGTTTTAAAACTTCGAGTTCAGCTTTGATTTTTGGATCCAGCTTGGCTTGTTTTTCAGATTTCTGTATTTTCTTTTCAACGCTGTCAAGATCTTTTAACTGTAGTTCGGTATCGATAATTTCCTTATCACTTACAGGATTGATAGCACCTTCATCACGCAAAATGTTTTCATCTTCAAAACACCTGATCACGTGAATGATTGCATCAACTTCCCGGATATTACCCAAAAACTTATTGCCAAGACCTTCTCCTTTACTTGCACCTTTTACAAGACCAGCTATATCCACGATCTCTATCTGCGTAGGAACAATCCGGTTTGGATTTACCAGTTCAGCCAGTTTTTGCAAACGGGCATCCGGAACATCAACCAAACCAACATTCGGATCGATGGTGCAAAAGCGGTAGTTACTTGCCTGTGCTTTTGCACTGTTACTAACCGCATTAAATAGTGTCGATTTACCAACATTCGGAAGACCTACAATTCCTGCCTGCATCTTTTAGTTTATAGTTTATTGTTTATGGTTTATGGTTTATGGTTTATAGTTGTTAAACCAGAAGAATTTTAAAGTTTGCAAAGATACGAGATTGCAACCGGTGAATGGGAAAGTATTAATTAACTTCAACGAACAAAATAGCTTCGTTAATAAATTATAATGATAAACCATAAACCATAAACCATAAATACAATGGTTCTTAGCCGCATCTGGACCGCATTTATTTTGATCGCGATACTTGTTGCTGCCGGTCGTGTTGCATTTCAGCCTGGCGCACAGAATTTGTTTGGCAACATGGTAACCGGAAAAAATACAGACACAGCATCTGTACGTGCTGTTGATTCACTTGCCGTTCCTGCAGAAATTCAACAGCAACTCACTACGCAAAAAACAGTTGGCTGGGGTAAAGAAAAGATTTATAAAACTGAAAGCGGCACCTATCGCGCTTATGCCATGCTTCCCGCAAATGGTGTTTTTGAAACATGCAAGGATGCCGTTAATCTATGTATCGGATTGATTGGTATAATGGCTTTGTTTCTTGGCTTTATGAATATCGCAGAAAGGGCAGGGGGAGTCAGGTTTTTATCAAGAATTATCGGGCCATTTTTCTCGCGCATTTTTCCCGAGGTTCCAAAAGATCATCCTGCTATGGGACATATGCTGATGAATTTTTCTGCCAATTTAATGGGGCTCGATAATGCGGCGACACCTTTTGGTATTAAATCAATGGAAAGTTTGCAGGAATTAAATCCGACAAAAGAAACAGCTTCCAATGCACAACTGATGTTTTTGTGCCTGCATGCATCGGGACTAACATTAATTCCTGTAAGTATTATCGCTGATCGTGTTGCTTTAAAGTCACAGTATCCTACTTCTATTTTTATTCCCTGCATGATTGCCACTTTTGCTGCGACCATTACTGCACTGGTTGTTGTTTCAATCCGCCAGCGGATAAAAGTCCTGCAACCTGTTATCATTGCCTGGGTTTTTGGGATTACTGCAATAATAGCAGCCCTGATTTTTTATATCAATTCACTGGATGTAAAAGGCGTAACTGTTTTTTCCACCAGTTTAAGCAATGCCATCATATTATTGATCTTTTTGCTGATCCTGCTTGGAGGTATCTATAAAAAAATAAATATTTTCGATGCCTTTATCGATGGAGCGAAGCAAGGTTTTGAAACTGCTGTACGAATCATACCTTATTTGGTTGGGCTACTTGTCGCTATTTGTTTGCTGCGCAACAGTGGTGCATTTGATTTTTTACTTGATGGAATAAAAGCATTGTTCAATTTAGCAGGTGGCGATACACGCGTTGTTGACGCTTTGCCAACATCATTATTAAAACCATTGAGCGGCAGTGGAGCAAGAGCTATCATGATCGATACGGCAACAACATTTAATCCCGATTCTTTCCAGGCTAATCTTGCCTCCGTCTTCCGCGGATCTGCTGATACTACATTTTATATTGTTGCTGTTTATTTCGGCGCTGTCGGGATCAAGAATACAAGATATGCTGTAGCTACAATGTTACTTGCTGACCTGGCGGGAATAATTACTGCAATTGCGCTCGCGTATATATTCTTTGCATAAAAAAAGTCCCCCGATTTGATCGGAGGACTTATAGAACATAGAATTATATCCTAACGGGTAACATATATAGTTCCCACTTTAGTTCCTTTATAACTACCCCTGTAAAGAAGGGTATAACTTCTGCTTTTTACCAGGCTTGAAGAAACTACTTTCAAAAGATTGACCTGTGTACCTGTTTCCCTGATATATAAAGTATCAGGACTAACGCCTGCAGGATATGAAATAAAGGGAGTTACGTCAGTTGTCGGCACATTTGTAAATATGTTCGCATTCTTCGTGAACGAGAAAATATCTATTGCGGGAACTGCAGCTGAATTATAAACAAAATTCGCAAACCTGAGCCTTACTGTGTTGTCTGTTGGCACAACTATATCATCCAGCACCGTTTTTTGTTTGGGTGTTGAACTTGTATCGTATAAAAAAACAGTGTAGTGCCTGTTAGGCTGAAATGTTTCTGCAAAACTCAATGGTTGCTGACCTGTTGTAGCTGAAATATTGCCAGTATCTCTGACATAAAAATTATGCAAACCTGCAGCTACATTAATACCATAGAAAGTAGCAGTAGAACTTGTTGAACCCAGGAAAGAAGCCTGTGGGTATATGCTTCCACTTGCAAGTGCGGTATTTGTGGCCTGTACATTTGCATTATCAATTGTAAGCTGGTTACGCGTTGCATTAGCAGTTGCTACAACAATCTGCACAATCGCACTGTTTGAAAAATCGGTGTTGACAGGCGTTGTGTCGTGAATATCTTTTACGCAGGCACTCACACCAGTAATGATGATTGCCAGCGCAGGAAATAAAATTTTATTGATTCTTTTCATGTTGTTTCGGTTTAGTTGGTTATGGTTCTGAGAACCACATTTTGAAGGTGTGATAATCCGTCCTGTCTGCACCTATGCGACGTAATTCAGCAATATTCCAAACCGTTTCTGAATTATATCTTGGATAAACACGGTATACTGGTTTGCCAACGTTATCAGCAAAAATATCATTGGTTGCCAATGTTGGTATTTTCAAAGTTTTATAAACCTGCTGTCCTGTTTTTGGATCAAGATCCAGGTAATGGAATCTTCTCATATCAACCCAGGTTTCTACGATTCCAATTGCAAACAGCGCAATGTATTTCTGCAACATGATATGTGTCAGCGTAAGATCTGAAGCAACAGCCGGAGTTATGAGCGGATTATTAATATATGCATCACGGTTTGCCGCAGTAATTTCTTCACCTGCAGGAATATTTGCATTAAAAGTGGATGTAAGCATGTCAAAGTTCAATAATATTCCTTCTTTGTAAGCTTGTAATGCAAGCGTAGGATTTCCTTTCCTTAAAGCGGCTTCAGCTTTCATGAATTTGACTTCAGCGGCAGTGAGTACTGGAAGGGGAGCAGCATTGCGGAAAATATAACGACAATTATTATCATTTGATGGTGCTGTATTGATTGCAGTCGTCGAACCATCCTGCTTCACACCAAAGAAATTTTCAGGTCTGTTATTTGCATCAGTAATTCCAGCCTGTCCAAGGTTACGCGGAACTCCAACAAATGTATTATTGTTGTTTTTACGCAACATATAAATCGCACGTGGATCAGCAAGGCCAAGAATAGTTCCATTCATCAGGTTGGCGATATATTCACCCTGCCTGTTTGCAGTTGTTGAACCAGCAGTTGTACCGTTCAGATTATTTCTTGCAGGGCCGAAGAAATTCGCTGCGCCTGTTACACCGCCTGGTTGATAAGCAAATTTCTGCATAGCATTATCTGCATTTGATGCCAAAGAAAGATCTGCATATTTAATTACTGAGTCAGCAGAGTAAGATGCTTTATTTGAAAGATGATTGAAACTGCGTGCCAGTATTGCATAAACAAATTTTTTCCATTTGTTTACATCACCGTTATACATGTAGGCGTCACCCAATGCAAGATTCGATGCACTTACACCATCACCTGTCATACTTAAATAAGTAAGCGCTTCGTGACAAAGGCTTCTTACATAATTATATACTTCTTCCTGCGTCTGGTAAGTGAATGTCAGTCTTGAAGGATCAAAAGCTTCGGTAAGAATACTTTCACCCTGCACATCTGTTAATTGCAACCAGCTCCATGCGAAGATGGCTTTACCTACGCCAACATAATCCCATTTCTTTTCTTCAGCGGCCCACTTGATCATGTTCATGTTGTTCTGACCGATATCATAATAATGCGCGCGGAAAATAGAAGCGGTTTGATCAGCAGCGGTACTACCTAATGGAATGGAACGACCTCCCATTTGATCATAAAGATCGTTTGCCAGGTAATAGTGCCAGTTCTGAACATATTTTCCCAGGTAACGATAATCATTGTAAGGACCATGACCAGCACTGTTAGCACCCATGCTGGAAATTATCCCTGGTAAAAGTTGTTCAACCGGCACACGCACATCCGCATTTGGATTGGCGTATGCCTCATCAATTTTCTTGGTACAACTGGTCACAAACAAAGTAGTTGCAGTGATCAGCGAAACACCATATATAAATATTTTTTTCATATTATTAATTTAAAAAATTAAAATCCTGCCCTGATTCCAAATGTAAAACTAACAGGAGCGCCTGCATTTCCATAATCAAATCCCCATCCGCCAACACCGCGAACACCAGCAGAAACAGCATTAACTGCAGGGTCAGCACCAGTATAGTTGGTCATCAGGATAAGATCATTAGCAGTAAGGAACAGCCCCAGTGATTTTACATAACTCATGTTTTTGAGTTTTGTAGACGGGAAAGTATAGCTCAATGTTGCTTCGCGAAGACGGAACCAGTTAACATCATGTTCAATGTAAGCTTCATCAGGCATATTAGTTGAACTATAGTAAGCACTATTGTAATATGGAATTACTACAATTGAATTTACAGTAGGAGTTGCACTATTTTCTTTACCATCTTTCAATACACCCTGGATCACGCGGGGTGTTTCCCTGTCAAGTGTACGTTTGCTTTTTCCGTTAATTGTAAGGTATTGATCTGTAAGGTTGATCACATCTCCACCTACTTTCAGATCCCAAAGGAAATTCAACTTCCAGTTTTTATAGCGAAGATTATTTACCCAACCTAGTGTAAAGTCAGGATTACGATTGCCTCTTACGAGGAACTGACCATCTGAAAGCGGTAAACCTGTAGTTGGATCGATTAATATGTCACCCTTGATGGTTCTTTGATATCCGAATGCAGTGATACTTGTAGTAGGTCCGCCTGCAACCATTCCTCCACGCGCATTCAGGTAAGGCCAGATGTCTGACAGGTAAACTTCGGTTACGTTGAAAGGTAATTCAAGTACCTTATTATACATCTTGTTGAAGTTTAAACGCATATCCCACGTGAAATCTTTTTTCGTCATGATCGTGGAACTCAGGCTTACTTCAACACCTTTGTTACGCGTTGTGCCGATATTAAGTGTATTCAACACATAACCTGTACCATAGCTTGCACGGAATCCCTGGAAGATCTGCTTTTTACAAAGTGTATTGTAATAAGTAATATCAACATTGAGTTTGCTTTTAAACATTCTCAATTCAGTTCCGACTTCGTATGTGCGCTGAATTTCTGGTTCCAGGAAATAGTTGTTGTTATCAAAGCCATAAGCATAGCCACCACCACTGCTTGTTACAGGATTAAATACTGACTGGTTCCTGTAAGGATCACTTGAACGTGCTGTACTTGCCAACGAAGTTCTAAGCTTAACATAGTTTACAATATTTCCTTTTTTAATGCCAGGAAACATATCACTTAAGATCAGGCTTGCACTTCCTGCAGGATAATTATAGTTGCGGAAATCTTTCGGGAAGATGGATGATGTTTCAAAGCGATGAGTATAAGCAATAAAGAAATAATTATTCCAACTGAATCCAACTTCACCGAAATAAGCAAGTTGCCTGCTCAACACATAGTTTGGCAATCCTTTGCGGGCATTGTTCAAACGTAAGCGTGAAGTAGCCCTTGTTCTTGAACTATCTCCCATCCATTGTTTGATCTGATCAAGGGTGACTATCTGGTTATCTTTCACCATGTCACCAGCGGTGTTTACAGAGTCAACAATGTTTGTTCCATATACAGAATATACTTCTGTTCTGTAGTCCTGCCACATTGTTCCAACCATTACACGTGCACCAACTTTTCCAAATGTTCTTTTCAGCATCAAATTGATGGTGTGATTGTATCCTTCGAAATGGCGGTAGTAATTATCCATTGAACCACCTGTACTCTTTGTTAGGATAAATGATTGCGGGTGATAGAAAGTATAACCATCCTGCTGGTAAGTATCATAACCAAAACGACCTGAAATGGTCATCCAGGAAAACGGCGTAAAATTGATACCCAGGGTTGCGATCTTACGATCTGTTTCATCGCGGCCACGATTCCTGTTTGCACTAAAGAATGGGTTATCGATCTCACCATTTTGTGTAGCAGCAAATACAAGTTTCTTATCACCTTCCTGGTCTTTCCAATCGCGCACATCATAGTTTGCAGGCCAGATCAATAAGCCAAGCATATATCCATTTACCCCCCTGAGTGGTTTATTATTTACCGACCTGATGTAGGAAAGAGAAGGAGAGATGTCAAACATTTTTCCGAGTTTCACATTACCAGAGGCACGCACATTGAAACGCTTATAAGTGTTCTCAGGAATAGGACTTCCCTGGTCAAGATAAGAACCAGACACCCTGAAGCTCCAGTTTTTCTTGCCGTAATCAAGACTTAAATTATGCTGATGTGTGAACGATGTTTTGAAAAAAGCATCAACGTTGTCATAGATCTTCGTTCCATCAGGATATTTTGGTCCGAAATAACGGAACAAACCATCAGACTGGGTTACACCATTGAAACCATTTCCATAAACGTTTTGTGTTTCAGGAAAACGTGTAAGGTTTGATACACGAAATGAATTGTCGTAATTGATACCCAGCTTTCCATTATTATTACCTTTTTTAGTTGTAATAATGATGGCACCTGAACTTGCCTGGCTACCATATAAAGCAGTGGCTTCAGGACCTTTCAACACGGTGATCGTTTCTATATCATTTGGATTGAGATCAGAAATACGGTTGCTGTAGTCTCCCTGGCGGTTTGCAGTTTCATTTACGTTGCGTGAACTTGTTTCAACAAGACCCAGACCTGAATTGGTATTACTTGTCTGGTTCATTGTGCTGTTGTCGGCAATTACACCATCAATAACAAACAAAGGCTGGTTATCCAATGCCATTGAATTGAATCCACGTAAAACGATCATAGAAGAAGAACCTGCAAGTCCCGAAGTTGGATTTACAGTTAAACCTGCAACACGACCTTGTAAACCATTTACAAAATTTTCGCGCTGGCTTTCTTTAATATCCTGCCCGCTTACTTTTTGTACTGAATAACCCAGCTCTCTTGGGTTTCTTTTGATATCCATCGCTGTTACAACAACTTCTCCCATTGTGTTGTCAGCTGTTTTCATTGACACTGCTACAGTAGTTGAGCTACCAGGTTTCACTTCTTCAGTCTGGTACCCTACATAAGTTATTTGTAAGGTCTCACCACTCGTCATCATGATCGAGAAACGCCCGCTTGCATCTGTTTGCACAATCCGGCGCGTACCCTTGACCTTGACGGTAACTCCACTTAACGGAGTTTTAGTATCCTCCGACAGGATAGTACCTGTTACTGCTCTTTCCTGTGCCTGCACCAATGGAGGCAACAAAAGAATCAGCATCGATAAAGAGAGGAAGATTTGGAGAATTTTTCTCATAGCTGTTTTTTTTGATATTTAATAAAAGTCAATTTTGATTAAGCCACTTCTAATCCTGCTTGTTTATACGGTTCGAGTACCGGATCTGAAGCAGGTAATTCGGTTATTAATAAATCAATTTCGTCTAATCCACATACACGGATCGGTTGCACAGAATTTATTTTTTCAGCAATAGTGAGGCATACCACTTTCTTGGATGACTCGATCATTGCTTTTTTTAATTGAACTACCTCCCAATCATTATCGGTAATTCCCTGGTCAACGTCTATCGCATTTGTCCCCAAAAAACAAAGATCCGCTTTAACCTGTTTTATTTTGGCAATAGCCTCAGAACCAACGGTGATCTTTGAGTTTTTTGAAATTTTATCTCCGATTAGGATCACTTCAATATTGGGATGATGCATGTATTCAAGAATAGCAGGAATACTACCTGAAATAAAGGTTGCTTTTAATTGAGGTGGGAGAGAGCGGGCCATTTCCAGGATAGTTGTTCCTCCGCTCGTAAGAATAAACATACCATTATCTATCAGTGCGATTGCTTTGCGAGCAATAGTTTGCTTTTTATTTTGCGAGTATACACCATTAGATGAAAAAGAAACCTGGTTGAACGAATGGGAAAGTGCACCACCATGTACTTTGATCACTTTACCTTCTTCCGCGAGTTCTAACAAATCGCGGCGAATGGTATCCTCCGACACATTTATTTCTGTGCAGAGCGAAGATGAAAGGACCTTATTGTGCAGGTTGACCTGGTGCAAGATATAGGCCTGCCTTTCCTTCTTAAGCATTCGTTAATTTTGACCGCACTAATTTAAACGAATTCCTGCAAGAAAACGCAGAACCCCGAAAAAATCCACCACCAAACCCCCTGAAGGGGGAGTTAAATGGGGATAATTAAAAAGCTTTCCGATCGATAGATGGGGGTAAAAAAAACCCGTCGCTGCTGATACGACGGGATACTAATTATAAAGCGTGAACTTTCTAACCAGCTATCTCAAGTAGAAGATGAGTTATAAATCTTACTATCAATCCTTAATCTTCCGATCTGCGGCTTTCAGATTTCTGGCCGTTTCCAAAAGTAAACCTGGCTGTAAATCCAATTGCTGCAGGTTCAAAATTGATATCATCCACAATATTCAATTCAGGTTTCCAGTCGAGTGAAAGATTTAAAGGGATCCCCGAAAATTTATAATCAAGGCCAATTATACCCTGCGCGCCGAAGTTTGCATTCGAATTTGTCTTCTGTGTATTTGTGTTAACAGTTTTCACAAATCCGATATAACCACCAGCCCCATAAAAATATGTTAAGCCTGCTGCGTTAAGCGGCTTGTGAAATTCAAGTAACGCACCAAGTGCAAGCGGATCACCAAAAGTGAATAGTCCTTCGATTGCCGTTTTATCAGTTATAAATTGTTTGATTGAAATTGAATTGCTTTGCATAGCGGCTGAGCTGCTCAAACGTACGCCCAGCGCGGTTCTGTAATCCTGTGCCGAAGCAGACTGGAAGAGGCCTAATCCTGCAATTAACAGGCAACCGATAATAATTTTTTTCATGGTGATTTTTTATTTGCATCTGCATAACGAAAAATAGTGCCAACGAAGTTTAAAGGAAATGCAAAAAGAATTTATGGTTTATGGTTTATAGTTTATGGTTGCGTTAACGATAGAACTTATAGTTGTCACCATTTGAACTATAAATCATAAACTATAAATCATAAATTCAATAGAGGTCATACTTTGTCTTAGGTCTCTTTTCTTCCAGCCATTGGAATTCCGGCAACTTCATTTCGCGGGGGTCTTTCTGGCGGATCGGCCAGATGGTGCCTTCTACTTTACTTCGGAAGACAACTTTGTTTACCTGTTTGTCTTTAAAATAAAGGTCCATGACATCTGACTTTGATTCATTGATGCCACTGTAAGCACTGTCATTATCCTGGATGAAATAAATGCATTCAGCAAGTCCCCGCGCCCGGACAGAATCGAGGTTCCCTTCGGTAAAATATCCATCCATTCGTGTTGATTTGACCTGGTTATAAATTCCAGGATCGATTTCATTAACAAGAAAAGCATGTTCATTTACATAAACCCGATCTGCTTTTTTGTTTTTTGTAAATAATAAAATGGTATCACCGGTGATCTGGCTTTTTTTAGCCCAGACAACCGGGTTTTGATATAGTCTGAATGCGGAATCTTTGAAAGAATAAAACAAACTATCGCTGATGGTCTGCAACGAGTCAGTAAACACTTTTACATTCCTGTATCCTTCAAAATAGCGATCAGTGCTGTCTTTGCCTTTGCCGGTTTTATTCAGATCGATAGTTGTCTTTCCTTTCACCGTATCTTTTTTCAAAGAATCGGGCTTGCCGTATAAATCTGAGAGACGTGCAGAAAATAAAGTATCAGCCGTAACATAAATCGAATCATCATCCTGTTTTATGATCATCAAAGGTTTTTTCGTAGCAAGAAATCTTTCCTTTTTACTGTCAGTAAATACTTCACCCGCCACAATTGTGGTATGCTGTGCAGTATCAATGATAATGACATTACCGCGTGCATGACTTAAGCCTGTACTGTCAGTAGCAATTTCATTCGCGGTGATGTATAATTTCTTATCCTTAATAACAGGTCTTCCGCCAAATTCAGCTTTTCCTGTCTGAAGATTATAAAATCCTTCGCGGGTTTCAATCGTCCTTCCGGTACTATCTTTTATTACTGTAAAGGCAATGAACCTTGCCACCTGCGATTCTGTGTTGTATAATAAGGAGTCGGTCTTAATGGAATAACCGGGGTCTTTAAGATCAACATTTTTTTTAAAGACAACATCTCTTAATCCAGCATAGTAAAAACCTTCTCTGCTTGTTAGCACTGTTTTCTTATTGACAACCTTACCACCATTCTTGTATGTCCCGATATCTGTGGTCATGTCGTATTCAAGGTCGGGAGTTGTCAGACTTCCTTTTCCATCTGTGAGTCGCACGCCACCACTCAGATACGCAAACTTTCGATCTATGAGGTAACGTAAATGGCTTGCATAAATATTTGCTGTGTCTGCATCATTGATGTGCACATTCCCCCATGCTTCGAAAGTATGGGTGTTGTTGTTGATCACACAACTATCGCAATAGAAATAAGAAGTATTTTGTTTTAACCTGACGTTCCCTGCAAGAATTTGTAATTGTGTACTATCATTAAGCTTTCTGAATTCAAGCTTACGGGCGCCGGGAAGGATCTCAACAAGCTTTGAACTGTCTGTAGGCTGTGATACTACAGGTTGTGTAATTACCTGTGCACACAAACCAGTTGATGCGAAACCTGCAACAAGAAATAATAAAACAATACGGTAAAAATTTCGCATCATGATCAGCGAGGAATAGTATCCTTACGCAGCGGCGAAGTTATAGGCCCATTCCTGTCTTTTCTCCCAAATATGGAAAGATTAACGTAGCGTTTTGGGTTAGCTCTCAGGTCATCGGCAAGTATTTCAAACCCCAGGATCGTTTTATTCAACTGGTCATAAAGCGCCCTGTCATTTAACAATGCGCCAAGTGTTCCGTCTTTGCTGTTGATCCTGGCACTTAGAGATCTTAATTGCTTTACAACTGCGTTGACTGAATCAATTGTGGGTTGAATATCGAGGCGCGCCAATTTATCTGTCGCAGTTTTTGCATTCGATATTGTTAACTTGATATCATCTGAACTGCTTTTCAAACTGCTGCTGAAATCCTCAGCATTCTGCAATGTTTTTGCCAATGGTCCGGTAGCACTATTCAACAGGCTATTTAATGAACTGCTCGCGCGATTTAAATTATTCAGTGTTTGTGTAAGATCAGCCCGCGCTTCCGCATTCAAAATCCCGTTAATACTACCGAATACAGTATTCAATGAATCAAGCGTCGTCTTTACTTTACCTAAAACCGGATTTAATTGGGCCTTCACATCGTCGAGTATTCCTACATCAACACGGGAACCAAGTGTATCACCAACTTCTAAAAAATGTGAATCTTTTCCTTTCTCAATATTTATATACCATGAACCTACAAGGGGAGATGTAATGATCGCTTTTGAATCTTTGGGAATGTTTACAAAATCTTTCAGGTTGATCGTTGCTACAATTTCATTCAGGTCCTTATCTTTTTTCTCAATCCTGTAAACTGTTCCAATGACATAGCCATTTACTTTCACCTCGTTAGAGGTTGAAAGACCACCCAGGTCACTGAAGACAGCATAGATCTTCCTGCTTTTCTTAAAAAGTTCTTTTCCTTTTAAATAATTGAAACCGAGGATGAGTATGGTTAATGCAGATATGGTGAGAACGCCAACTTTCGTTTCGTTACTGATCTTCATTCGATTGCTTTTGCCTATTTAGCAGCAAGTTACTTAATAAGTCTGAAGTCGGGAGTCCGAAGTCGGAAGATTATACCTGTTACTATTAAAGAATAAGATGGACTTCTGTCTTCGGACTTCGGACTTGTGGTATCTCAAAACCCTTTCTTATCCTCGTCTTTATCTTTAGCTTTCTCCTCTTGTTTCTCTTTGTATTTCTTAAATGCGTTGAAGATATTTTTTACAACTTCTCGCTGGCCTTCTTCGCTGATCAGGTATTCTTCTTCCTCTTTATTGGAGATAAATCCAATTTCAACAAGAATGCTCGGCATACCTGTCGCCTGTAAGACCCAGATGCCTTTGTCATTTCTTTGTTTTACACCACGATCAACACGACCCGCATCTTTGAATTCTTCCTGTATGTAATCCGCGAGGGTAAGACTTTTGCGGAAATAATTCTGCGCATAGATCAGCATTCTTACTTTTTCATTCGGATCAGTTGGATCAGGCATTGTAAGATTAGATGTTGAATCTATCTCTCCATAATCATCATTACGAATTACGGAGTTGATCTTGGATTCATTTTTACTGACAGCCCACAAATATGTTTCAGTTCCCTTTGGTTTATTTTCTACCCAGACATTTTCATATTCATACTGGTAAGTTGTTTTCTTATATGTCTTTTTTCCTTTTTTATAAGTCTTGGTCACAGGAATTTTATTTACAACCCTTTTCTCATACCAGCCACCGGGTCTTTTGCCGGCAGAATTACAATGAATCGCAATGAACAGGTCACCACCTGATTCGTTCGCAAGATTTGCGCGGTATTTTAATGCCTGTTCTATAGTTGGTTTATTCCCTGGCAATACATCAGACGTCCTGGTGTAAATGATCTTCATGTCAGGAAATGCCTTACGCAGTGTGTCACCAAGTTTCATTGAAACCTGTAAAGCAACATTTGCTTCTGATTCCTGCATGCCTTTGGCGCCCGGATCCATTCCACCATGGCCCGGATCAATGATCAAAGTTTGGATGGGCTTTTTTTTCTGCGCGTGTAAATTGACAGATAGAAATAATAAAAACAGGGATGAAACAGAGATGAAAATTTTTCTCATAGCAGTAACAGTGAAATGTAATTGGGTAAAATTAAAAAATGAAGCAGTTTATTCCGCCTGCTTTTTTTCACTTTCTTCTACCATTTGCAGGAACGCACCAACATCTTTTGCAGATCGTGTATTATTAAATGTATCACCTGAATCGGTATTCTGTGCTTGCTTTTCCAACCATGAAATATAAGTACGGACTGCTTTGATGATACAATCAGCTACTTCTTTTTGTCCTGACTTGCTGTTTAAGTAATCTTCTTCACTGCGGTTGGTGATATAACCTGTTTCAACAAGTATACTTGGCATAGCGGTGGCCTGCAAAACCCAGATACCAACTCCACGCTGCCTAACATCACGATCTACGCGACCAACTTTTGCAAATTCATCCTGCACAAAACCAGCAAGCGTTGCGCTGCGTTTGAAATATTGTTTTGTTTTCAATAAAGACAGCGCGATAAACTCCGGAGAGTTAGGATCGACAGAACCATAGTTATTTGAAAAATTTTCTTCCTGCAACATACTTGCGTTCTCGCGCATTGCCACTTCTTTATCTTCATTTTTATGCGCACCCCAGATATAGGTTTCAGCACCCTTCGCCGGATTTGGAACAGTATAAGTTCTGTATTGAGGAACTTCTTTGGTTTTCTTTTTTCTATTCTTGCCTTTACCTGTATAATAAGTAACTGTTTTCGTTCCTGTTCTTTCAGTCCTTTTTGAAGGAACGGCTGCATTCACGTGGATACATATAAAAAGATCACCATGGTTCTCATTTGCAATTTCAGCCCGGCGATGAATGGCTGTAATTGCTTCTGTTGGGCGGCTTTCAACAATCCTGATATCCGGCATATCCTCGCGAAAATTCTTTACCAGTTCTTTGGAAACAGCCAGGCATATATCATCTTCATATGAATAAACACCTTTCGCACCATTGTGTCCGCCATTAGCCATGATACCATGACCTGCATCAACAATGATGGTCTTGATTACTTTTTGCTTTGAAGAATTTTCTTTTTTGTTTTCGAAAGAAGAGATGGAAATGCCACAGGCAATGATCAGGAAAAACAATAAGGTCCGTTTAATCATGGGTTATACTTTGATGGGGTGGCGGAATATTCACAAATTGTTTTGTTTCCATCAAGGTCACCCAAGGGATAATGGATTATTTTTGGGACTACCTAGATGACTCAACTGTACAAAATTAGGCCAAAAAATATTTTTTACGCGGCTATAACTGCTCTGTTCTTTTTCACACTAACGTGGAAAACTGCTGCTAACAGCATTCACCAGCAACAATTTCGCAGTCCTTTAACACAACAAAAGGACACAACGATTCCAAAAAATAATAATTCAATTGGCGATTCAGTAAAACTAACAAGAACCGATACTGTCATCACTCCCAGGACAGATACCTTTTCATTAAAGATTGCAAAAGATTCTTTGGATGCCCCGTTGAAATATTCAGCCGAAGATTCAGCAGTTGTTCTTGTGCAGGATAAAAAGATCATTCTTTATGGTAAAACAAAAACCGAATACAAAGACATCACTTTAACCGCACCAAAAGTTGAAGTCGATCAGCAAAAACAGGAAGTGATTGCGGTGAATAAAAAAGACAGTACAGGTGCGATCATAGAAACTGCACATTTCAAAAGTGGTGATTCAGAATTCACAAGTGACACCATCCGGTATAACTTCAAAACACAGGTTGGGTTAACCAAAAATACTTTTACTAATCAGGGTGAGTTCCTGGTCATTGCCGAGCAGGCAAAAAAAGTAAATGCAAATACAACGTTTGCAAAAAACGCGAAGTTTACCACCTGTTTGCTTGACGAACCGCATTTTGCGATCAAGTCGGATAAAATGAAAGTGATCAGTAATAAGGTGGCAGTATCGGGTCCTGCCCATCTTGAATTCGAAGGTGTACCTATTCCCATTTATTTGCCATTCGGATATTACCCGCTTTACCAGGGAAGACATAATGGTTTATTACCTCCGCAGTTTGCAACCAATGAACAATATGGTTTGGGATTAGAAGGACTTGGTTATTACAAAGTGCTGAGCAATTACTGGGATGTGAGAGTGTATGGAAATATTTATTCCTATGGAGGCTGGTCTGCTAATATCAATCCTACTTACAGGAAACGATACAGGTATAGTGGCGCATTCAATCTTGCCATTCAAAACACCAAACAAAATTTCAAAGGTGATCCCGATTTTCTGAAAAACAAAAGCTATTTCATTACCTGGTCTCATTCAGTTGATGCGAAAGCAAGACCTGGTGTGACTTTCATGGCGAATGTAAATGCAGGTTCGACCAAATTTAACCGGTATGTTCCCAACAGCCCGCGTCTGAATTTTCAAAACCAGTTAGGTTCTTCGATCAGTTATTCAAAAACATGGGCAGGTAAACCGTACAATCTTACGTTAAGTGCCAACCATGATCAGAATAACTTCACTCACCTTATTAATATAAGTCTTCCTGATGCCGGGTTTTCCGTCAGTACACTTTATCCGTTTCAAAAAAGGTTTGGAGCCGGTACGCCGAAGTGGTATGAAAAGTTAGGGGTAGGGTACAATGGAATTTTCAGGAACCGGTTTTCTTTTTACGATACCGCATTCCAGTTTAAAAGACTCATTGATACATTGCAATGGGGAGCCAGCCACAATTTTCCAATCACACTTTCTTTGCCACCTATATTAAATGGAGCCATCATAGTTTCGCCTTCTATTTCATATGCACAGGTTTGGATAGCACAAAAGTTTCGCAGGACATGGAATGCTGCAACAAAAAAAGTTGATACAACGATCACAAAAGGATTTTATACAGATCATGACGTGAGTACATCGTTGGGCTTCAATACTGCCTTATATGGTACTTACCAGTTTAAAAATTCAAGAATAGTTGCTATCAGGCACGTTATTCGACCATCAGCAAGTATCAATTACAGGCCAGACCTCTCGCGCAGACATTTTTATACAACGCAGATTGATACGACAGGTTATAAACGTCAGTTTTCTGAATTCGAAGGAGCTATGTTTGGCGGATTTAGTCCCGGGGAATCAGGAGGAATTGGATTTTCAGTGGACAATAGTCTTGAAATGAAAGTGCATTCGAAGAAAGATACTGTAGATAAAAAAATTCGTTTGATCGATGGGTTTGGTTTCAATTCCGGGTATGATTTTCTTCGCGACTCACTTAAGCTTGGACTGTTCCAACTTTACCTGCGTACAACATTGTTTGAAAAGATCAGTTTGACAGCAAGCAGCACATTAGATCCTTATCAGACAGATAGCCATGGTAATGATATCAATAAGTATGCATGGCAGGGTGGAAGATTTAAATTAGGAAGGTTGACGTATGGAAGCATCGCATTGAATACGAATTTTCGCAGTAAACCAAGAGATCCGCAAAAAGAAGCAGCGCGAAGAAAAGCAGCAGATGCGAGATTACAGGATCCGAATGTACTGGCAGACAGGCAGCGATTGCTGGATTATATGCAACAGAATCCAAACGAATTTGTCGATTTCAATATTCCTTGGGAAGTAACGCTGGGATATTCATTGTATTTTTCAAACACGATAAAACCTGATTACAGCGGGTTTCAGAAAGATTTTAATTCCAACCTCAATTTCAGCGGAAGTTTCAGCCTGACTGAAAAATGGAAATTCAGTGCGAACGGATATTTTGATTTTGATTCAAAGCAGCTGGAAGTTTTTCAAATGTCAATCAACCGCGAAATGCATTGCTGGCAATTATCAATAAATGTTACACCAGTAGGATTATACCGTTCATTCAGCTTCTCAATCAGTCCGAAAGCAAGTGTGTTACAGGATTTGAAGATCAACAGGACAAGGTCATTCAGCAACTACTAAGCGGTTTCAAAAGTTTCAGAGGTTTCAGAAGTTGTTAACCAAGCTACATTGAATCATTTGTTCTTCTGATAAAAATTGTACATGGCGTTGAAGACTTTTTGTTTTACTTCCTCGACGCTAAGACCTTCGACTGGTACGGGTTCCAGGAAATACATGCGTAATTTTGTTGGGAAGAAATAGAAACTCTTATTAAGTGGTAAGGCTTTCTTTGTATTAAAAATTACGGCCGGAATAATTTCATGGTTGGTTACATGGGCAAGCCTGAATGCACCATCATGAAACTTTTTCAGTGGCTCATTGGTCCGGTTACGCGTGCCTTCGGGATAAATACACATGTGCATTCCTTTTTCCAACACTTTTTTCATTTTATCAAAACTTTCCCGGCGGCTTTTTTCATTATTGCGGTCTACGAGCACTGATCCTTTCATATAAAAAAAACCAAACAACGGGACCTTTGCAAAGCTGCTTTTTGCTATTGTTTTATTTGCACCTGGTACAAAAGGGCAGGAGAGTGGTACATCGAGCAATGAATTATGATTGAATGTTACCACATAAGTTTTTCCTTTTTGAAAATTTGCACGACCGTGTACACTTACCGGGCAACCTGCAAGTAAAAGCCAGATATTCATCCATACCCGTGAAATAAAAATGAAAATGCGCTGGCCTAAGGGATCTGGAAATAGCCAGCAAAGCATGGAAGGAAAAAAGAAAACCAGGAAAGTGATCACAAAACTCAGCAACCCCCATACAGCCCAGATACGTGCAAATATATTTTTAGCCAATTGCATCAGCGAATGTCGCTGAATAAATTTGATTTAACAGAAGGCCATTCATCTTTCAACACGCTGTAATAAATGGATGTGCGGCGGCGGTTATTCCACATCGTCATATGGCTGCGCAAAATTCCTTCTTCGATGCCACCAACTTTTCTAAGACCTTGTCGTGCTCTTTCATTCAATACATCTGTTTTGAATTCAATTCTTTCAAAATTCAATTCATCAAATACATATCGCATCATCGCAAATTTCGCGTGCCTGTTAATGCCCGTGCTTCTGAATTCTTTTCCTAACCAGCTCCAGCCGATTTCAGCGCGGAGGTCAAACATGGAAATATTTCCAAGTGAGCTGCTGCCGGCAATTTGATTTGAAGTTTTATCGATGATGGTGAAAGGCCGGCGGGTATTGACTTTGCAGTCATCCTCGGCCATTTGGATCCATTTGTCAAGTTGTTTTTCGTCGGATAAATTCAAAGTAAAATATTCCCACATTGATTCATCTTCGCGGGCCAGTTTTAAAAATGCCTCGCGGTCATTTCGTTCTAACGGTCTTAGTAAAACTCTGTCAGTTTCTAATTGAAGCTCTACTGGTATCATGGTTTACAAATATGCAGGTTTTTTTTAGTAGCACGGCGGACACGGCGTACACAAGCGATCACGGCGGGTAAATACAAGGTTCCTCGCTATCGCTCGGAATGACAACGTAAGTGGAGGTGGGGATGAGGTCGCCGCCTTCGGCGGCGAAAATCTTGTATTTAAACACTCCAATCAATCGGATCAATTCCTTTACTAACGAGATATTCGTTTGTTTTTGAAAAATGCCTGCAGCCAAAAAAACCCCCGAATGCTGAAAGTGGCGATGGATGCACACTTCGCAGGATCAAATGTTTTGATTCATCTATCAGAGACCTTTTTTCCTGCGCAAACTTTCCCCATAACAAAAACACTACATTGTTTCTTTGCTCAGAAATTTTTTTGATCACAGCATTGGTGAAATCGGCCCATCCAATCTTTGAATGACTCATTGGTTCACCCGCACGCACCGTCAACGAGGCATTCAATAAAAATACACCCTGTTCTGCCCAATGCGTAAGGTTTCCATGTTGCGGAATTGGTATTCCAAGATCGGTATTGATCTCTTTAAAAATATTAACCAATGAAGGAGGAGGCGGCACACCAAATTGTACAGAGAAACAAAGTCCATGTGCCTGCCCTGGCCCATGATACGGATCCTGTCCGAGTATCACTACTTTGATATTGTGAAAAGGAGTAGTGTTGAAAGCATTGAAAATAACTGGTCCTGGCGGATAGATGATCTTGCCCTGCGCTTTTTCTGTTTTAATATGTAAAGGAATCTGCTGGAAATAAGGTTGTTTGAATTCATCCTTTAAAACCTGCTTCCACGATGATTCGATTTTGACATCCATTTCTAAAAGTAAACTTGAGTTACCGGATCTGGAGATCCGTTAATATAAAAACTTTTCCACATAACTTATTGAAAACAAAAGCATCAGTTTGGTATCGTAAATTTTCATTGCTGATACGCTTGCATTTATGAAATTTATTTTATCTCTTTGAACTGTGATTAAAAAATTGAATTGCTGATTACAATACAGTTTTTTAATTGTGATGTTTATCCGAACCCTATTTGAATAACATTTAAATCCGTAACCGTCACTTCATGAGAAACATTTTCTCCTCCTGATCATTTTTTTCCTTAGTTAATTCTGCTTAGTTATTATTTGCCTTAACCTGCCATTGGCTCGTCGGGGAATGCTCAAGGTCTTGTGTGTATGCATTGAGATGAGCAAATAATAAACCTGTGCCCTGGAGAAAAAAACTTATGCAATTGCCACCCAAAATAAACTGACCCATGAATTTGAAATCCGTTTTTAATCCGTACTCAAAGATGCGCTACCCTTGAAGACGAATCCAACACCTAAGAAAACCGAACCAGATCTGTTGAACAACCAATTAAAATCCTAATCCAAAGAAAGACCAGATTAAAATCCGAAAACCTAAAAATCCAATTCACACGAAAACCAATTTGAAATCCTAAAATCCAAAGAAAGACCAAAATCCAAATTCTGAAAGATCAGAATTATCCTTATCCGAACGAAAACCAAAAAATCCAATGCCTGTACAAAAACTGAAAAAAATCAGGTATTACTAGAAAAACAAATTTTAATCACCAAAAAATTTTGAAGAAACAGAAAAATTCTACTTAAACTGAACAAGAATCAATGGTGATAAAAACCGATTGGTTTATTTGATCAAAAAAAGAGCGAAGAGAAATCTTCGCTTTTTTTATTAAACAGCCACGCTAATTAAAACTAATTACCGCTGATTACGCTAATGAAGGTGAGGAGATAAGATTTACAATACTGAACCAACAATTAAGGTTAAATAATTCAAAATATCACTTGATTTACTCTCATTAAAAAAACATACAATTACATTTGACCATGCGTTTTTTGTTTGTTTTGCCTTTATTGATTTTATCTTCCTCATGCATTTGTCAATCTGTGCCAAGCAAGATTGACGCAGATAATTTAGCAAATCGGATTAATAGTTCATTCCTGCAAGAGAAAGTGTTTGCTGACACTTTTTCTTTCAGTCATTCAGATACTGGCGGCATACACAAGTCCATTTATTATTTTGGATGCAATGGAGAATGCGTTAAAGTTGTTGATTCCGCATTTATTTTCCCACTTATCGATTTTGCAACCAAGATTTCAACATCCACCACAATATTTTTCTTGGAAAAGAATCATGCGTTTAAACATATTCGAAAACCCGCTGCAGACAATCAGGAAATCACGTATTTGCTCCTGGATGATTACGACAGGATTAAAATTCAAGGAAATTTATCTACAGATTTAATGAAAAAGAAAAAGATTATCGAAACTTCCATTTTTTTACTTCAGTTATATAACGCAAAAACGCCCTGATAAAGGGCGCTTTGTGATCCGGACTGGATTCAAACCAGTGACCTACTGCTTAGAAGGCAGTTGCTCTATTCAGCTGAGCTACCGGACCATTTTTGTCGCGCGAAGATAAAGCAAAATTTTTCGGGATAATTAAAGATTACGAAACGTTTTCCCACTCGCCACTCGCTACTTACTACTCGCCGGCAACGAGAAGCTGTCCAGGAACACATTCACTTTTTGCTCCGGTAACTCTTTAGAAGAATACGCATACATAAATCCAATGAACTTCCCATCTGTCCAGGATTTGATCTTCCATTGATCCTCGGAGTTGTCCTGCCAATAGTCGAGCACACCTCTTGTGTCTTCACGGTTTTTTAAATGGTGGCCTTTGCCCCAGCCGGCAACTTTCACGATCTGCAGGCTAACCTTGAGATGATCCAGGTAGGTTAGCATAAGGTCTTCCGCATCCTGTAAATCCGTGATCGGGATTTGAAGTTTAACGCAGATCACGCCGTAAGTGACACCTGTTACTGTGCACTCGCCCGTATAGACTTTTGAAGAATCCTCACTGTAAGCAAGCTTGAACTTTGTATCGCAGTAATTATATAATGAACAACCACTGTTGCCAATTGCATATTTTTTCAGTGATTGGGCCTGGGTAAAACTGGCAATCAAAATACAAAGCAGGAAAAATTGCGTTCTCATTGGTATAAAAATAACACATAACTCATAACCCATAACTTCACACGTAACTCTTAACACATAACTCTTAACTACTTTTGCCCCAAATTCTGCTATGAGTAAAGTGTTCAATTACGGAATCGATACTCTGACGACCGGGATCGTACTTGACGTTGCATCAGGAAAGATACAGGCGGCGTTGTCTAAAAAAGCGATTGAAAAAATTAACGCCAGCTCATCACATGTGAAAAAAATAGTTGATGATAATAAAACGGTGTATGGCGTTAACACTGGTTTTGGTATCCTGGCTAACACTGCGATTTCAAAAGACGATACAACAAGACTCCAGCATAAAATCCTGCAAAGTCATAGTGTAGGTGTCGGTGATCCCGTGCCGATGGAAATTGCAAAGCTGATGATGATCACAAAAGTGCACGCACTTGCACAAGGCTATAGTGGGGTACAATTGCAAACTATTGAAAGGATCATCTGGCATATCGAAAATAATTTTATTCCGGTCGTTCCGGAAAAGGGAAGCGTTGGAGCGAGTGGAGATCTTGCTCCGCTTGCACACCTCTTTCTTCCGCTGATTGGATTGGGTGAATGTTATTATAAAGGCCAGCGGACCGACTCTTCACAATTACTCAAACTGGAAAGCAAAGAACCGATCGGGCTTGGTCCGAAAGAAGGGCTGGCATTGATCAATGGCACACAGTTCATTTTAAGTTTTGCAGTCAAAGCTGTGCAGCGCATGCATAATTGTCTTGAAGCGGCTGATATTATCGGGGCGATGAGTCTCGAAGCATTAACAGGTACAAAAGCTCCGTTTGATGATCGTTTGCATTCACTTCGTCCTTTCCAGGGAAATAAATTGGTTGCTCAAAGACTTTGTTTGCTGCTAAAAGATTCCGAGATCATGCAATCACATGTTGATTGTGGTCGCGTACAGGATCCGTATTCGCTTCGATGTATTCCTCAAGTTCACGGCGCATCGCGCAATGCCTGGTTGCACTTGAAAGAACTGACAGAAGTAGAACTAAATGCAGTTACAGATAACCCGATCATATTTTCTTCAGATGATACGATCAGCGGAGGAAACTTTCATGGGCAACCGCTTGCTCTACCGTTAGACTATGCATGTTTTGCAGCGTCAGAATTAGGTAATATTTCGGATCGTCGTTGTTATTTATTATTAGAAGGAAAATGGGGATTGCCAATGCTGCTGATGAAAGAAGTGGGACTGAATTCAGGTTTTATGATACCGCAATACACTACTGCTGCATTGGTGACCGAAAATAAAACGCTTTGTTTTCCTTCAAGTGCAGATAGTATTCCAACATCTCTTGGCCAGGACTTTCCAGCACAGTGGGATCCGAAGCTTGGAATTCACGTGACTTGAAGTCGCGGC
>JADMIO012727009.1_pt1 | contig 30866 bp, 26 predicted proteins | sample 8958161 | NCBI WGS metagenome assembly JADMIO01 (sample SAMN16585339, study PRJNA669376) | soil metagenome | isolation source: Crop rotation soil | place: USA: Cullars Rotation, Alabama | collected 2011 | reverse complement strand
GGCGCCGCGGCGGCCGTCTTCGACGAACGCCGCGCCGGCTGCTGGTCGGCGCGCCCGGGGGCCGGAACGGGCCCCGCGACCGGCGCCTCCGGGATCTGCGCGTGTCTTACCAGCTCCACCGCTGCCGCGGGAACGCGTGAGAGGTCGGCGGTCGTGACGACTGGTGCGAGGCACACGGCCGGCACGGCAATGGATGTCACCGCGAGCCAGGGCCTCTTCCGCCGATGACGGCGGGGGGCGTCATCGAGCAGCGTCTCGAGCCTCCGCCGCAGCGCCGAACCGCGGCCGGCCATGGCGGCGAACCCGGGATACTCGTCCACGCTCCATTCGGCGACCGTCATCAGGCACCGCGCGAGCGCCGCGCGTTCGTGCGGTTCCGCGGCAGCCCGCTCGTCGCAGCACAACTCCATGGCCAGTCGCAGGCGCGCGGCGGCCACGAGATTGAGGGGCTGCCACCATCCCAGCGCCCGCACGGCGGCGGCGATTGCCAGCCAGGCCGCGTCGCGGCGGACGACGTGCGCCGCTTCGTGCGCGAGGAGCGCGCGGAGCTCGTCGTGCGGCAGCTCGCGCAACGCGCGGACCGGCACGCAGATTTCACGCGCGAACGCGACGGGCACGCGCAGCGTGCGGCTGCACGATAACGTCACACGATCGGCGGCGGGACCGAGAATCTCCCGGAGGAGCGCGGGTGCGGGGCCCCGCCGAATGACTCGCCGGCGTCCGACGTGACGTATGCCGAGGCGCCACGCGCGTCCCGCACGCAGCGCCAGTAACGCGGTGACCGCGATCCACGCCGCCGCGAGCCAGAACACGCCGTCGCTGTCCAGCGCCGGTGCGATCGCGCCCTGCGGCGGCAGGCGAACCGCCGCGCCGGACGGCGCCGACCCTGCCACCACGAACACGGTGGACGTGACGATCCCGCCGACGAGCGCCAGCTTCCAGAACGCGTCGCGGCGCGACGCGACGGCTCCCCAGCGGGTGCGTTCGGCGGCGAACGCCAGCGCCGTGAACATCGCGCCGTGCACGGCATACGTCAGGAGCCAAGTGGTCAGGAGGTGCTCCATCAGCGGCGCGCCTTGCTGCGTACCAGACGCTGCAGATCGGCGACTTCCTCCCGCGTCAGCTTGCGCGAGTCGAGCAACTGCGTGACGAAGGCCGTGACGTCGCCGTCGAACAGATTGCGCAACAGCTCGCGCGTCACCGTCTCCCGGACGTCGGCCGGCGACACCCGCGATCGATAGATGTACTGCCGGCCCTCGGCGCGGTGGCTGACGAGTCCGCGCTGCTCCAACCGGACGAGCATCGTCGCCACCGTGGTCAGCGCGAGCCGCCGTCCCGTCATCGCGCGCTGGACGTCGGTCACCGACGCCTCGTCGCGTGACCACAGCACCTGCATGACGGTCAGTTGCGACGCCGTCAGGCGAGGCGGCGCCGCGGCCTTTCGTGGCATGCCTGAATACTACACCAGTAGGAGACGAGCGCGTCGGATGCGGCGTGCAGACCCTCTTCGACAGGCCTGTTTGGCGTTATGCTGCAGGGCGGCGTGTCATCTGACATGGAGGGCTCCCGTGTCGTACGCGATCGCTGTCCTCATCGCCACGTCTGTCCTCCTGTCGACCGGGTGTGGTCGCTCCCCGGCGCGCATCGCACCAGGGACTCCCGATTCCCGCCCGCCACGGGAAGTCTTTGTCTCTACCCCGGACGGCGTCCGTCTCTTCACCCGCGTGGTCGGGTCGGGGGCCGATACGATCATCGTCATCCACGGCGGCCCCGGCTTGACCCTCGACTACCTCGCCGCCGACCTCGAACCGTTGGCAGCCCGGCATACCTTGATCTTCTACGACCAGCGTGGGGCCGGCCGATCGACCCTCGTCAGTGATTCAGCCGGCCTGAGCGCCGAGCGCTTCGTAGACGATCTCGAGGCGGTGCGGGCCCATTTCGGTCTTTCAAAGCCTACGCTGCTAGGACATTCCTGGGGCGTGGGCCTGGCCGCGCTCTACGTTCAACGTTACCCGACCACAGTGGGCCAACTGATCCTTGTGGACGGAGTACCCCTGCGAGTCGCCGAGCTGACCGCCGCATTCGAAGCGATGGCTCAAGCGCGGGATAGCAGCGAGCGTGCGGAGATGGACCGCTGGATGGAAACACGACGCTCGCATCCAGAGGATGCAGCCGCATGCCACGCCTACTACCGGCTTTGGTTCCGGCCCTTCTTCGCGGATGCTTCTGCACTGAGCCGAAGCCGCGGCGACTTCTGCGCGGGGACCACCGAGAGTCGCCGCAATAAGATGCAAGGGGTTGATCGGTTCACGATGGCCTCACTCGGCAACTGGGACTGGCGAGCAGCCATGGCACCGATCCGTCTCCGGACGTTGATCATCCATGGTGCCGTAGACCCGATCCCGCTCGCGACTGCCGAGGAATGGGCGACGACCTTGCGCAACGCGCGCTTACTGGCGTTCCCGAACGTCGGGCACTTTCCTTACCTGGAAGCCCCGGATCAATTCTTCGCCGCGATCGACACTTTTATGGCCGGCGCCTGGCCTGCGGGAGCAAAGCCCGGTCGACACAGTCCTTGAGTCGTTTCAGTGGCGGCTTATTCAGGCGTGAGGTGCCGCTCTATCCTGACGCGGGGTGCTTGCTGAGGTAGGCGCGCACGAACGGACACACCGCTACGACACGCACACCTTCGGCGCGCGCAGCCTCGAGCGCGCCCTTGACGAGGGTCTCGCCAAAACCGCGCCCGCGGAAGGCCTCCGGCACTTCGGTATGAATCAGCCGCAGCGAATCCGGCGTTCGCTCGTACGACAGAAACGCTGTCTGCCCGTCGATCGCGAGCTCGAACCGGCTGAGGGTGGGATTGTCAATGACATCGGCGTTCATGTGTGCTGCGCCCTTGATCGTCTAGCGTTTTTTCGCCGACCGTTTTCGGGTTCCAGACGATTTGCGGGGAACCTTCGCCCCCTTCTGCCGTGCCTCATTGAGACCGATGGCGATGGCTTGCTTGCGACTCTTCACCGTTCGCCCGGATCCGCTCTTCAGCGTGCCTTTCTTCCGGCGCCGCATGGTCGATTTCACATTCTTCGACGCAGACTTCCCGTACTTCGCCATAGGCCCTCCTATCGTCTGGTTCCCTCTTCATGCAAATTGCAAGTGCTGCGCCGACCCTCAGACTGAATCTGAGCGGCACCGAAGATCGGTATCCGTCCACGTCACGCAATTGCTCAGGTGTCGTCACCGGGCGGCTGGCCGTGGTACGCAAAATGCTCCGGCCGTATGCCGGGTGAGAGCGAGCGAGAAACCGATCGTCGTCCCGGTCGCCGGGACCGCGCTGTTACTGATCGACGTCATCAACGACCTGGCGTTCGACGGGTCCGACGCGATCGTCGCGCAGGCGGAGTCCATGGCGGGGCCGCTCGCGCGCCTGAAGCGGCGCGCGGCGGCCGCGGGCGTGCCGGCGATTTACATCAACGACAACTTCGGCCAGTGGCGGTCGGATTTCCGCCGTACCGTCGCACACTGCACCGCCCGGTCCTCCCCGGGCCATCGTGTCTCGTCGCGCCTCCGACCGACGTCGCGCGATTTCTTCGTGCTCAAGCCCAAACATTCAGGCTTCTTCGACACCACCCTGGATACCCTGCTCGAGACCTTGCGCATCCGGCGGGTCATTCTCGCAGGCATCGCCGGCAACATCTGTGTGCTGTTTACGGCCAACGATGCGTACATGCGCGAATACAAGATCTTCGCCCCCGCCGACTGCATCGTGTCGAACACGGCCGCCGATAACGATCACGCGCTCCGCCAAATCAAGACTGTGTTGAAAGGCAATGTCGCGGCGTCGACGCGGCTGAGATTTCGGGACGGCCGCGGTCGACCCTCGAAGCGGCGATGACCGCGACCGCAGGGATTGGCGATCCCGCTAGGCGATGGGCGGACGCCGCTGCCCGATCCGGGTCTTCTGCTCGAAGGCGTACGCCCATCAGACGAAAGTATCAATCTCCCTCAACATACCCGGACCGATACCAAGGTCTAATGGACGACGAACCCTCGCGCAAGCATGCTTCCCCGTATGGAGTTCGATGTCGTCTGCCTCGGCGGGGGTGTCGCCGGCGAAGCGATCGCCGCTGGCCTTCAGGGCAGCGGGCTGACGCTCGCCATTGTCGAGCGTGAGCTCGTGGGCGGCGAGTGCCCGTACTGGGGCTGCATCCCGTCCAAGACGCTCCTGCGTTCCGGCGAAACTTTGAGCGAGGCCGATCGCGCGCGCGTGCTTGCTGCGTCACGTGTGGAATGGACGGTCGATTTTCCCAAGGTGTCCACCCGCGTGCTGTGGATGGCGCGCAACCTCGACGATAGCCGGCCCGCCGCCGCGGTGGAAGCGACTGGAGCCAGGCTCTTTCGGGGCGAAGGGACGTTGACGGACCCACGCACGGTCAGAGTCGGCGCCGAGGAGCTCGTCGCGCGCCGCGCCGTCGTGATCGCCAACGGCAGCACAGCCGCGATCCCGCCGATTGCCGGCCTCGATGCCGTGGACTTCTGGACCAACCGCCAGGCGGCGATCCCCACGGAGCTGCCGGTGTCGCTCGCGATCCTCGGTGGCGGCGCCATCGGGATCGAGCTCGGCCAGGCCTTCGCCCGGCTTGGCTGCAGAGTGCACATCATCGAAGCCGCACCGGCATTCCTTGGCCTCGAGGAGCCGGAAGCCGGCGCCGCGCTGCGGCCGCACCTGGAAGGCGACGGAATCATGTTGACCGTCGGTGATCCCTGCGTCCGCGTGGAGCACCCGATGATGGGGCCCTCGCGCGAGCGTTCGAGCGTGGTGGTCCATCTGAAATCTGGCGCGTCGATACGAGCGGACCGGTTGCTCGTGGCGACAGGCCGTCGTCCCAATGCGGACGCGTGGCGCGCAGCCGGACTGTCCCAGACTGAACGCGGGTGGCTGAAGGTGGATCCGGAAACGCTCGAAGCGCAGCCTGGCGTTTTCGGAGCGGGTGATGTCACCGGACTTGGCGGGTTCACACACCTCGCGTACTACCACGGGCAGATCGTAGCGAAACGACTGAGAGGCATCGACGCGAGAGCCGATCACACCGCGGTCCCTCGCGTCACCTACACCGATCCGGAAGTGGCGTCGGTCGGGCTCTCAGAGGCGGCCGCGCGCGCCAGCGGCATCGACGTCATCGTGGCCAGCGCCGACCCTGCCGAAACCGCGCGCGGCTATATCCACGACTTCCACAGGGGCACGCTGAAACTGGTTGGCGACCGCGATCGCGGCGTGTTGATCGGCGCGACGATGGTCACACCGCGCGCGGGTGAGATCGTCGGGGAGCTCGTCCTCGCCATCAAGCTGGGGACGCCTCTGACGACCCTCGCCGACGTCATCCATCCGTTTCCGGCGTTCAATCGCATTCTTGGGGAAAGCCTGAACCAGCTCGCGGCGAAAGTCGCAGGCAAAGGAGCACATCATGAGCAGTACGCCAGTCAGCACTGAACCGCAACGCGCCTCCGGCGTCGCTACCACCGCGGCCGTCGATCTGAAACTCGAAGCCATCCCGATCCCGGTAGCCGACGTTGACCGCGCCAAGGCGTTTTACGAAGGATTGGGTTGGCGTCTGGACGCCGACTTCAGAGTCGGCAAGGACTTTCGAGCGGTGCAGCTGACGCCTCCAGGCTCACCCTGCTCCATTCATCTGAACACAACCGCCGTCCCGGGCTCTGCGCAAGGAATGTTCCTCGTCGTGTCGGATATCGACGCCGCGCGCCAGGAGCTCATGGCACACGGGGCCAAAGTGAGTGACGTCTTTCATTTCGACGGCGAGCATCGGCCCGTGCCGGGTCCGGACCCGAAGCTGCCGTCCTATGGCACGTACTCCTCCTTCAGCGATATCGACGGCAACAACTGGGTGCTGCAGCAGGTGACGACGCGGCTTCCCGGGCGAGGACTCAGCCTGGACCTCGCAACGCTGACCGAGCTTTTGAAGGAAACGGAGAATCGTCACGGCGCGTACGAACCGACCGCGCCGAAGCACCACTGGTCCGGCTGGTACGCGGCCTATGTCATTGCGCGCGAGCGCGGGAAGACCCCTGACGAGGCAGCCAAGGAGGCCACGCGCCACATCGAAGCTGGTCTCGCCGCACGCGCGTAAGAGCCGGCGAATTCCTCTCGGACCATCGCGGGAAGCACCGCACGCTGTCGGAATTGCAGCAAGGCGATCCGCTGGTGCTGGTGTTCTCCCGCGGGGGTTCTGTCCGAGGGCCTCTTGCAGTTCCTGCCCGCCGGGTACGCATCCTGCCTGAATCCACAGCGGCGATCACCACGGGGCGCGATTTCTCCCGCAATGGCGCGTAGGAGAGGACTGCGCCACGGTATTTCGTGACTCGCGACGGCGGGTTGTGCGAAAGGGTAAGGCGGAGCCCGTGCAGGAGGCCATCACATGCCGCGACAGTTCAAAGGCACCATCGATCTCGATATCCGCAAGTCCAAACCTGACTGGGATGCGTTTCTCGATACCAAGGCGCCCAAAGATGCGCCGAACGTGCTGGTCATCCTGTACGACGACACGGGCCAGGCGGCATGGTCGCCCTACGGCGGCCGGATCAACATGCCGACCATGGACCGGCTGGCGCAGAACGGGCTGACGTATAGCCAGTGGCACACCACGGCCGTGTGTTCCGCGACGCGCTCGTGTTTTCTGACCGGCCGCAACCATCACCACAACGGCTTCGGCTCGATCTCCGAGGCGGCAGTGGGCTTCCCCGGCTATTGCGGGCACATCCCGCCCGAGAACGGAACCATCGCCAGGGTCCTTCGCGACGCGGGCTGGAGCACCTACTGGGTCGGCAAGAACCACAACGTGCCGGTGGACGCCTTCGACATGGGCGGGTCCAAGAAGGAGTGGCCGCTCGGGTTGGGCTACGACCGCTTTTACGGCTTCATCGGCGGCGAGACCAACCAGTGGTATCCCGAGTTGATCGAGGACAACCATTTCGTCGAGCAGCCGTACCGGCCCGAGGACGGGTATCACTTCTCGAAGGACATCGTCGACAAGGCGATCGCCTTCATCCAGGACGGCAAGCAGTCGCGGTCGGAGAAGCCCTGGTATCTGTGGCTGTGTCCGGGCGCCAACCACGCGCCTCACCACGCGCCCAAGGATTACATCGACAAGTACAAGGGCAAGTTCGACGACGGCTACGAAGCGTACCGCGGGTGGGTACTCAAACGGATGATCGAACGCGGCATTCTGCCGAAGGACACGGTGCTCACGCCGATCAACCCGCTGCCGAAGGGCATTCTTCCCGAACCTGACAGCGTCCGCCCGTGGAGCACGCTGTCAGACGACGAGAAGAAGCTCTTTAGCAGGATGGCCGAGGTCTACGCGGCGTTCTCCGAATACACCGACGTGCAGATCGGCCGGCTCATCGACTATCTCGAAGAATCCGGACAGCTCGAGAACACGCTGATCTTCTATTGCGCGGACAATGGCGCTTCCGGCGAAGGCAGCCCGAGCGGATCCGTCAACGAGAACCGCTTCTTCAACGGCTACCCGGACGACATCGCATCGAACATGGCGATGCTCGACACGCTCGGATCGCCAGACACTTACAACCACTATCCGACCGGGTGGGCAGTGGCTTTCTCGACGCCCTATCGGATGTTCAAACGCTACGCCTCCTATGCCGGCGGCACCTGCGATCCCCTGGTGATCCACTGGCCGGCGGGGATCAAGGCACGCGGCGAAGTCCGCCATCAATATCACCATTGCACCGACATCGTCCCGACGATCCTCGAATGCTGCGGCATCACCATGCCCGAAAGCATCGACGGTCAGAAACAATCGGCGCTTGCCGGCGTGTCGATGCGCTACTCGTTTGACGCTGCGGCCGCGCCAACGACCAAGGTGACGCAGTACTACGAAATGGTCGGGACGCGCGGCATCTGGCACAAGGGCTGGAAGGCCTCGACGGTGCACGCCCCCCTGCCCTCGGACCAGGGCCATTTCGACAAGGATCAGTGGCAGCTCTTCAACGTTGAGGAGGACCGGGCGGAAGCCCACGATCTCGCAGACCGGCACCCGGAGAAGGTCAAGGAACTGGCGGCGCTCTGGCTCGCGGAGGCGAACAAGAACAAGGTGCTGCCGCTGGTGGATGTCGGCGTCCATGCGATCCACGAGCTGGAGTTCCATGCCGCGCCGCCGGCGAGCGGCAGATACGTCTACTATCCGGGCACGACCGAGGTGTCCGAGGCCGTCGCCGCAAGGACCCTCGGCTCGTCGTTCAAGATCCTCGCCGAGGTGGAGTTGACCGCGGACACGCAGGGGATCATCTGCTCGCAGGGCTCCCGCTTCGGCGGCTACGCGCTGTTCGTCAAGGGCGGCAAGCTGGTGTTCGTCTACAACTTCCTCGGAATCCCTCCCGAGCAGCGGTTGACCACCGAAGCGCCAAAGCCCGGCAAGCACGTCGTCGGCGTGGAGTTCATCAAGGAGTCGTTGAGCAAGAACCTCGAATGCTTCGGCAAGACGACCCTCTACGTTGATGAGAAAGCCGTTGACAGCGGGAAGTTCCGGATCCAGACCGGCCACTACGCGCTCTGCGGCGAAGGCCTGTGCATTGGCTACGACAGCGGCGACGCGGTCAGCTCCGACTACAAGGGGAAGTTCCCGTTCTCGGGAGGCCGAATCATCAAGGTGATCTACGACGTCGCGAAGGACGTGTACGTAGACGTCGAACGCCAGCTCGCGGCGGCGATGGCGCGCGACTGAGAAGCGGCCTGGCGGTGATGGCGCGGCAGTGAATGGAGCGTTGTTGATGAATCCGTCTCGGAATTGGTCGCGCGCGATGCCGCCGGGCCCGGACGCGCGCGTCAAGATGACGGAGGAATACGCCCGGCACGTCGCACGCGACACGTACTTCTGGGCGTGGCCGCTGGTTAACATGTACAACCGCCGTCGCTTTTTCGCGACGATCAAGGAGATGGCCTATGCCGGCCCGCTGCCGCAGGCGCCCTTGAACACGTTCGGGGCATTTCTCCTGGCACGGGCGGACGCGTGCGAACGTCGGCACTGAGCCGCTCACGACGTCGCGATTGCGTGAAAGCTGGCGATGGCGCTCCAGACGCCAAGACCGATCCCCTGCGCCATTTGCGACAGGTCGAGCATGTTGTGCGTCAGGAAGATCAGCACAGAGCCGTCGGTAGGATCGGCCTGCCACCAGCCGCCGTACGCACCAGGCCAGCCAATCGTCCCGATGCCACCACGGCATTGCAGGGGATCCGCCTTGTCGGGTTCGAGGACGACCGCGACGCCCATGCCGTAGCCGTGACCCGCGGCAAAGATCGGCCTTCCGAACATGCGAGTCGCCGCGCGTTGTTCCGGCGTGAGCTGGTTCGACGTCATCAGCATGAGCGTCTGCGGACGCAGCAGCGCAGGCACGCCGGGATCGCCCAGCAGCATGCGAGCGAACGCCAGGTAGTCGTCGACCGTCGACCACAGGCCCCCGCTGCCTGACTCGAACGTCATGTAGTCCGGCCGCTCCTCGAGCGCGTGACGGCCGGGCGTCGCGCTCAGCATCGTCAAACGGCCGTCAGCGTCGAAACCGCACAACCCGGCGCGGCGATCCCGCTTTTCGCGCGGCACGGCGAAGCCGGTGTCGTGCATGCCGAGCGGCGCGAACACCCGCCTCGCGAGCACCTCGCCCAACGACGCGCCGTCGAGACGCGCAACCAGGAAGCCGAGCAGGTCCGTCGAGATGCCGTAGTGAAAGCCCGTTCCGGGCTGATCGATCAGCGGCAGCGTCGCGACGCGAGCGATCCACTCGTCCGGCGTCAGCGGATTATCGATCTGCGTGCCGAGCGTTTCGGCGCAGGCGCGACGGATCGGACCCCGGTGCAAGTCGCCGTAGGTCAGTCCGGCTCGATGTGTGAGCAGATCGCGGAACGTAATCGGGCGCGCCGCGTCGTCGGTTTCGTCGAGCGGTCCGTCGGGACTCCGCAGGACCCGCATCCGCGCAAGCTCCGGTGCGGCGCTCGTGATCGGTTCGTCGAGATCGAACCGGCCCTCGTCGTACAGCACCAGCGCCGCGACCGAGGTCACCGGTTTGGTCATCGACGCGATGCGGAAGATTGTGTTGCGTTCGACGGGAGCGTTCGTCAGCAGGTTGCGCCTGCCGACGGTCTCAACGTGCGCGTGGCCGTTGCGCCAGATGAGCGTCACCGCTCCCGCCAACTGGCCGGCGTCAACGAGTTCTTTGAGCGTGTTCTCAATGGCATTCATGAAAGCAGCTTCTGTATTGAAATTATTAAATAGATACATTATTTTATTGTCGATGGCAAGCAGAAAAGAATCAAACGCCCGCCGGAAGCCGAAAGGCGACAAGCGGGCGCGGACCCGCGCGGCGCTGCTCGACGCGGCCCGGGCGCTGATCCGCGAGAAAGGGTTCGAACGAACGACATTAGAAGAGGTGGCACGCCGTGCGGGCATGACGACGGGCGCGATCTACGGCAACTTCAAGAATCGCGACGAGCTGTTCGTCGCGCTTGGACAGAAGTTCTGGGCGCCGGTGAAACCGGAGTTGAAGCCCGGTGCGACTTTCTCCGACGCGATGCACGCGATGGCGCGCGCGACGCTCGCCGCTGTCGACGAACGGAGGTCAGCGGCCGTGGGACGACTGACCGGACTTGCCCACGCGGTGAAGACGCCGCGCCTTCGGGCGCAGGTGCTCGACATCACGAAGAGCAGCTACGAGCTCGGTGCCGAGTGGCTGCGCACGTTCGGCGAGAGCGAACTGCCGATGCCGGCCGACGTGCTCGTGCGCGTCATCCATGCGCTCATCGAAGGGCTCGTGTGGCAGCGGATCCTCACCCCCGAGCTGTGCCCTGACGAAGTCTTCTACGCGGCTTTCGGGGCATTGGCCCGCGAACGCGGTCACGGGTAGACATCGGAGTGAGGGCCGCGGGCGAACAACGCCAGTAATGGAATCAGGGCGCTGGCCGCGATCCACACCAGCGGAAATGTAGCGGCGGAGTCGCCGCCAAACTGAATCGATTTCACGGTGCCTTGCACGATGGTGTGCAACAGCGCTGGCGCCCAGATCGTTCCGTTTCCGAGCTCGTAGAGGTGCGCCAGTGGAAACGAGATGACGACGGCTAGAAGGAGACTCGCCACGGCGATCGGCCATGGCATGGTGAAGAACATCAGCAGGTGGACGGCCACGAACGGCAGCATTGAAAGGCTCGCAGCGCGCCAGAAGGCGCGTCCGCGCCGGACATGACCGAACAAATATCCACGAAACAACACTTCTTCAGCGATGCCTGCCTGCGCGAAGAGCCCAGGGACCCGTTCCAGCCACTGCGGGTCCATCGTCCAGCGCGCGCCGGTCATCGCCACATAAATCGGAACAACCAGCAGCAGCACGCCCGAGATGACTCCCGATGCAAGCAGGCTTGAACCAGTGGGAGTCTGGAGGCCAAGCGCTCGAATCGCGCCCCGAAGCGTGGAGGCCAACCACGTTCGCTCGACCGCGACGGTGGCTACCACCACGACTGCACCGACGATGAGGCCCGCCTGGCCCCTGTCGCTCCCCAGCGCCGAGGCCAGCCACTGAAAGAGGACGAACACCGCAGCGAGCCCGATGACAAGCCGCGCCCAGCTGTCCGCGGAACGGATCTCGTTCCAGTCGTCGTGCCTCAGAAGATCACCAGCTGCCACGTGGCGTTGAACGTGTTGAAGTCAGACCCGCGCCGAGTCGTGGCGCCGGTGCTGTACGAGAGCTTGATCGAGTGCAGGTTGACGATCGGGATCGACAACGTTGCGCCAATGCGGGTATTGCGCTGGAGATCGGGATTGGGAACGCCATCCACCCGGGTTTCGCCGCCGGCAAACCATGTCGCGTTCACGGCAAGCCACGATCGCCGCGGCAGCGAATAGCTCGCGTGCCCCTGGATCGCGACGACCGCGTCCTGGCGTTTGATCGCACGCGCCGGATAGTACGATCGGTTGGTGCTGAACAGCCACACACCTGCCGACCCGTCGAGGGTCCATCGGCCCACGGGGTGAGAGAGTCCGATCTCCGGCTTGACCGCCCAGCGGTTGTAGCCAAGGTTGACGAGCTGCCGCGAACTGTACTGACCCCAGGGAGGAACGACCGTCACACCAGCGCCGACAGCGGTTCGACGCGGCGCATCGGCGAATTGAGCCGGCGTGAGGGCGGGCGCGCCGATCAACCCGACCGATAGCTTGAATCGCGGATCGACGAGTCCCGCAAGATCCTGGCGCTGCGCCTGGGCGTGGACGTCTCCGGCAACCGAACCCCACGCGGTTGGGAATACGCCGAGAATTCTAGCCTGACGTCCTCTCAACCTGAACGTATGTCCCGCCCCGAGTGTAGCGATCCAGAGATCGGCTTGCACGTTGTCGATGTCGAGGGCGGGATCGAACAGGACGCCGCCCTCAGACCTGCCGACCCCACCCAGCACGAACGTAGTGCCAACCGGCGACGGGGAGAAGGCCCTCGGCTCGAGCTCCTGCGCTTCGGCACTGACGGCGAAACGCAGGAGCACGAGGACGAGGGCAACGATCACCACGCGTGCGCACCCCTCGCCACCAGCTCGCTCGTAACCGCGACGATCCTGGTCAGGATGCTGATGTGACCCCGGCCCTCGAAGACGCGGAGCGTGGCTCCCGGCACAATGGCGGCCGTATGGTGCGCGTTTGCCACCGGGATCATCCCGTCGTCGGCGCCATGCAGGACGGTGACGGGGCAGGTGATCCGCTTGACGTCGAACGTGTGCCATCCACTGGCATCGGCAATCCGATCGTCGACGTACCCCTCCACTCCACTGGGGAACATCTCGGCGACGCAGGGGATCCACGCGGACAGGAATTCGGGCGTGGTGAAGAGTGCGGCGTCTGATGGGTCGGCGCCGACGGGCCCGAGCGGTGGCAAGAGGTTCTCGCCGCGCGGACCGAAGACGTCGACTCCGAGGCGCAACGCTTCGTCGCGGTCTTTCGCGTTCCAGAAGGCATGGCAACACACGTTCATGGCCTTGCCCTCAGCCCAGCCCATATCGGAAACCGCACAACACGCAACGGCGCCGATCACGCGCGGCGACTGCGCGGCGAGTGCGAGGGCATACGCGCCACCGGTCGACGCACCCAGCACCACGCACTGGTCGATGCCAAGGCGATCGAGAACCGCGAGCGCGTCGGGTACCCATCCGCCGATGGTGCGCCCCGGCTGCGGCGTGGATCGGCCGTAGCCCGGGCGATCGATCCCGATCAGCCGCAATCCCGCGCGAGCGGCCTCGTCGGCGACCAGCAGCGGTTCCAGCCGGTTGCCGGGACCGCCGTGGCACCACAGAACCGCCGTCTGATCGGGCGAGCCGTAGTCCGCGAAGCCGACAGTGCGGCCATCCTTCATCGTGATCGTGTCGTTCTTCATATGTCACTCCATTCAGTTCGCTGTGTGCTGGATCAGGGCTTCTGCGAAGACGTTCCAATAGCGGGAGGTCGGCGCGAGTACGTGGCCCATGCCGTCGACCACGATCAGCCTGGCGCCCGGGATCTCGTTCGCCATCGCCCTGGCGTGATCGAGCGGCAGGCAATAGTCGTGCGTGCCGTGCATCACCAGCGTCGGCGTGTCGATGTCCTTCAGCCGATCGCGCCAGTACGACGTGGCGACGGCGACCCCGTGATTTTTCCGGTGTGCCAGGATGTCGCGCGCCTCGCGAACGATCAGGGTCACGTTGACGCGATCAAGGTCCCGATCCGGAGTGTCGCCGGGCCCGAGTAACACCTCGTCTTCCCGAAGCCACGCCTCGATGGCCTGCGTCTCGTCGGTCCAGTCGACACTCGCGAGGAACTCGAACAGCTCGAGCACCGGCGGTGGTGGCGCAGACAGGGTGCCGCCCCCCTGGCCCGCGCCGGTCGCAGCCGATCCGATCGCACGCCCGTCCGGCGTGCTGCCGAACAGGAAGGCGGAGCGAATCCGGCTCGGGTGATAGATGGCGACGTTCTGCGTGATCATTCCGCCCATCGACCATCCCGCCACGTGCGCGCGCTGCACGCCGTAAGCATCGAGCACCCCCACCGCATCGTCGGCCATGTCGCGGATGGAGTAGCCCGGTGCGCCGACCGGAAAGACGCACGATTTGCCGGTATCGCGATTGTCGTAACGGATCACGAAACGCCCGGCTTCGGCGAGCCGGAGGCAGAACGCGTCCGGCCACCGCTTCATCGACGAGGTCGCGCCGCCGATCAAGAGCAGCGCGGGATCGTCCGGGTTGCCGAAGGCCTGCGCACGGAAGTCGAGGCCATTGGCGCGCACCATGCGTTCCTCATGCAGTTCAGTTGTCATTTGCATCCTCTGTGCTGCTACGGAGGCGTCTGCCCGGCGGATACGTCGATCAATCGACTCGGCGAACGAGCGGATGGCATCCGCCTTCGTCGCCGCGAGCGCATCGAGCTCGATCGCGGTCAGCTCGTACCCCTCTTCTTGAAACTCGCGCAGTACCGCGGCCGGTTCCTCGGCAAATCGCCGCCGCACCATCGGGTTCGTCACCAGGCGTCCAAGGAGCGTTTCCACGTTGCGCTGTGTCACGGTGAGGACCTGAAATGCGCGGGGCGTTCCAGCTCGCGAGCGGAGTAGCGGAGCGACATCCACCGCACCCAAACGGTTGGAAAATCGACACTTACCGGAATTCACGGCGCCGACTGACGCTGGCGGAATGTGGACACCTGTCCAGATCTGGACGGCGGGTTTTGAGCGACGAGGCCTGAAGACTAGACTGGGGCGTCACGGCGATGAGCGACACGCCACAGCTCCGTCAGATCATCGGCACGGTCGCTGCCGCCGCACGTTCACTGGTGCCTTTCGATCGACTCGGTCTCGCGGTCGTGGACGACGCGGCGGGAGTTCCAACGATCTCGCTGCACTGGGAAGGCGACGGCGATGCTGCGGCGGCGACGCACGTCCGGCATCAGTGGTCGGACCGGTTGTGGCCACGTTTCGGCGGCGCGCCGGTCTGCATTGGTGATGCGGCAGAGGAGCTCGACGCGAGTTGCGACGCCGATCGCTCGTTGATCGAAGCCGGCCATCGGTCAGTCCTGGTCTTCTCGCTCGAGGCGCGGGGCCGGCAGCTGGGTGCGCTGTTGCTGGACGCGCGCGAGCCGCGCAGTTTCGACGAGCGTCACCAGACCGCGCTCAAACCGACCGTTGGCCTTCTGGCGCTCGCACTCCAGCACGAGCGCATCTGGCCGCTCGAGCAGGAGCGCCGTCGAAAGCGCGACCAGCTGCAGCAATTGCTCCCGACGATTGCCGAAGCCCTGGACATTCGAACCGTATTTCCCCGGCTGTCGACGTTGCTTCAGGATGTCATCCCGCACGTCACGACCAGCCTGGTGCTGCTGAGTCCCGATCGCGGCGGCGTCAAGATTCATATCGCTTCCAACTTCGCGGTCGATGAACTTCCCGAATACAGATTCACCTCCGCCAGCGAAGCCATCACCACGAACTGGCGGTCCTTCGTCGGCTATGACGCCGAGGTCGTGAGCGACGGCGTCATCCGCGTTCGACTCTCGCCCCTGCATGCCGAGCCGGTGTTTGCCGAGCTGCGGCCAGGGCCACCGTTCACGCGGTTGTTTGCCGATTTCAAGCTTCGCTCGTTCGTTCGAGTGCCGGTGCGAGTGAAGGAGCAGCCAATCGGCGCGATCGCATTCAGCTCGGATCGCCCCGGGGCGTACAGCGAGGACGATGTCGATCTGGCGACGCGGGTTGCCGATCATGTCGCGCTGGCGCTTGCTCACGAGCAACTCGCCGAGGAAGCGCGGCGCTCAGCGCAGGCGCAGGAGCGCGCGGCGCTGCTCGAGCAGCGTGTCGATGCCCTGGTGCAGGAGCTCGATCGCCAGCGGGGGCATCGCGCACTTGGCGAATCACCCGCCTGGAAGGAGGTGCTCCTTCAGGCAACGAGAGTCGCGGATACCGACACGACGGTGCTGATCACGGGCGAATCGGGTACGGGCAAAGAGGTGATCGCACGCTTCATCCACCGTGCGTCACGACGAGCCCGAGGGCCGTTCGTCGCGTTGAATTGTGCGGCCCTTCCCGAGCAGCTGCTCGAGTCCGAGTTGTTCGGCTACGAGCGCGGTGCCTTCACCGGGGCGCACGTCTCTCGCGCCGGGAAGATTGAACAGGCCGCGGGCGGTCTCCTGTTTCTCGACGAAGTCGGAGAGATGACACCCGCGGTGCAGGCGAAGTTTCTCCGCGTCCTCCAGGAACGTGAGTTTCAGAGACTTGGCGGAACCAGGACGATCAAGGCCGAAATCCGGGTCATCGCCGCCACGAACCGCGATCCCAGGGTCGCGATCGAGCGCGGGACGCTGCGCGAGGATCTCTACTACCGCCTGGGCGTCTTCGAGATCATGCTGCCGGCGTTGCGCGACCGCGGCAGCGACATCCTGCCGCTGGCGGACGCGTTTCTGAAGGAAGCGTGTGTCGCAATGGGGAGGCCGACGACCGGGATCTCGGAGGAAGCACGCGAGCAGCTCCTCGGTCATGCCTGGCCGGGTAACGTGCGCGAGTTGCGGAATGCAGTTGAGCGCGCGGTCATCATGTGTGGGGGCGGCCTCATTACGAGTGAACACCTTCCGCTCGCGATCGCGCGAGCGTCGAGATCCACTGCATCCGCGACGGCTTCACCCTCGAGCGGTTCCGTGTCCGGTGCGGAGTTTCCCGCCGAGGGTGTCAACCTCGAACGGATCGAACGCGACCTTGTGAGCAAAGCCCTCGCGCGCGCCGGGAATAACAAGTCCCACGCGGCAAAATTGCTGGGGCTGCCGCGCGGCCAGTTCTATTCACTGCTCCGGCGGCATGGGCTGACCGACGCGCGGCGGTGAACAGATCGCGAAACAGATCAACCCTGACGCAGCGCCTCGGTCGGTTGAATACGCAGGGCCCGGCGTGCCGGTGCGGCGCACGCCAGCACTCCAACCGCCGCCATAATGACTGACGTGATCACCGCCGTGACGACGAGGTCCACCGTCAGGCTGTCGGCCCGCCAGGCCAGGAGCACGATGAGGCTGTTGCCGGCGATGATACCGCCGCCGATCTGACGGCCGGCACGATCGAACACGCTCTTGAGCACACGCCCGCGGCTGGCGCCGAGTGCGATCCGGATGCCGATCTCGCGGGTGCGGCGCGCCACGGCGACGGCCATGAGCGCGTACAGACCCGCCGCGGAGAAGACCACCGCCACGAGCAGAACGGTGCCGAAGACAACGCTGGTGCCCACCATCCTTGTTTGTGCCTGCGCGACGATTTCGCCGAGCGTGACGATGTCGCGGAGATGCAGGCCGACATCGACCTGACGCGCTAGAGCGGCTACGCGGGGCGCGAGCGGCGCTGCGTCCCCTGCGACGCGCACCGCGACCATGACCGGATCGACTTCCGCAGCGGAGGCTGCGCGATAGATGTACGCCGCGCCACTCCAATCGCCTGGCACCGTCCACAGATCGGTGACCACGCCGACGACTTCGTGCCAGGGCCCTGGTTCGCGCTCGCCGCCGCGCTGGACGGTGCGAACCCGTGCGCCGACGGGATTTCTACCGACGAGGCGCATGAACGCCTCGTTCACCACGACGGGTCCGAGCGGCGCCCCAGCGTCGGCGTCACGCAAGCCGCGCCCGGCCACGACCCTGGCGTCGAATGCCTCGTGATAGCCGGCGCCAACGGCAGACATCGCGAATCCGCCTTCGTAATTGCCTTGCAGGCGAGCCGGAGGCGCACCGTCCTGCTCGATTTCCACTGCCACCCACTCCGGCGACATCGTCGGCAGGTGCTCGCCAAGTGTCACGTGTGTCACACCCGGCTCCTCACGCAGCCGGCGTGCGAATGCGTCGTATGCCAGCGCGCGACGCGCACCGATCTGCGCATCGTCGGGCGCACCGCGTTCGCCGGCCAGCGCCTCGTTGTCCATGGTCAGGCGGAAGGTCAGGTAACGCTCCGCGGGGAAGTCCGCCGTCGTCGCCTGGTCGTCAAGGGAGTTGGTGAAGACCGCGACCGCGGCCGGCACGAACAGCAGCGTAAACGCCACCTGCGCGCCGATGATGAACGACCAGATGCCGCCGAACTTCATCGTTCCACCGGTGCTCGTGAGCCCTTGCAGTCCCCGCTGAACGGAGGCGCCCGTGGCCTTCAATGCGGGCAGCAGCCCGGTCAATGCCGCGGCGACGAGCGCGAGCAGCAGCGCATACGCAATGGTAGCGGGCTCGAGCTTCAGATCCACCCAGAAGGGCAGGCCGGCGTCCCCGACGATCTGACTCGCCCGGGTCCAGGCATAACGCACGGTCGTCTGCGCGACCACGAGCCCGAGCACGGCAGCGGCGAGCGCCAGAACAAGCGCTTCGGTGACGATCTGGACGATCACGCGGGCACGGCTCGCTCCCAGCGCGTGACGGACGACCATCTCGGGCTCGCGCATCGCCGTGCGCGCGAAGATCAGCGTCGCGACGTTCGCCGAGACCGCCCCGAGCAGCAGGAGGACGATGGCGTGGACCGCCAGATCTTCCAGGCGCAGCGGATCGCCCGGCGTGCGCCCGGCGAATGCGCGAACCCGCGTACGCAACTGCGCGTGCGTGGCCGGCTGGCTGGCGGCCAACTGTGCCGAGACGACGTCGAGCTCCGCCGCGGCGTCCTGCCAGCTCGCTCCGTCGGCGAGCCGGCCGAACACCTGCACGGCCGGCCCTTCGCGCGGCGCGGCATCCAGGATCGGCAACGGCACCCATAGCTGCTGATTGCGCGGGAAACCGAAGCGCGGCGGCATCACGCCGACCACGGTGCGCGCGGTGCGGCCCACCGTCACGACGCGGCCGATGATCGCCGGGTCCTGCAGAAACTGTCGTTGCCAGACTTCGTACGCCAGCACCACGACCGGCTCGGCACCTGGATTGTCGTCCGCGGGCTGGAGCGGCCTGCCGAGCAGCGGCGGCACGCGGGTGAGCGGAAACGCCGACGCGGTGATCTCCGCCATGCGCAGCGACTCGACCCGGCCTTCGCCCGTGAGCACGTTGCGCTCGCTGACGCGGGCGGCGCCGAGCTCAGTCACTGTCTTCAGGGAGCCCCGCCAGATCGCAAAATCGTGGAGCACTCTCGGCTCCACGCGCGACGCCACCGTGTCCTGCGTCTCGAGGCGCACCACCCGGCCGCCGTCCGGGAAGGGCAGGCGTTTGTAGAGCAGTTCATCGGCGACTTCGATGCCGAGCGCCCCAATCGCGATGGCCGCGGCCAGCGACAGGCCGCCGATGATCGTGAGCGCGGGATACTTCAGCAGCATCCGCGCGCCCAGTTTCCAATCGAGCCACGAGACGGATGAACTCACAATGATTAGACTTTACATCGCAAAGCTAATCGGGTAAATGTAATTCTTCCGTCAGTCGATTATCCGCGCAGCGTTCTGAAACCGGCCCGGACTTCCTGTGAGAACAGTTGCGGCTGTTCCCAGGCGGCAAAGTGCCCGCCTTTGGCGACCTCGTTGAAGTGGACGAGATTCTTGTAGGAGCGCTCGGTCCAACTCCGCGGAGCCTGGTAAACCTCTTCAGGGAAAACGCTGACCGCGGCCGGAACCGAGATGTTGTAGTCGTTGAAGAAGCCGCCCTTGTATTCCACATAGAGTCGGGCGCTGGCGACACCCGTGTTCGTCAACCAGGAGAGGGTGATGTTGTCGAGGATGTCATCCCGGGTCAGGTCGCCGTAGGGCTCTCCGTCGAGAAAGAGTTTCACGATGTGCGCGTAGCTGGCCACGTCGTGGTCGATCATCCAGGCGGCAAGGGCGACGGGTGAGTCCGCCAATCCGTACAGGGTTTGCGGGTGCGCCGCCATCATCAGCTGCGTGGGAACGTGCCCGTAAAGGAACGCGATCTGGTCGTATGCCCGTCGCTCCTCAGCCGAAAGATCGGCCGGCGCTGGGCCGCCGGACTGAAGCGCCCTGGTTACCTCGGGCGGCGCGGCGCCGGAGAAGTTCACGTGGATGCCGATCAGCTCCGGGGGTGCCTGCTGGGCCATCGCGTTCGTGACGAACCCACCCCAATCGCCACCCTGCGCCGCGAACCGGTTGTAGCCGAGGCGCTTCATCAGCTTCACCCACGCTCGCGCCATGTGCGCGGGATCCCAACCCGGCGACGTGGGCTTGCCTGAAAACCCATAGCCCGGCATCGACGGGATCACCAGGTGAAAGGCGTCCGATGCGGTGCCGCCATGAGCCGTGGGGTTGGTCAGCGGACCGATGATCTTCAGCTGCTCGATGGGCGATCCCGGCCAGCCGTGAGTGACGATCAGCGGCATCGCGCCTTCATGGTTCGAGCGGACGTGAAGGAAGTGGATATCCAACCCGTCGATCTCGGTGATGAATTGCGGATGCGCGTTCAGTCGCGCCTCGCACTTCCGCCAGTCGTAATCGGTCGCCCAATACTGCGCGAGCGCTTGAATGAACTTGAGTTGCACGCCTTGCGATCCATCCGTGGAGGTTTCGCGTTCGGGCCATCTGGTGGCGTTGATGCGTTTGCGCAGGTCGGCCAGTTGCGCTTCCGGCACACTCACTTGAAACGGACGAATCGTTGTTGCCTCGACCACGTCTGCGAGCTTTGTCATGACTGTCTCCTTGCAGCTCGCATCTAACCAGACCACGGGCGATCGATCTATCAGACGATGGTGTCGGCGACACCTTCGTATCGAATTAAGTCCCTATCGCGACTGCGGACGCGGACGCATTTGTCTCGGCGCGACAATCGGTAGAATAATGTGCGGTCGTCGCCTCAGAGCCGACTCGGCTGTGCGGGTGCCTGATGACGTGAGCGCTGTAGCTGGAACCGTTTTCGCTCTTGGAGTGTGACGCCCGAGATGCCCCGACCACGCCGCCCTGCCACTCGTAGCAAGACTCCCAAACGTTCATCGCTGGTGAAAGTCGCCACCGGCATCGACGGCTTCGACGAGATCACCGGAGGCGGGCTCCCGCAAGGCCGGCCGACGCTGGTGTGCGGCGGACCCGGGTGCGGAAAGACATTGTTCGCCTTGCAGTTTCTCGTGCACGGAGCGGCGCACGGCGAGAGCGGCGTGTTCGTGACCTTCGAGGAGACCGAGGAAGACATTCTGAAGAATGCGGCGTCGCTCGGCTATGACGTGCCCGGCCTGATCGCACGCAAACGCCTGGCGCTCGAATACATTCGGGTCGAGCGATCGGAGATCGAGGAAACCGGCGAATACGACCTGGAAGGGTTGTTTATTCGCCTGGACCACGCGTTGCGCACGACCAAGGCCCGCCGCATCGTGCTCGACACCATCGAGTCGCTGTTTGCCGGACTCAGCAATGCCGGCGTCCTCCGCGCCGAGCTGAGACGTCTGTTTGCGTGGCTCAAGGATCGTGGGATCACCGCCGTCATTACCGGCGAACGAGGCACCGACACGCTCACGCGTCAGGGGCTCGAGGAGTATGTGTCGGACTGCGTTATCTTTCTGGATCATCGCGTCACCGATCAGATCTCGACACGACGTCTGCGCGTCGTGAAGTACCGCGGCTCCAGCCACGGCACCAACGAATATCCTTTCCTGATTGACCAGAACGGGATCGCCGTCCTGCCGGTGACCTCGCTCCAGTTGATTCACCGCGCCCCCTCGGACCGGGTGTCGACCGGACTCTCGTGGCTCGACGACATGTTTGGCGGCAAGGGGTATTTCCGCGCGAGCAGCGTGCTGCTCTCCGGCGGCGCGGGGACGGCGAAGACGACGCTCGCCGCGTATTTCCTCGACGCGGCCTGCCGCCGGGGCGAGCGCGCGATCTGTTTTCAGTTCGAGGAGTCACCGCCGCAGTACACGCGCAACATGCGGTCGGTCGGCCTGAACCTCGATCGCTGGGTCAAGAATGGGTTGCTCAGAATCGAGGCGGCGCGCCCCACGCTGTACGGCCTTGAATTTCACCTGGCCACGATGCATCGTCAGGTGGACGAAACGAAGCCGTCTGTCGTGGTCGTCGATCCCTTGTCGAGTTTCTTTGGCTCGACCCACGACGAAGTCAACAGCATGGTGATGCGGCTGATCGATTACCTCAAGGGCAAGAACATCACCGCTGTGTTGACGCACCTCATTCCAGGAAGCGGCGCGTCGCAGGAAGTCGAGGTCGGCGTGTCGTCGTTGATCGACACGTGGATCCTGCTCCGCAATTCGCCCCCTGGTGAAGAGGGCGGCCGGCACTTGTCGATCCTGAAGTCGCGCGGCATGCCGCACTCGGCGGAGCGGCGGACGTTTGAGCTGACCGACGACGGGCCGGTGGCGTTGGCGGTGACTCGGAGCGCGCAGAGCGTGCGCAGGCTGCCGGCATGAAGACGAGGAAAACCGCCAGGAAGCCCCGGTCCGATGAATGGATCCTGCGGTTGTACGTGGCCGGACACAGCGCACGGTCGGCCGCGGCGCTGCGGAATCTCGAAGCGATCTGCGAGCAGCATCTCGCCGGGCGCTATCGGATTGAATTGATCGATCTGCTGAAGCAGCCGCAGCTGGCGCGCGGCGATCAGATCGTCGCCGTGCCGACGCTGGTTCGCCATCTGCCGCCGCCGATGAAGAAGATCATCGGCGATCTGTCGAACGAGGAACGCGTCCTGGTGGGGCTCGACCTGCGGCCGCGCCGGAGTCGCGCAGGAGCGCGGTCGTGACGAAAGCGCGGCCCCGCAAGAGGGCCTCTTCCGCCCGCCTGAAGAAGGCGAAATACCTGCTTCGCCTGTACGTCACCGGCACGACCGGAAGGTCGATGCGCGCCATTCAGAGCGTCCGCCGCATCTGTGAGGAAAACCTGGAAGGGCTCTACGACCTCGAGGTCGTGGACATCTACAAGAATCTGCCGCTGGCGCGGGGCGACCAGATCATCGCCGCACCCACGTTGATCAAGCGGCTGCCGGCCCCGCTGCGCCGGTTGATCGGCGACATGTCGGACGAACAACGGGTACTCGTGGGCCTCGACATCCGTCCCCGCCGAGCGGAACGCGCCGATGGCTAGGAAGACGCGACGAAGCCGGCCATCGCCTTCGATGGCGGATCTGCGCCAACGGCTTCAGGAAGCCGAAGACACCATCGCTGCGATCCGCGATGGACATGTCGAGGCGCTGGTCGTCCGCGCGCCCGAAGGCGAACAGATCTATACGCTGCGCACGGCCGACCAGCCCTATCGTCTGATGGTCGAGCAGATGCGCGAAGGCGCACTGACGCTGGCGGCGGACGGGATGATTCTCTATTGCAACCAGCGCTTCGCGGAGCTCATGGCAAGGCCCGCGGAACGCATCGCCGGCCAGCCGCTCCGGGAGTTCCTCCACCCTGACGACGCGGCGACGCTGCAGCGCCTTCTGAAGTCGGAATCGTTTCGCGCGGAAGTCCAGCTGAGAACGGCCACCGGTTCGGTCAACCCGGCACAGCTCTCGTCCATTACCTTGAACATCGACGGTGTGCGAACCATTGCCGTCGTCGTCACCGATCTGACACATGAACGCACCGAACGTGGTCTTCGGGAATCGAACCGCCTGAAGGACGAGTTTCTGGCGACGCTGTCGCATGAACTGCGCACGCCATTGAACGTGATCCTGGGATGGACGCGAATGCTGCTCCACGATCAGGTGACCGACAAGGCGCGACGGCATGCCCTCGAGCTGATCGATCGCAACGCGCAGGCGCAGGCCCAGCTCGTGAACGACCTCGTGGACATGTCGCGGATGACCACGGGAAAGCTGAAGGTCGAGCTCGAGCCACTGCCGGTCATACCGGTGCTCGAGGCCGCGCTCGAGAGTGTGCGGCCGGCCGCCGAAGCCAAGGATCTCGACATTCAGACCTCGTGGCGGGTTGACGACGCCAACGTTCTGGCCGACGCGACGCGGCTGCAGCAGATCCTCTGGAACCTCTTGTCGAACGCCGTCAAGTTCACGCCGAACGGCGGCCGGATCTCGGTCAGGGCGGAAGCGCGCGGCCAGTACATCCGGATCGAAGTGGCCGATACCGGAATCGGCATCGATCCCGGCTTTCTTCCTCACGTGTTCGACAGGTTTCGTCAGGCGGACAGTGCGACCACGCGCCGGTTCGGCGGATTGGGCCTGGGTCTGGCGATCGTTCATGACCTGGTGCGGTTGCACGGGGGCGACGTCGAGGTCCGGAGCGCCGGCGTTGGCCAGGGCGCGACATTTGCCGTGACATTTCGCGCCAGCGACGCCCCCGCGGTTGCAGCGGACCGGCGCAAATCGGTCCGCAAGGCGATCAGCCTCAAGGGCTGCCGCATCATGGTGCTCGAGGATCATGCCGACAGCCGCGAACTGCTCGTGCAGGCGCTCCGGAGGTCCGGCGCCGACGTCGCGGCGTTCGGCGCGGCGCGCGAGGCCTTCGCGGCGCTCGATCGCGTGCGCCCGTCGGTGATCGTGGCGGATATCGCGCTGCCCGACGAGGACGGATATTCGTTCATCCGCCGGGTGCGCGCGCACCCGACGCCGGCCATCCAGGCCATCCCGGCGATCGCCGTGACCGCCTACGTCACCATTCCGGATCAAGCCGAGGCCCTGGCCGTGGGGTTTCAGCAGCACTTGCCGAAACCTGTCGATCCGGGACTCGTCATCCAGGTGATCCGCGAGCTCAGTCGAAAGTCGGCCTAACGAAAACTGTCGCCCGTCGACCGCACGGCCTGGCTGTCACGACCGGGCTGACGCCGAAGTCACGAAGTCACGAAGTCACAAAGACCAAAAATAATTGCTTCGTGCCTTTGTGACTTTTTGCCTTAGGCGAAGCCTGGCCGTTCGCCGCTCGTCCGATTACACAGCGGCGAGCCATCCCGCGAGCCCGGGCCACGGGCCGGGCTCGCAGGATCGCGGGAGATCTCACTGATGAATGATGCCGACCTGAATCGCGGTGATGTGGAACGTCGCGGTGACATTACCCGGGAGCGATCCGCAATTGCCGGTAATCGTTCCGGGCGCCGTCTGGATGTTGGACGTCCCGGTGATCGTGACCGAGCCCTCCCGGCCCGCCGGCACGGTAGTCGATGCCGGCGCGAAACTGATGCCGCCGTTGGCGCCATTGAACGACAGGTTGCAGGTCAACCCGACGTCGTTGCCACTGTTGTTGTCGAGCTGCACCTGCGTGATCAGGATGAAATTCCCCGTCGGCAGCACCACGGTATTCCCCCCAACCCACGCGTCGCTCGGGCCGCGCAGTCCGGGCAGTCCTTGCGCTCCAGCGGGGCCAACCGGGCCGGTGGGGCCTGCGGCTCCCGTCGGTCCCGCCGGTCCTTGCGGCCCCACAGGTCCGTTCAGGTCCTTGACCAGATCGCCGTTTCGCACGATGGCCACTGCCGATGATTCGAGGGTGTCGAACTTCGCAGAGAAGGACGTGGCCGCCTGAAAGTAAAAGCGATCGAGGACGGTGCCGATGAATGGCGGTTTGACGCGGAGCGTCGCGTTACCGGCGCCATCGAGCGTTCCCGTCGCGAGAACCGAGGCATCGCGTCTCGGCTTGAGCCCGTCGCGCGCGAAGCTCTCGCCCGTGTCGACGGTGCTGCCCAGCAGCGCATAGAAGGCGCCAGGAGCGCCTGTGACGGTGACCGTGACGCTCTCGCCAGGCGCGACGACCGTCGACGAGAGCGTGAGCTGCGGCTGCGCGCCGGCGCTCGCCGACACCAGACAACTGGCCAGGAACGTAAACACCACTACACGTTTCAACATGATGACTCCTCCACTACTGAATCGGAATCCGCGGCCCATACCCGACACGGGCGGATTCGCAGACCGACTACTGGTTAGGAGTCGAAGCGCCGATCGCTTTCGTCTGCCGCTTCTGACCCAGTCGCGGCGAGCTGATACGATGAAAGGCGCCGGTGAAGAAGATCGGGTTCCTGTCGTTCGGGCATTGGATGGACTCGCCTGGCTCGCAAGTACGTTCTGCGGCCGACGCCCTGCTCCAATCGATCGATCTCGCCGTCGCCGCTGAGGAGCTGGGCGCCGACGGCGCGTACTTCCGGGTGCACCACTTCGCGCGGCAGCTCGGCTCGCCGTTTCCGCTGCTCGCCGCCGTTGGCGCGCGCACGCGGACGATCGAAATCGGCACGGCCGTCATCGACATGCGCTACGAGAATCCGCAGTACATGGTTGAGGATGCCGGTGCGGCGGATCTCATCGCGGGCGGACGGTTGCAGCTCGGGATCAGTCGAGGCTCGCCGGAACAGGTGATCGACGGCTGGCGGTACTTCGACTACGCCCCGCCGCAGGGCGAGAGCGATGCCGACATGGCCCGTCGTCATGCCGCGCGCTTTCTCGAGCTGCTCAAGGGAGAAGGCTTCGCAAAGCCCAACCCCCGGCCGATGTTCCCGAATCCACCCGGACTCCTGCGCATCGAACCGCACTCGCCAGGCTTGCGCGATCGCATCTGGTGGGGCTCCAGCTCGAACGCCACCTCGCGATGGGCAGCGGCCCTCGGAATGAATCTCCAGAGCTCGACGCTGAAAGACGACGAGAGCGGTGAACCGCTGCACATCCAGCAGCGAAAACAGATCGAGGCCTACCGTGACGCGTGGAAGGAAGCGAAGCACCGGCGCGAGCCGCGCGTCTCGGTGAGCCGCAGCATCTTCCCGCTCGTCGACGACCGCGACCGCGCGTACTTTGGACGCGAGGCCAGGGACCAGGACCAGGTCGGTTATATCGACGCCAACACGCGGGCTATCTTCGGCCGGTCGTACGCCGCTGAGCCAGGCGTGCTGGTCAAGGAGCTCGCGGCAGACGAGGCGATTGCCGCCGCCGACACGCTCCTCCTGACGGTGCCGAATACGCTGGGCGTGGAATACAACGCCCACGTCATCGAGAGCCTCCTGAAATACGTCGCGCCGGAGCTGGGCTGGCGCTGAGGCACTCGCGACGCGCGCCACGACGTGATGCCCTGCGGTCCGCGCAGTTGGCGACTCAGTCCCTGGCCGCCAGGGACGAGAACATGTTCAAGGTGAGCTTGAGCGACGATGAGGGCGAGGTCCTCTGCTCGACCACGAGGAACTTCGCTCCGTCGGCGCTGCCGGCGAACTGGCGGGGCGCCGATAACTTGAAGAGCCGCTCCGGAACGCCGAACCGAGCCGTGGCTCGCGGCGAGACGGGGACAGCCATGAGGTCGTCTCCGGCCACGAAATAGAGTTCCCGGCCGTTTCCGGCCCAGTGGACGAACCGGCCCCCATTCGTGGAGATCTGCTGCGGACGCCCGGCCGGCGTTGGAAACGTGTCGACGTACACTTCGGTCCGGCCACTCTTCGCAGACACGTAGGCAATGTGCGCCCCATCCGGTGACAGCCGCCCGCCCGCTACCCCGAGTCCCACGCGGAACGGCAATACCTCCGCCTCACGAGATCCGGCGCTTGCGGTGCTCACGAAGATCCCAAGCGTTCTGAGGTCCGTATCGGTGGTCGATTCCGACACCGTCCAGACAAAGCGACCGTTACGGTCCCAACCGACTGGACTGATCCTCGCGCTTCGGTCAGCGAGTGCCGTCAAAGTGGGCGAACCCTCGATATTCGCGGCGAGCAGCCTGGTGTCCCATCCCGCGGTCGATGTGAAAGCGACGCGCTCACCGTCAGGAGCCCAGACCGGCCAGTACTCGTTGGAACCCGTCGTCAGCCGGCGGTTTACTCCAGACTGCGTATCCACGATCCAGACGTTTCGTTCCCACTGGCCGGGCAGCCTGCGCGCGATGGCGAGCTGTTTTCCGTCGGGCGACAGATCCGGCTCCTGCTGGTCAATCGCGTCGCCAATGACGCCGAGTGGCCGTCCGTCGCGCGCCATCCAGACAAGCTGATTCAGGGGCTGCAGAATCGTCGCGATCGCGACGTGGTCACCGGCGGTCGCGAGCGGCAGGTAGCCGAGATGTCCTGACGGAAGCGACGCATCGTTCGTGACGCGGGTGGGCTCGCCCTGCAGCTGGTTGGTCACCGGGTCGAATCGCTGTCGAATGATGGTGCCATTCCGGTCGTAGAAGAGATACCCGCGTTCGTAGATCCCACTTTTCGACGTCTTCATGACGATCGTCTGACGTTGTGGCGCATCGAGATTGATGGCGCGCAGTTCCGATCGGCTGTCATCGACGTGTGGCGAGAAGTAGAGCAACCGCCCTGGTCCGGCCGTCGCAGGATACCGAGGGGAGCTTCGCCCCTTTTCGACGGGCACCAACTCGATTGGCGGCCGACCCCCTTGCGCATCGATGCGCATAAGCGGACCCTCTACCGCGCCGAAGACGATCGTCCCATCATCGAGCCAGACGCCGCCCCGGCCCTTCATCACCTCACAGACGGTGACCGGGGCACCGTTGGGCAGATCCACGCGCAGAAGTTTGTCGCCCGAGAAGAAGGCGAGGTGTTTGCCATCGGGTGACCAGAAGGGATACTCGCCGGCATCCCCGTTGTTGATGCGTTGCCAGCCGTTGGGTTGGTCAACGTTCCTGATGATGAGATGCCTGGCATCGCTCCCCGTATTCAGGGCGACCGAGGCTGCGACGGACTTCCCATCAGGGGATATCGCGACGCCCGCCCATGGCTTTGTGCCCTCGGGCAAGTCGAGTTCGACGCTGTACGGGGGCGATGGAGTCGCGACCACCCGTGACTGGCCGTACAGATAACCAGCCAGGCCGATCGCCACGCCGAGAGCGGCGGCCAGGAACCACTTCTGCCAGGATTGGCCCTGCGTGCTCTGAGGGGCGGGCATCGTCCTGTCGAAAGCACTTTCAAGATCGAGCTTCGCATCGGCGATTGAATGGAGCCGCCGCACACGATCCTTCGCGAGGCATCGCGCCAGAAGCGTTTGGAGGGCTACCGGCGCCGCGGCGGGCATCGGCGTCCAATCCGGTGCCGACGTAAGTACAGCCGCGACCGCGTCTGACGCCGTACGGCCGTCGAACGCACGACGCGCCGTCAGCATCTCGTAGAGCACGCAGCCGAACGCCCAGATGTCCGTCTGCTGATCGACCGCCTCGCCTCGCGCCTGCTCAGGACTCATGTACGGGGGCGTTCCCATGAAACTGCCTTCGCGTGTCGCCAGCGTCGTGGATTCGCTCGCGCCCGTCTCCATCTTCGCGAGTCCGAAGTCGAGAACCTTGACGCTGCCCGCACTGGTGATCTTGATGTTGGCGGGTTTCAGGTCGCGGTGAACGATGCCTTTGGCGTGCGCAGCCGCGAGTGCTTCCGCAATCTGCGCGGCGATTCGCACAGCCTCGAGGATCGGTAACGGCCCCCGCGCAATCCGGTCGGCAAGCGTTTCACCGTCGACGAGCTCGAGGACCAGGCCGCGGACGCCGTCGGCGTCTTCGAGGCCATAAATGGATCCGATGTGGGGGTGATTGAGCGCGGCGAGGGCGCGCGCCTCGCGGCCCAGCCGCGCCAGGAGATCGGGATCCTGCGCCATGAAGGCCGGAAGGATCTTGATCGCGACGTCGCGTCCCAGCTTCGTGTCGCGGGCGCGATAAACCTGGCCCATTCCGCCGGCGCCAATTGGCGCGTCAATCCGATACGGTCCAATGGTCCGGCCAATCAGCGACGGCAGGGCCGCGGGCTCCTCGAGAAACGAGTGCGCGCGCGATGCCTGCGCGAGCAGAGACGCAATCTCTCCGCGGAGCGCGGCATTGCCCTGACACGCGGCGTCCAGGAATGCGTCGCGCTCGCCATCGGCGCACGCGAGCGCGTCCTCGACGAGTCGATCGATCCGCGTCCGCTCACTCACTTGGCGTCACATCCTAGTCCGTTTCAACTCGCGAAGAAGCCACAGCTTCGCGACCTTCCAGTCACGCGTCACGGTGTCGGTGGACACCCCGAGCGCCTCGGCGGCTTCCTCGTTGTTGAGACCGCCGAAAAACCGGAGCTCCACGACACGCGCCTTGCGCTCGTCGTGTATCGCGAGCGCGTCCAGGGCAGCGTCAAGCGCTTCGATGCCAGGGCCGCGCTCGACGACCGCGAGATTTTCGTCGAAGGTGACGTCGGGAACGCCGCCGCCGCGCTTCTGGAACCGGCGCCGCCGGCCGGCGTCGACGAGTACCCGCCGCATCTGTCGCGCCGCCACAGCGAGGAAATGCGCGCGGTCCTTCCAATCCACCCGGCGCACGTCCACCAGCCGGAGATACGCCTCGTTGACGAGCGCGGTTGGCCGGAGGGTGTGGCCCGGCCGCTCCCCGCGCATGTAGTTGCGCGCGCGCTGGTGCAGCTCGTCGTGCACGAGTGGCACCAGGAGGCCCAGGGCTGCCTCGTCTCCGCGACGCCAGGCGCCCAGCAGGGTCGTGACGTCCGGGGAAGCGTCCGGCATGAAATGTTCGTTGAGTCGCGCCATTCTACGCCCCCCGCGACATTCCTGACAGGGTCTGCGGTTCTTCGCCGCCCGTTCTCGCCTCGACCGGTGAGGAGGGAGCGCGATGAACCCCAGATGGAGGCTGTCGGCGGCACTTACGGCGGCGACCCTGTCGCTCGGATGGACGGCCGGTGCGCAGACGCCCGCCCCCAGGCTGCACGAGATCGCCCAACGGCTGGAACTGACGGCCGCCGGTTCAGGACGGTGGCTCGAGGCTCTCGGCGTGCCGGGGAACGCCAAGGCAGCCGAACGCCTGATCGCGCTCACGACCACGGGACGCGTGATCGCGACGCGCGAAGGCGGCGAGTCCTCTGTTTCCCTGGGTCTCGAACTGGACCTCGAGCTGCTGACGCCTGGCAGCGAGATCGTGCTCGTCCACAATCACCCGGGGAACGCCGGCCTCAGCGCGAACGATCTCGGCCACCTCGCCAAGCCGGGCGTCGCGGCGGTCGTCGCGGTCGGCCGCGACGGCAGCATCTATATGGCCGCGCGGGCCCGCCGGGAAAG
>JADMIO011011133.1_pt1 | contig 30878 bp, 24 predicted proteins | sample 8958161 | NCBI WGS metagenome assembly JADMIO01 (sample SAMN16585339, study PRJNA669376) | soil metagenome | isolation source: Crop rotation soil | place: USA: Cullars Rotation, Alabama | collected 2011 | reverse complement strand
CGCGACAACTTGTCCACGTGGAATTCTAAGCTTAGGATCCCAATGTGCTGGAAACGTGACGACGCCGGCGCCGAGCGGGAGTTTGTCGCGTCAGGAGGCGGCTCAGGCCAAGTGCTTCCAGCAGGTTGTACGTGGCATGACCGCTGCTTACACTTTGCGTGTGCGTCGTCTCATGCTCGCCGCGTTGGTCGCCGCCGCCCCGATCGGGGCGAGCGCGGCGCCGTCGGCGCGGCCGCGCATCGCCTCGGCGGTGACGACGCATCGCGAGCCGCGCGCCGCGCGCGTCGCCCAGCAGCCGACGTCGGTCGACCTGGCGATCGCCGCCGCCCAGCGCGCCGAGCAGCTCCACCGCGAGCTCGCCGCTGGCCGGGTCCGCCTGACCCAGCGCTACCAGGACGAGCTCGCGGCGATCGATCAGCTCAAGCGCCAGAAGCCGTCGTGGCGGCGCGATCGGGCGCTGCGCGATCAGCTCGCCGCGTCGCTCGAGAGCGCGCAGACGCTGGCCCGCCTCGCCGAGCGCCTCAAGCGCGCCGAGGCCGAGGTCGCGCGCGCCCGTGCCGCCGCGGTCGTCGCGATCGATCGCGTGCTGCCGACCACCAGCGGCGCCACCCGCGCCGACCTCGAGCGCCGCCGCCGCGCCTGGGCCCCGGCGCCGCCGCCGTCGCGCCACATCGTCATCCCCGACGAGTCGCTCGATCCGCTCGCCGATCCGGAGGAGCTCGACCAGCAGGCGGCGGCGCTGCGCGACTCGGAGGCCGAGCTCGGCCGCGAGATCGATCGCCTCGACCATCAGGCCCAGCGCTTCGACCGCATGGCCGCCGTGCGCAAGCAGCACGACCGCGCCGGCGAGCTCGATCGCCGCGACGACGTCGATCCGCGCCGGGTCGCGGTGCGCACCAGCGCCACCGGTGGCGGCGGCGCGACCGCCGACGACAGCGCGGCGCCCCCGGCCTCCGGCGGCGCCGGTGGAGGCAGCGGCGCCGGCGGTGGCGGCTCCGGCACCGGTGGCACCGGCAGTGGCGGCTCCGAGGGCAACAACGACGGCTTCGAGCCGACCCCGTCCGACCGCGGCGATCTCGCGACCTCGCTCGCCGACGTCGTCGATCCCAGCACGGTCGACGCCCTGCGCCGCGCCGACGGCTCGAGCGATCCGTCGATCCGCGCCGCCGCCGCGCGGCGCGCCCGCGACGCCGTGGCGCGCCGCCTGACGAACCTGCGCAAGCAGCGCGCGGCGATCGAGGGCCGCGCGCGCGAGCTCCGCAGCGACGAATAGTGGTACGGACGATGATCGAGGCGGCGAGGGGCTCGGCTCGCGTGGGGTGGGGGCTCGCGCTGGCGGTCGCGGCTGCCGCGCCGGCGCGCGCCGAGCCGTGGCGCGCCACGCTCGAGGTCGGCGGCGAGGTCGACACCAACGTCCAGCGCGTCGAGTCGGACGCCGGCGAGCCCGAGACGGCGCCGGTGGCCCGCAGCCAGGCCGAGCTGATCCGCCGCGATCGCCACGGTGGGTGGCGCTCGATCGTGCGCGGCCTGCTCGCCGTGCGCGACGTCGTCGCCGGGCCGGTGACGACCGAGAACCTCCTGACCGCCGCCGCCGACGTCGCGGTCGAGCGGGCCGGCGTCGCCGACGCGGTGGCGCTGCTCGGCCGCGCCACCTACTACGACGTCATCCCCCTCGACGGCGTCGCCGGCACCCGCGCGTTCACCAGCTCGGGCGCCGATCTCGGCCTGCGCCTCGACGGCGGCGAGGGCCGCTCGGCGACCGTGACCGCCAGCGTGCGCGACCTGGTCTACAAGGCCGACCACGACTTCGACTGGAGCGGCCCGGCGGCGGCGGTGACCGTCGCCGACGAGCTGTGGCGCGGCGACGACGACGCCACGCTCGAGCTGCGCGCCGCCTACCGCCTGGAGCGCCGCGGCTACCGCGGCCGCGCCTTCCGCAACGGCTGCGCGCCCGGCGAGCAGCCGTCGCTCGCCTGCTTCGTGCCGACCGACGAGGCGCGCCACGATCTGCACCACGTCGTGGGCATGACGCTCACCTACAGCGGCGAGCGCGTGCTCGCCGCCAGCTACGAGCTGATCGGCGACGACTCGTCGAGCTACGGCAGCTCGTTCGTGCGCCACCGCCTGACCGCGTCGGCCACCACCTCGGCGCCCGGCGACCTGTTCGTCACCGCCGCGGTCACCGCGCAGCTCGACCGCTACATCGATCCGCTGCTGCTGGCGCGCGACGTCTCGTCGCAGACGTTCGAGTCGGTCGACGAGGAGAACCGCAGCGCGCTGTCGCTGCGCGTCGCGCGGGCGCTGACCCCCTCGTGGCAGCTCGAGGCCCGCGCCGCCTACTACGCCAACGCGTTCGCCGCCGACGACCACGAGTTCCACCGCTTCGTGGTCTACGCCGGCCTCACCTGGGAGACCGCGCCGAACGCGGAGTGATCGCGCGGCCTTGCGCGTCGCCGCAGCTTGCCATCTCCGTCGCGCGCCGCCCTCGCTATGGTCTCCGCGTGCCCCCGCTCGCCACCGCCGCCTGGCTCACCCCCGAGCGCTCGATCCTGCTCGACCGCCTCGCCGATCTGATCGCGCGCGGCGGCAGCGCCCGCTTCCTCGACGTGCCGGTGGTCCGCGCCGACGCCCGCGACCTGTCCGACCCGTGGACCGAGACCCGCGCCGCGGTCGAGCGCCTGCTGGTGCGCCTGCTGTGGCTGGCCTACGTCGATCTCGACGTCGAGCTCGACGACGCCCGGGTCGCGGCGCGGCCGAGCTACGAGGTCCTGCGCCGCAGCGCGATCGTGTGGCTCGAGACCGTCGACGGCGTCGCGCGGTTCCAGCTCGAGGCGCTCGGCAATGACGACGTCGCCGGCCAGCTGAGCCACCAGCTCGGCCTGGCCTACCTGGCGTGGATCGACGGGCCGGCGCCGTATCGCGAGCTGCCGCGCGACGCCAGCCTCGCCGACGGCAGCCTCGCCGCGGTCTACCTCGGCCTCGGCGTGCTCGCCGCCAACTCGTCGTCGTACCACCGCCACTACGCCGACGTGCGCGGCAACTCGACCTATGCCGAGAACCAGCGGGTGTCCGAGGGCGGCCAGACGCCCGAGGCGCTGACGTTCCTGCTCGCGGTGCAGCAGGTCGTGCGCGGCGCGCCGATCGACGCGCACGCCACGCTGCAGCCGACCCTGCGCGACTGGGTCCGCGACGCGGTCGACGCGATCGCGCCGTACCGCGCCGAGCTGCTGGCCCACCTCGGCCTCGAGCTCGACGCGCCGCGGCCGCAGCTGGAGCGCGCGCCGGCCCCGCCGCCGGTCGCCGACGACCGGCACGCCGAGCCCGACCTGCGCGCCTTCAACCACGGGCGGCGGACCTTTCGCGTGCGCCAGACCCGCGTCGGCCAGGGGATCTTCCTCGGCATGCTCGCGGGCGTGCCCGTGCTCATCACGGCGATGCGCTACGGGCTGTCGATCCCGATCGGCCTCGCCGGCATCGCCGCCGCGATGGTCGGCGGCGGCGTGCTCGGTCACCGCCGCCGCCACTTCGTCTGCTCCGAGCCGCGCTGCTCGCGCCGGGTCGCCGCCACCGACGCGACCTGCCCCGGCTGCGGCGGGACGATCAGCGGCGAGATCGCCCACGCCGACGACCGGCTGGCCCGCGAGGAGGAGCTCGAGGAGGCCGAGGCAGCGCGGGCGCGCTGACGCCGGGCGCCCGCGGCGCGGACATGGTAGGAGTCCGCATGGCCGCCGCCCGCACGCTGATCGTCGTCGTCTCCCTCGCGCTCGGGCTCACCGCCTGCAAGCGGCCGAGCCCCGAGGCGTGCGAGGCGGCCTCGCGCCGGTGGTTCACGCTGATCTACTGGGACGAGGCCGAGAAGGAGATCGCGGCGGCGCCGCCCGAGCAGCGCGAGGCGCTGCGCAAGGCCAAGGCGGCCGACCACGACACCAAGCTCGAGCAGGGCCTCGAGCTGGCGATGAACAAGTGCCGCGCCGCCCGCGACTTCGACGGCGTCGCGTGCATGAAGAACGCCAGCACCGCCGACCAGGCCCGCAAGTGCTGGTCGCCCGAGAAGCACTAGCCGAAAAGCAAAAAAGGCTCCCCTCGCGGGGAGCCTTTCACACAGACGGGCTAGGCGATCAGAAGTCCATGCCGCCCATGCCGCCCATGCCGCCGCCGCCACCATGGGCGTGGCCGCCGGCCGCCGGGGCATCCTTCTTCGGACGCTCCGCGATGAGCGCCTCGGTCGTCAGCAGGAGCGCCGCCACCGACGCGGCGTTCTGCAGCGCGGTGCGCACGACCTTGGTCGGGTCGATGACGCCAGCCTTGAGGAGATCCTCGTACTCCAGCGACGCGGCGTTGAAGCCGAAGCCGCCCTGACCGTCGCGGACCTTGCTGACCACGATCGAGCCGTCGACGCCGGCGTTCGCCGAGATCTGGCGCAGCGGCTCCTCGATCGCGCGGCGCACGATCGAGACGCCGAACTGCTGCTCCTCGTTCAGCTTGATGGCGTCGAGCTCCTTCTGGGCCCGCAGCAGCGCCACGCCACCGCCGGGGACGATGCCCTCCTCGACGGCCGCGCGGGTCGCGTGCATCGCGTCCTCGACGCGCGCCTTCTTCTCCTTCATCTCGACCTCGGTCGCCGCGCCGACGCGGATGACCGCGACGCCGCCGACCAGCTTGGCGAGGCGCTCCTGGAGCTTCTCGCGGTCGTAGTCGGAGGTCGTCTCCTCGATCTGCTTGCGGATCGTCTTCACCCGCGCGTCGATGTCGGCCTTCTTGCCGTGGCCATCGATGATCGTCGAGTTGTCCTTGTCGACGGTGACCCGCTTGGCCTGGCCGAGGTCGCCGAGGCCGAGGTTCTCGAGCTTGAGGCCGAGGTCCTCGGTGACCGCCTGGCCGCCGGTGAGGACCGCGATGTCCTTCAGCATCTCCTTGCGGCGATCGCCGAAGCCGGGCGCCTTGACCGCGCACACCTGGAGGGTGCCGCGCAGCTTGTTGACGACCAGGGTCGCGAGCGCCTCGCCGTCGACGTCCTCGGCGATGATCAGCAGCGGCCGGCCGCTCTTGGCGACCTGCTCGAGGAGCGGCAAGAGCTCCTTCATGTTGCTGATCTTCTTCTCGTGGATCAGGACGTACGGGTCGTTGAGGGCGACCTCCATCCGCTCGCCGTCGGTGACGAAGTACGGCGACAGGTAGCCGCGGTCGAACTGCATGCCCTCGACGACGTCGAGCTCGCTCGACATCGACTTGGCCTCCTCGACCGTGATCACGCCTTCCTTGCCGACCTTCTCCATCGCCTCGGCGATCATCTCGCCGATCGTGGTGTCGCCGTTGGCGCTGATGGTGCCGACCTGCGCGATCTCCTTGCGGTCCTTCGTCTCCTTCGACTGGGACTTCAGGTGCGCGATGATCTTCTCGACCGCCGCGTCGATGCCGCGCTTGAGCTCCATCGGGTTGTGCCCGGCGGCGACCAGCTTCGACCCCTCGCGGAAGATCGACTGGGCGAGCACGGTCGCGGTGGTGGTGCCGTCACCGGCGTTGTCAGAGGTCTTGGACGCGACCTCCTTCACCATCTGCGCGCCCATGTTCTCGAACTTGTTCTCGAGCTCGATCTCCTTGGCGACCGTGACGCCGTCCTTGGTCACGGTGGGCGAGCCCCACGACTTCTCGATCACCACGTTGCGGCCGCGCGGGCCGAGGGTGACCTTCACCGCGTTGGCGAGCGTGTCGACGCCCTTCATCACGGCCGAGCGCGCGCGCTCGTCGAAAACGATATCCTTGGCAGCCATGGCTCAGCCTCCGACGATGCCGAGGACTTCGTCCTCGCGCAGAATGAGGTGATCGACGCCGTCGATCTTGATCTCGGTACCCGAGTACTTGCCGAACAGGATCCGGTCTCCGGCCTTCACGTCGAGCGGGACGAGCGTGCCGTCATCCAGGCGCTTGCCGGCGCCGACCGAGATCACGTTGCCCTCGAGGGGGCGCTCCTTGGCGGAGTCAGGGATGATGATCCCGCCCTTGGTCTTTTCCTCTTCCTCGCACCGGCGCACCAGCAGCCGGTCCTGGAGTGGACGCACTTTCATTGGGGTTCCTCTTTCCTCGTCTGGCGTCGTGTGGCCGTAGCCCGAACGTTGGGGTGGCGTTTGTTAGCACTCGTCTCCGGGGAGTGCTAACGGCCGGCATACTAAGCTCGGTCGTCCGCCGCGCAAGAGGCCATCTCGGTGATTTCGCTCTGCGTCGCGCGCGCCGTCGCCGCCCGCGGGGTAGACGTGCGACCTACACGGCCGTACATCGCGGAATGGCCATTCCGCTCCCGTTCTAACGCCTTGAAACTCTGGCGGATGTTGCTTCCCTGGCGCTTGCCCTGATGATCGATGTATGGACATCACCGCTCATGCTTCCGTGGATGAGTTCTTCTATGAGGTGGTGAACGAGGCGCTGGAGCGGGTGCACCTCGAGGCGTCGGAGCCGGCGAGCTGGTACCTCGTCGGCATGCTCGGCGAGTTCACGCGCGCCCGGCTCCCCGACGAGCCGCTGGCGGTCAAGCTGGCCCAGAGCCACGTCGCCGAGCCGGCCGAGCGGGTGAAGTGCCTTAAGGAGGTCGGCGACACCTCGCTCTACGTCGCCGGCTTCTTCGCCCAGTCGCTATCGCGCAAGCTGGTCGACACCGACTACTACATCGGCCTGGGGCGCGGCGCCTACGCCGAGCTCGCCGGCCGCCTCAACGGCACGCTCACCGAGGTCTACCGCGAGCTCGCCGAGAGCTTCCCGCGCTTCGTCGACGTGCTCACCGAGGTGCGGCGCCGGGTCGACTTCGCGACGACCGACGTCGTGAAGCTCTACGAGCAGTGGCTGCGGTCGCGCGACGCCTGGATCGAGAAGAAGCTGCGGGCGCTCGGGGTGCTGGTCGACTCCGATCCCAAGGCGCTGCAGTAGTGGCCGGCCACGTCCTCTCGAGGCTGCAGCGCGGCCTCGAGCTGCTGTACCGGGTCGCGACCGGCGTCGAGGTCGGCCACTTCGTGATCGACCAGGCGACCCGGGCGACGTTCGACCCGGCCCGGGCGCCGCGCGAGCAGCTGCTCATCCGCGAGGGGGACGACGGCGTCGACCTCGCGCTCTACGTCGACGCCTCGGTGCTGGCCGCGCTGTCGGCCCACGACCCCGGCGCCCGGCTCGACGACCGCAACCTCGGCGCCTTCCTGTACGCGCTCGAGGGGGTCTCGCACTTCGTCTACACGATCGTGTGCGCCCACGCCGAGCGCGAGGTGTCGGCGCTCGAGCTCGAGCTGCAGGCCGAGGTCGACAAGTACGTCACCTGCCTGCTCACCTCCGACGCCGACCACGCCACCAGCCGGCAGTGGCGCCACCGCCTGTTCGAGCGGTTCGAGCTCGAGGACGACCTCGACCACCACGAGCGCGACCGCTACCGGGCCGCCAACGAGAACGCCCGCCGCTACGCCGCCTCCCTCGAGCGGCGGTTCGTGGCTCGCCGCGGCATCGTGGACATGCTGGGGGAGCTGCGGCGGTTCTACCGCTTGTCGTTGGGCGCGAAGCTAGAACACATCGCGAAGGCGGCTTAGTCTCGGGCTGTGCCTAGCTCCTTCCGCCCGGAACAGATCCGAAACGTTGTCCTACTCGGTCACCTCGGCGCCGGCAAGACGACGCTCGCCGAGGCGATCCTCCACCGCTGCGGTGCGATCACCCGCATGGGCTCGATCGAGGCGCAGAGCACGACCAGCGACTTCGAGCCCGAGGCGCGCGCCCACGGCATGTCGACCGCGGCGACGCTGCTGTTCGCGATCAAGGATGGCTGCGAGCTCAACCTGATCGACACGCCCGGCTCGCCCGAGCTGGTCGGCCCGGCGCTCGCGACCATCCCGGCGGTCGAGACCGCGCTGATCGTCGTCAACGCGGCGTCGGGGATCGAGCTCGGCACCCGGCGGTTCTTCCACGCCGCCGGCGAGGCCGGCCTGGCCCGCATGATCGTCGTCAACAAGATCGATCAGGCGCCGCAGGCGCTGCCCAACCTGGTGCGCGAGCTGCGCGAGGAGCTCGGCCGCGGCCTGTGCTGCATCAACCTGCCGTGCAAGGGCGGCACCGACGTCATCGACTGCTTCGATCACGACGCCGGTGAGGCCGACTTCGGCTCGGTCGCCGACGAGCACAAGGCGATGCTCGAGTCGACCATCGAGATCGACGACGCCGCGCTCGAGCGCTACCTGTCGGGCGAGCCGGTCGATCTGACCAGCCTGCGCCGCGGCTTCATCGAGGCGATGAACCGCGGCCACCTGGTGCCGATCCTGTTCACCGCCGCCAAGGCGGAGGTCGGCATCGACGACCTGCTCCACATCATCGTCAACGAGGCGCCGAGCCCGGTCGCGGCGCGGCCGCGCCGGCTCCTCAAGGGCGGCGAGCTGGTCGAGATCCCGTGCAACCCCGACGCGCCGCTGCTCGGCCACGTCTTCAAGGTGTCGACCGACCCGTACCTCGGCAACCTGGCGATGATCCGCCTCCTGCAGGGCAAGCTCGACGGCCGCACCCGGTTCGTCTACGGCAGCGAGAAGAAGCCGCACGACGCCGGCCACGTCCTCAAGATCGAGGGCCGCGACCACCCGGCGATGGAGAGCGAGGCGTACGCCGGCGACCTGATCGCGCTCGCCAAGGTCGAGGGGCTGCACGTCGACGCGATCATCCACGCGCCGACCGAGCCCGATCAGTACGCGCCGCAGCCGCCGCGCTACCCGCAGTCGATGTTCGCGCTGGCGCTCGAGCCGAAGAACAAGTCGGACGAGGTGAAGCTGCTGTCGGCGGTGCACCGGCTGTGCGAGGAGGATCCGACCCTCGGCTGCGAGCACGACGCCCAGACCCACGAGCTGGTGATGCACGGGATGGGCGAGCTGCACCTGCGCATCGCGCTCGAGAAGCTCGAGAGCCGGTTCCGCATCGGCGTCACGTCGAAGAAGCCGCGGGTCGCGTTCCGCGAGACGATCATGGCGCCGGCCGAGGGCCACCACCGCCTGAAGAAGCAGACCGGCGGCGCCGGCCAGTTCGCCGAGGTGTTCCTGCGCATCGAGCCGCTCGCCCGCGGCGCCGGCTTCGAGTTCGCCAGCGAGGTCTTCGGCGGCGCGATCCCGACCCAGTACATCCCGGCGGTCGAGAAGGGGGTCATCGACGGCCTGCACAGCGGGCCGCTCGGCGGCTATCCGGTGGTCGACGTGCGGGTCGTGGTCCACGACGGCAAGGCGCACGCGGTCGACAGCAAGGACATCGCGTTCCGCACCGCCGGCAAGAACGCGTTCCGCGACGCGTTCGCCCGGGCCCGGCCGGTCTTCCTCGAGCCGATCGTCAACTGCGACATCACCACACCCGAGACCTGCGTCGGCGACGTCACCGCCGACCTCAAGCAGCGGCGCGGCCGCATCGTCGGCGTCGACGCCGGTCCGCGCGGCCAGACCATGATCCACGCCCAGATCCCGCTGGCCGAGCTCGGCGACTACAGCGGCATGCTGCGCGGGATGACCCAGGGCGTCGGCACGTTCTCGACCGAGCCGTCGCACTACGACTACGTGCCGCCGATCATCGAGAAGCGCCTGATCGCCGAGAAGAGCGGCGCCTCGACCGAGGAGTGATCGCGCGGCCTTGCGCGCGGACGCACCGGGAGCGCGAGACGCGCCGTCACATCGGCGGCCACCGGCCTCTACCTGCGCGGAGGCTCCCGATGAACGGTGCGTACATGCAGACTCGTTGTCCTCGCTGCGGCGCCGCCGCGTGGGGGCATCCCCAGCAGGCGGTGCCGTGCAACGCGTGCGGCCAGCCGGTCGGCCCGCTGGCGTCGCCGCAGGCGGCGGGGTGGCCGCAGGCACCGGGCATGGGCTCGTTCGGCGCGGCGCCGGCGAACCCGAACCCGTACGGCGCGCCGCCGCCGGGGCTCGGCGCCCAGCCGCAGGCCGGCTGGCCGGCGCAGGGCCAGCCGCAGGCCCAGCCGGCCCAGGGCACGCCGATGCACCTCAACGTCGGCGGCTTCAAGGTGCCCTTCAACGTCGGCGCGGCCGGTGGCGGCATCAGCAAGGTGAAGATCATCGGCGGCGTGATCCTGGCGATCGTGCTGGCGGTCGGCACCGCGATCGTCAAGGGCAAGCTCGGCACCACCGCGAAGGGCAACCTCAGCTACGCGGCGCTCGGCATCAACCGCGACAAGGCCGACCCCGACAAGATGATCAGCGCGGTCGCCGGCGCCGCCAGGAAGTGGAAGTCCGACGCGGCCTGGCTCGGCGTGAACCTTCAGTGGGTGCACGCCGACGGCACGGTCGACCTCAACAAGGGCGGCGCCCAGGTCGAGTACGTGTCGCCGAACGCGGTCCAGTCGCTCGCCAAGAGCGTGCGCAAGGACTCGATCAAGAAGTTCAGCTTCGGGCCGGCCGGCGTCAGCCACAAGGACCTGTGGGGCGCGACCGAGGCATGGAAGGAGTTCAAGGCGCCGCCAGTGCCCAAGTGCGGCATCAAGGACGTCGTCAAGATCCTCAACGGCCAGGGCCTGACCGGCTCCAAGACCGTCCGCATCACCTTCGACATCAGCTTCGCAGACTTCTACGCCTGGCACGTCATCGGCGAGGACCCGAAGATCGACGCGCTCTACGCCTTCGAGGATTGCTCGCTGATCAAATGAAACCAGACCCCGCACGTCACCGGTGACCCCGGACACCCAGAGTCATTGTTGTTCGCTCGCTTCGCTCGCTGGGGGCCTTCGAGGACTGCTCGCTGATCAAGTGACCGTGAGGACGCGGTTGTCGATCAGGCGGGTCGCGCCGACGAAGGCGGCGAGGGCGAGGACCGCGGGGCGCTCGAGGCGCTCGATGGCGGTGAGCTCGTCGGCGTCGCGCAGCTCGACGTAGTCGACGCGCAGGCCGGGGCGCGCCAGGGTGGCCTGGGCCGCCGCGACGATCGTGGCGACGTCGCGCTCGCCGCGCTTGACCGCCGCCTCGGCGGCGTCGAGCGCCGCGGAGAGGGCCAGCGCGGTCTGGCGCTCGTCGGGCGACAGGTAGACGTTGCGCGACGACCGCGCCAGGCCGTCCGGTTCCCGGATGATCGGCAGGCCGACGATCTCGACGCCGAGATCGAGGTCGCGCACCATGCGGCGGATGATGGCGAGCTGCTGGTAGTCCTTCTGGCCGAAGAAGGCGACGTGCGGCCGCGCCAGGTTGAACAGCTTGGCGACCACCGTCGCGACGCCGGCGAAGTGGCCCGGCCGCGACGCGCCGCACATCGGCTGCTGCAGCTCGCGGACCTCGATGTACGTCTGGTAGCCGGGCGCGTACATCGCCGACGCCTCGGGGCAGAACGCCAGATCGATGCCGCAGCCGCGCGCCTTGGCCAGATCGCCCTCCTCGTCGCGCGGGTAGCGCGACAGATCCTCGCGCGGGCCGAACTGGGTCGGGTTGACGAAGATCGTCAAGATGACGACGTCGGCGCTGGCGCGCGCCGCCCGCAGCAGCGACAGGTGCCCGTCGTGCAGGTAGCCCATGGTCGGCACCACCGCGATGCGCAGGCCATCGCGGCGGAGGTCCTCGGCGCGCGCGCGCAGCGCGGCCGGGTCGCGGATGATCTCGAACGGCAGGCGCGAGGGGATCACGCGCCGACTGTACGTCAGCTCTTGCCGCCGGCCACGGAGTAGAGCGGCGTTGGTGCCGGCGCGGGCGCGTCGAGCGAGAAGCTCTCGTTGGCCGCCGGGAACGCGCCGGCGCGCACGTCGGCGATGAACCGGCCGCAGGCGTCGCGCACGGTGGCGCCGACGTCGGCGTAGCGGCGCACGAACTTCGGCTTGAACCGCTCGTCCATGCCGAGCAGGTCGTACACGACCAGCACCTGGCCGTCGCAGCCGGCGCCGGCGCCGATGCCGATGGTCGGCACCGCGATCGCCGCGGTCACCTCGGCCGCGATCTCGGCCGGGATGCCCTCGAGGACGATCGCGTAGGCGCCGGCCGCCTCGAGCGCGCGGGCGTCGGCGACCAGCCGCTCGGCGGCGCCCGGCTCGCGGCCCTGGACCTTGAAGCCGCCCATCTGGTGGAACGACTGCGGGGTCAGGCCGATGTGGCCCATCACCGGGATGCCGGCGGCCACCAGCCGCGCGACCAGCGGCGCGTGCTGGGCGCCGCCCTCGAGCTTGATCGCGTGGCAGCCGCCGTCCTTCATCAGGCGCCCGGCGTTGCGCATGCCCTGCTCGAGGCTCTCCTGGTACGACATGAACGGCATGTCGCCGACGACGTGCGCGCGCCGCGTACCGCGCAGCACGGCGCGGCAGTGGTACACGATGTCGTCGACGGTGACCGGCAACGTCGTGTCGTTGCCCTGGATCACCATGCCGAGCGAATCGCCGACGAGCAGGATGTCGGCACCTGCCTCGTCGAGCAGCCGGGCGAAGGTCGCGTCGTAGGCGGTGACCATCGCGATCTTCTCGCCACGCGCCTTCTGCCCCTTCAGGGACTGAATCGTGACTCTGGTCATTTGACTCTCCGGTCGCCGTCCGTGGAGTGGATCGACGCCAAGGAAGGCATACCAGATCCGGAAGCTCCGGAGTCTACCGATCTGCGTTCGCGACCACCGGGACGCGCACCGTCGAGTAGGTGTCGGTAGGAGGGCGGGGCAGGACGACGCCCTGACCGACCTTCTCGACGCAGTCGAGGGCGCGGTCGAGCACCGCGTCGGGCGCCGCCGACTCCGCGGCGATGACCAGGTGCGCGTGCACGCCGGGTGACTCGGCGTCAGGCGGCTGGCGTTCGACGCGCACCTCGGCGGCGCGGCGCGGCGCGCCCCGCGCCGGCGGGCGCCGCGGCGGGGTCGGTGGCGGCGCGCGCCCGGCGGGGCCGACCTGGGTGATGCGCACCTCGATCAGCGCGGTCGGCAGCGCGGCCATGCACCGCGACAGGCTCGCGTTGGCGCCGCGCAGCGCGGCGCGGATCGCCTCGAGGTCGCCGGCGCCGGTGAGCGAGGCGCGGCCGGCGAGGTCGATCGGGCCGATCGCGTCGAGCTGCTCGTGGGCACGGGCGCGCCACGGCGCGTGCTCGGGCGCGGCCTCGAGGTACTTGCGCAGGTAGACGACCGCATACTCGGGGCGCGGCTGGTCGGTGCGCGCGGTCGCGCCGAGCGCGAGCAGGTAGTAAGCGTCGGCCGGTGGCACCAGCGGCACCGACGAGCCGGCGGCGCGGGTGGCGCCGACGTCGACCTCGGCCACCTGCTCGGCGACCAGCGTGGCGTCGCCGGTGCGGCGCGCCCGATCGTAGGCGACCGCGAGCAGCCAGCGGGCCAGCGGGTCGCCGCTGCGCTGCTCGTCGACGGCGCGCTCGAACGCGGTGATCGCGTCGTTGATGCGGCCGCTCGCCATGAGGACCTGGCCGAGGTTGATGAACAGCTCGGCGCCGCGCTCGCCGCGCGCGACCAGCGCCTCGAGCTCGTGGGTCGCCTGGGCGACGTCGCCGCTGCGCGCCAGGCAGATGGCCCAGGTGAGCGCGACCGGCCGGCTGGCCGCCTGGCGCGCCAGCGCCGACATGTCGCCCGGCGAGACCAGCTCGACCGGTCGCCACTCGGGATCGAGGGCGTGGGCGCGGCCGTAGGCGTCGGCGCACGCGGCGTAGTCGTGCAGCCGCTCGTTGGCGACGCCGAGGTAGCCCCAGCCGTCGGCGCGGTCGGCGCGCAGCGCGACCGCCTCGCGCAGCCGGTCGCGCGGCCGCATCGGGTCGCCGGCGCGCATCATGCGCAGCACGTCGATCGCCTCGGCGACCAGCTTGTCGTAGCGGTTGGCGCCCGGCCGCACCACCTCCTCCCAGAACGAGCTGCGCGCCTCCTCGGCGGCGTCGGCGTCGACCGCCGGCTTGCGGTAGCGCTCGGACTGCGCCGCCGCCAGCGTCGGCGTGGCGACGACCAGCGCGGCCAGCGCGGCCAGGTGGGCGCGGCGCGTCACCGCGCCCGCTTGCGCCGCGCAGCGAGCGCGTCGCGGTTGGCCTGGGCGCGCGGCGCGTAGCGCGGGTGCGCGCCCGAGCGCAGGAAGTTGTCGTACTCGCGGATCGCCTCCTCGACCATGCCGTTGGCGTCGAAGCCGAGCGCCAGGTAGTAGCTCGCCTCGCCGTCGGGCACGTAGAAGATCTGGCCCTCGGCGATGCGATCGGCGAGGTAGCGGACGGCATCGAGCTTGAGGCTGCGCAGGATGTTGCGCGCCTCCTCGCCCTGCTCGTCGCGGTCGAGCGCGACGGCGAGGCCGAAGTAGTTCTCCTTGCGCTGGTCGAGCTCGAGCACGCGCCGGTAGGTCGTGATGCTGGCGTCGAGATCGCCGAGCATCATCTCGGTCTCGGCGAGGTTGCCGATCACCAGCACCGAGCCGCGATCGATCGGCCGCCGGGCCAGGAGCGTCTTGTAGTCGTCGCGCGCCGCCGCCAGGCTCTCCGGCGTCGCCATCTTGGTCAGGACGATCGCGCGGTGGAACAGGACGTCGTCGACCAGGCGCGGATCGCGCGGCGCCTTGTCCTCGAACGCCTTCCAGTGGGCCAGCAGCCGCTCGACGATCTGCGCCGCCGGCAGCTGGTTGGAGCGGCACAGGGCGGCCGGATCCATCGCGTTGGCGTCGCAGTCGACGAAGAACGCGTGCAGTGCCAGCGCGGCGCGGAAGTGCGGCTCGGCCTCGTCCGGCCGGGCGCGCGCCGCCGCCTCGTAGGCGAGCACCGCGCGATCGACGTAGCGGCGGCGCCGGCTGGCGATCGCGGTCTCGGCCACCGCGAGGTCGAGCTGCTGGTCGCCCTCGAGCATGGCGCGATCGTAGGCGCGCCGCGCCACCTCGCGGGCGGCGCTGGTCGCGACCTCGGCCCAGGTGTCGCCGGCGCCGGCCGGCGTCGCCGGCAGCAAGGTCGCCAGCGCCAGCGCCAGCGCGACGGCGCGGGTCATGGCGTCCTCCCCGGCGCGCGGCGGCGCGCCAGCAGCGCGTCGATCGACGCGAGGTGCTCGCGGGCGCGGGCGTGGTAGCGCGCGCCGGTCGCCAGCCGCAGGTAGCTCTGCCACTCGACGCGCGCCTCGAGGAGGAAGCCAGCCGTCTCGTACATGAAGGCGCGAGCGTAGTGGATCTCGGGCGCCGGCGCCGGTGCCACCGCCGCCAGCCCGGCCTCCATCCGCTCGGCGAACTGCGGCCCGAGCGCCGACTGCGCCGACAGCACCAGCTCGAACGCGCGCGAGATCTGCTCGTCGCGATCGTAGAGCGTCGCCAGCGCCAGCCAGATCGCGGCGTCCTCCGCCTCCCAGCTCGCCGGGGTGGTGGCCGCCTCGGCGAGCAGGTCGATCGCCTCGCCGGTGCGACCGGCGCCGTCGAGCGCGGTCGCGAGGTAGACCGTCGCGGCGGCGGCGGCGCGGCGCTCGCCGCGCTCGGCGACCGCCTGGCGCAGCGGGCCGATCGCCAGCTCGGGTCGGCCCTGGCGCAGCGCGATGGCGCCGAGCCGCACCAGCGCCTCGACCCGCAGGCCGGCGCGCGGCGTGCGCGAGACGTACTCGGTCAGGAGCCGCTGCGCCGCGATCGCCTGGCCGCCCTCGTCGGCGAGCGCCCCCTCGTCGTACAGGAGCTCGAGGTCGCCGGGATCGAGGTGGCGCGCGTAGCGCACGACCCGGTGCGCCTCGCGCACGATGCCGGCGCGGTGGTCGGCGTTGGCGTCGACCGCCACCGCGGCGATCGCGTCGCGCAGCTGGAGCTTGAGCGCCGCGACCTCCTCGTGGTGCGGGCTCACCACCTCGCTCCAGAAGTCGCGATCGGGAGCGGCGCCGGCGGGGACAGCGAGCAGCGCGGCGAGCCCGAGCGCCGTTCGAGAGACACGCGGCACCTGCTGAGTATGCAGGGGGGGGCGGGGTGAGACCAGCGCGACCAGACCGGGGCGGGGAATCCCGCAGCCGCGACCTGGAGCCGCGCGGATCCGCGGGCTTGCGGCGCCCGCGAGCTGGCAAGACGCTTGCTGCAGCGCCGCGTGTGGACAGCGCCTCGGTGCTCCGTGCGGCTCTCGAGCTCTACGCGGCCCGCCACTACGCGGTGGTCGCCGCGGTGTGCGCCGACGCCCTGGTCGACGAGCGCGAGGGCCTGCACCTGCGGCTGCTCCGCGCCCAGGCGCTGGTGGCGCTGCGCCGCGACGCCGAGGCCGAGGTCGAGCTGCGCGGCTGCCTCGAGCGCGCGCCGCGCTGCGCGCCGGCCTACCGCCTGCTCGGCGAGGTCGCGGCGCGGCGCGACGAGCTGGCGACGGCGCGGCGGTTCCTGCGCGCGGCGGTGCGGCTGGCGCCCGACGACGGCGACGCGCGCGCCTGGCTCGCGGTGGTCCAGGGGCTCGTCGCGTCCGGGCGGGCCGTGGTTCGCGATCCGAGATAATGTCGGCGCGTGATCGAGCCCGGCATGACCGTCGCCCAGAAGTTCTGGGTCGAGCGCGTGCTCGGCAAGGGCGGCATGGGCGTGGTCGTGGCGGCGACGCACCTGCAGCTCGGCCAGCGCGTCGCGCTCAAGTTCCTCCACGCCGGCGCGACCGACAGCGGCGAGGCGACCGAGCGCTTCCTGCGCGAGGCGCGCGCCGCGGTCCGGCTGCGCGGTGAGCACGTCGGCCGCGTGCTCGACGTGGGCAAGACCGACGACGGCGCGCCCTACATCGTCATGGAGTACCTCGACGGCCGCGATCTGGCGTCGCTGCTCGCGACCGGCGGCGTGCTGCCGGTCGCGACCGCGGTCGACTACGTGCTCCAGGCCTGCCTCGGCGTCGGCGAGGCCCACGCCGCCGGCGTCGTCCATCGCGATCTGAAGCCGTCGAACCTGTTCCTGACCCGCCGGCCGGAGGGCACGCCGCTCATCAAGGTGCTCGACTTCGGCATCGCCAAGGCGCGCGGCCGCATGGATCCGCGCCTGACCGAGTCGGCGGTGATGATGGGCTCGCCCGGCTACATGGCGCCGGAGCAGCTGAAGAACGCGCGTGACGTCGACGCGCGCGCCGACGTGTGGGCGCTCGGCGTGTGCCTGTACGAGCTGATCACGCGGCGGCGCCCGTTCGACGCCGCGTCGCACGCCGAGATGACCGCCAAGGTCGCGATCGATCCGCCGGCGCCGCTGCCGGCGACGCTGCCGCGCGGCCTGGTCGCGGCGGTGATGCGCTGCCTGGAGAAGGCGCCGGCCGACCGGTTCCCCGACGTCGGGGCGCTGGCGCAGGCGATCGCGCCGTTCGGCTCGCCGGGCGCGGCCAGCATCGCCGGCGGCGTCGCGCGCATGGTCGCGGCCGGCGATCGGCGAGCGAGCTCGACCGATCCGGTCGCCGCCGTGATGGCGGCGACGACGATGTCGCGCGCCGCGCCCGCACCGGTCACGGCGCCGGCGCTGCGCATGCGCCGTCGCTTCTGGCTCGGCGTCAGCGCGGGCGCGGCGATGGCGGTGGTGGGCGCCGCGATCGTGATCGTGCTGCTCGGCGCCCGCGGCGGCGCGCGGCCCGCGGCGCGCGCGGCCTCGGCTGATGCGGGCGCGGCGGTGGTGGTGGCGAGCGACGCGGCGCCGGCGGTGGTCGCCAGCCCGGTCGACGCGGGCGTCGACGCGCTCGCCGACGAGCCGGCGCCGGCGGTGCGAGCGACGCGGAGCGTCGGCGTCCGGAGCGGGGCGGGAGCGACGAGCGCACAGCCGGCCGCGCCGAAAAGCGGCGGCGCCTCGCGGGGGGAAACCACGACGACGCGCCCCGTTTCTGACGATCTCGACGGAGACGGGATTCCGGACAAACGCTGAAATGCCGCTGGCTTGAATCGCCACTGGCGATGCACAAATTTTTCTCAGCAACCGCGGCGAGGCCCCGTCGAGAATGCGAGTATGGAGACATCTCGCATCAAGTTTCTCGTCCTTGCATCGTCCCTCGTCGCTGCCGCCCAGGTCGGCATCGCCCGCGCGGATAACGCAGAGGACGTAAGCCAGACCACCTTGAAGCTGGTCGCGTTCGACCTGGCGATCGATCAGGGCCAGCAGCTCGGTGACCGCGCCGAGTCGAGCTTTCAGGAGGACGCCGCGGGCTGCACCGCGGTGGTCGCGAAGCTGAAGGAGCTCGGGGTCGCGCCGACCCAGGTCATCGAGGGCAAGAAGCAGTTCCTGTTCAAGCAGGCCGCGCAGCGCTGCGAGGAGTACGGGCGCTGGAAGCAGCTGATCGGCGGCGCCATCGCGCTGCGCGAGGCGAGCAACACGCTCGGCATCGTCAACGGCTTCGAGCCGGGCAAGGTCGGTGACGTGTGGATGGAGAAGGCGACCAGCGCCGGCAAGGCGTGCGCGAAGGGCGTCGACGCGGCGCTCGCCGCCGGCGCGCCGGCCGACGTGAAGGTCAAGGTGTTCTCGAACACCAGCGGCCAGCTCGAGCTGACGCTCGGCGAGGGCAAGCAGCAGGTCTGCGAGCCGCTGCTCGGCTGGGGCAAGGGCTACGCCCAGGCGTCCAACAAGGCCAAGGCGGCGAACGAGGCCGCGCTGCGCGACAAGTACGGCAAGCACGGCATCAAGGGCGACCGGCTGAAGCTGTTCATGGAGTACGACGACGTCTACTGGCGCGGCAAGGGCTGCGAGAAGGTCGATGACGTGGCGGCGCTGGCCAAGATGCCCGTGCTGTTCCAGTGGCTCGAGGACAGCGGCGGCACGCACACGATCCGTCGCTATCAGTTCAAGGGCGACAAGCTGGTCAAGACGACCAACAAGACGTTCAAGACCGAGGCGGCCGCGTACCGGGGGTGCAAGTGAGCCGCGCGCTCGGCATGGTCGCGGCGCTGGCGGTGTCCTCGGTCGGGCTGGGGGCGTGCTCGGTCGCGCTCGGCCGCTCGACCGGCGGCGCGCCCGCGGTGGCGTCGGCGGCCGGGACGGAGGCACCGGCGGCAGCTGCATCGGACGCGACCGCCGCGGCTCCGTCGGCGCCGCCGCCCTCGTCGTGCCGGGCGCCCGCGGCGCGCGATCGCGCGGCGCAACCGCCGGCGCTGTCGAGCCCCGCGAGCCCGTGGCTCGCGGTCGCCGGCGACCGCCCGGCGCCGCTGCCGCTCGACGAGCCCTCTGCCAAGTTCGCGAACGTGATCCCGCGCGAGGATCGCGAGACGTGCGACGCCGCGCACGATCACTGCCTGCGCGAGTGCACGTGGCTCGCGCTCGACGCCCGCGCGACCGACAAGGGCGCGCGCGAGGCGTGGGTGGGGCACTTCCGGCCCGACGGCATGTTCGTCACGCCCTTCACCGGCGGTGAGCTCGAGCGCGACTACGTCGCGTACCGCACGGTGCCGGCGACGAAGCGCCTGTTGCGGCCCGGCGTGCTGGTCGCCGTGCGCGACTGGAACGGCAGCGAGCTGCCGCAGCGCGAGGTCGAGGCCTTCGGCAACTGGAAGATCGGCACGCTCGCGTCGGTGGACTGGGAGGACCGGATCCTGCGCGTGGTCGACGAGGCCGATCCGTTCCGCCTGTCGGCCGCGCGCATCGTCGTGCTGCAGTACTCGAAGGGGGGCAAGGTCGCGCTGGCGCCCGGCCTGCGCAAGGACGAGATCGTCGTGGCGGCGGACGAAGTCCTGGCGCCGCAGGTCGCGACCCGCGCGAAGCGCGATCCGTGGAGCCAGGTCGACAAGGCCGGCCAGCCCCTCGCCGTCACCGACGACCGGCCGCTCGACACCGTCGTCACGTCCTGCGGCGCCGCCCAGGACCACTGCCTGCGCGCGTGGGTCTGGTTCGCGACCGACGGCATCGCGGTCCAGCCGGCGCGCTTCGACGGCAAGACCTTCACGACCCTGCGCAACGGCCGCGCCATCGCCGGCCCCGCCTATCGCACCGAGCCCGCGACCGCCGAGACCCTCCACGTCGGCGCCGAGGTCTTCATCCCCGAGATGTCCCTCGGCAGCGAGGAGTCGGCCCACACCATGCGCTGGTACCCCGTCAAGGTCGTCTCGATCGACGCCGCCGCCGGCACCTTCACGGCCACCGGCAACGCCCAGCCGATCGCCATCGACCGCGCCCGCATCCCGGCCCTCATCTGGCTCGCCGGCAGCCCCGCCGAGAAGCTGTAAAGCGCGCAGCGCAGCCTGACCGGCGTGAATGCCAGGTTCAGTAGGGATGCAGTCGTCGGGGAGAGCGGCCGAGACGGGCGGGGACGCCGCGCCGAGCCCAGGCGCGGCGGCGAAGCCGGGTGCGCGCGCCGCCACGGAGTCGCTGCCCACGACGTCACGCGCGGCCGATGCCACGGCGCGGGCGGAGCGCACGATCGAGCTGCTCGAGGGGCTGGCCGACCAGCTATCGGCCGGCATCGACGGGCGCGACTTCGAAGCGGCGCGCCGCGCCCGCGGGACCATCGACGCCCTGCGACCGGGGCTCGCCGCGAGCCTCGACGAAGCCGGGCATCGCGGCGATGACCCGGCGGCGGGCGCGAATCTGCAGCGGCGCGCGGCCGACGTCGAGGCGCGGCTCGACGGCCTGGTCTCGCGCGCGCCGGAGCAAGACCACAACGGAGATCTCCTCGGCGCCGAGGCCGATGCCAGCCGCTCCGCGTGGCTCGCGGAGCAGGGCGACGCTTCTCACGAGGCGGTCGCGCGCGCGCCGCGCGGTGCGCGTACGGGCGTCACCCAGTCGATGGACGCGCTGGTGGCGGGCTACGCGAAGCTCGATGACGCCGCGCTGCAGAAGACGAAGGGCAAGCTCACCGCGCACCTCACGTCGCCCCTGCGTCCAGAGGAGCGCGACCGCATCTCGCGGCAGCGCGACGCCATCGAGTGGGTCGAGTACCAGCGGCAGCTCGAGCGCGGCGAGTCCGGTCGACCCGAGACGTACGGCCAGGAGCTGGACGCGGCGCAGGACGCAGGGCGTCAGTTCGGACACTCGGCCATGCAGATCGGAGCGCGCTCCCAGCTCGAAGCTGCCTATCGAGCGGGTGGCGCCGGCGAGATGGCGGGCACGCGCTGGGCGCTGGGCGCGCGGGGGAACGACGACCAGCGCAAGGCGCTCGGCGACCAGGCCGCGCTGGTGAGCGGCGAGGCCGAGGCCTTCAAGCAGGCGTTTCGCGACCAGGCGACGCACACCGCGATTGCCATGCTCGATCGGAGCTCGATCGAGATCGAGGCCGCGCTGAAGCAGTACGGGTTCGTCGGCGGCAGCCACCGTCTGCACGAGGCTGCCAGGGCCTACAACCAGGACCCGGACAACCTCGACGGCGCGATCGCCGACTGGCGCACGCTCAGCGACACCGGCGACCGGCGCGCCGAGCAGCGCAAGGGTGACGAGGAGCAGCGCGAGCTCGCGGTCGTGGTGCGGAAGCTCCGCACGATGCAGGCGGAGGTCGACGAGCTCGAGCGCGAGGAGAAGAACTTCACGGAGCAGGACTGGGAGCGGCGCGACATCGCGGATCCGGCCCGCAACTCACCGGCGGCGCGCGCCCGCCTCGCCGAGGCGTACGCCATCGCCGAGGAACAGCACCCGATCCTCCTGGCCTATCGCCATCCCGAGTTCGGCGCCGACACCAGCCGCCTCGGCGACCTCACCGCGGTTGGCGCTGGCATGGAGGAGTCGATCCTCCGCCAGGCGATCCCGAAGCTCGGCAACATCCTGCGCACCAAGATCGCGATCCGCACCGGCCAGCTCAGCCCGCTGCGCATGGGGCCGGTGGTCGAGATGATCAAGCAGGAGATGCACGTCCCTCCCGGGTCGGAGCGGGCCGCGATCGCCAGGGACCTGTACAACGAGGCCAGCAAGCAGTCGCTGGCGGACTGGGCGCTGAGCGCGATCAGCCTCGCGCTCGCGGTGGTCTCGTTCGTGCCTGGCGTCGGCCTCGGCGCCAAGGCCGCGGCCGAGGCGGTCAGCCTCGCGATCGAGCTGCGCAGCCAGGTCAACGAGTACAGCGAGTGGAAGGTCGCCGGCGGGATGAACAACACCGCCCTCGACCTCGCGAAGTCGGTGTCGGTCACCGCGCCCGAGCTGCGCCCCCTGCTGCTGCGGCTGGCCGTGGCCGGCGCCAGCGTGGCCAGCCTGACCCAGCTACTCTCGCTGAGCGCGAAGCTGCGCGCGGTGCGCGCCGCCGAGAGCGCCGCCGACGACGTCCTGCGCGAGCTCGACGAGCTCGGCGCCCGTCACGGCCTCAAGAACCTCGGCGACGAGGTCGACGGCGCGGTCCGCGGGGCCAAGGTCTACCCGGCCAAGAGCTTCGTGAAGGCCGAGGTGACCCGCCTCAGCAAGCTCAACGTCGAGAAGGTGACCGACGGCCTCAGGAAGACCGCCAGCCGCGCCTTCGCGCGCGGGGCTCGGTTCGAGGCCGCGCTGGCCAAGGCCAGCGCCGAGGGCGCCAGCGGCGTCCTGCGCGTCGCCGACGGCGGCGGCGAGGCCGTCATCCACGTCGAGATCGAGCTCACGGGCGCCCTGTCAGGCGCGGGTCGCCACGGCGCCGAATCCGGCCCCGCGCGCTTCTTCGTCGAGACGCCGCCCACCGGCCCCTGGAAGGCCCGCATCGAGCTCAGCGAGAACCTCGACCCCAACGACGTCCAGTTCGTCCTCGGCCACGAGCTCGACGAGATCTCCGAGTTGCGGACCCGCTTCCCCAAGGGCAAGCCCGAGGGCGGCTTTGGCGCCGAGCTGGACCCGAGCATCATGCGGCAGGGGGCGACCCAGGAGTTCTCGACAGCCCACGACATCGCCAACGCCCGCGAGATCGTCGCCCTCGACGCCGACTACAAGAAGCTGCTGAAGGGCCGTGCCAAGGACGAGCTGGTGAAGCACCGGAGCCGCTCGATCGACGAGGCGATCAAGGTCGCCGGCCTCGACGAGCCGGCGGTGATCGAGGCCAAGGTGAACCTGCTCAAGCAGCACGGCGCGCCAGAAGATCTGCTCGATCGGGTCCGCCGCGTCGGCAGCAAGGCGACGTACGAAGAGCACGTCGCGGCCATGGGCCAGAAAGGCACCCGCTTCACGGAAGACATGATCGACCACGTCATGTGGGGCCGCGGCCACGGCAACCAAGGGTTCAAGCGATCGGGGATCGAAGGCGGACATTCTACCGATCGTCTAATGTCGATGGGATATCCCAACAGCGAGTACGTCTTCGTGGAGTCTCACCACAAGGCGGCGGCAGGCACGACGGCTCGCCAGTACAAGCAGTACAAGTGGACCGGCAGCCGCGCTTCGATGCCGGCGCCGGGAAGCGGCCGCTTCCCGAGCGATCCGCAGTTCACCGACGCCGGATGGATCACGACCGACATGCCCAAGACGACCTTCGATGACCCCGCTGCGTTCTTGCGAGAAGCCGAGGACGCCTGGGAGGAGATGCTCGCGGGGCGCCAAGCTGCGTTTCCGCCTGGCCACTCGCCTCAGGCCAACGAACTCACGGCCATCACCAAGAGTGGCATACAATTCACTGCGTTCACAGACACCCTGCCTGATGGCAGGGTCACGCCCACGACCATCTTTGTGGAGGCCTCGTGGTTCTAGTCCCTTCATACGTCGAGGTCGATGGCTTGGTCGTCCCGCTCGCGATCCATCCCGGCGACGCTCGGTTCCCTGTCGGGTTGCGGATGGCCTCCGATCCGCGTCGCCCCGATCTCGGGTACGTCTCCCATGCTGTCAATGCGATGATGGGCCGCCCGCGCTCCGAGCCGTGGCTGGACCTGCTGCGGCAGGGCCAGCCGCTACCCATCCACAGCGGGGTCTTGTGCCCCCTCGAACCGGCGGATCTCGAAGAGAGCCCGGACGATGTCCATCGCTGGACGCAGCTGACCGGCCACCCGCCGGACCTCGATGACGCGTACATGTCCAGTGCCCGATGGCTCCGCCACGGCATGGTCATCCCACGCGCGACTCTCATCACGTTGATGGAGAAGCTCTTCGAGCTGGATGACGCGCTCGCCGACGGTCGACTGGAGGCGAAGATCGATACGTCGATCCCGATCCCGCCTCCACCGCCTGCTCCGCCGTCGGAGCCGTTGCCGCCGTGGGACGACGCGGAGTGGCGCGATCTGGACGAGCGCCTCGGGCAGCTCGACGGCATGGATCCGCTGGTGCCGGACCAGCCGGTGCTCGAGCGGGCCAAGCGGGCGGCGCGGCTGCGTGGCTCGTTGTTCGCGCTGCTCGACATGGCCTGGGAGCGCACGCAGCGCGAGCACGATGACCTGCCGGGGCGCGCCGCCGCGCTGCAGCTGCCGAACCTGCTGGCCGTGTGCGAAGCGAGCGACCGGCTGCTCGCCTACCTCCACGACCCGGAACGCCGCGCCATCATCAAGACCGATGTGCCGGAGTCGCCCTTCGTGGCCGACGTCTCGGTCGACCTGTTCCGGTTGCCGCCAGCGCCACACCCCCCCGGCTACAGCCGCAACGAGTGGCTCGCCTACTGCGAGCAGGTCTTCGTCGCGAACCGCGGCCCCCTCGAGAACGGGGCCGGCGAGATGTTCACGCGCATCGACGGCTTCCTGGTGCGCCTGCGCTACCGCCCCGAGGCCATAGGGCACCTGTACCTCTGGCGCGTCGAGCTCATGTGACGAACAGTGCACAATCCGGAGGCATGTCGATGATGCAGAGGAACCGGCGGCCGGCGAGTGCAACACGTGACTGGTGGCGTGCGGGGCTGGGGGCAGCGCTGCTCACGGCTGTGGTTGGTTGCAAGTTCCCGGCGTTGCCGGAGCTCGAGCCTGACGCTGGGAGCGACGCGGCGCCCACGACGTACACGCTATCGGTCACCGTCGACGGGCCGGGACTGATTAGCTCTCAGCCCGCCGGCATCAGCTGCTCGGCGGATACCTGCAGCGCCGCTTACGACGTGGATGAGCAGGTTGTGTTGACGGCGATGCCTGCCGCGAACGCCGCGTTCGTCGGCTTCAGCGGTGCCTGTAGTGGTTCGGCTGAGTCGTGTGCAGTCGCGATGAGCGCGGATCGCATGGTCACCGCGTCGTTTCGCTCCTTCGACTGTGAGCCGAACACGGTCACCTGCTCGCAGCAAGTGCTGAATGAATGTGACGCCAGCGGGTCGTCGCATCCACGCGTCTGTTCGTTCGGTTGTCATCCCAGTGGAAGTCGCTGCTACGATCTCGCGCCGTCGAACGTTGGCATGCAGGCTTGCCTCGATGGTGCGACGGTCGAGGCCGACGCCACAATTCCTGACGGCGCGACCATGAACACGGACAGCGGAGCGATCACGCTGAGCGGCGGTGGAACCCTCAGCATTCCATCGGAGTCGATCGCGGCGCCCGCCGGGGGCGTCCCCGTCCGCTGCTTCCGGGTCAATGATGTGACAATCGGCGATGTCTCCGTCATCGGTGCGGCCGCTCTCGCGATTGCCGCGAACGGCACGGTTGCCATCAACGGCCATCTGTCCATCGATGCTCACGACTTCAATGCGCCCGGGCCGGGGCATCTCTCCGCCGCGGCGAGTTGTAACGGGGGTAACGGCACCTCGGCTGGTTTCGCCAACTCGGGCGGTGGCGGAGGCGGCGGCTTTGGCGCCGCGGGCGGCATCGGCGGCAGTGCTGGCACCGGGTCTTCCGGCGGAAGCGCGGGGCCGCCGAACGGAAACGACGAACTGGTACCACTCCGCGGTGGCTGCAGCGGCGGTGGCCCTGCAAACATTGCGATCAAGCTCAATGCGGCCGGCGCGCTGCAGATCGTTAGTCGCGTTGGAATCAACTTCGCCGAAGATGCCGGAATCTCCGCGAACGGCTGGGGCGGAAACGAAACCGCTGACACGTTGGCGAATCGCGGCGGCGGTAGTGGCGGCGGAATCTTGCTGGAAGGGCCGACGGTGTCGACGCGGTCGCGTTCATTCCTGGTCGCAAACGGCGGTGGCGGCGGCGGAAAGTCGCCAGGGAGTCCCGGAATGATCTCGACGATCGGAGCGCCGGGTGGCGCGGGCAACGCGTCCGGCTCCTACGGAGCGGGTGGCCAAGGCGGGGCGCTGCTCAACGCCGTCTATGGTAGCAGCGGTTCGAGCATGGGTGGAGGTGGCGGAGGTGCGCAGGGGCGGATACGTGTCAACGCATATAACGTCTTCGTGCCTGACGGCGCGGCGATCATCTCGCCGATCGTGTCGACTGGGACCCCCAGCCGTCGGTGAACGGCCGGTAGCTTCTGACGGGCGTCAAACAAACGGGAATGGCTTGGTTCCCGTGATCGTCGGCCCAGTCATTCCAGAAGGATTGTCCTTGGGGACCACGAACGTGGCAGCACGCTTGACGACGGGCGCGCCGTTCGTGATGGGGCGGCCGATTGTCGTCAGGGTGCCCTCGACTTGTGTCGCCGTGATGAGTGCGACGCCATAGCCTTGGCTGTTCGTATCCGCGTACTTCAGGTGGGGGTTTGGTGGTGCTGACTCGCGGAGTGCCATATCGAGACTGTTTGTCTCGGCCATCGTCTTGGCAGACGCGGCGCCGTGAAGAATCAGAAGGTTGAGGTTCTCGACGAAGCGAGGCCCGCCCCCAGGCAACGCTCTTGCATCGTACGTCACGATCTTGCGAACATTGCCGGGAATCATGCTGCCCCGCGCCGCGTACTCATAGAACGAGAAGAGGGAATTCGAAGAGATCCCTGCAGCGCAAAGCTCGACTCCGACGACCGTGGGAGACGCGGCAACATAGTCGTCGTGGAGCAGACCGGCAAAGTGCGCGTGGATGTCCCCGGTGAGGGCTACCACGTTCTTGATGTTCATCTCACGCAGGTAACTCAATAGCTCCTTGCGCTCCGTGGCGTAGCCGTCCCAGGCGTCGCCATCCATGATGCGGTCGGTGAGGAGCTCGTTGACGGGGCCTCTGGGCAAAAAGAACCGCATCAGCGGGACTTCGTTGACCCAGAGCTTCCACGTCGCGCTCGACAGCCGCATCGTGTCCATCCACCAGGTCTTCTGGGTGGCGCCGAGCATCGTGCCGGGCGGGCTGTTCTTGCGAGGGTTCGGATCGCCAAACTCGAGGGTGTCCGGCGGACTGTTGTTATTGGCAGTCTTGCCCGCGTCCATGATGGCGAGGTCGGCGGCCGGCAACACGTTGCGAGTGTCGATGTACGGTGGTGAGGTGACCACGTCTTCGGGAATCGCGTGGTCACTTCGATACGAGCGTTCGTCTGTGACGACGAACTCGACGTGGCGGCCGAAGCGGAAGCTGCGGTAGATCGTCAGCGAGCCGACGGCGGCCACGTTGTTCGGCTCGTCATAGAAGTTGTCCTCGCCCAGGTTCGTGAACGGGGCGTCGACCACCGTCGCCGGTGTGAAGTCATGGGCGTGTTGCTCGACGCCGTCGACACCGGGTGACCCGCTGAGCTGGGCGGGTATGTACTCGAACCAGGCCTGGTTGCATGCGTACTTGCGAGCCTGCGAGGCTTCGTCGAGGGTCGCAGCGTTTGTGTAGTTGGCCTGGCTCTGCCACGCGTCGTTGGTGAACTCGTGATCGTCCCACAGGTGGATGAACGGCCAGCGAGCGCGCGCGGCCTGGAGATCGGGATCGCTCGCGTGCGTCTTGTAGAGGTGCCGGTAATCGTCGAGCGTCTTCGCGAAGTTGCTGCCACCGGCGTTGCCGCCCCCGGACGGGAACGGAGCCGCCTCGCGCACGCCTCCGCCGGGGTTGTTGAGCGTGATCGGCGTCAGGTTGTCGTCGAGTGGCTTCTGGAAGTAGTCGCCGCGCGTCTCGTAGATGAAGTCGCCGAGGTGGAGGACCACCCGGATCTGGTCGGCCTCGGCGCGGGCCATGTCCTCGTTGAGCAGCTGCCGGTACGCCGCGTACGTCCCGGCGCCGTAGTCCTGGCAGCTCACCCAGGCGAGGCGGACGGAGACGTCGGCGTTCGCGCCCGGTGCAGTGCGCGTGCGGCCGGTGATCACGTCGACGCCCGCGGTGAAGCGATAGTAGTAGATCGTGTCCGCCGTCAGGCCATTCACCATGACGCGGACCGTGTGGTCGCTGGCGGAGGTCGCGTCGACGTTCTGACTGACGACCATGGTCTGGAACGCGCTGTCGGTCGCGACGTCGACGTGCAGGCTGACGGTATCTGCCGCGCCGGTGGCGAGCACCGCGCGGGTCCACAGGACGATCGACGTCTCCCGCGGATCGCCTGACCCGAGTCCCTGGGGAAAGAGGTAGGTCCCTGCGACGGGACCAGTGGCGGCGTCTGGATTGGCGGCGTCTGGATGCGTCGCCTCGTCGCCGCCACACGCCGGTAGTCCCCCGACCGCAGCGGTGACGAAGAACGTGCCGGCCGCGCGAAGAAAGTCGCGTCTCTTCATGCGACGAGGATCCCGCGTTGCGCGACGACGCGCAATCGCGCACGTCACAGTGCCGAAAGCGGCGACGCCGCGGAGGTCCGCGGCGTCGAGTGGGGGTAACGATTCACGCCTTCGTCAGGGAGGCGGATTGGTGAAGCCGGCGATGGAGTGGCCCACCAGGACCGTCACCGGCGCGGTCGGGCTCGAGTTGATCAGGTTGCCGCGCGTGAAGATCGTGCGGATTCGCTTCGCTCCGGACGTCATGACGTGCTGCATGAAGTTGGCCGGAATCGTGACCGACGTGGCGCCGATGGCCGCGCACCGGATCTCGACGCGCTTGCCCGTCGACGTGGGGAAGCTGAACGGATTGCCGGCTTGAGGCGTGGCGTCGGTGGTGGTGATGGTCATGATGCTCCCGAGCGCAGCGCCACAGACGGCGGCGTCACAGCTGACGGTGAACGCCGTGCCGTCCAGCGGGATGTTGTTCAGCTTGGTGAGCTCGGTGGCGTTCGCCGCGGGATCCGCATGCATGCTGAAGTCATCGCCAACGCCGGCGAGAAGAGTATTGGAACCGTTCGCCGTGAACGTCGGGATGTGCGCTCCCATCGAGTGTTCGAGGCCGGGGACCGCGTCGTTGGCGAGGAACCCCGGGTCGGGAACCTGCGGGATCGGGCCGGCGGCGCCGACGACGACGCTGGACGAGGCGCCGGGCAAGACTGCCTCGAGCGCCGCCCCAGCGTTCGCGTATCTGATCGTGTTCGTGGTCGGGCGACCGACAATGGGAAAGAGGCCATTGTTCGATGGGGTGAGGGCGCCCCGGATGAGCACGTAACGGCCGAGGACGGAGTCGTTGTATGCGACCGTCGTCGTGAGCGACGCCACGCCGCCGCCGATGACCGCGATCGCGCCTCCGGTCGTCAGGGTCGTCGTGTCTGGGCAGGAATACCCAATCCCGGCCTGCCAGATGCAGGCAGGAATCGTCGGTGGAGTCGCAGGGGCGGTGCCGCCCGTGACGCTGAGCTGGAAGGCGCCCTCGTCGACGCCGACGACGGCGCCCGCGATCTCGGCCGGCGTGTCGTACTCCCAGAGCTTGCAGCCGGTTGGCAATCCGGGCTCCGTGTCGAGGATCGGGCCGGGCACGACGTCGTTGTCGACGACGGTGATGAGCGCCGCGAGGCCCTGTCCGAAGAACTCGGCGCCGGCGGTAACAGTGCCGGGATTCAAGGCGGCGAGCTCGAGGAACGCGACCGAGCCGGTGAACTGATCGGCCGGGGGAGCGGCGTCGATCTCCATCGCGTCGGGGCCCTGTTGGCCGTCGGTCGCGGTGGCGTCGATTGCGGTGGCCGCGTCGGTGGTCCCGCTGGTGCCACCGGGTTTGAGGTTGTCGCCGCAACTGGCGGCGGCGCCCAGAACGAGCCCAAGCAAGACGAAGCGCTTCATGGTTTCGTTTCCCTCCAAGAGTTCGCCGGGTGCGTGTGAGTGGAGACGCGTGTCCCCATCGCGCCGGCCGGCCTCTCCGTTCGTGCAACAACGATACGACAGGTTCGTGGAGGTTTGCCAAATCCCCGCAGCACAATGTGATCTCGGTCGTCGGTGCGCAGGTGTCTGCGGGAGTCGGTGGGCGTGGGAGCGCACAGGTGACCGTGCGGCGGCGCTCGGGCTCAGCGCGGGCGGCGGAGGACGAGCTGCTCCCGGCAGGTCAGGCGGTAGCCGCCCCGGTCGGAGTCGACATCGACGGCGAGGCCGGTGTCGCGCACGAGGTGGCGCAGCCGGGACAGGTTAACGAATAGCGGGTTGTCGTGGCGCAGGGGATCGTATGGCTGGCTCCACGCCGCCCGGGTCAGGTCGTCCTTGCTCAGCGTCTCGCCGACGCGCTCGGCCAGGGCGTAGAGGAGGCGGCGCAGCACCGGTCGGTTCGAGAGCGCGATCACGCGCGCGCCCGCCACGACCTCGTGGCGCGTGACATCGATCACCACCGGCGCCGCGCGCGACGAGGCGCCGCGCTCGCTGTCGACGTCGATGACCGCGAGCAGCGCGGCCAGGAGATCCGGGTCGGCCGGGGCCAGGGCGGCGGCCGCGGCGGCCTTCGCGGCGGCCCACGGGGCGGGGTTGCCGGTCCGTCGCGCCAGGAGGCCGCGCGCCAGCGCCGCCAGCGCCGCCTCGACGTGGTAGCCGGGGCGGGCGTCGAGGTCGGCGAGCGCGCGCGTGACGGCGGCGTCGTCGCCGCGCTGCGCCGCGGCGATGGCCTGGAGGGCGCGGGTGCGCAGCGACGGGCTCGGCGCGCCGCCGTCGTCGCGGACCGCCATCGCCAGCCGGGTGACCGGGTCGTCGTCGGCGGCCCCCTGGGCGGCGCGGGCGAGCACCGGCGTGCCCAGGGCGCGGGCGCGCTCGGTCACCGAGCCGAGCAGGGCGCGCGCCTCGGCGCGCCGGCCCAGCACGTGGAGGATGCGGCCGGCGAAGACCTGGGTCCACAGGACGCCGAGGACGTAGCCGGCCTCCTCGGCGCGGGCGGCGACCGCGCGCAGCGACTCGAGCGCGCCGAGGCGCTCCCCGCGCTCCCACTCGCGCAGGCCGCGCAGCGACTCGGCGTGGATCTGCGAGAGCGGATCGAGGTGGCCGGCGAGCGCGGTCTCCATGATGTCGAGCGCTCGCGCGCTGTCGGCCGGCGTCATCGACACGTCGTAGGCGCCGAAGGCGAGGGCGCCG
>JADMIO010888910.1_pt1 | contig 30879 bp, 21 predicted proteins | sample 8958161 | NCBI WGS metagenome assembly JADMIO01 (sample SAMN16585339, study PRJNA669376) | soil metagenome | isolation source: Crop rotation soil | place: USA: Cullars Rotation, Alabama | collected 2011 | reverse complement strand
CAACGCCATGAAGTTGACGCTGTCGGTGAGGTCCTTCCAGGTTCCGGCGACGCCCGGCACCTGCGCCTGGCCGCCGAGCTTGCCTTCGGTACCGACCTCGCGGGCGACGCGGGTGACTTCCGAAGCGAACGCGTTGAGCTGGTCAACCATCGTGTTGATGGTGTCCTTGAGCTCCAGGATCTCGCCGCGCACGTCGACCGTGATCTTGCGCGACAAGTCGCCACGCGCCACGGCGGTGGTCACATGGGCGATGTTGCGCACCTGGTCGGTGAGGTTGCCGCACATGGCGTTCACCGAGTCGGTGAGGTCTTTCCAGGTGCCGGCGACGCCCGGCACGATGGCCTGGCCGCCGAGCTTGCCATCGGTGCCGACCTCGCGGGCGACGCGTGTCACCTCGGACGCGAATGAGCGCAGCTGATCGACCATCGTGTTGATGGCCTCTTTGAGCTGCAGAATCTCGCCGCGCACGTCGACCGTGATCTTCTTCGACAAGTCGCCGTTGGCGACCGCGATCGTCACCTCGGCGATGTTGCGCACCTGCGCGGTGAGGTTCGAGGCCATCGAGTTGACGCTCTCGGTCAGCTCGCGCCACACGCCCGACACCTCGCGCACCTGCGCCTGACCGCCGAGCTTGCCTTCGGTGCCGACCTCGCGGGCGACGCGCGTCACCTCCGAGGTGAACACGTTGAGCTGCTTGATCATGCGGTTGACGATCTCGGCCGAGCGCAGGAACTCGCCCTTGAGCGGGCGCCCGTCGACATCGAGCTGCACGGTCTCGAGCAGGTCGCCTTGCGCCACGGCGGCGATCGCGCGCGTCACTTCCGTGGTCGGCCACAACAGATCGTCGATGAGCGTATTGACCGACGCTTCCATCTCGCCCCAGGCGCCTTCGGAGAAACCGAAACGCACACGCTGGCGGGTCTTGCCCTCGCGGCCTACCACCTGGCCCACACGTTCGAGCTGCTGCGCGATGCGCTGGTTCGCGGCCACGATCTCGTTGAAGGTGTCGGCCACCTTGCCCATGATGCCGACCTGGTCGCCGGCCATGCGCACGGAAAAATCGCCGACCCGCATCGCCTGCAGCGCGTGCAGCAATTGGCGGAGTTCCCCGTTTTCGCTCCAGTTGACTTCCGGCAACCGCGCCTGATCGACCGACCCGGCGGCTGAGCCATTGGTGTTGCCGGCGCCGGCGACGTCGGGGGTCTGTTCCATGGGAGTCTCCTGATCCCTCGCCTATGCGGCGCCTTTGGTAGCGGACGGTGCGAACGGGATCTGATGCGGTGCGAACAATGGCTCTGGAATGGGGCGTTTGCTAGCCCGCAGTGGCCAGTTCGACTTTTTGATGAGGGAACCTGGTTGAGCGACAGTGAACGGATCTCTGTGCGCGCCTACGAGCGGCCGGCGGAAATTTCCCGCCCGCGATGTTTGGTTCCACCGCGCCGCGACCCATGCGGTTCCGGACAGCCCCCTCACCAAAAACGCCTCCTGAGCCGTAACGCGCAACGCGCCTGACCGGGTATGGTTCCAGTCGGAGACCGTGCCACCCAAAAAATTTTTATCTGCCGACCTCGGCACGCCGACCAGCCCCTCCGGCTCGATCGCTGGTGCCACGCGAGCGAGCACGGTCGGAGCCAAGGTCGCACTAGAAAGTCCGCTCCATCCGGGCCACTGGGACCGGGCCAGTTGGACCTCATAAATACCTGTTATTTCAACAGAATATCAGACGCGGCCCGGAGCTTCTGGGTTCAGCAGCCACCGCCCGGTCGCGCTAATCCCTCGCTCTCAGCTGCCCCGTGAGAAGGTGATGGCTCGCATTTAGCTTGGGCGCGGTCCGCCTCCCCGACCCTTCGTCTTCCGCGTCTGCGCCGAACCCACAGACGGCCGCCCGGCCGTTCCGCAAATCATGTCGATGGCGGCCGCCGCGAGCGCAATGAGTTCCTTGCGCGGAACTCCGACGCGCGAGCGCACGGCGAGGGTATGCAGTGTCGCGGTGGCGACTTGCGCCAGCGCCGAGGGATCAGCGCTCGCCGCGATCTCTCCGCGGTCGCGCGCCTTGCCGATGACCTCGGCGAGAAAAGCGTCTGTGCCGCGGATGCTGTCGGCCAGGAACGCCCGCACCCCCGGATCGCTCGCGGCCTGCGCCGGCGCGGTCGAAATCGAATAGCACCCGCGCGCCTCGGCCTCGCCGGCTCGATAAAGCTCGAGCGCCCCGCCGTAGAAGCGCGTCAGGAACACGCGCAACGTCGGGCTGTCGGCGAGCAATTGCACGGACAGGGCGCGGGATTGCTGCTGATAGCGCTGCAGCGTCTTGAGATACAGGTCGCGCTTGTCGCCGAAGGCGGCATAGAGGCTCGGTCGGTTCATGCCGGTCGCGGCGGCAAGGTCATCGAGCGAGGTGGCCGCGTAGCCGTTCTTCCAGAATGCCGAAGCGGCGCGGGCCAGCGCGCTGTCGGGATCGTATTGGCGCGGCCGGCCGCGGCGCGCTGGGGGCGGGTTTGAGTTTTTTTGTACCATTTCGCAAAAAATCCTTGACGGCCTCTAATTTATGCGAGACGGTATAAAAAACAAAGGAGAGACGTCATGGACCTGTATTTTTCCCCATTGGCTTGTTCGCTGGCGAGCCGCACCGCGCTGTACGAAGCCGGCGCCGAAGCCCGCTTCATCGAGGTCGACCCCAAGAGCAAGCGCACGCCCGACGGCGCCGACTATCGCGAAATCTATCCGCTCGGGCTCGTCCCGCTGCTTCGCCTCGATGACGGCTCGCTGCTGCGCGAGAATGCCGCCATCCTGCAATACATCGCGGCACGCTATCCACAGGCGGAGCTGGTGCCGGCAGACGCTACTGAAAGTGCGCGGCTGCAGCAGTGGCTATCCTTCATCGGCACTGAACTGCACAAGGGATTGTTCATCCCGCTGTTCGATCAAAAGGCGCCGGAGGGCGCCCGCCCGCACGTGCTGAAGAAACAAGAGTCGCGACTGAAATATCTCGACAACTACCTCGGCGGCCGCGATTTCCTGCTCGACCGTTTCACGGTGGCGGATGCGTACCTCTACACCGTGCTCAACTGGACGACGGCCACCAGCGTCGATCTCGCGCCGTTCCCGGCGATCCAGCAATATCACCGGCGCCTGCAGAAACGCCCCAGCGTCGCCAAGGCGTTCCAGGAGGAGCTGGCGCTCTACAAGGCCGAACTCGCGCGGCATCAGGCGGCGTGAGCTTCTGTACGGGTCAAGGGCGGGCGTGCTTTACGCCCGCCCTTGCCGGCGCGCTGGCGGCGTTAGTGCCGTCTCTGCTCGAAGTTCAGCTAAACGTCCGTTCAGTGCTCGGGCGACCCTTGCGCTGCACACGGTGCTATACTGTTGGGCTGAGGCTTTCCCCCCGGCACCATTCGTGCTAAACGCTCGATTGGTGATCCGGCGCGGAAACTGAGCCCGTGACGACAACCAACGCAAAGCGTCAACCCAACCGGTGGCAGGCTCTTCTGGACGCCGCCGCCTCGCAATTCGCCGAGCGCGGCTACCACGCCACCAGCATCCGCGATCTGGCAGCGGCAACGTCGATGACGCCGGGCGCGATCTATTTCCACGTCGCCAGCAAGCAGGAACTGCTGCTCGCCGTCTACGAAGAAGGCGTGCAGCGCATTCTGGATCGCGTCGAGGGGGCAATGGCGGCCGAACGGGAGCCGTGGGCGCGGCTGGAGAAGGCCGTGGTCGCGCATCTGGAGTCGATCCTTGACGCCAGCGCCTACGCGCGCGTCGTCATCCGCATCCTGCCGGGCGATGCGCCGGAAATTGCCACCGAACTTAAGGAATTGCGCGATCGCTACGAAGCGCGGCTGAGCCGTTGCTTTTCGGCGATCGCGTTGCCGCGCGAGCGCGACGCTACGATCGCGCGGCTCGCCTTGCTCGGCGCCATGAACTGGACGCCGGTCTGGTACCGGGAAGGCAGGAAGTCGGTGCAGGCCATTGCCCGGGAGTTGCTCGCGCCGCTGCGGGCGCTTGCCGGCGTCAAGCCGATGCGGAGCCGCAAGTGAGCGCCGCCTTGTCGCCGCCCGCGCGTGTGCTCGTCACCAAGATCGGGCTCGACGGGCACGATCGCGGCAGCCGCATCGTCGCCGCGTTCCTGCGCGATGCCGGCATGGAGGTGATCTACACGCCGCCGTGGCAATCCATTCCTGCCGTGGTCAAGCTGGCGATGGAGGAGGACGTTGACGTGATCGGCATCAGCTCGCTGGCGACCGATCATCTCATCGTACCGAAGCTGACCGAGGCGTTGCGCGCCGCCGGCCTCGGTCATGTTGGCGTCGTGGTCGGCGGCATCGTGCCGGAAGATGAGCGCGCCGCGCTCATCGACGCGGGGGTGAATGCGATTTTCGGACCGGGCAGCCCGCGCGACGAGATCATCGAACATGTCGCCCTGCTCGCGGCGAAAGTGCGCGAGACGAAAGATGCGGAATTAGCGGAGATCGCCCAATGAGCAAGGAAGCCGTTCAGCTCTCGCTTCCCGGTTTCGAGCAGGCGCACGGCCGCTGGCGCGCCGAGTATGGCCGGCAGATCGGGACCGACCGCGTCATCAGGAACCGCTCGCAGATCGAGATCAGGCCGCTCTACACGCCGCGCGACTGGAACGGCGAGAGCTTTCTCGACGACCTCGGTTTTCCCGGCCAATTCCCGTACACGCGCGGCATCTATCCGACCATGCATCGCGGCCGTACCTGGACGCAACGCCAGTTGATCGGCTTGGGCACGCCCGAGGACTACAACAAGCGCGTGCGCGTCATTCTCGACGCCGGCGCCACGGCGATCAGTCTGCTGCCCTGCAATTCCGGCTTTCGCGGCGTGGACTGCGACGAGGTCGAGCCGGTCCTGCTCGGCACCTGCGGCACGGTGATCAACACCACCGACCATATGGACCGCGCGCTCGAAGCCGTGCCGCTCGGCAACATTTCCACCGCGATGAACGATCCCTCGCCGTTCACGCTGCTCGCCTTCACCCTCGCTGTCGCCAAGCGGCGCGGCATTGCGTGGACGTCGATCACCGGCACCTCGAACCAGAGCGACTACATCTCGCACTTCATCGCCAACCACATGTTCTACCGGCTGTCGCTTGCCGGCGCCCGGCGCGTTCTGCTCGATCACGTCGAGTTCTGCCGCAAGCACGTGCCGGGCTGGAATCCTGTATCGGTCGTCGGCCAGCACATGCAGCAGGCCGGCGCGACCCCGGTCGAGACAATGGCGTTCACCCTCTCGACCGCGCTCCAATACGCGCAAGACTGCATCGATCGCGGCATGGACATCGATGTCGTGCTGCGGCGCTTCACCTTCTTCTTCGACATCTCGATCAGCTTCTTCGAGGAGGTCGCCAAATTCCGCGCCGGCCGGCGCATCTGGGCGCGGCTGGCGCGCGAACGGCTCGGCGCCAAGGATCCGGGCTCGTGGCGCTTCAAATTTCATGGCCAGACGTCCGGCGTCGATCTCACCGAGCAGCAGCCGCTCAACAACGTCGCGCGCGTCGCCGTGCAGGCGATGGCCGGCATCATGAGCGGACTGCAATCCCTGCACACCGACGCCTACGACGAAGCGATCACAACACCGACGGAGGAGACCGCGCGCATCGCCGTCGCCACGCAGAATATCCTGCGCGAGGAGGCGCATCTCTGCGACGTCATCGACCCGCTCGGCGGCTCCTACTACGTCGAGACGCTGACCGACCAGATGGAGAGCGAAATCGAGGCGTTGATCGGCAAGATCGACACGGCCGGCGGCATGTACAAGGCCGCCGAATCTGGCCTCGTCCAATCCATGATCGGCACGTCGGCGCTTGCCTTCCAGGAACGGGTGGAACGCGGCGAGGAGAAGGTCATCGGCGTCAATTGCTATCAGAACGACAACGGGCCGAGCCTGAGCCGGGCCACCGAGCGGCCCGATCTCGATCGCATGACGGATCACGTGGCGCGCTTTCAGGCCTACAAGGAAGCACGCAGCCAAAGCGACGTGCGCCGCGCGCTCGATGCGCTTGCTCGCGCCGCCAACAGCGAGCGCGAGAACGTCTACGAACGGATTGTCGAAGCGGCGGAAGCCGGCATCACTCACGGCGAGATCGTGAGCTGCCTGCGCAAAGAGCTTGGCTTCGGTCATCCCCTTGTCGTCGTCTGAGCCGTTGCCGCGCGGCAAAGCCCGTCCGATGCATGACGATCTGGTCGACCGGCTCACGGCGGGCGATCCGTCGGCGCTCGCCCGCTGCATCAGCCTGATGGAGCGCGGCGGCGCCGCCGCGGATCGCATTCATCGGCGCATCTGTCCGCGTGTCGGCCGCGCGACGGTGATCGGCTTTACCGGGGCGCCGGGGGCCGGCAAATCGACACTGATCGACGCCTATATTGCCGCCTTGCGCACCCGCGGCGCGAGCGTCGCAGTCGCCGCCGTCGATCCGTCAAGCCCGATCTCGGGCGGCGCCGTTCTCGGCGACCGGGCGCGCATGCGGCGTCACGCCGAAGATCCCGGCGTGTTCATCCGCTCGGTCGCGTCTCACGGCCATCTCGGCGGCCTTTCGGAGAGCATGCACCGCATCGTCGATGTGATGGATGCCGCCGGCCGCGATTTCATCATCATTGAGACGGTCGGCGCCGGCCAGTCGGAGGTCGAGGTCGTCGAAATCGCCGACGTTTGCGTCGTGGTGAACGCGCCCAACATGGGCGACGAGGTGCAGGCGATGAAGGCCGGCATCCTCGAAATCGCCGACGTGCTAGTGGTCAACAAGGCCGACCTGCCACTCGCCCAACGTACGACCAAACAACTCACGAACATGCTCGAGTTGCGCCGGGAGAATCGCGATGTCCCAGTCGTCGAGACTGTCGCACTCACCGAGACCGGAATCGACGCGCTGCATGATGCGATCACGCGACGGCTCGCCGCCGGTGCCGGCGACAAACAAAAGCGGCGTGAACGGCGCATGCGCAGGCTCATTGCCGAGAAGGCCGGACGCATCGTCCGCGATCTCGTTGGCGATGCTGACGGCGGGGACTTGGTGGACTTGGTTCAAGCGGCTGCATCGGGCGAGATCGGCATCGATGCCGCCGCCCGGCGTGCGCTCAAGGCAGTTCTTTGAGTCGCCGCGCGCGGGCGCAATTCAGGCCACTCCCCGCGCCGCCGCCCTCCCCGCCGCCCGCCCGGAAAAAATACAGCCGCCGAGGAAAGTCCCCTCCAGGGCCGCATAGCCGTGCACGCCACCGCCGCCGAATCCGGCAACCTCTCCGGCGGCGTAGAGCCCCGCAACGGGTTGACCGTCGGCGCCGAGCACGCGGCTGTCGAGGTCGGTCTGCAGGCCGCCCAGCGTCTTGCGCGTCAGGATGTTGAGGCGAACCGCGATCAGCGGGCCGGCTTCGGGATCGAGCAAACGATGCGGCCGCGCGGTGCGGATGAGCCGATCGCCGAGATAGCGGCGCGCGGCGTGAATGGCCATGATCTGCATGTCCTTGCAGAACGGGTTGTCGAGCTGGCGGTCGCGTGCGGTAATCTCGTGCGCGACGTGTTCGACGCTGAGCAGCGGTTTCCCGCCGGTGAGCGCATTCATGCGCTTTACCAGCGTCGCCAGATCGCGTTCGACGATGAAATCCTCGCCCTTGTCCATGAAGGCCTTGACCGGGCCGGGAACACCGCCGCGCGCACGGCCCAAGACCTTGCGCCAGCTCTTCCCGGTGAAATCCGGATTCTGCTCCGAGCCGGAAAGCGCGAACTCCTTCTCGATGATCTTCTGCGTGAGGATGAACCAGGAATAGTCGTATCCCGTCTCCATGATGTATTTGAGGGTGCCGAGCGTATCGAAACCCGGATAAAGCGGAGCCGGCAGACGTTTGCCGCGCGCGTCGAGCCAGAGCGACGACGGACCGGGCAAAATGCGGATGGCGTGCGCGGTCCAGATCGGGTTCCAGTTCCTGATACCCTCGACATAGTGCCACATACGATCGGGGTTGATGATCGTGCCGCCTGCGGCCGCGGTGATCGCCAGCATGCGGCCGTCGACGTGATCGGGGACACCGGTAATCATCGTCTTCGGCGCCGGCCCCAGGCGCTGCGGCCAGTTCTTGCGCACCAGCTCAGGATCAGCGCCGATGCCGCCGGAGGCGACGATGACCGCCTGCGCCCTGAGTTCGAAGCCGCCAACGACCTCGCGCGAGCTTTTGCGGCCGCGCTCGACGTTCGACGGCTCGAGAATGTCGCCGCGCACGCCCTCGACCGCCGCGCCTGACTTTATCAGTTCGTTGACCCGATGGCGGAACTTGAAGACGACGAGTCCCTGCTTTTGCCCGTCGCGCACGCGCTGAATGAAGGGGGTCACCACGCCCGGGCCCGTGCCCCAGGTGAGATGAAAGCGCGGCACCGAATTGCCATGGCCGATGGCGTTCTGGCCGCCGCGCTCGGCCCAGCCGACGACTGGAAAGAAACGGAGCCCGCGCTCGTGCAGCCAGGAGCGCTTCTCGCCGGCGGCGAAGGCGACGTAGGCCTCCGCCCATTGCCGCGGCCAGAAATCCTCGTCGCGGTCGAACGCCGCCGTTCCCATCCAGTCTTCGAGCGCGAGCGCATGCGAGTCGTGGATGCGCATGCGCCGCTGCTCGGGCGAGTCGACGAGAAAGAGCCCGCCAAGCGACCAGAACGCCTGACCGCCCAATGACTGCTCCGGCTCCTGATCGAGGACGATGACGCGCTTTCCGGCGTCAATGAGCTCGGCGGCGGCCACCAGCCCGGCAAGGCCCGCTCCGACAATGATTGCATCGGCGTCGTGCGCCATGCTTCCCCCGCACGGAAAAATCCAGAACCGTCGCCGTTGCGTCCGGCTGACAGACCAAACTCAGCTCACGCCGAACGCGTCACGCTCAATTGTCTGATGTCTGGTGTCGCCGAACAAGTGCCGCCCGAATGTGACGGAGGTTTGGGCGTCAGTGGCGCCGGCTCAAGGAGCGGATCGTTTCCCGCGCACTTGCGCCGAGCGACGTTTGGGCGGCGGGCCTATGCGGCGGCTCCCAACCAAAGACGCTGCGGCCTCCATGCCGATGCGACTGCGCGCGCTCCTCGGCCAGCACGTCCTCGAAGGCCGGCCCCTTGGCCGCGCGCTCAAGCTTGCGCGATTCCGCATCGAGCTTCTGCAGCGCCGCCAGTTCCTCGTCCTGGCCGAGCTTGGCCTTTTGCACGGCCGATCTAAGGACGCGAACGGTTTCGTCATAGACCTTGAGAGGAACCGGGAACGGATGCCGGTCCTTGCCGCCATGGGCGAGCGAGAAGCGGGCCGGATCGCTGAAGCGGCAGGGGGCACCGTGCACGACCTCGGCAACCAGCGCTAAGGCGCGCACGGTCCGCGCCCCGACGCCCGGCGTGAGCAACAGATCGGGGAAATCGGCGGCCCCGCGCGCGGCCGCCGCGGCGAGGTTGCCGCGCAGACGGCGGAGATGAACGTCACCTGCCCGCACGTCGTGGTGCTCGGGCATGACCAGGAACGGCAATGTTCCTTGCGCGCGGATTTTCTGATCGCTGCCGCCGAGCGCGGCGAGCTCGCGCGTGACGCCGTCGGGGCCGAGCGCGACAAGAAGGTCGAGCTGCCCGCGCCGCGAGGCCTCGGCGCGCCGGTCGGTGAGATTGATGATGTCGCCCTGAGCCGGACCTTCGATCGCGGTGTGCGGCTCTTCGACGAAGCTCTTCAGTCCGGCCGACAGCCAGTGATAGCGCCGCGCCTGCCGGCTTCCGCCATTCATTCCCTGCTGCACCACGACCCAGCTGCCGTCCTCGGCGACAATGAAGCCATGCAGGTAGAGCTCGAACCCGTCCTGCACCGCGGCGCTGTCGACTTTGGCGACGAGGCGGCTCGCGGTGGCAAGCTTGCCGCCGTCGAAGCCGACGCGCGCCCCGATCGCGACAAGCTCATCCGGCGTTCGCCGCGAATGCTTGCCGCGCCCGCCGCAGACATAGAGGCCGAGTTCGCGCTCGAGCGGAGCAAGCCCGCGCTTAAGGGCGCCAAGCACGCTCGTGGTGATGCCCGAGGAATGCCAATCCATCCCCATCACCGCGCCGAACGATTGAAACCAGAACGGATGCGCCAGCCGGCGCAGAAACTCCTCGCGTCCGTAGTGATGCACGATCGCCTGGCCGATGACCGCCCCAAGCCGCGTCATGCGATCCGCGAGCCACTTCGGCACGTGACCGCTGTGCAGCGGCAGGTCCGCGCTTCCCGATCTTCGAGTCACTTTACGGACCTCTCTTCACCAATCCTGTTCCCGCCTGGAACCGACCGAGATGTTCCTCCTTCGTTCGCCCCATGCCAAATGTCAATTCCCCCCACGTGCCGCAAGGAACGGAAAATGGGTTCGTTCTGCCAAATCACAATCCACGGTATATTTCTCCCCGTTTACAGCTTATGGACGCAACGCCTGTCTTCCGTTACTGTGCACCTGGCGCGTCTGGAAGCTTCGCTTCTCCAAGGTTCGCGCCTGGGATTGCTTGGCGGCTGGAATCATCCAGCGCCATCCGTCCCCGCGCGACCAGGGTCTCTGCCCATAGACCGCGCGCACTCGTCATCGGATCGATGCTGCCCTCTACCATTTCGTCTCATCATCAGCTCGATGTAGTGAGCGATGGTGGCCGCGGCAAAGCGGCACCGTGAACTCGTCGCTCACTTTTCGACCGAGTGCACTGCGCTGTGCAAATTGAATGTGATGCGCATCAGCGGGACGGCGACCGCATATCAAGCATGGATGCGTAGCCACGTACTTGACGTGTAGCCCGATCGCGAACCCGGCGGGGTTTCGGGTATGGCAAGCGAACTTTTATCAACATGTTCGGTTCGTTTCTTTTTATTTGTGCAACGCGCGCGCGCGTTTCCCATGGCCTTCGCATGTGCTTTTGATACACAAGCGTCGTCACCGGTTTGCGCTTCAGCCGGCTCACATGCATCCAATCTTGCTTGAAAAGCTCGTTCAACATCGTCGGCGTCGGAAGGCGCCAGGCTATTTTTCGCGCTCTTTGGCGTGGGCCCACGCGGTGGCCGCTTCAACGGAGCGAAGATCAGCCAACTCGGTGAGCAGGCGATCTCGCAGGGCGTGCGATTGATCGGCATTAAGTACGGGACGTGGTGGGCCCTTGAGCGTTGCCCTGCTGCCTCGATGCAGCGCATCCGAATGATGAGTCGCTCCGTTCCCTCCATTGGCCGCGCCGTTGGACTTGTCCAATTTTGTAAGTGCCGCTCCCATCCGATGCGGCGTCGCCTTATCGGCGACCCTACAGTCCGGCCAATCGGAGGAAATCCACTCGCCAGACGAATGAGCCAAGACAGGGGTCAATTTCACCGTGTCCGTAGCATGGTCGATCGCGGTCGTTTGGATGACCGCGATTGCGTGCTGACCCAAAGTCTTGCGCACAATTTCAAGCCCGCTCGATAGCGGCGCATAGCGAAACGATCGACCGGCCGCCGCACTTTCTCCGAGCTCAACTGTCGCGATCTGCGTCCTTTCCGGATTAGTGAGTTCGGCTTGTGCCTTGGCCAAGGCAGCAGCCAACGAGGCAATCGAATCACTGGACTGGTGCATGAGGGACCTCCACGTTGTGGAGGTCGAAACTCACCGCGCCGGATTTCGACCGCTTGGCGCGGATCCCATGCCCGACTGCCTCCTTGGCGTCCTCTGGCACCAGGTTCTTGAGTTCAGTTTTCGCGTGTTCGTGCTCAAGATGTGCAGCCCGGGTGCGCGCAAAGATATCGGCGAATTGCACCCACGTTTGAGGAACTCATGTTGACAATGCGTACGGCCTCGAGTCGCGGTTTTGGCGCTCGATCCCGAACAAAGTCGGGCGGCTCTCCACTCTCAACGCAACGCCAGAACTTGCTCAAAAGAGGCCTGATCCCACGATCGTCGCGATGTAAACCACTGCTTCGCGCAGGATCAGTTCTTCGCGTCTGGGATTCAGCGTGGAAACACGAATACTTACGATGTCCTCGCCGACGAAGCGCCGGACATAGCCGACCGCGGCTGGGAGCCCGGATTCCCGGACCACGATAAAAACGAAGTCGCCTGGATTGGGCAGGTGCGTCGGATGGAGATAGACAAACTCCCCGGCGTAGTACCGCGGCATGGCGCGGCCGCGTACGTAAACTGCGCGTGCGCCCTTCACATCTTCAAGCGGCGGCGGCGCAAGTATTTCGCCGCGCGGCGCGTTATCGACGAGGATGCGCTCTTCATCTAGAGGCGCCGGGGTTCCCGCGACCGGCAAACGTGGTCGCCGGCCATAAGGTCTAGGGCTCAGCGTCCGCTCGGGGTCCTGAGCGCCTGAAAGTGTGATTCCAAGGAGCTTTTCGATGCGAGAGGCTACTGCCCGCGATGGAGAGCTTCGCCCTGATTGCCACTGGGCGACAGCGCTTTGCGGCTGACGCGCAGCGACTGAGCGAGCCCTACCTGCGTGAAGCCCTTCTGCTCGCGCCTTGCGAAGGCGAATGCCAATGGAATCGGACACTGCGGGCTCGAATCGTCGAGGTACTTAATTGTTTATCTTCCGGCGGACCACTACTCGCCGTCGCAGCCTTGGAAGAGTACCGGCGCCAGGGAAAATCCCTTGCCGATGGTGAAGCCTTCTGCGGAATTTAATGACGCACCTTGCGGACTACGTGCTCTCCGGTGCACCGGTGTGGCGTCGACCTGGCTCGGCTCGGCATCGCAATGCCGGCTGGGGCCGGGCCGGGCTGTGATGCTGCGACGTCGTCAGACGGACTGATCCGCCGGACTCGCGCCGACGCCTGACCTAATGTTGACCGCGCTCAATCCTTTGCTATTCTCAGTCTGTAAAACCAAACTGTTGAGTGACGTAGCACCAAATGGGAATTTTTCGACGAAAGACGCGGAACCACCTCATCCCGATACATCCGCACAACGTCGGAAGCAAAGACTGGTTGATTCTGTTAGAAGCCGGCACGATCGTCGGCCCCTCGCCTGAGGGTTTACGTGTTGCGCGGGCGGCTCAAGAGCGAAAAGTCGTAATGAAGCGGAAGGGCCTGTTCAGGAGAATGCCTTTTCTTGTCGTGGACGGGTATGACCCGAGAATTCATATGGTTTACTTCTGTCCGCAGCTTTACAGATATGACTCCGACAAAAAGCTCGTGCCCTTGCCGGGAGAAGAAATCGGTAAGTTGATTGCGCAGTCGATTGAGGGCGGGGTGATAAAGCGGCGAATTTGGTACGAACCATCGGAAAAATTGCCGGAACAGCCTGTAATCAGCGCTCCGCCACCGTTGGAATTCGATACTGTGGTTGTCGATATGGCCAGCGCACGCAGCTCAGCGACAACCGGCTCCTAGGACCAAAAAGCATTTGGTGCAAGGCATTGGTTGAAGCCGTTGGGGTAGCCCAACCGCCCTCCACACACACGCGCTACCGCCCCCTTGCAACAATCGTCGATCGGACGCCATTTAGCCGTATTGTTGCCCGAAGGGTTCTGCCAAGGAAGAGCCCCCGGAGCATATGGTGGAACGCACTCCAATCTTCAGCGCGAAGGGATTTCAGCTTGGTTATATCGAAGGCAACGCCGCGTTCGACTTCAACGGGACAGAACGCTGTAGCTACGTTGGGGCAACCGGCAATCTTTGCGATTTGAAAACCGGCAACATTGTCGGCCACGTTTCGCTAGATGGCACATTCGTAGGCGCGACCTGGGTATCTGACGAGCTGTTTGGAAAGCCCAGCGATGCTGCCGCGTCGCACCACCCTGCAAGAGTGCGGGGTAAGCTCGGTTCGAAGAACGCGATCGCAGAATGGCCGGCAAATGCGGCAACGCAAACTATGGCGTCGCGGCCATCGGATGCCGCACCCAGGCCCGTAAACTACCCAGACGATCCAGAAAATTTAAGTACTTCCGACCAGGTCGTGGACGATATGCGTGCGCCGCTCTCGGCACCTTGCTTGGAATCTGATCCCAGAGCGCCCGGCTCGGTGATACCTTCTGCCGACGAAAACGAACTGCTCGAGCGCGCGATGAGCATGATTCGCAGCGCATTGGTGAAGGGCAACAGGGACGTCGACGCCTGAACACTCGGGCGGCGATGCGCTTCTAGTCGCGCCTTCGCAGTCCGATCGTACATGAGCAGCGCCCCCGACGAGCGGGCAAATCGGTCAGCGAACAGCGGTGCAATTAAGCTCGTTGTCGAACCATGCGCAATTGGTCGTCGTTACCCGTTGCCGCGCTTGCCGAGGTTGCGCAGCGGCAATGTGAGGGGTTGCCTGCAGCATCGCTTCCGCCGTCTTCTGCTGCTGAACTGCCTCTGGGCGAACGGCCTCCGGGTTCCCGCGCAACGCCTCCGTTTGAAATTTTCCTCGGCTCTCGATGGTGAGCCTGTTGGCCATCCCGGGTGTAATTTCACCACTCGCCAGCTTGGAGTAGATCGCGTCGCCCCTTTGGAAGTATTCGCGCCACGGCGGCGTGTCCCAAGCGGCGTAGCGTTTGTCGCCAGCCACGATCTGCCGACACTGTAGGGTCCGGTCGTGCACTTGCGTCAGTGCGTCACGCTCGATCGCGACGAAGGGTTTGGCGTCGGTCAATTTGTTTACGCTGTCTGTTCCATCGCCCAGCCACAGACGCGCTGAAATGAGCTGAGATTCCGCCGTCGCCCTGACGTCAGCCATACACTTCGCGTATACGGTCGCTGCGTCACTGGACGCTATTTGATCCGTGACCTGTGCGCAGCCCGCCAACAAACACGCGCTGAGCACGACCGGCACACTGACGTGAGCACGCATCGGATACACCCCTCGCCCATGGATCATCGGTCAAACAAGGCCGGAAAGCAAGGGCCTTGCGGCCCAGGGCCTAAGTCATATTTTCTAGCAGGATCAATACCTTGTCTACGATACGCCTCCTTTAAAAAAGCCCCGTCGCGGTTGTATCGCACCCATTCTCCCCTCAGGCGTCGGCGCCACTCGCCGATCAGCGCCATGTTCACAGTATCGCGCCCGTTGCTCACAGCATCGCGCTCGTTGTTCGCGGTAGCCATCACCGCCACCCCCAGCCGGAAGGACCTCCGTTCACGTGCTGAAAGCTATAGTTCCAAGAATCATACCGTTGATACTGAGTTGATGCCGGACTTGCGGTGTGCGTGGCTAAGCGGCGGGTCGATTTGTTTTGGGTAAGTTCAACCGTGCTATCCGCAACCGTGCCGTCCTCGCCGAGCCGGAAATGCTCGATGAAGCCGCCACGCGACACGCGCTGGCCGGACATATAATCGATCGGCAGGTCGATGAGATGGGCCTGCGCCTCCGGCGACGGTCCGCTGAGCGGGGCCTTCGGGGCGATATTCTGCGACCAGATCGCGTTGAGGATCGGCTCGAAGATCGGCAGCGCCAGCCGGGCGCCGGTCTCGGTCGACCCGAGCGAACGCCGCTTGCCGTCGCCGTTGTCGTAGCCGACCCACACCGCGATGGTCACGTCATTGGTAAAGCCGATGAACCAGCCGTCGACCGAGTCCTCCGTCGTGCCGGTCTTGCCGGCGACATAGGGTGAGAGCCCGCTGATCGCACGCGCAGTGCCGCGGGCGACCACGCCCTGCAGGATGGTCTTGAGCTGGTAGAAGGACGTGTGATCGGCAGCGGCGCCGATCGTCGGCGGCGGCGCGTTCGGGTATTGATAGACCGTCTGGCCGTCCACTTCGATCGAATCGATGGCGTGCGGCTGCGGCCGCGCTCCTTCATTGGCGACGGCGGCGTAGAAAGCCGCGAGATCGATCATCCGCACCGGCTGCGCGCCGAGCACGAACGGGTAATAGCGAACGCAGTCGTTATAGATTTTCGCCGCCACTGCGGTCGCACAGACGTCGTCGAGGCTCTTTTCCGGGTCGGCTTCGATGCCGCCGTCGAGCAGGTGCGCGGTGACGATATTGACCGAGTTCTCCAGCCCGCGCCGCAGCGTATAGAGGCCGCCGCTAGCGTGGCCGTAGTTGCGCGGCGTCCAATAGTCCTCTTCGCGGGCGTTGACGAGTTTGCGCCCAACGGTGCTGGTGTCATAGGAGCCGATTCCCTCGCTGACGATCGGCGGCAATGTGAAAGGCTGATCCGAGATCAGGGTATTCGGCGCCAAACCTTTCTGCAGCGCGGTGAGATAGGTCAGCGGCTTGATCGCCGAACCCGGCTGACGCCGTGTCTGCGACGTGCGATTGAGTTGGCTCAGCCGATAGGAAAAACTCCCCGCCATGGCGAGGATGCGGCCGGTCTTGTTCTCTAGCACCAGAGTCGCGCCCTGCACGGTGGGACGCACCCGCAGTTGCGCGTGTGCCGCCGTGCTTCTGGCCGGAGTCCTGCCGTCGCTGCCACTGAGGTCGGCACCTTTGCCCGCAATCACCCGCACGTAGACGACGTCGTATGCATTGAGGTTGCGCCTGGTCGCGACGCCGCCCGTCGTCAGCGGCAGAATGCGCCCGTCGGCGAGACCAACGCGGAGCGCTTCGTCGCCGCGCTTGCCGCTTCGCAGGATGACCGCCCGCTCCCAATGGACGTCATAGAGGGGAAGGCGAACATTCGCGAGCGCCTGCTGCCAAGCCGGCGGCGTCCCCGGCGCCGCGTCTGCGGCGCCGCCCGGCGCGCCGCCATTTGTCTGATTGCCGGCAGAGAGCTTCTGCACCGCCTCGGCAATGTTCGCTTCCGGACCATGGAACTGCACCCGGCCGGCTTCGATCTCGTAGTGCGCCAGTCCTTCCTGCAAGGCCGCCTCGGCGTCGCGCTGCAGCGTGGCGTTGATGGTCGAATGCACCGTGTAGGGTTGCGCGGTGAGGCTTTCAACGCCGTCGGCCTTGGCCTCGCGGCCTAAAAAATCGACAAAATGAAAGCCGCTGTCGCGCCGCGGACGGTCCATGGCGACGATCTTCGGTGGCGCCGCCAACGCCTCCGCCTTCTGCTCCGCCGTGATGACGCCGTCTTCCTGCATGCGGCCGAGCACATAGGCGAGCCGTTCTCTCGCCCGTTCGGGCCGGCGGTCGGGATTGAAGAAGTTCGGTCCCTTGAGGAGGCCGGCCAGCATCGCGCCCTCGCCGAGGGTGAGCGCCTTGGCCGATTTGCCGAAATAGCTCCGCGCTGCCATCTCGACGCCCCAGGAGCTGCGGCCGAGGTAAGCGGAATTGAGGTAGAGCTCGAGGATCTCCGCCTTGGTCAGCGTGCTCTCGACCCGCGACGCCACGATGATCTCGCGGATCTTGCGCTCGTAGGTCACGTCCTCGCCGACCAGCAGGTTCTTCACCACTTGCTGGGTGATGGTCGAGCCGCCCTGCGGCCGCCCCGATTCGCCGAGATTGCCCATGAAGGCGCGGATGATGCCGCGCTCGTCGACGCCATGATGCTGGTAGAAGCGCCGGTCTTCGGCGGCCACGAAGGCCTTCTGCACCGATTCGGGAATATCGGCGAGCGAAACCCAGACGCGCCGGTTGCCCGGCTCGAACACGTCGGCAAAGTTCGTGCCCTTGCCGTCGAGGATCGCGCTCATGCTCGGCAGCTTCCGGCCCTTGAGCCGCGCATGGTCGGGCAGGTCGCCGGCGGCGTCGTTGAAGAACTCTATCACCTGGCCGACATCGACTACCGAACTGCCGACATTCTCGTTCTTGCAGAACTGGTGATAGGCGACGTTGAGGTCGGCGAAATTGATGCCGTGGAAGGCCTTGATGCCGGTGCCGACCGCCTTCTGGTCGTTGAGCGCGGTGGTGATCAGGTCGTCGACATTGATCGATTCGATATCGAACGCCTTCCGCATATGGGCGCAGCCGGCGCGCAGCAGCTGCACCACCTTGGCCTGGTCCGCCGCGGCATCGAAATGCGTCTTCACGTCCTGCGGCTGAGTCATCACTTCGCTCAGCGCGAGCGCGGTCGCGAATATCTTGACGAGGATCAGGTCCATCGGCTTGCCCAAGCTGGGGCATGGTCACTTGCCAGCCCTTCCCGCGCTCGAACGCTGTCGATGCACAATCGGTTCCAAGCCGCGTGAATGTCGACGGCGAGACAAACCGTTCGGCTCTGACCGGCCTCGTCGCCGCCATCGTCCGTCGGAACGTATCGCCCCCGAGGGCCGTTAGCTCCGTGCGTGCGAAAACGGAGAAACATCATCATGAGAGCAGCGATTTGCTTGGCGACAGCTCTGGCCGTCGGCCTAGGGACTGCGGCATCGGCAGCAAGCCTGAATGGTACAGTGAATTCAGGGATCGGGGCCAAAGGAGCTCATGCTGGGGTAAACGGAAACTTGCACTCACGTGCCAACGCCCACCTCAACGCGGGGAATCGGAGCCCCAATGGTATCTACAACTCCGCTGTCGGTTCGAAGGGCGCCCATTCGGGTACGAACGGCACCCTCCATTCAAGCGGCAACAGAGCGATCAACAGCTTGAAATAAACAAATCGAGAAAAGACAAGATCGGTAAGACTACCAATGCCTCGGCCTTCACTGGGCCGGGGCTTTTCTTTTGACAGAATTATGACTGCGCTTCGCAATTGCGCACAAAGATAGCCGCTGTGCGTACCTGACGTTGCAGAACTTGATTTCCACGAAAAGCAGCCTAAGTTGCCGCTCCCTACGAAACGAGGGCTCCAATGAATTGCATTAGCCGCTTCGCCATGTCGTTTTTTGTTTTCACGGTATTTGCCGCAATCGCACCGCAGTCTGCGGTCTATGCGGAAGACTTCACCGATCCATCGCATTTCACCTACGGACGTCTTTACTGCACCCCCGACGGAGAATCGCATTTTCAGAATGTGACCGTCGAACTCCGCAAGATGAACTTTGCGCCGCCGGCATCTCCGATCAGTGTCGGCGGCGATTCCGCCGCTGCGAGCGCGTTCTTCGCGGGGTTCGAGCCGCATTGGGGCGCCGAGGATCTGCAGAAGCGTCTCAACCATCCCACTCCGGCGGTGCAGTTTCTTACAGTCGTTGGCGGTGTTTTCTCGATCACTGCTACCGACGGCGAGACGAGACAATTTCACGTCGGGGAGGTGCTTCGGCTGGAAGACACCGCGCCCTGCAAGGGGCACATCACGGTCGTCGGCGATCAGCCCGGATTCCTTATGTTCGCTAGGTGATACCGAGATCGCGTAGTGCACCGCCTCTGCGCAGGACTCTGCCCGGGCTTCTCCATGGCCCTCATCCGCAGCGCTTGCAGAAGGAACGAAAGTGAGTTTCGGCGCGACCGACAGGATCCGCACGCGCGCCTGCGACCTGCTTAATGAAGCTCAAACCGTCCTAATTTGTTTCGGCCTCGGACCGTCCGAGTTCTCTCAATCGTTGCTCTGCACTGGCGTGATCGCTGATCATCCGCTCATGCAGATCCAACATTTGTCGCAATCGCTCGCGCGCTGCGGACACCAGATTGTCCGCGCCCGACTGTTCAAGGTAAGCAAGAAGCTCTTGCTGTCGGCTAATGCAACCCTCTTGCTCTGCAAGATAGCGTTTGCTTATTTCGACTGAGTACCTGACCGTATTGATCTCTGCGTCTGCGCGCATTTGCTGCCTCAAAACGACAATTATGACACAGGCACGCCTAGAGTGGCGCTCTTTATCGAACAATGACTACCGGCAGCTTTACAAACTGCTTGAATGAGCCATGTTTTGTTTGCACTGCGAAAGCGCGATGCTGATCAGGAGACTTAATCAGTGTCTTGCGATGCGTTATTTGGAATTGTTCAGCTAATTTTGCGCAGCACCAGCTGAATTTGATAATCGAATTCGGCTCTAGCGCCCTCAAACAATTCCCACAATGCCCGACTGTATCGGCCGTGGAGACTGAACTGGTCGAGGACGACCAAGATGCAAACTCCCACAACCACGAAGAACACGAGGCGCCGCATGAGCGTAATCTACAGCAGTGCACTAACCAAAAACTGAAATTCTGCAGTGTAGCGGCCGTAAAATTACAGACTAGAGGCCGCATTAACTTTTACGCAATAGGTGGGCTGCTGCCGGGTATCGTCTGGCACCGGCAAAAACAGGGAGGTCCCGGCCAATTGCCGGGACTTCTTTGCTTCAGCCATCGAAGTCTCTGCATCAACGATGTGGCGGATGCGCCAGGAATGGCTGCTGGCCTAAAGGCTCATCAGTCTTCAGCGGGCCCCCATGACCGCCGAAAGCGCTAACCAAGCTTCCGGCCATGTAGTAGCCGAGGAGCATGATGCCAGTAGTGTTGAGGCCGTCGGTCGTGGTCGGCGTACGGCCGGTGGACTGGGAAAATGCAAGTGTCGACAGGGCGCCGAAAGAGATGTCCGGCAGAGCGAGGCCATGTGGCAGCAACGACTGGCGCGGGCCAAGCAGAGCACTACCGCCATGGGGCACAATCGGGTCGAAGATCTCCACGCTGCTTCCGTTGGCGCGCGCGCTGAAGTTCGCAGACGTGTAGGTACCGACCATGTTGATCGCTGCCACCACCGCGCCGCCGCTCGAAACAAACAGCGTACCACCGCCCGCGGATGCGGCGTAGCCGAAGCTGATCGTATCGGAGGCGAAGGTGACCGAGACGAGATCGATGAACTGGTTGTGGTTAGTATGACTGGCTCCGCCGAAGCCGGAAATCTTGCCGGTGAAAGTGCCCGAATTGGCGTTGGTATCAGCGATTTCGAGGCCGCCGCTGCCAGTCGCCAAGAACGAAACGTTGGCGGTGCCGCCGGACAATACGTCGACAATGCCGTTGCCGACCACGACCGCTCCACCGCTGACCACAGCGCCGCTCGTGATCTCCAGCAGGCTGCTAGCCCCGCTTGCCAACAGCGTGCCGGAATTGATGACAATGCCGCTTACGATCGCGGTACCGCCGCTCAAAGTCTGAACGACCGCGCCCGCCGCGAGTACCGCGCCGGCGTTAAGAAACAACAATCCGCCGACGCTGACTTTAGCTCCTCTGTCGGTACCGCCCGACAAAACGCTTTCCTGCCCGCTGGCGTTGATGGTGGTCCCGCTCGCAAAGCCACCGGCAGACACTAGAAGCCGGCCGCCGCTCGATACAACGGTATTCAAGGCCCGACCGCCAGAAAGCACGTTCTCGAGGCCGAAGTTCACCCCATCTTCGAGACCTATCAGCGATGCAGAAATCGCGGTTCCACCAGAACTGACCATCAATGCGCCGCCGGCGTCGACCGCTGCACCGATATCGGTCCCACCGTTGAAAACGACTATGGTTCCGCTGACGACCGTCGCACTGACATCGATACCGCCACGCAAAACATTTACCGCCGCGCCGGATTGGACCGTCGCACTAATGGATTTGCCGCCGCCGGCGAAGCCGACATCCAATGCGCCACCGGCAAGAATATTGGCGCCAATGGCTGTGCCGCCGGCTGACACGAACATCAAACCGCCAGAGTCGATTGTGGCGCCGATGTCAGTGCCGCCCGCGAAAATAGTTTCCTGTCCGACCGAAACAAAGGTGCCGATGGCTGTCCCGCCGGAGAGCGTCATGCCCCCAAAAGTCGTCGGTCCAATAGCGCCATTCCCCACTATCGCAGATACCGCAAGGCCCCCCTTGGAAACAATCAGAGCGCCCCCACTTAAAATGAACGTATTAAAAGCTTTACCCCCGGCAGCGACGAACTCTCTGCCGAGCCCGCTGGTTGCTGAACCGACACTACCCGTCAGCCCGGCCGAAATACTGGTGCCGCCGGAATTGACAAGCAGCACGCCGCCACCACTGACAATGGCGCCGAAATCGGTGCCCCCCGCGCTGAGAATTTCGCTGCCGCCGCTGAAGATCGTGGTCGGGTCCGCAATACCTCCGGCGGAAACTATCAGTTTGCCCCCGCCCGATACTGAGGCGTTACTGGCTGTTCCTCCCGTGGAGACGATCTCGACGCCGCCGCTCAATATGATGGCGTCAATATCGATGCCGCCGAATACCACCTTTTCAAGACCTCCGCGGAGAATTCTCGTGCCGCTGGCAGTACCGCCCGCGACGATCAACGTGCCACCGCTGCTGACGGTGGGGTTAAGGTCGGTACCACCGGGCAGGAGTTCGATGATGGCCCCTGTGCTGACGGTATTGTTCGCGGAGATTTGACCCGGCCCCAGGGCCAGAATAGCGCCAGCAGCAAGGCTAGCGTCAGCCGGAACAAAGGCGCTACCGACGAGCTCCAGGACCCCCCCGGCCGAGACGGACAGGCCGCTGACTGTCCCGCCGGACACGAGCATTTCAGTGCCGCCGGCTTTGACGATTGTGCCGCTGGCGGTGCCACCCGATTCTATTGTCTGTACGCCGCCGCTCGAAACGATGGCGCTGCGGGCGAACCCATAGACAAGCTGGGAGCCGCCGGAGATCAGCACACCGGCGTCGGTGCCGCCGGCACTAATAACCTCTACGCCGCCGCTTAGAAGCCTCGCCGGATCGGCCAGGCCGCCGGAGGCTACCAACAGCATGCCACCCCTGCTGATGACTGTGTTGCTCGCCAGAGCGCCAGACTCGACGATTTGTGAGCCGGCGACGATGACAACGCCGCTTGCCTTGCCGTAATCAAGCTGCGTGCCGCCGGAGATGCGGGTACTTAGATCGGTACCCCTGACGATCTCGGTGCCGCCGCTGCCGATGATGATGCTGTTGGCCACGCCGCCCGCGAAGATCGTTTGCACACCGCCCGAGCTAAGGGTCGTGCCGACGTCGGTACCGCCGGAAAAAACTGCCTCGGAGCCGCCGTCATGAATCGTCCCGTTCCGGTTGGTGCCGCCAGACCCGATCTGCTGCTGGCCACCGCTGGCGACCACTGTGCGGCTGGTCACGCCGCGGGAGAAGATTACTTGCAGACCGTTCTCCACGACGGTCGCGCTCACGGCGGTACCAGCCGCCACGGCCTGCGTACCGCCCGAGATCAGCGCGTTGAAATCCTTGCCGCCGGCACTAACCACTTCACCGGTGCCGGGACTCAGGATTGTCGTGCGGCTTGCCGTCCCGCCTGCGTCTACCGTCTGCAGACCGCCGCTGACAAGAGTGCCGATGGCCGTGCCACCGCTTCCGATTGTCTGCGCGCCGGAGAAAAGGGTAGCACTGCTCGCCAACCCGAAGACCGACTGGATACCGCCAGAGATTTGAGCACCGGCATCTTTGCCATGGGCGCTGACGATCGCAGTGCCCCCAGCGAGAATTGTTCCGCTCGTCGAGGCGTTGGCGCCGACCCGCTGCGAGCCGCTAACGACTGTTGCCCCAACCGCCGAACCAAAAACGAACTGCGTACCGCCGGATATTTTCGCACCGCGGTCCGTAGCACCGGCACTGATGACTTCACTGCCGCCGCTGAGGATCGTGCTGCTTGTGATGCCGCCAGCTCGGACAATCTGCGCGCCACCGAAGACTACGGCACCGTTGGCATAGCCAAAATCAACCTGCGTTCCGCCGGATATCTGCGCACCATTCTCCGTGCCACTGGCGGAGACGATCTGAGTACCACCAAGGCTCAGTGTGGCGCCGATATCGGCGCCACCCGCGGAAATGACCTCCGTCCCGCCCGAACTTATGGTTACCGCACTGGCAATGCCGCCGGAGAGGATGTTTAAGCCGCCCCCCGCCAGGACCGCGCCACCCGTCTCGATGCCACCTGCCAAGACCTTGCCGATGACACCCTTGCTGATACCGAGGCTGTTGACGGCCCCGGCGCCCACTTCGAAGGTGGCACCGGATAGCAGAATGAGCGCGCTTGTCGTTTGACCGCTGCCGGTCCACTCGAACGTACCGCCACGACTTATTGTTGCGCCGGAGACGGTGCCGCCGGCGGACACCACTTCGAGGCCACCGCTTGCAACGGTCGTGGCTACGGCAGTGCCGCCCGACTCGATCAACAACGCCCCGCCACTGGAAACGGTTGTGCTGGAGGCAGTTCCACCGTTCCGGACATCAAGCAGTACACCGCGGCTCACCGCGAAACCCGATAGAGTTTGGCCGGCGCCGATTTCGAGAACTCCACCAGCGCTGATCTTGGTACCGGACTGCGTGGCCCCGGCGATCAACTCGAGCGTACCGCCGCTGAGTACGGTATTGTTGATCGACGCGCCGCCGGATATCTCCAGGAAATTCCCGCTGCTGATGATGAAGCCAGAGAGCGTACCAGCGATGACAAGTGTACCGCCGGTCGCAAGATGCGGCGCTAACGCAGTACCACCGCTGAGCACATCGAGCGTGCCGCCGCTCGATACGGCAGTACCGCTCGCGACTCCGCCCGATTCCACTATTTGTGCACCGGTGAAAACAGTCGCCGCGTTGGCCGTGCCATAAACGAGCTGCGTGCCGCCGCTGATCTGCGCGCCGCTGTCGGTCCCACCGGCGCTGACGATTTCGGTGTTGCCACTCGAAACGATGGTAGGGTCGGAAAGGCCGCCGGAAAGCACCTTGAGCGTGGAACCGCTCGTCAAGGTGGTATTCACCGCCGTGCCTCCGGACGCAACTACAACAGCGACTCCGGCGCCCGGCACAAAGCCGGAGAAGACCCCGCCTGAGCCGATTATCAGGCTCCCTCCTGACTGAATCGTGAATCCGCTCACAGTCGCGCTGCCCAACAGCTCGAGTGCCCCACCACTCGCTACGACTGTGTTGCTCGCCGTGCCACCCGCCCCGACAATTTGCATGCCGGCCGAAACCGTAGTGCCGCTGGCGAAGCCGAAATCAATCTGCGTCCCGCCGCTGATCTGGGCGCCGAAGTCCGTGCCGTGGGAACTGACCGTCTCCGTCCCGGCGAAGAGTGTCGTGGAGATGGCAGTGCCCCCTGGCCCTACGGACTGGGCACCGCTGAAAATCATGGCACCCCTGACGAGACCGAGGCCCAGAAGTGTCCCTCCGGAAACCTGGGCGCCATTGTCGGTGCCGCCAGCGCTCACGATCTCGCTGCCGCCGCTGAAGACACTCGTTGCGTCGGCAAGGCCCCCGGACAGCACAACCAGTTTGCCGCCGCTGGAAATCACCGATTCTGATAGTGCGCCGCCGGATGCAACCGCCAATGTGAGACCGCCGCCGGCCGTGCCGCCGGAAAGCGTTGCGCCGGAGCCGATCTCGTAAACAGCGCCTGACCGGAAAAGGGTGCCTGATTGAATGCCGTTGCCGATAACCTCAAGGGTGCCACCGCTCGACACCGTGGTGCCGGAAGCGGTGCCGCCAGGCTCGACGACCTGGACTCCGCCGAACACTACGGCGCTTACGGCATCGCCGTAGACGAACTGAGTGCCGCGCGAGATTTGAGCGTTAGAATCTAGCGCCCCAGCGCTGACAAGCTCAGTACCCCCTTTGTCGATGGTATTGCTCGCAGTGCCTCCCGCCTCCAGCACCTGGGTGCCGCCGCTGACGGTTGTGGCGACCGCCATCCCACTGACCCGCTGCGTCCCGCCTTTGACCGTTGTGGCGCTGGCGCTGCCTCCGGTCCAAACAATCTGTGAGCCGGCCAAGACGCTGCCGCCGCTCGCATAACCACTGACGAATTGGGTGCCGCCATTGACCGTCGTAGCACTCGCCGTGCCGCCGGCCTGCACGACCTGCGAGCCGGTGAAAATTGTGGCGGCGGTTGCTTGACCATAGACGAACTGCGTTCCGCCACTGATCTTTGCGCCGACATCACTGGCGCCGGCGCTGATCACCTCGGTCCCGCCGCTGCGAACGGTCGTTGGGTTGGCGAGGCCTCCGGAAAGGAGAGCGAGTGTTCCGCCAGCCGAGACGGTTGCGCTTACAGCGCTGCCGCCGGATGCCACCTCGACAAGAACGCCGCTCTTCACTGCGAAGGAGGACAGCGTCGCGCCGGACTCGACTGCGAGAACACCGCCAGCGCTGACGATAGCCTGGCTGATCGTAGCCGCACCGCTGAGCACAAGCGTACCGCCGCTTAGCACCGTCGTACTGGTCGCCGTGCCTCCGCTCTCGACGACCTGCGAGCCTGCGAAAACGATGGCCCCGGTTGCGAAGCCGAACACGTCCTGCTCGCCGCCGGAAATCTGCGCGCCGGCATCGGCGCCGCCGCCGCCTATGATTTCTGTACCGCCGCTGCTGACCGTCACTGACGCGGCCGAGCCACCCAAGGCAACGAGCAGGGTGCCGCCGGAAGTGACTACATTCGTGCCGGCGCCGCTGATCGTTCCGGACAGTTCGATCGTGCCGCCGGTCGCGTCGATCGTGCCAGCGTTTACGACCTCGCCGATGAGAACCAGGGTGGCGCCGCCGCTGACTTCGATGATCCCGGACGTGGTGTAGAAATTCGTCCCGTTGTCGATCGTGAAGACGCCACTGATGATGTCCAGTGTGGCGCCCGCCGCCATCACGAGGCTGTTGATTGTTTGATCTTCGGAGCTGCTAACGATGTAGGCGCCGCTCGCGCCACTCACAGTGATCAGGACGTTGTCGTTGAATACGGGGACTGCCGCCGAGGTGCTGCCGCTCGTCGTCCAATTGGGCGCCGAGGCGAAGTCGCCGCTCACTCCGTTGGTCCAGAAGACAGTCGCCGCACTGGTGTTGAAGCCGAGAACGTCGAGCTGGGTGAGGTCGAGCGGCGTCAAAGACTGAAACGTGTGGCCAACGCTGTAGAACTCGTCAAAGGGATCGTTTGGCGTGTAAGAGTCATTGAGAAAATCGCTTGGATCTGACGTCTGGCCATAGTTTGCCAGGACCATGCCGCCGCTGGTGACAGGGCCGTCTACCGCAAAGTATGCGGGCGGGGCATTGCCGAAGTTTCCATCGACCAACCGACTGTTGTTGGCGCTGTCAAAGCGAAACAGATCGAAAATGTCGGGGATGTCGCCAAAGGATAATGGTAGCCCAGCGTTCGCACGGCCCAGCGCATGAGTCAATTCATGTAGCGCGACGCCGACCAGCGAGTTCGGGTTTATGTCCGTCGCGAAGCCAGCGAAGCCGTCGATGCCGCTCTGGTTGGCCGGAATGAACCCGAGAGCTTTCGCTTCGGCTGACCAGAGCAGCACCTGGCTATAAGAGTGAGTTGTCTGGCCGTTGTACCCGGTGAACGACGTGCCGCCGCTCGCCAGGATGCTTGTCAACGCGTCGAAGTTGGTATCGCCGGGAGCAGCGCCGGCGCTGAGTGCGTTTACAACGTTCGTAAAAGAAGCTGAGGAGACGAGGGCGAAATTCGGCTCAGCTTCCGCCGCCCCACCCGTAATCGAGCTGTGGTCAGTGGGAAATACGCCGTAGCCGACTTCGATCGTGACGGTAATCGGATCGGTGATCGCTCTGTCCAGTATCAGCGCGGCCGAAGTTATCGCTGACTTGAACGACGCCGGCGGATTCTGATCAAAAATAAGGTTGATGATCATTGGGTCAGACAGAACGCATTGCTAGCAAATTCACCCGAACTGACCGCCCCAACAATCTGGCTTACCCGATCCGTCGGGCCGGCGCTTCGCCATGGGCTACTTTTCGCGTGTCCTTGGTAAACGCAAGGCGAGCGCGATATCCGCCCGGAGTTTCTGCCGGACCCGAAGCTCGAAGTACCGTTTGCCGGATTTGCCCTAACCCTCTGGGCTCACTCCGGGTCGCCGCTCCGTCTCGAGGAGGCGCCGACCTTAGGCTCTTACCCAAGCTATTCGCCGCCCACAGCCGCGATAGCATATTCGGCGGAAAATACGGCGAATCTCGGGATCGCGAGGTGCATTCGGAGCGGAATACCTCGGAATTGAGCAGTCAGAAAGCGAATTGCCTGGTCCTGCGCGTTCCTGGGTGGTTTTCGGAGGCAGCTATCGGTGAGGGGCAGGCCTAGGTCTTCGACGTGAGCGTCTTGGCGGCGCACCACCACCGGCTCGTGAAGGCGTTTACGTCGATGTCGCGGCGTTGAGCCGAAGAAAATGCTCAACTCCGGGAAGACCAGGAGGAATCCGTCCGATCCTGAGGCGATGAGAGCGTGCTGTCGCCTCGACTTTGGCGTCTTACGCCCACTGCAGATGCCGAATGCGTTTCAAGACTGCGGCGGCGCCGACGATCGAGAGCTGGCCAACGCGGGGCGGCGGGTGCTGTACGGCGAGCCTATGTCGTCGCGGTTCGCTGTCCCCGTTATTCACCGACAATGTCGGAGGATTTGCCGGGTGAAGGCTTACGTGACGACACGGTGTGCGTGTAACTTATTGCCGCCAGTTTGCCTGCAGGGGCAGCAATGGAAGGCGCCAATTTGGGGTAACACGATGGGCCAATCGAAAATCAAGAAGCGATCGATGATCATCAGTGGTCACAAGACTTCAGTCTCGCTCGAGGACGAATTCTGGGACGAACTCCGGGCCCTTGCCAGCGAACGACGCGTTCCGGTGGCAACCCTGGTGAACGAAATCGATCAAGCGACCGAGGGCAATCTTTCTAGCGCAATTCGCGTGTACCTCCTTATGCGAGCACAGCGGCGGTCGAGGGCGGCGTAATGCCCTTCGCAGTCAGGTACTATTGCGATCGTGCTAACTTTGGCTGGAACTCAGCCGCTCCCAACCTCCAGGGTGCGGGCGGCATTCAGGCTGCGCAATCTGGCCTTCCTTGCCCTGGCAACTCAGGCATGCCAAAACGGCCGATCACGAGGCGCAAGACGCCCAAACCGCCAAGCGCGAGAGCGTTAACGGATCGAATTTCCCTGTGGAAACAAGCATCTAGCTATTGACTTGGGACAAAGCCGCAGCCCAGCTTTGTGGTAGTGTGCTATGCATATTGTTGTGGGATAGAGGTTTGCATGCCATGAACCATCCCACTCGTGCTGGAGGCGGCTATGCGCAATCGTGGAGCTGAGTGGGGCCACGCCGCTTTCGGGCAGGAACGTGGTAGCGCGGCCAGTCTGATCTTCGTGGCATGTGCTGTAGGCGCGATTGCGGGCGCGGGCGCCGTGTTTTCGCTTGTCGGCCAGCCAGGAAGTGAGACTTCCGTAGGGGTAGCCGAGCGAGCCGTTGGATCTGGGGTTGCGCGCGCGGCTATATATTCATCTCCAAGACCGATGGCGTCTGCACCATCCCAAGGCCAATCACCGTCGACCGCATTTGCTTCCCAAGAGGAACCAGCATCGCATTTGGCGGTGATCGATGAATCTGAATCGACAGGTGAAGGATCCGCGTCCTCGAGGATAGAAGCCAAAGTGACGGCACCTGAGCGTCCCGCAACCACGCATGAGCCGATCGCCAAAGCCTCCCCCGCTCCGGCCACCGGAGGCCAACCCAGCGCGGATGCCCCACCAGCTGAAAAGAAGGCCACGAAGAGACCGGCCTATTCCTCCCGATATGCATGGCGCGGTGGTTATCGCGACGGTGGACGATGGGGCGGCTTCCTCGAGGAGCGCGGTTGGCGATCTCGCCAGTATTGGTGAAACCCTCTCGCTGAGTTGCAGACCCGCGTCCTTAAGAGCGCGAGCGTTGACAGTATTCTAGGCTCGGCAGCGGGGCAGACGCATAGCGGCAACACTTCAACCAGGCCTATCCCGCACGTCCTGTGGCGTAACACTAAACGATGACGAAGACCCTCGTCAGGCGGGCCAGGCTCTGAGGCTTGCTGGCGAGATTTCGAAGCTCAACGCGCAACTACGATTCTACTGAAAAGGGTCCCCGGGAATTTGGGATGGCTCTCGCCGATACCTTCATATCTTCGTGCATTCGCAGATCGGCCCGGCACTCTTTTGCTGCCGGGTATTCAATCCCCGTCGAATCGCGTCAGCGTTTCGTCTACCGACGTTTCGAGATTCCATGCCTTTTGACTAACGCTTCTGCGAGTCTAATTGAACGCGGCGTCGGTATGCAGCTTTGATATGTCAGCGAGCGGCCTGTGCGATGTCACTGCAATATAGGAGACTGGTTTCCCGCGCTTTGGCGAGCGCCCTCAGTTCTCGCACCTCGCGCACAGACCAACGGTCATCTGCTCCCCAGGACAGGTCAAGGCGAGACGCCTTCTTCGTTGAGTAGAAGCTGCGGTTCAACGAGCAACCTGCGCGACAGGAAGTTTTCGCGGGGCAAGAGACGAAAGACGTCGCAGTTCGTCCTGTGTCCAGATGCGCTGTGTGCTAGCTCGGCTGCGCGCAGATGACCCGCGACACCTTTGTCGCTTCGAACCGCGACGCCAAGCGTACAAAGAAGCACTTGAGGCCGCCATTGGAAAGTGGCGCAACCGATCAATATCTAGCAGCGACGACTGGTCCACCGAAATTGAATCGATAGTTGATACCGGCAACGATTTGTTGGATGTGTTGAGAAACCTGCCATGTGTTGGTCGTGACTATCGAGCCTGGTGCAAAGTTGAAGGTTACGTTCGCGGTCCCAAAATCCAAATAATCATACTCCACGAACAATGACCAGCTGGGAGCGAACATGTATTCCACGCCTAGGCCGGCAACGAAGCCCAGTCGGGTAACGTTGGTGCTAGCGTTAAGCGTGTTGCAACCGGTCACGCCGATGTTGGGGCAGCCAGGGGGCGGCGCAACGCCTCCGGCCGCCGAATTAAAGTCGGAAATGTCCTCGTAATTGTTGCGAACCCAGGCGGCGCCGCCTTTTACATAAAACAGTGCTTGCGGCGTCACTGTGTAGCCAATGCGACCGGTCGCGGTAGCGGTCCAGCGAGCCTGAGCGGATTCCTGAAAAAACGAAGTCACTGCATCGAAAAACCTACCCTCCAATTGCGGGGACCAATCGAACGCCCCCTGAACGCCGAAGACAAATTCTCCGGCCTGGTAGTCGCACCCAACCTGACCGCCGGCGATCACGTCGTTTACCGATATTTGGCTTCGAGTACCGGGGATCGTTGGATTGTCCGTCGGATTTGCGTACGTCCACGTCGAGAATGCGGCGCCTGCGTTGCCGCCCAAATAACACCCGGTCCAGGTATAGACCGGGACAAAGGGTGGAGGCGGCGGAGGTGCAAAGGGAGTTGGCAAGCTTTCCAGCACATTGGGATCCTAAGCTTAGAATTCCACGTGGACAAGTTGTCGC